>Ga0213839_1001893_pt1 | contig 12560 bp, 8 predicted proteins | sample SWPATP21_FD_160075 | JGI IMG/M metagenome (GOLD analysis project Ga0213839, IMG submission 160075) | Coastal seawater microbial communities from Marineland, Florida, United States - SWPA TP2 #1 | ecosystem: Environmental > Aquatic > Marine > Coastal | place: USA: Florida | collected 2016-08-14 | reverse complement strand
CCGGTGAGTTCGAGATGTGTAGGATGCATAGTGTGTTACCTCAGAGCATGTTTTGGCGGTGAGCAGCGCCACCGCCTTATGGGGTTGTTCGGTTAACGCAGGATCGCCGTCTTATCCCAGGACACTTTCTTCTGGATCAGCAGCATGATGCGATCCAGCAGGAAGCCGATCAGGCCGATCACCAGTACCGCAACCATAATGCGGCCCAGAGAGTTGGAACTGCCGTTCTGGAACTCGTCCCAGACGAACTTACCGAGGCCGGGGTTCTGCGCCAGCATTTCAGCGGCGATCAGTACCATCCAGGCAATACCCAGCGACAGACGCAGGCCGGTGAACATCATCGGAATGGCGGACGGCAACACGATTTTTATTACGTGAGTCATAAACGACAGACGTAGTACCTGAGAGACGTTCTGCAGGTCTTTGCTGATACCGGATACGCCCACGGCGGTGTTCAGCAGTGTTGGCCACAGGCAGCAGAGGGATACAGTCACCAGCGATGTAATAAAGGATTTCGCAAACAGCGGGTCTTTGCTGACATACACTGCACTGACCACCATCGTCACCAGCGGCAACCAGGCCAGCGGTGACACGGGTTTGAACAGCTGAATCAGTGGGTTCAGCGCTGAGTAGAGCGGTTGATTCAGGCCGATCATGATGCCGGCCGGAATAGCGATCAGGGAGGCCAGTACAAACCCTGCCAATACGGTTACCAGGCTGGTGCCGATCTGGTCAAAAAACGTTGGTTTGCCGGTGTAGGGGCGGATTTTGACTTTGGCGTCAGGGTTTTTTGCTAGTTTCTTAGCGTTGCGCTTTTCCTGACGTTCGTAAAACGCTTGTTCTTTCTGGCGTTCAGCCTGATGTTCGTCGATCAGACCGATGGTTTGTTCGTAAACCTGTACAGGGCCGGGGAAGGTACCCAGAGAGGTGTGGATATTCTTCGCACCGATGTCCCATACCAGCAGAAATACGAGAATGCCGATAACAGGCATAATAAGCTGCTTGGCGAGTTGCAGAAGTGATGCAATCGGGTTGTCACACTGGACCACGGCTAAAACAGCGGCCAGAGGGTTTGAAGGTTTGGTAGTTGAGTGGCTCATAAGGGTACTCCTGCGTCAGGTGCCCCCGGACGGTGGCTTGTCCGGGGGCGTGGTGGATCAGATCTTCTGGTCGTCTTTCAGACCGATCTCAAACTTCTTCAGGTATTCGTTCGGCTTGCTGCCGTCGTAGGTGATACCGTCGATAAAGTGAGTCTGCGGTGCTTTGAAGCCATCTTCCTTGGCGAAGTCCGGGAATTCGTCGGCACCGATCACACCGTCAGCGATCAGCTCTTCAGCTGCTTTGCGGTAGATATCCGGGCGGTATACCTTCTTGGCGATATCCATGTACCAGCTGTCTGGTTTCTGCTCTTCGATCTGACCCCAGCGGCGCATCTGGGTCAGGTACCAGATCGCATCGGAGTAGTACGGGTAAGTGGCGTTGTAGCGGAAGAACACGTTGAAGTCCGGCACATCACGCTTGTCGCCTTTTTCGTACTCAAAGGTACCGGTCATGGAGTTGGCGATGACATCGTAGTCGGCACCCACGTACTGCGACTGAGACAGAATCTTCACCGCTTCCGGGCGGTTGGCGTTGTTGTTTTCATCCAGCCACTTCGCCGCACGGATCATCGCTTTGACCACGCGAATATGGGTGTTCGGATACTCTTCAGCCCACCCTTTGGAGACACCGAATACTTTCTCCGGGTTGTCTTTCCAGATCTCGTAGTCGGTTACCACCGGAACACCGATGCCTTTGAATACTGCCTGCTGGTTCCACGGCTCACCCACGCAGTAACCGTAGATGGTGCCTGCTTCCATGGTGGCTGGCATCTGCGGTGGTGGAGTTACAGACAGCAGGGCGTCAGCGTCGATCTGACCGGAGGTGTCTCCTTTATGCGGCGCGTAGTAACCCGGGTGGATGCCGCCTGCTGCCAGCCAGTAACGCAGCTCGTAGTTATGGGTGGATACCGGGAATACCATGCCCATGTTGAATGGCTTGCCGTCTTCCTTGTATTGCTCAACCACGGGTTTCAGGGCGTCTGCTGTGATTGGGTGTACCGGTTTGCCGTCCGGGCCGTTTGGTACGTGTTGCTTCATCTGGCTCCAGATATCATTGGAGACGGTGATGGCGTTACCGTTCAGGTCCATGCTGAAGGCGGTGATAATGTCTGCTTTGGTGCCAAAACCGATGGTTGCGCCCAGTGGCTGACCCGCCAGCATATGTGCGCCGTCGAGCTGTCCATCAATCACACGGTCCAGCAATACCTTCCAGTTAGCCTGTGCTTCCAGCTGCACGTACAGGCCTTCATCCTCGAAGTAACCTTTCTCGTAGGCAATTGCCAGGGGGGCCATATCGGTCAGTTTGATAAAACCGAACTTCAGATCTTCCTTTTCTGGCTCGCCCAGTTCCGCCAACGCAGGCAGGCTGACAAGGCTTGCTGCAAGCACTGCGGTACGAACGGCACGGCTGAGTAGGGATTGTGACTTCTTGAACATAACCATCTCCATTGAGAACCCAAAAATGAAAAAACGACGTTGGTTGTCCGATATAAAATCGGGAACCAGACGCCGTTGTCTGAGCACCTGACGCTGAGTCATGCGTTGGTGCAGATTTTGGTTATGGGGATAGCGAAGGTTGTGCCAATTTTTTAAAGTCTTTTAAAAACAGATAGTTATTGTTTGTTTGTGGCATTGGTGAAAATTAGGGTGCTTTATGTTGCGCTGCATCATAGGGCATCTGTTTAGGGGCAGGCTCCGTTTGGGCGCATCGTAATGTGCTGGGGTTACACGTTGTTGTGCATGTCCTGAAAAGCTACCTATTGCTTTGCAAGGGAAGGACAAATGGAAAGCCAGGGCGAAGGGGAAAGGCTTCAGGAGCAGGCTTGTCGAGGCAATCGTTAAGCAAGCTGAAAAAGGCAGCACGGAGAGACGTGCTGCCGGAAGATTCACTGCCCACATGGGGGAAATGTTGTCGCGACTGCGAAAACTACATAATGAGTGGGCAGTGAAAAAAGAGGTACGACATTAACGCATCAGAAATTAAGTTCTGCGGTTAGCATCAGAGCGCGGCCAGGTGCTGGCACCCGTCCCACAGGGCTGACGTCTACACCACGGAAGTAATAGTCTTCGTCCAGCAGGTTGTTCAATGCCACCGAGAGCTGCAGCGTCTTGTCATTTGCCAGCGCAACTTCGCGGCTTAAGTTGGCATTCACCAGAGTATACGCGGGTAACTTACCGGCGCTGCCATTGCTGGTTTCGTCCACAGTGTTGGCGGCATCGCTGAAGCTGCGGCTGACATAAAGCGCGTTCATATTCGCCAGCCATTGGCCGCTGCGGTATTGCAGATCCGCACCAAGATGGTGATGGGGCGCATTCGGCAGCTCGTTGCCTGCATTGCTGCCGGATTTCTGCTCTGTATCCAGGTAGCTGTAGGTAAGGCCCAGCGTGAGGTGATTGCTTGCTTGCCAGTCGGCGCTCAGCTCAACACCCTGCGACAGGGTTTCACCCAGATTAATGTAGGTATTGCTTGGTTTGTCGTACTGAATCTGATCGTCGTGATCGATACGGAACACGGTGACCTGAGTACTGAATGCAGGATTGTGCTGAATGCGGGCACCAAGCTCGTAGTTCCACGCGGTTTCGTTCGCGACTTCACCGCTTTTGGTTACTTGTGCGGTTTGCACCGGGACAAGAGAGCGCTGTGCATTGGCGAACAGGAACAGCTCATTCGTTGCCTGGAAGCCAGCCGTCAGCCCCGGTAGTAGTTCATTTACGTCATTGGTGTCTTTTGCGCCGGAGCGTCCGTCAACGTAATCGGTTTTGACGGTTTCATAACGCAGACCCGGTGTCAGTTCTAAGCGGTTGTCCAGCAGACTGATGGTATCACTGGCGTAGATTGCCACGGCGTCGGTTTCAAAGTGCCAGTCCCGCACGTTGCTGTAGGCATTGCTGGCGAAGGCCAGACGATTGACGTCAAAGTCCACTTCTTCATAGACATAACGTGCACCGAGAGTGAACTCATGGTTACCCCGGCGCAGGGTCAAACGCGGTTCTGTGCCATACACCTTAAACAAGCGGGGGGAGTCGGCGATGTGTGTGGCGGTGTTTGCCGGATCTGCCCAGTGTCCCCCCTGACCCAAACGCTGGCCAAAAAAGAAGGTGCGATCGGCGTCGTGGGCGAAGTTGCGCCATTGCAGCTCGGTATCGTCATCCGGGTTCCAGGTCCAGGTCAGAGTGCCGCGTAGCATGTCGGCTTTGTAGGCATCGTGAGGTCGCTGAGACTGGCTACGATCCTGTGCATAGGCATCAGGGCTGAGAGCGCCGGGCAACTGTGCATCTACATCGTAGTACTGCAGCTGTGCCGCAATATCGTTGTTGGCGTTCAGGGTATAGCGGGCGTCGAAGAAAAAGTTGTCCACATCTGTTGCGGAGTGGTCACGGGCGCCGTCGCCTCGCTGTACATTGGCCTGAAACTGTAGCGCCAGATCGTCGGTTACCTGACCGCCAACACGGTAATATGAGTCGCTGAAGACATTGCCGGTTTCCTCCGCGATGATCAGACGCTGACGTAGAGTGTGTGAGGTGTCTGTTGGAATTGGGCGGCTGTGCAGGTTGATGACACCGCCGAGGTTGTTCGGTCCAAAGTGCACCGCTGCGCCGCCGCGTACTACGTCCACCTGTTGAATACTCTCCAGTGTGACCGGAAACAGTGAGACACCAACATTGGTGTAAGGGCCGATAGCGATAGGGTAACCGTCCACCAGAAACTGCACCCGCTCACTGCGCAATGGATTCAGGCCTCGCACACCGATATTCGGCAGGATGCCCGTGCCGGTTTCATCCAGCACCTGAATGCCGGGTGTCTGACGCAAGACATCTTCCAGATTCAGGGCGCCGTTGTTATGCAGCGCTTCGTCATCAAGCAGGTTACGTGAGCCAGGGTAGACCTTTACGTCTTCTTCAGTAGCCGTACCCAGCCAGTTGCCGTTCACCACAACTTTGTTCAATTCATGCGAATTATCCGCGTTAGCGATACCTGAGACGGTGGCAAGCAGGCACAGGCTGTACAAAGCCTTGCGGCGGAAGATCTGGCGGGCGGCGTTCGCCGACAAGCTACGCAGGGTGTTCATAATAGGTCGATTCCCTTTTTGTGAGCGTGGTATGCATCTGGGTTTTGGGAAGAGTGGGGTCGATTAGGTCACTCAAATTTGGGCGGCATCATAGAGTTAAATTGGCGCCAATTCAAATAAATAATAATGATTTTCATTTTTGTTGTTATTTTTTTGGCAGGGTTAACTCTGTGATATTTCAGTCCGACACCGTTCGGCATACGTCATAAAATATACTGATGGTATTGGTTTATCTTGTTGTTTTTTAAGGAATATATGTGAGATTTAAAGTGTCCTGAGGAACAGGAGGTGCAACGCATAAAGCTTGTTGCGAAAGGGGAGGGTATGAAAAACAGGCTTTGCAAATGAATATGAGATTTGTTTTCATTGGCGCCAATTATTCAAGAGTAGTTCTTTTCTGGAGATCCCAATGAACGTTCGTCAGCCCCTAAAACCACTCAGTGTTGCTGTGTTGACTGCCTTGGCCGCATTGTCCGTGCAGGCGCAGGATGCCGTGGTGAATGAGCGCATCACCGTATCGGGTGATGCTTTTGCCGGATACGCCGCACACTTGCCGACATCCGGCACTAAAACTGATCTGCCGTGGTTGGATGTACCGCAGGCGGTGTCGGTTGTGACGGCGACCGAGATGCATGACCGTGGTGCTGTGCGCTTGGTTGAAGCGCTGCAGGGCGTTGCGGGTGTGAACAACACGTTGGGTGAAGGCAGCCGTGATCAGTTTGTGATTCGGGGATTTGATGGCCTGAACGACCTGTATCGTGATGGGCTACGCGATGATGGCGTACTGCAATCGTACCGTAGTCTTGCCAATATTGAACGCATCGAAGTCGTAAAAGGACCAGCTGGTGCGCTATATGGCCGTGGCTCAGCAGGTGGCCTGATCAATCTTGTCACTAAGCGAGCGGAGGGAGAATCCTTTACGCAAACCACGGCACAGGTGGGCAGTGATGGATTGTTGGTCGGGCGTTTGGACAGCTCTGCACAGTTGGCAGAAGGTGTAAACGGCCGTGTAAATCTGGAGTACCGGGAAGCTGATTCGTTTGTGGATCATGTGGATTCTGACGATTACTTTATTGCACCGACTCTGCGGTTTACGCCACATGAAGACCATGTGATCGATCTGGATCTGGAGATCGCCCATCAGGAACTGGTGCCTTACCGTGGTGTGCCGTCAAAAGATGGTAAGCCGGTAGATGTTTCTGAAAGTACCTTCTTTGGTGGCCTCAATGATTATCAGGAATCCGACAGTGTGCGTGTAGCGTTGAGTCATGAGGCCACGTTGAGTGATGAAATCCGCTGGAACAACCGTGTGGCCTGGAACCGTATCGAACTCGAGCAGAAAGGCACGCGTCAGGGTGCGGTGAGTGGTGATGAGGTCGCGCAAAGCGTAAGTAATTTCGGCTATGACCCGCGTACGACGATGACCCTGCAGTCTGAGCTGACCTGGGAAACCGACAACAACCAACTGCTGTTGGGGGTGGATTACAACCGCATCGATATCGATCTGCTGTTTGCCCGTGATTCATCGCTGACATCACAACCGATTTATGCGCCGCTTGCACGCAACACCAATGATCCGGGGTTTAATCCGTGGCGTGACAATACAACCCGCACCACCGGTGCGTACCTGCAAAACGTCCATCAGATTGGCGATTTGTCGTTGTTGGCGAATCTACGCTATGACCGCATGGAGTTGGAACAGCAGAAAGCGGGACAGGGGGTTGAGGAACTGAACGATAACAAGTTCAGCTATCGGGCTGGTGCTGTGTACCGTCTGAACGACGATGTATCACTGTATGCAACAGGTGCACGTTCCTGGCAGCTGCCGTATGCGGGTATCTATATCAATCCGACACTGGCGGAGTTCTTCCATACAGACCTCTACGAAGTGGGTGCCAAGGGATATGTGCTGGACGATGCGCTGATGCTGAATGCCGCTCTGTTCAGAATTGATCAGGAGCAACCGCGCACCAATACCAGTGGTGATGTAGTGTCGAAGCAGGAAGTACGTCATCAGGGTATCGAGCTGGAAGTGCGTGGCGAGCTGCGCGAAGGCTGGAATGTGGCTGCCGGTTATAGCTATATAAAAGCTGAAAATACCGCCACAGGCCTGAAACCAAACGATGTATCTGACCACCTGCTCTCGCTATGGTCCACCTATCAACTTAATCCGCAGTGGAAGCTGGGTGGTGGTGTGAAATATGTTGGTGAGCGTTTTGCGGGTAACAACGAACGCGCGGAGCTGGATGCATACACGCTGGTGGATCTGATGGTGCAGTACCGTTGGCAACAACACAGCGTGCAGTTTAATGCCAAAAACCTGTTGGATGAGACCTATTATCTGGGTGCAACCGGCGGTGGCTCCGGTCTGAACCAGATTGGTTTTGGTGCATCGGCACAGATGCAGCTGAGCTATAGCTACCGGTTCTGATATCAGCTCTGGAAGATCGAAAACGATCTTGGTGGGTCAGAGAGACCTGTAGAGATATGGTCTCTCCTGATAATCAAGGTAGCGGCAGAGCAACGCTGGGGCAGGGTTACAGGTTGTCGTAGCTTTCGCGCCAGCGGTTCAGGTGCAGATGGATCAGGGATTGCAGGCGCACAACGTTACGTTCCTGCAGAGCACTGACCATATCAAAGTGATCCTGACAGCTGGCTTCGATGGTGGAACGTTTGGCCCAGCCCTGGTTGGCGCTGCCAACCCCACGCTCACGCATCTCATCGATCATATCTGACAGGTAACGGTTATTGCAGTAGCTATAAAAGGTGCGATGAAACGCAAAGTTGTGCTTCATCATCAGGCTGCGGTCTTCCGCCAGCATCGATTCGTGAAAGGCTTGGGCTAAGCGTTGTAGCTCGGCTAAACCGTTGGTGTCGATATTAGCGAGTACTTTGAGAGCCACTGCACTTTCCAGCAACTCACGCGCTTCGGTGATTGCAACACGCTCCTGCACAGAATGCTCGATAACCCGGTAACCCTTATAAGGGACATGTTGCAAAAAGCCGCCGTTTGCCAGCTCTGTAAAAGCGGAGCGCACGGTAAACCGGTTCACCTCAAAGGTGTTTTCGATGTCGATCTGCTTTAGCCATTCACCGGGGCGGTATGCGCCTGTCGCGATCTTTTCCTTGAGCTGAGCGATCAGTTCCTGCGTGGCCTGATCCGTGAGGAGTTTATTTCGGGGGCTCATCATTAGTCCTTGAATACAGTGTCACAACGGGATTTGAACGAACGTTGCGCACGTTGATCGTCATCTTACACACTGACTTAGATAAAACCACACAAAATGATTCCAATTTTGGCGCCAACTTTTAGGTGCTTCTGTTTTTGACCTCCCCAGGGAATGTTCGTGAGAGATTTACAGTTAGATTTTCAGCAAGGGCGTATTCCCTTTACCGCGTGCCAGGCCGACCCGCGTTTCTCCTATTGTCTTTATGTACCTACTATTCAGCGCGTACAGCCGGATAGCCCTTTGCCGTTGGTTGTGGTGATCCATGGTTCTAGTCGCACGGCAGAAAGCTTTCGCGATCAGTTTATTGAGTTTGCTGAACAAAACAGTGCATTGATACTGGTGCCTTTATTTCCGGTGGGTATTCCCCGTGCAGGCGAGGGGGATGGGTACAAGCTGGAGCAGCCGGACGAGGTACGTTACGAGCGCCTGTTACTGGATATGGTCGACGAAGTCGCCGCGCAATATTGTGTACACGCTCGCTTTTCGTTGTACGGATTTTCAGGCGGTGCCCAGTTTGCCCATCGTTTTTTCTACCTTTATCCCGAATGCTTACAGGCACTCTCTGTTGCCGCGCCCGGGCAAATTACCCTGCCTGATTCAGTGCGCCCTTGGGGGCGGGGTACTGCTGATATGGAGAGACTATTTGGACGCCGTCTTAATCTGGCTGCGATGAGTAATGTTGCCGTGCAGTTGGTTGTTGGTGCGGAGGACAATGAACCGTTGCCGGATGCTGATAGCCTGCATATCCGTAGCCGATTGGTACGGGTGGAGTCGCTCTACAATGCATTTCGTGCTCTGGCTCTGAACGTTGAGATGCGTGTTATGCCCGGCATCGGGCATCATGGCTTTGCGCTGTTATCGGTCAGTCAGCAGTTTTTGGGTAAGCAGTTGCAACAGGGTGATTACTCAGAAGGCGTATGCGAGACATAGTGTTTGATCATCGAATAGGGGAGCTGTAGAGGCGGGTGGATAGACTTAAGCCTTATGTCGCATACGTTGGCAGTATCAGGGTTTTCCCATATATTGGGTGCTTCCAATAAGAATAACTGACTCGATATGGAGAGAAAAATGAGCGACGCGATTCTGCTGCGTGAGGATAACGAAGGTGTCTGCACCTTAACCCTCAACCGTCCCAATGCCTACAATGCTCTGTCGATGGAGATGATGTTGGCACTCACCGAACAGCTGAATGCAATTGCTGATGATATCTCTGTGCGGGTTGTTGTAATTCAGGGTGGCGGCAAAGGTTTCTGTGCGGGTCACGATCTGAAGCAGATGCTGGGTGAAGGGACTGAGGACTATTATCAGCAGACCTTTGATACCTGCGCCACGCTGATGCAAACCATCGTGAATCTGCCTGTACCGGTCATCGCGCAAGTGCATGGTGTGGCGACAGCCGCGGGTTGTCAGCTGGTTGCCAGCTGTGATTTGGCGGTGAGTGCCGATAACGCTCGTTTTGCTACACCGGGTGTGAACATCGGTTTGTTCTGCTCCACGCCGATGGTCGCGCTAACCCGGGCAATTAAGCCTAAACACGCGATGGAGCTGTTGTTGCTGGGTGACTTGGTTGGCGCTGAGCGTGCGGCGGAAATGGGTCTGGTGAACTGGTTGGTGCCTGCGGATGAGCTAGAGACATATACCAACGATGTTGCCAAAAAAATTGCCAGCAAATCACGCAAGACGCTGTCGATTGGCAAGCAGGCTTTTTATAAGCAAAGTGAGCAGACGTTGGCAGTGGCCTACAACCAGTGTGCACGGGTGATGACTGAGAACATGCTGACGGATGACGCGCAGGAGGGCATTGATGCCTTTATTGGTAAACGACACCCTCAGTGGAGCCACCGCTAAATTATCAGGTTCTATATTAGTATTCACTTGTATGTAAAAATATCCGGCAACGTTGTTTTCTGATTATGTTGCCGGATCGCCCATCATGCCCCATCCCCTATTAGATGCCTTACCAGATGTTGCCGTTATTCTGGAAGCCCTGACAGAGCCTGCGGCGATCTTATCCCTTGATTACGAGATCCTGGCAACCAACCAGGCGTATCAGAATCAGTTCCCCTCCAACGAACGTTTGGTGGGGCGGCATTGTTATGAGGTATCTCATGGCTACGATCGTCCCTGTGACCAAGCAGGGGAATCCTGCCCGTTAAAGCGCTGTGTGGAAACCGGCGCGCGTCAGCGAATGCTGCATATCCACAATACCCCTCACGGGCAAGAACATGTGGATGTGGAGTTGTCACCAATCCATGACCGCAGCGGAATACTGAGCGCCTTTCTGGAAGTGATGCATCTGGTGAAGGTCGCCCGACCAACGGCACAAGGTGATGGTTTGGTGGGGCGTTCACCTGCGTTTAACCAGATGCTGGAGCTGATGCAACGCGCTGCTCCAAGTCAGATCAGTGTCCTGTTGCTCGGTGAGTCCGGCACCGGTAAAGAGCTGGTGGCCCGTGCGATACACGACCAGAGCCGTCGCGCCTCAGAGCCCTTTGTCACAGTAGAGTGCTCGGGGCTGAGCGAAAGCCTGTTTGAGAGTGAGTTGTTCGGGCATGAACGTGGCTCGTTTACCGGCGCTGTTAACCGCAAGCAAGGTCTGGTTGAAGCAGCGCGGGGCGGTACTTTGTTTCTGGATGAAATCGGTGATGTGCCTTTGTCATTACAGGTCAAGCTACTGCGCCTGATCGAAACCGGAACCTACCGCACCGTCGGCGGAGTAGAACTGAAACACGCTGACTTCCGGCTGGTCTGTGCAACGCACCGGCATCTTATGGATATGGTCGAGCAAGGGACTTTCCGCCGGGATCTTTTTTACCGCATCAGTTCCTTTCCGATAGATTTGCCGAGTCTTGCAGAGCGACGTGACGATATTCCTCTGTTGGTGGAGGTGCTGCTGAACCGGATACCGGATGGTGCGGGTAAAGTGGTATCGCCCCAGGCATTGGAGTTGCTGAAACATTATGAATTTCCGGGCAACATCCGTGAGCTACGTAATCTGCTTGAGCGTGCGATCCTGCTGAGTGATGACGGTATTATTGCGCCAGAACACTTCCCTGTCTCGTTAGCTTTCTCCCCAGACATTGGAGCCTCCAGCCCCGATATGTCTGCCGATACCAACGCGGTGGCGTCTTTAGCCGAGAACGAGGCTCGCTATCTGCGCTCGCTTAAAGCCCGGTTTGCCGGCGATAACAAAGCGCTGGCAGACGCATTGGGTATTAGCGAGCGTACTCTCTACCGCAAGCTGCGCCACCTGTAAAAACCTTTTCCATCCAGTCGTTTTGTTCGGGGTAGGGCCATTGGTCGTAGTCCTGAGGTTTTGATTCAAAAAACTATGCACATCTTCTAATTTAGCTGTTACTATTTTCTTGATGTAATAAGGTTATGCATTTTAGGAATAAAAGAAGTGGATTACGCGGTTTTTTGACTTAACTGCGGTGCGGAAATCTGACGCTATACGATGGTCGAATTTTTGTATATTTCTCAATGGTATAACGTTATTCCATAAATAATATAAGAACATGCGTTTGCTCGGTACTAAGCGTCTGGAGGCTTAAATGTCCAAAATTATAAAAGGGCCCAGCACGCGAGAATTGATGGCGCAGCTGGCCACTGAGGCGGATCAGCTGTCTGTCAGGGATCGTCGTGATTTCCTGCGTAAGGGTATTGCTGCTGTAGGGGGAATGGCAGCAACAACAATGGCTGGTGGAGCTGTAGCTCAGCAGATTAACACTGCAAACCTGCCACCCAATGAACCAGCTTGGGGTAAGCAGCTGGGTCACGGGGTTGTAGAAAAACCTTACGGTCACCCATCCCAGTTCGAAAAGCACGTTGTCCGTCGTACCGTGCCTTGGCTGACAGCGGATTCTATCGCGTCTATCTCTATGACGCCGCTGCAGGATCTGAAAGGCATTATTACACCGAACGGTCTGGTATTTGAGCGCTACCACGGTGGTGTGCCTCAGATTCCAATTGAAGAACACCGTCTGATCATTCACGGTCTGGTTGAGCGTCCTATCATCTTCACGATGGAAGACCTGATGCGCTTCCCGTCCGAGTCACATATCAAGTTCATTGAATGTCCGGCGAACGGCGGCATGGAGTGGAAAGGCGCGCAGATGGAAGCGCTGCAGTTTACCCACGGCATGCTGAGCTGCTGTGAA
>Ga0213839_1001892_pt1 | contig 12560 bp, 6 predicted proteins | sample SWPATP21_FD_160075 | JGI IMG/M metagenome (GOLD analysis project Ga0213839, IMG submission 160075) | Coastal seawater microbial communities from Marineland, Florida, United States - SWPA TP2 #1 | ecosystem: Environmental > Aquatic > Marine > Coastal | place: USA: Florida | collected 2016-08-14 | reverse complement strand
CTTCCGTCATTGGCTTCACTCTTGAATCGAACAAACGGCGTGTTTGGGTGCTTGCCTGACTGTCTGCGCCGTTTGTTGTGGGCTGAGTGGGTTGTTATTGTTGTTGTTGCTGCTGCTGCTACACTACTACTGTTGCTGAAGTCGAACAAGTGGCAAGAGCAGATGAGACGAGACGAGACATAGCCCCTTGCAAGTTTCTGTTCAGTCATGTGCTCGCTTGGTTGAATCCAACAAAGGGAGTCCAACGAACAGCCGACCCGAGCAAGCCGTTGGTGTGGTCCGACGGAGTTCTTGCATCGTTAGCAGGCGAACACAGAACCGGAGAAAACTCCGCACGTCTTTCCCGGTTCGCACTTGTTTTTCTCGCGTTTTTTTGTATTGTTCCTCGCTCATTGCTGCACAGTCCCTGCGTTCGTGCCTGAACGCGTACATTGCCTGCTGGTTGTCGCCGTTCTGGCAGGCGCCATGAATTGACCGCGAAAATAAACGTGGTGGCGGTCCCTGATCTGGTTGTTCCTGGAACGGCGGTTTCGATCTAAGCACAGGACACTTCTGGTACTACCCAATGTCGTCCCGGTCCTTGGAGGATGAACTCCAATTGTCCGTACAACCAGATTTCCTCAAGTGTATTGCGAAAGAAGGCCTGGGCGTTGGCGGGGAGTCTGTAATTTTCTCGACGATTGTGAAAAAAGTCAACAGAGTCGGCAAAGTACAACCCCGTGTCCTCGTATTGACCTCCGGAGCGATTTACAGTTTTCAAGAGAAGAAATACAAAAAGTCGCTGCGGAGAATTCCGTTGGGTGAAGTAAAGGCCATTCTGCGAGGCCAGAACGAAGGTTCTGAGGTGTTCTACCTTCACCTTCGGTCTGAGTACGACTACCAGTACATCAGCCCCATCTGGAAACGTCTCAGCGATGCGATATGCGCGACTGTTACGAAAGTAGTCGGCGTCAAATGCGTCTTGCTCAGCGGCCTCTCCCAGAAGGAATTGGAGGCAACCGTCAAGACGAAGCAGTTCTTGCACAAAAATAAAAAGAAGAAGGTGGTCAGCCCGTCACACCAGGCCGCACGAGAGAGCACCAATAGAAAGCTGGAAGAAATGCTTGCACGCACCCAGCTCAGCCATCTTGACGCAAAAGAAGGCGCCAAACCCGGCGCTCTGCCGTTGACAACGTCAACACACGGCACACCTGATGCTGCCGAAGACGGTGGTGGTCGCGATCTTGCAGCGGAAGCTGCCAAACATGAGACGGCCGCTGCTGCCGAAGCCGCAAAACGCCAGAAGTCTTCGGAGTTTGTTGAAGTCTGCGAGGGCATCCGCACACGTTTCGCCGGGTTTATTGCATCCTACGGTCACTCACTCCGCACTGCGCATTCCCTGCAGTCGCACTTTAACAACGTCGTAGTTCGCGCCGGGAACGGGAGTGGATTCTCGGGGTCATTGTTGAGGCAGATTAAAACGTTGCTGGGCCTGTTCTGCAACCTGGAACTCCTCCCTTCGTTCGCGGCGTTCGTCACGGCACATTCTAGACCACCTGTGGTACGTTGTTGTGGGCTCTGTCGTCGCTTACTTCACATTTGCTTCGTTGATTGACGCCTGCCTTGTGTTTGTTTGGCAACTAAAAACTTCAGATATTCTCGGACTTTACCAGACTGTTGCGGAATCATCCCGCGCACCGTTTGCGTCGTTGGGTACTTCTGTGCGCTTGGTTTTGGATTTGTGTTGCAGCTGGAGAAAAGGGTATTCTTGTCCTGGGCCCCGAGCAGAATTTGGATGCTGCCGCCGCTGGCCACAAGAAGAGGCGTACCAGCTTCAATCGGCGCGGTGCATTTGCAGCAGAGTCGAAGTTCTTTGAAGTTGTGGCCACCTGCTTGTCGGATGCCAGCCAGACCAGGTTTTCTGAAGAGGAATTCGACGCCTTTTTGGCAATAGCCACCGCGCAACGAACGCCACCGCCAGCAGCGTCACGGACGGGTGGTGGTGACGACGACGACGACGCACCGCTGCCGGTGAAAGTATTCGGCTTTCGGTTGGTTCACCCAGCAATTCTCCAAAGGGCTGTGCAGCTGGTCAGCAGCAACCCCAAACCTGTGAATCCACGGTTGATTGCCCGTGTGACGCGTGCGCACGCGGCTTTGGTCGCTCGGCATGTGCAAGTAAACTGCCACGTCATTCTTGCACACAGTGACAATTGGATGGCCGTGCAGTGGCCACTGTTGGAAGGCCTGAAATGGCCATCGAAGCAAGAATTGAAGCGGGCAGTGACTACAAGTTCCCAGTTCGATGACAGGTTTGACCTTCCTTCGATTGTTTGATGGAGCCGTCGCGCGTCCTGACTTGCGGCTGTGAGCTCACACTTGTCTGTGCGTGTGCGTTCGTAGTTCGCCGGTCGCAGCTAGCGTTACAACGCTGTTGACGTTCTTGTCAACAATGTTTACCACAACGCTACTCTACAGTCCTGGCCACAGTTGGAAGCTATTTCAAACTTTCACGCGATCGATTGCCCGGTACAATGGGTGGCGAGTGGACGGCGTCTTGTTCACTCGCAAGTGGTTGCAGGTACGGTGCACGTGTATGCGGTCCAAACAAGTTGCCGCAACCGGGAAGAATTCCCACTTTCGATTTCTTTAAGCTCAATGCACGCTGCTGTCTTGCTGCTGCGCAGTTGTCCATGAATCGCATCGCCGCCAGCCGCGCTTTGACGGCCTTCCAAGGTCCAAACCGAATTCGGCTGTGGTCCGCAACACTGTTGCTTGCGCGGATTTTGGAATGGTTCATCTTTTGGTACCCGACGCATCCAGAAACCGATGTCGAATCCTGCCGAGAAGGATTCGTGTTGCGCCAGAGGAGTGGGGCAAGAGTAGAAGACGGGGCGGACTCCAAAGACATGCTTGAGTTTGCGCAACGAGTGGGGATCCATTTTGACATGAACGCCACTCGGTGCATGGACCTGCCTCTCGTTCGATCGTATTACGCATTACTCAAACGACTGAAGGTAACAAGCTGCCTGCCCTCCCTCCAATCTGTTCAATCACCTTTCATTCCCTCGACGCTGCGTAATCTCGTAGGAACCCGAAAAGGGCACTCAAATTTACTCTGCCAGCCACGCTGTGATGGCGGATACCAAATCTATCATGCAGTTCCTCGAAGGGCTAGAGAGGGGTGACGAGGTGAGTATCAGCGGTTTTCGCTTTGAAATTGCGTGCTTCGTCGCACAGAATCGTTAACAGAAAAACGCTATGCATGCTGCAGGTGACAGAATCAGCAATAAAGAAATTTGTTTCGGAGTTTTCGGCTCGAAAGCGCCATGTTGTCGACGGTATGGTGCACGTTGTGAGCCATTGCACGCAACATGTGGACATTCTTTACACGTGTGGGTGTTTTCCCTTGAATTCAGGGGCACAAGCGCCATCGCCCAAGCCCATGAGACGGAATCGCCTCAGGAAGGTGAGCATCCCCGATTTCAGAGATCTTGACACGTGTGTATAATGTGTTGGACGTCATCGGACTTGTGTTGATACTGCGCTCGGTAGGCTATTTACCAAGTCACTGCTCGCAACCGAGTCCTGAGAAAATTCACATCTGCCATCACCTCGCGAGAAGCAAAGCCGTTCGCGCACGCGAACGCGATGGCCGAGATCACTGTTCGTAACCGTGCAGTCGTTGTGTTTGCCGCTACATTCCTCCACTCCACTTGGTGTTCGCGATCGGAAACGTGTTAACGATCCAAAAAAAATTAATGTCATTGCAGGCTCGACTGAAAGCGACACTGCTCAGTGGTGGCGAAGAACCGGAACCGCAGGAAATTCACATCAACTGTCACCGCTGTGGCAAAGGAATGGTGGAGGGCGCGAATTCAGTATGCGTTGAAAGCAAAAACGCGTTTTGGCATTCGACCTGCTTTAAATGCTCGGACTGCAATGCACCTCTGGAAGGTCTTTCGTTCTACCTACGTGACGAAGGGGGATCCTTTGACCCATTGTGCGGCAAATGTGCTGGACTTGATGCCGAATCTCAAAATCCGTCACTCACCGGAGAAGTGGAGGTGTGCTGTGTCGGCTGTGCTGACCCAATTGCTCAAACGTCCGAGGGACCGGGTGGTGTTGTTGTCATGGGTCAGCACTGGCACCCGGGGTGTGCATCGTGTTGTGACTGCGGGAAAGCATTCTTCACTCTGTCCGAAGATGGGTGGGTCGAAACAGAGTCCATTTACACGTCTGAAGATTCCGCTAGCCTGTGCTGTTCCGAATGCCTGGCCTCACAAAGCGGCCAACGATGTGGGAGCTGCAACGCGCCATTGCGCCAGGGCGAGCGAATCGTGACATTGCCCAATGTAGAAGGTGTATGGCATGCTGACTGTGCAGCGTGCCACAGCTGTGGCGGTGCGGTTGATGATTTTTTTACTGGGCCTTCCGGGGAACTGCTGTGTCCGAACTGCTTCCGGTCCGACGCTGCACTGCAATGCGCAGGATGTGGCAAGCCCTGTGATGGATACTACCTGGAGATCGATGGTCAGCCGCGACACGAAGGATGTTGCTGCTGCTGCGAATGTGGTATTCAAGTTGGAGGGACAATTCACTACGTCGATGGACAAGTGTACTGCGATGATGACTATGCCAAGCAGTTTTGTAATCGCTGTCGGGGATGCCACAAATACATCGTCGATGGAGGACTTGAGGCATTGGGCTCATCGTGGCACCGAGAGTGTCTAGTTTGTTCTTTTGGCGGGTGCGACCGTCAGCTTCATGGAGAAGAAAATGGAAGCTCCCGCTGTTGCGTTGGAGAAAATGGGCAGCCATATTGCGAACAACATGTAGATACAGCGCATTTCCAAGTATGCTCGGCTTGCTGTGGACCAGTGCATGGCGAAGGATTCGTTCGAGTAAAGTCGAAAGCTGCTTCGAGTGAACAGAATGAAGAAATATTCCACGAGTACTGTTTGAACTGCCACTTATGTGGCGAAAATCTTTGCGGCAGGAAGTACTTTGTCGAGGCGGGCATTCTGTACTGCGAGCGTGACTATCTTGGCCGGTTCTCGAAGCAGTGCTTTCAATGCCTCCAACCTGTCGTGCCCGGACGGCATGGGGCGCGCCGCATTTTTGGGGAGTCTTTCCATTCAGATTGTTTCCGGTGCTTTGGTTGCGAGCGTGCATTCAAACCTAGCGAACCTATAGCACGTGGTCCGGTTACGATTCCCGCGAACAGTTCCCCGGAGCACTGCACACCAGAAAGTCGCATTGAGGCAGTGTTTTGTCGGGAGTGTCACTCCGGGTGCTTTCAATCATTCTGCGCAGGGTGTTTCAAACCCTTAGCTGGCGGCTACGTTCGTACTTTTCCCGACAGTGTGTTGCACCCTGACGCCAACGAGGACAATGACGAGAGGGAGCTACCATGGCATGTAGAGTGTGTGAAGTGCCGTGTGTGCGGTGTCGGCTTGTCCGGCCAAGGTGTATATCTGCGTGAACATTGGCCTATTTGCACCGCTTGCAACGAGAAGCCACTGGAGGCAACTACCGAAGCATGCGCCGAAGCCACAGCGCAATGGAAACGTGTGAACGCTCCGTCACAGAGCAAAATTGCTGTTGGGAAGCACGCAGAAGAGATGTCGAACCGATACGACCCATTCGGTCCACCACCACCAGAACCACAGGCGTGGGAGTATCGTGACGCTGATGGCACTGCATTTGGCCCCTTCTCCGCCGCTCAAATTCAGAAATGGATTGATGGTGGCAAACTCCCCAGAGCATTGCCCATTAGGAAAGTCTCTGACAAGAACGCAGAATTTGCACCGCTGCACACGTTCTTCAATGTGCCTGAATGAGCGTGAATGGCACCGTCACGATACTGGACTGAGACCAAGATGGGATTGCGCCTGAGCGAGGATGTGTTGCGTGCGAGTATTCTATCTGTGAACCGCAGGCACGTGATGTGCGTCGTTATTTTCTAATTGTTTTCTAAAAAGTTGCTTTGCTACCAGAACATTTCCAAGGTGCACGGTGTGTAGCACCTTGGTTTGCATGCTGTCGAGAATATGTGCGCGAACTGCGTTACCGATTCCAAGCCGTCAATAATAGTCGTCGTCGTTTTCATTGCTGTCACTGTCTCCACTCGCGCTATCATACTCATCATCACCGTCGCTTGACTCGTCACCGCTGCCACCTGAGGAATCTGGGCTGTGATCGTGTGCGTCGTCGGAATCTGTGTCAGCCCCATCCTTCATTGCAGTACAAAATCAAATGTTGCTCATGGGGGCCGACCACGCAGTCAAATCAACATGAAACGCACCAACATGTCTTGGATTCCCGCAAGCAACTCGTTGGCCAAGCTGGAATGTCGATCTCTTTGAAAGGACTTGGCCACGCGAGTTTTATTCGCAGCCTGAACCCAGAGACAAAAGATAGTCGGGTGAAGGCTCCACAAAATGCAAATAACAGTTTGAACGTCGACACATTGGGAGCGGGGCGTTACGCACCTTCGTAATTACCGCCTTGTACTTCCTCTGCGCCAACTTACGGCGTCGAGCCAAATCTTTGGCTGCATCTTTCGCACTCATGGAAGCAAGTTCTTTCTCCCGCTGCTGCTGTGCAGCTTTCACTGCTGCGGCCCTAAGCTCGCTCCGTTTTGCTTGCTTCAATTCCTCCATGCTTTTAATTTGCTCTTCCTCGTCGGTGCTCTCTACTTCTTCGACAATTCCACCGTTCGTCTCCTGTCCAACTTCAGTCACAGCTTGATCTTGAACTTGGGGCTTGTCAACTAGACCTTGATCTTGAACTTTGGGCGTGTCAACTTGAGCGCCATCAACCTCGACTTCTGAAGCGTCGTCTCCACCTTTGGCCACCGGTAACTCCCCCGCTGTGCGAGAGTCGTCTTCATGAGAAGGGTTGGCAACATCCGAGCTGGGAGACGCCTTATCGTCAGCGTCTCCTTCTGGTGACTTCGTGCCACCACCATTATTTCCCTCCCTGCGGCTTTCATTACCATGCGGACCTTCACCATCACGCTGGCTTTCGCCAGTGTCGCGAGCGGTTGCGCGTGGTGTTGATGAGTTTTGTCCCTGCTGTGACGTGGATGGAAGTTCTGGAAAATCCATCGGTTCTCCGGCATCAGTTCTAGCACTGTCGCCATCATCGACGTCTTCAAGCACCATGTCGTCATCACCCGCAGGACCGTCTGCACGCTGACCCGCGGCATCCTCCTTCGAATCAGTCGCCATCGGCCCTGAAGGCGTATTGGTGCGCGCCACTGATTCCGTTTCAACGTCGGACTTGCCTCCGGGCAGTCCGTTGCCAGTTGTTGTTGAATTGGCGTCTGACTCGGCTCCTGGTAGCCCAGGCTGATCACGGCCGCCGGCAGGTGTGCTGTCATCTAACTTGGATTCTGGGACGGTCGACGGATACGCGGCGGGAATATTGTCCTTGTTTGTACCTTGTCCCTCTGGAGTACTGGATTCGTCGTACGCGCTGTTATCTCGACCTTGGCTACGATCAGCGGCACTGCTGGAGTCCGGATCCTCGATTGATGCCTTTTGCTTTGTGTCAACACGTTCATCTTTGTCTGGTAACACCAACAATCCGTCGTTCATGGGACGGTTCGATGAATGCGGCATTGGAGCTCCAATTTCTACATCGTCTTCCTCTTCGGAAATTGCACCGCCGGTGCCGGATACATCTTCTACAAGCCGCTGCTCAGCCGCGCGAGCGCGCAGGCGAGCGGCAGTGCGCTTGGTCTCACGAGCATGCTTTTGGGCCTTGAGTTCAGCCTTGTCGAGCCCAGTATCCAGAACATTGGAGCCATCTTCGCCGCACTCTTCGCCGGAAGCAAACATACTGTCCTCGTCGTCGCCACTTCCGTCGTCCGCTTCGTTGTCTGAGTCGTACTCCGACTCACTGGTTTCGCTGTCAACCGGCTCTGGCTCTTCGACAACTTTTCCAGACTCAATCATAATACGAACCGGACCTTTAGGGATGCTACTAGCTGCAGTCTTCTGCTTAAGGCCGACCCTCGCACTTCCGCCGTTGCCAAGGACTTCCGTGTCGAATTCGTCATCACTCGAGCTTTCAACTGGCACCGTTTCCCATTCATTGGGACCACGATCATGCGACTTTTCATGGGAGCCTTTGTCTTGCTCGTCGGCGTCAACCTGGTCTGCCAAACCCTTATCGTTGACCTCGGCAGACTTCCTTTGCCACGGAAGTAGCTCGTCCTTCTCTCTTCTTTTGACCCGAACACGGCCATGAGGCACAAGGTTCTCTCGAGATTGACCTGTGACTGGCAAATCGCGATCTGGCCGCGTAAGTTCAGTCGTGAAAAACGGAATCGATGTCTCATTTTCGATCCGCTCCAGCGCCTGAAACATTGAACCTTGCCCAAGTTGCCCGTATGAGAAAAATCCACAAGTCCAAACATGGCCACTTTCGGTGATAGCAAGTGAATGCGCGCCGCCGCACGCAATGGACGTGACTCGCGCACATGAAGTGAGGTCCTTATAGTGGTCGATACACCAATTGATGTTGTCGAACAGTTGACGGGTGGCCTTGCGAGCAACTTTTGGCGGCAGATTCCATTCTCCCAATACCTCTTCCAGATGCGACTGGGCGTCCGCTTTGCAGGCCGTTCTCATTGCTTCCCAAGACTCATCAGGCTTGAGAACGTCGGCTTGAAACCACTTCGACAGATTGTCTATGATTTCCCTGGAATACTTCTCGAAAAAGATCCCGTACCGTTCCAACAGTAGCACCTCAAAAAGTCGATTGTCCTTCTTCCGAAAAGCGGGCAAAATCTCATTTTCAAAACGTTCGTCGAGGCGATTGCGGAGCTCTGTGGTATTCATAAGACTAATGGACTCTGGTTCAAGTCCGACTTTTCTCCATTCTGCGTCAAGAACGAATTCTACTTCACACGGGCCGTCCGGATGCATTTCTACTGGGTCGAATGGCAAGCCGTCGGGCACTGATGGTCTTTTGCCTCGTCGATATGCAAACCTATCCTCAACGGCGGCAGCACTCGAATCACTGCCTGCACCGCCCGCTTCACTGTTGTCGTCGTTATCCTTTGCGTCGTCTTCCTCTTCATCACTTGAGTCCGTTTCTTCGCTGCTGCTGTCAGCATCTCCCGCATCGATGTGGCGACCCTGCAGCATCTGCTTCTTGGTGCTCCTGGCTCGCGCCGCTGCGTCAGCCTCCGAATTTCGCTTGTGATACTCTTTGGCAATATGATCTCCAAAGAAGGTCTCGCGATATTGAGCATAATAGTCATGAAGCATTTCTTCGAAGTCTGCCCTCGTCAGCAAGTCATCAGGGCAGCGTTCAAACCGAATTCGAGCGATACGGCGGAACCCACGCACCATGTCTTCAAGTGCACGCTCTACCACCATGTCGGGTAAGTTGGTAGGATGCCATATGACCTCAGTCAAAGTATGGACGGGTCGAATGTTGATTTCTTCGCACTCTTCGCAGAGTTCCGTCTCGTCAAATACGGAGAGAAACAGCAGCGGCTCGTCACAGAGCCAGCAGTTTTTAAAAAGCCCGCCTTCCCACGAGTCGCCCCGGTCGAAGTAGTCCATTCGTAGACCAGAGACTTGAAAGTCGGTGATGTCGAGAAGATCGAACATAGACTCGTATGGCACGCGCTGGTTCCTGTGAAAATCCACTGTCTTCACGATGGGGGCATGGACCAGCGCGTTTTGCAGAGCCATGGTGTGGGCTTGAGCTACTTGAGTGCCTTCCATCGTAAATATTCCTTTGCCGATCAGTTCCAGTTGTCCAAACAGCATACCACGAGTTATCTTTTGCAAGGACACTTTGTTGTCCTTCAACGTCGCAGTCAGCATTTGTCGAAACCTCTTCTCTGCTGACTTCGGCACTCGAGTGGGAGCGCGTCGTTTGACGTTGAAGTCATCTTTTGCAGCAAAAGCATCTTTGAATTTTCGGGCAAGCTGGCGGAGTCTGTTTGCAAGGTTGACCACCAATAAATTTTGCTGCGGGTCCGTGTCCAAAATATAATCGATAAACTCCTCCTCGCTTATTGTACCGTTGTCGTTGACGTCGTACTGTTCTATGATTTCGTTCGCCTTCTCACGTGTGATCACTTGGTCAGACAGATCTTTGATTGCCAGGATGACTTCATTCGGGTTGAGTTCTCCGCTGTCATCCTCGTCATATTCTTGAAAGAGCCTTTGAATACCCATCTTTCGGTCCATAATTGCCAACTTTTTCAAATTCTTGGACAATATTCGAAAAGCATCGAAAATCTTCTTCTGCGGAGCATTTTGTGGCGCGATGATCTTCTTCACGCGCCAGAACGGGGTCATCTTTTTAATAAGTTTCTGTTGGCGTGACTCAATGAGAGGCGGCACCAGCGACAAGTACTTCGAGCAATCAGTTCTCGCGTCGAACATTTTGGCTGTTGATAAAATGCTGTCCACTCGTCGAGGCAGGTACACTCTGTCTTCTTGGTCTGGCACAATGAACCCAAGCCGACCGTCTCTAGATTTCCCACAGCTCCATAACTCTCCGTTGCTTTGCAAAAACATGGAGTGAAAATTTCCCGCTGCCACCACAACAAGATCATCAACTGTGTGCACAAGTTCGGGCAAAATCTGGCCCTGGCTGAATACTTTCTTCGCTGTGCCGACACGACTTGGACGCATCTTTTGACCCGGAGTCATCGGTGAGGCTTTACGTCGAGAGTCAAAATACGCCACGCTGGATGGACGACTCTGTGGGACGTAGCCATCTTTGGTCTGCATGGGTCTCGCGTCGATGCCCAACTGTCCCCATTCATTGTCACCACATGCCCATGCATGGCCTGTGTCGGTCAAAAATATTGTGTGCCGGTCGCCTGCTGCAACGCCAACCACGTGTTCACTGCTGAGGGCAGCGATGAGCGTCGGTGTGGCCTCATTCTCTGTGTGTCCAAGTCCTAATGGGTTCCCGTTGCCTCGAAGGTGACCACGGCCACACGAAAAACAATCGTTGCCGTCGTTGAGGAAAATGGTATGGTTTCCACCACACACAGCAAAAATTATCTCGTGCTTGCGCAGGGCGTCGACCAGCTTCGGCTTCACCACAGCCTCGAAGTTGCGATGTCCAAGCTGACCGTACTGGTTTTGACCGAACGTGAACACGCGCCCGCATTGTGAAACTAGCGCGGAGTGGAAGCTTCCTGCACTCGCACTCTTGATCGAGTACGATTCGGACATCGTCTTTGGCACAGGGAGTAATTGTGGCTCTTCTTGCATGCGTCGAGACTCGATGCCAAGTTGCTGTCGATTGCCATCACCAAATGTCCAGCAGTCGCCAATGGACGTCACTATTATGGTGTGGCGAAGCCCAACTCCAATGGATTTTACCTTGATGCGTCGGTTTTCGAGAGTGGCCCGCCGCGTCTTAATAACATCATATGCACGAACTGCACGTTTGGCAATTTTGCGAAGCGGGTTTACGTCTTGCAGGGTAATGCGACCTTGCTCCGATATCGCGTCGGCACTCCGATACAGTTGTGCTTTTGCGTCTTTGAACTTATTGACGGCATTTGCCTCCTCCACAGTGATTTTTGGCTTCCAAGTGCGGTTGAGGAGTGTTGGCAGTGCCATGGCTTGTGTGCGCTTATCTCCCAGCTGGCCACAATCACCACGTCCGCACCTGTAAGCACGTCCATGGGCAAAAAACCAAGACTGGTCTCCGCCGCCGCTGCACCACTGAACGTGTAGCTCCCGTAAATGTTCAACGCGCGAAAAAGCGCGAGAACGCCGGTTCACTTGACGCGCCGGAGAGGATGCGTTGTTGTTCGACCACATCGGCACCAGCTCGCTAACATTCGCAGTTACCAAGCGGAGTTTACGCTTTAGAAGTGTCAATGAATGCCCTTCTCGGGGAATACCGTCCGGAGTCCACATAGCCAATACAAGTGCGCCGGAAGTTGCGGTCGAGCCGGACAATCGCGATTCCACAGAACCGTCATCTTCCGGCCCGAGCGCTACTCGGGACTCACGATCTGCCATCGTGTCAGATTATTATGTTTGAAGCAACATGTGTACTTCGCCACGCCTCTGATACAGAGGTCGGACGCTGGCGCACTCACATTTTCGTATGTTTGAGCAATGTCGTGCTAACCAGGCAATTCTTTATCCAGCGTTTGCATTACAAGTCTGAAAAAATGTGACCCATCAGCACCACCACCCCCTGACGTGTCCCTCCTCCTATGCCCGGAGACTCTGTACCTCAAATCTTCAATCGTGTCACGACATTTGCTCCAGGTTGCTCCAGGACGTCAACACGAAGAGGAAACGTTGCATCTTGCATTGGTGCCCTCTGTTCTGGTGTTTACAGGAGCGTCTGTGCAGCTCAATTTGACCTTGAAGAAAGCACGTCCAACCATCCATCTCTGCACCGACACACCGTGTAAACGTGCGCTTTCATCGTCACCCAGACGAACGACGAACGACGAACGACGAACGACGAACGACGAACGACGAGTACGACGAACGACGAGTACGACGAACGACGAGTACGACGAACGACGAGTACGACGAACGACGAGTACGACGAACGACGAACGA
>Ga0213839_1001890_pt1 | contig 12577 bp, 10 predicted proteins | sample SWPATP21_FD_160075 | JGI IMG/M metagenome (GOLD analysis project Ga0213839, IMG submission 160075) | Coastal seawater microbial communities from Marineland, Florida, United States - SWPA TP2 #1 | ecosystem: Environmental > Aquatic > Marine > Coastal | place: USA: Florida | collected 2016-08-14 | reverse complement strand
ATTTATGCCCGAGGCCTGATGTCTCCTTCTTACCCCAGTTTATACAAGCGTACTTTTGCCACAGAAGAAGACTTTGAAAACGGCTATCCGGTGAACTATTCCGTCAACAACGTCGGTGCTTTGCTGGGACAATATCTGTTCCCAATGTTTGTGCTGGCCATTGGTTTCAACGGCAGCTTTGGCCTGTCGGCGACCATGGCAGGTCTGGCGTTCATTACGCTGATTGTGTTCAATAAAAAACTGGTCAGCGTTGGGGCGGATATTGATCAGGCATCAGTGAGTACTAAAAACTGGGCTGCATTCTTCGCCTTGTCAGCCGCCATGGTAGGGCTGGTCTTTTTCATGTTCTCCAACATGGACGTCGGCCAGAATATCGTTTATGCGATTGGCGCTGCGGCGATCTTATATTTCATTTCACTGATGCTGAAATCGGATAAATCGGATGCCCTCAAAATGGGCACCATTCTGATCATGACGGTTCTGACAACTTGTTTCTTCGTGTATTACGGTCAGATGATGACATCAATGACCATGGTGACCATCAATACCATGCGCGGCGACCTGTTTGGCCTCATTCCCATTGCTCCGGAGGCCTCTATGGCCATGAACCCGCTATGGTGTATCGTCGCCGGTCCGGTGATAGCGCTGACTTTCTCCTCACTCGAAAAGCACGGGATCAACTTCTCAACCGCCACCAAAATCGGATTTGCGTTCGTGTTCACTGCCATCGCGTTTGGTATTCTGACGTTGGCTGTAACGAATGTGGGTGAAAACGCCATCATCCGTCCGGAAATCTTCCTTGCGATTCACTTCTTTCAGGCCTTTGCCGAAGTGATTGTCGGTAGCCTGGTGGTGGCCTTTATTCTTTCTGTAGCCCCTAAACACATCGAGAACTTTTCAGTTAGCCTGTTCTCGGTTGCGATGGCGCTGAGTGGCATTGTTGGCGCGGTTTTCTCGACATCCATCGCGCTTGAGAAAGGCCAGGCAGTTACCCAACAAATTGTGCAAACCGTTTACGGCGATTATTTCCAACTGCTGACGGTACTGGCTGTCGTTATGGTCGCCATTGCTCTGGTTTGCTCTTTCATCATTCGCAAAATGCTGGAAGCCGCCCGTCAGGAGCCGGGGGATAAACTGGCACAGCCCGAACAGGCCTAACGTCTTCTTTTCCAACCAGCCCCTGCCAGTCAGGGGCTTTTTTATTGTCCCAGTGTAAAATTAAGTAAATGATAATAGTTATCATTGAATTTCGTATCATTGCCCCATATGCTTAAGCAGTTACATTACACAGAGAAAAATTATGAATAAACCGACCCCTACCTCGCTTGTTGTCTTATCGACCACGCAACTGACGCCCAATATGCAACGTATCGTGTTGCAAGGGGACGGACTGAGTCGTTTTCCTACCGATTGTGCCGGTGGTTACATTAAATTGTTGTTCACGCCAGAAGGCGGTACCGATCTGAGCGTATTGGATGACAACGCCCGGCCAGTTATGCGCACCTATACGATTCGCGAAATCGATCATCAGTCTGCGACAGTCACCGTCGATTTCGTTCGTCATCAGGTGAATGATACGAGTTGTGGTCATGCCGCTCGCTGGGCCATGCAGGCAAAACCCGGTGACACCATCAACATTGCAGGCCCGGGAACCATCCAAAACCTGAATACCGACGCAGACTGGTTCTTCCTCACCGCCGATATGACCGCTCTGCCAGCGTTGTCTGTCAAACTGGCCTCCTTACCCGAAAATGCGCGTGGTTATGCCGTCATCGAAATACAGGATAAAGACGATATTCAGGCCCTTGAGGGGCCAGCAGGCGTAACACTGGATTGGGTCATCGCCGATACCAAGACCAACCGTTTTGTCGAAAAGGTGAAAGCAAAAAACTGGTTGGCGGGCAATGCGTCTGTTTGGTGTGCATGTGAATTCGAATCAATGCGCGCATTGCGTCAATACTTCCGCAATGAACACGGTGTGGATCGCGAGTTCATTTACATCAGTAGCTACTGGAAAAATGGCGTCACCGAAGAGGGTCATAAAGTCATTAAGCGCGAAGACGCTAAAGCAACAGCGTAATAAAGAAACTGGGTAATAATCATCAAAAAGCGGCCAAAACGGCCGCTAAAAAGTGCTAGCTTAAACAATAATTAATATTTACCGTCACGGTAGTCGTATTCGTAGCTGACATTCACAATCGGCTGATACGCAATTTGGCCGTTGTTCATCGACTCTTTCACCGTCACTTCCGAATTTGTGATTTGGAAAGAGCGTCTATTGATGGGATCCATCCGGGTTGGCAAGGCCTGGCTTAATTCATAGGACGATTTGGATTTCAAATCACTGAGCATTTGCTGCCCTTCCTGATACGCCTGATCTTTGGACGCAACAACCTGCCCCGTCATCTGAGCAGTTTTTGCTGCGGTTGAGTAAGCGCCATTTGCAAAAGCAACACCTGACATCATCAACAGTGCAGCACTGGTAAGGATAGTTAGTTTTCTCATAACAGACTCCTCGTCTTTGTTGTATTTGAGCGACATCCTCACTGCTCTTGTATCAAATCATACGTACAGAGACCATGAACAGATGACATTACTTTCATAAAACTCACTAATTATTTGCGCAAAATTTGCCCACCCCTACTTCGTAGGTGTTTTCCTCACTCTGTTCTGAAATTACACCACTGGCTTCTTTTGATAGAAAAATCATTATCATAAAATAAAAACCAAACCGTACATTCATTAACGAAATAGCGAACATTGGCGTCTTCTAAACACACAAAAAATCGGTGAAATTTTTTGAAAATAAAGACTAGCGGTGAAATACGTAGTACTTGTCACCACAACGTAACCGTATCGTCACCGGACTTTATTGTTACTTCCCTACCATTTGCCCGTAAAAACAAGGAGTAAGGGCTCTTAATGCAAGTGATTGAATTTATCCGTCAGCAATTTATGGAAAGTGGGCACGTGGCGTACGGGGAAACATTGTCGATGGGTGAGCATATGATGCAGGCAGCGTTTATCGCCGAGCAAACGGGCTGTCATAAGGAGCTGGTGGTGGCCGCATTTCTGCATGACTTTGGTTATCTGATTCTGGGATTGCCGGAAGAGAGCACCGAATCCGGTATTGACGGTTTTCATGAAGACATTGGTGAGCAGTGCCTTAAAGGCTATTTTCCGCCGTTAATCACCGACTGTATTCGCTTACATGTTCAGGCCAAACGTTACCTGTGTACGGTTGAGTCACACTATTTTGACCAACTCAGCAAAGCGTCCCGTCGATCACTTGCCGTTCAGGGTGGATTAATGAACCACACCGAGTTGTGTGCGTTCGAAGCAGAGCCGCATTACCGGGAAGCGATTCAGATTCGCCAGTACGATGACAAGGGAAAACAGCCGTACCTGAACCACCCTGATTTAGACTACTATCTCAAACTCACGGCAAGTTGCCTTATCAAAACAGAAATGACACGCTCGCGCCATATTGAGGTCGCGTGACAAACGACCGGTTTGCTCCTGGCAAAACTACGCCAGAGCCAGGAGCAAACCGCCCAAAATTAAGCTAACCCCAATGCCACGGGTAAAGAACCAACGCTCGGCCAGAAACAGCACCCCCATAATTAAGCCAAACACAATACTGATCTGACGTAAGGCCACCACCAGGCTAACATTGGCTGTCATGGTCATCGCGAACAGAACCAGGCCGTAAGTGCTTGCCATCATGATTCCGGCCAAACCCGCGCGTTGTTTAATGTGCCATGCGTAACGAATCTGCCCCACATTTCCGCTAACCACACACCAGCCCAAAGTAAACAGCACCATCGCCCAGAATTGAACACCGAGATAGAAGATGGCAGTGTGTTTATCACTCAGCACAACCCTGACCACTTGTGTCGCGATGTCCAACGCCTGCTTGTCCAAAATGGAATAGCCTGTCGTACCAATCGCTGCCACCAATGCCCAGAACACACCCAGATTAACATACGAGCGAACGTGGCAGTCTCGAAACCGTGCCAGCGGCACCACCAGGCAACCCAGAGTGATCATCACAAAGCCGCTCCACTGCATCCACGACAGTGTGTGCCCCAGTAACGAACCACCGAACCCAACCATCAGCACTGGCAACGCCCGAGCTATCGGGTAGATAACGCCGATGTCTGCCTGCTGATAAGCCAGCATCAATCCAACCAAATAGAGCATCTGACAAGCACCGCTCATCAGCACTATCCACCAAAAAGAGTCAGGCAATGATTGCCAGCCAATGGTATTGAGATACCAGATCAAGTAAGGCGTTAATAGCAATGACGCCGTAACACCGGCTGCCAGCGTAAAAGCCGTGCCCGAGCTGGTGTTACTTTTACCCAGAATGTTCCAGCCTGCGTGCAGCAACGCGGAGAAGACAACCAGAACTATCGCAAAAAATGCCATAACACTCCCTGTGATACGCAGAAAAGCAAAAGGGCTTCCGTGCGGAAGCCCTTACCTAAGAAACCGCTAGCGTGTCAATTCCGCAAGCGATTCGATACTGATCGCATCATGGCGCCAGTACTCTATATCACAGTCTATTAACTCACCTTGCTGGTTGTAATTGATCCGCTCGACCACCATTGCTGGCGTGCCCGATGTGGCCCGCAGAAACTGTGCAGTCTCGCCCAACAATGAACTGGTGCTGATGCGGTAACGGATTTTTTGGTACACCACGCCATAATGCTCGCGGTAAATGTCAGTAAGCGATTGCGACAAATCGTGACTTAGTAAGTCTGGGAACATTTCCGGTCGCACATAGTTGGTCACAAACACGACGGGGCGATCTTCCAGATAACGGACACGATCAATGCGGTAAACATCAGCGAACGGCGGCAAGTTGAGTAGCGTCGAGGCTTGTTTGTTGGCCAGACTGGCTTTAGCCGCCACCAGTTCCGTCTTCGGCAGCCGGTTTTGGGCCAGCGCCATGTTGGTAAAATTGAGTGTTTGGGTTGGATCGTATTTCAGAGGTTCGGGAGAAATAAACCAACCACGACGATCTTCACGATAAATCTTACCTTCCGCTTCCAAAAGCGACAACGCTTCACGCAATGTCACCCTGGTGGTATTAAATGACTCCGCCAACTTGCGTTCTGCCGGCAGCTTCTGCCTTGGCGAAAGCATCCCTGACGCGATCTGTTCAACAATTGCGTCTTTGATTTTTACGTACTGCACTCGCTTGTTTTTCCTTGTTGTTCTCAGCGCTTACGCCACGCTTGGGTTTTATTTTCCAAAAGTTTCCCGACCGTCATATGAACGACTTTCGCAACCGCGGCTGACACCATGATCATTACAGCCATCGCCGCCGCTGCGCCTGTCTGGCCAGCATCATCCATATTGAGCACGGACACCGACGCCGGAATGGTATCGGTTGAATAGAGAAATACTACCGCAGATGTGGTGGTCAGTGCATTAACAAACAGATAGGTAGCAATATCCAGAATCGCAGGCAGACATACAGGTAGAGTGACTTTAAGGAATAACTTGTACTGCGGCAGTTTAACCGATGCAGCGGTTGCTTCCAGTTCATCTGGCAGTTGTTTCAATGCCGTGAGTGCCGTCATGTGCCCTACGGTGTAATAATGGACAACGGTATTGATAACCAGAAACGCCATGCTTCCGTACAGTACACCCAATGGATTGGCCGGATCGTTGAAATAAAAAATGTAACCCAGCCCCAAGACCATACCCGGTACCGCCATCGGCACCACCGACATCATCTGCATAAATTGGCGAACTGGCGCAAACGAACGGCCTTTTTCAATGGAATATGCCGCAATAAAAATGATGGCGGTGCCGAACAACGCGGTCCACCCCGCCAGAGTGAGCGAGTTAAAGTACGGGCTCCAGCCATACGTGCTCATTTCCGCGAAATTGTAGTTATTCAAGGTCAGGGCTTTATTCCACGGCCAGAACGTGACAAGTGAACCATAAACGGCCATCCCAAGCACTGCCAGCACCACCAGGGAAATCAGCGTGCAGTAGACGAGACAAATTCCGTCACGCCACTTTTGCGGCTGAGGCTGGTAAGGCACAGAGCGAGTATCAAACAGGCTTTTTTGCTTACGTTGAACCCAGCGATCAGCTCCAAATGCCAGCAACGCTGGTAACAATAACAAGATACTGGTTACAGCTCCCATAGAGAAGTTCTGTTGACCAACCACCTGTTTGAAGATATCGGTCGCCAAAACGTTGTAGCTCCCTCCAATAACTTTCGGAACACCAAAGTCACACACCACCAGCGTAAACACCACAATCAACGTGCTAATCAGTCCGTACTTTGCTGCCGGTAAAGTGACGACAAAAAACGTTTTGACTGACGACGTTTTTAAGGCGCGCGCCGCTTCGTACAAACGCGCATCGGACGTGCGCAGCGACGTCGTCAGAATCATCAAAGCGTGCGGGAATGTCCAGAAGATCAACCCCATTGTAATACCGATCAAACCATACACCGATTCGCCCCCGAGCAACTCTTTCGCTACCCCCTGGTTACCAAACAAAAAAATCAGACTAATGGCCGGAAGTAAAGATGGCGCTAAAATCGGCGCCGTTCCGAGGATCTGAAACATCCCCTTGAACGGCATGCAAGAACGCGTCAGCGCGTACGCGTAGCCAAACGCCAAAACCCCCACAACCGCAGTAACCAACAAGCCGACCGTGAACGTATTTCCCATCGACTGCCACAGCGCTTGCGAGGCAAAATAGGTGGCAAAATTAACCAGGCCGACAAATTCTCCGTCACTGTTCTGGACACTTTTCGCCAACATGGCCCACAACGGCATCAGAATAAACAACACCATCAGAACGGACAGCAGCGCCAGCAAAGCAAACAGAATCAGGTTGTCACGACTAATACGGGTGAGGAAAGAATCCGTTTTCATCGTGGACACCGGTGTTGATTGAGTCATAGTATTTCCTTTCATCGCTACCTCTAAGCCACTGCGACGTTATCGTTGCTGTGCGAGCGTGAGGGATAAGCGCGAAGCCCGTTTTGCGCAAAACGGATATAGCGAATATCCCCGACTCTCAGTTTCATCGCATGGATTTGTTCACCGGGTAAATCGACGAAAATCAGAGGGGCGTGCGCATCGTGTTGCAACTGACACTCAACCCGGGTGTACGCGCCAAGAAACTCTTTGCCACAAATGCGCACTGGCAGCGCATCAGAATAGGAGTCGACAAAGCGCACACTCTCCGGACGCACCGCCAGATCGAAACGCTCACCGCAACTTGGGGTATGATTCTCCAGTGCCGGCGTCGGCAGCAAGGATTCAGCGATCCGCACTTGCTCATCCGTTGCTACCGATGCCTGAATGAAGTTCATGCTGCCAACAAACTCGGCAACAAAACGCGTTGCGGGCTTGAGATAGATCTCTTCCGGAGTACCGACCTGTTCAATCACACCATGATTCATCACCACAATGCGATCCGCCATCGAAAGCGCTTCGTCCTGATCGTGTGTCACCATCACTGTTGTAATACCCAGTTTGCGTTGCAGGTTACAAATCTCCTCACGCAAATGAATTCGAACTTTTGCATCCAGCGCAGACAGCGGTTCGTCCAGCAACAACAACCCAGGAGATAGCGCCAGCGCGCGTGCCAATGCGACCCGTTGCTGCTGTCCGCCAGACAGTTGATTGGGGTATTTCTCTCCGGACGTCGGCAAACCGATCATCGCCAACCAGTCGTCCACTTTCTCCAGCGCTTCTTTGGTCGACATCCCTTGATTCTTCAGGCCGATGGCTATGTTCTCCTGCACTGTCAGATTCGGGAACAAGGCATACGACTGAAACACGATGCCAAAATCGCGTTTCTCCGGCGGTAAAAAAGTCGTCTCCTGCTCGCCCTGGAAAATAGTCCCGGATGTGGGTAAGTCCAGCCCGGCAATTGCCCGCAACAATGTCGTCTTGCCGCAACCGGATGGGCCGAGAAAGCAGACGAATTCGCCTTTTTCAATCGAGAGAGAGATGTGCTTCAGCGCCGTAAATTGACCAAATTGCTTTACGACGTTTTCAATGTGCAGGTAAGGTTGAGGTGTGTTCATAATGCGCCCCTGATTGGTATAGTCCAAAATTAACGCATCTATGTTTCAGTCCAGTGACAAATTTAAAACGACAAGATGACAGTATGATGAACAGCCCCAAACGACAAAGGAGAGCATTCGCTCTCCTTTACTAGATGCATCATGTGGCATTAAGATTTGGGTTCTGATTTAGCATCAAACTTCTCAGACCATGCCGCCAGGACTTTTGCACGTTCACTCCCCATTTTTGCAAAGTCCATCTTAGCCATTACGTCCTGAACGTTCGGAAAGTTAGAGACGGTCGCTTTGACCTCTTTGTGGCCGACCACCGGATACATCTCCACATACAGCTCATTGGCCGCTTTTGATACCGACCAGTCGACAACGCGCTTGGCAGCGTCGGTCTCGTTCACCAGACCCACGGCTTCAGATTCCCAGCCAATTCCCTTAGGTACGATCACATCCAGTGGCGCGCCCTGCGTTTTCAGTTTCGCACCACGACTGGCCATGGAGATACCGATAGCCACTTCGCCCATACCTGCCTGTACGCACGGCTTTGAGCCCGAATGGGTATAATGAGCGATGTTTTGATCCAGACGCTGCATGTAGTCCCAGGCTTGTGTTTCACCCATGTTTTGTAGCCAGGCAGAAACTTGCATGTAACCGGTACCTGAGGAAGCAGGGTTTGGCATCGCAATGTGACCTTTATATACCGGCTTGGTCAGATCTTCCCACGATGTGGGTTTTGGCAGGTTAAGCTGTTTCGCCACCGCTTCATTAAAACAGACCGCATTGAAGAAAGCGTCGTTCCCAAACCAAGCCTGTTTCGACTGCGGGTCATTCAGGTTTGCATTCAGTTCGTCGACACCTTTTGGCGTGTATGGCTTCAGCAGCCCCTCTTCCTTCAGTAAAGCCATGGACGATCCTGCCAGACCCCAAACCACGTCGGCGTGTGGATTGCTTTTCTCAGCCAGCAGTTTCGCGGTCATGATCCCCGTTGAATCACGCACCCACTTAATCGTTACATCCGGGTTACCTTTTTCAAATGCCGATTTGTACTTCGCCAGAATGTCAGTTTCGAAAGCGGTGTAAACCGTCACTTCCTGAGCCGCCATTGCATTAGCGGCCAGCATAGACAGAAGTGCAGCCAGAGATCCTTTCATCAAACGGTTGTTCATCATCTTCTCCAGTTTAGAACATAAGTTTTGCGGTGAATTTAATTGGTCTGTACCAGTTAACCGACCACCACCGTAAAAGGACTCTGTGACGATTACATGAACAAAAAGTGGCAGTTTGACGAAAAATACAACTTTTGAGAGTCGGCGGTTTCCCCGCAGATGAAACTTTTGTGAAATTGTAAATCGGGCTATTTACGCGCCAAATCCGCCTTGCTAGAGTCAAAATCAATTCTGGTATAGTCCAATGAGAAAACAAACATGAAAAATGCGTATTTGCTGCTGACACCCGGTCCTCTCTCTACGTCAGAAACCGTTCGGGAAGCCATGCTGAAAGACTGGTGTACGTGGGATGACGATTACAATAAAGACATCGTTGAAGTGATCAGACACAAACTGGTCCGTCTGGCAACGCGTCAGCCCGGTTATACTTGTGTGCTGATGCAAGGCAGCGGAACCGCCTCTGTCGAGGCAACAATCGGCAGCGCCATTGACCGCAATGGAAAGCTGCTGGTGGTCGATAACGGTGCCTACGGCGCAAGAATCGCTCAGATTGCTGATTATCTGGCTATTCCGAACCATGTCGTTTCGCCTGGCGAAACATCACAGCCACACTTGGATGAGGTGGAAACGGCATTGGTCTCGGACCCTTCCATCACACATGTTGCCATCGTCCATTGCGAAACCACCACAGGAATGCTCAATCCAATCGAAGCCATCGCTTCACTGGCCAAACGCCACGGGAAAATCGTCATACTGGATGCCATGTCGAGTTTTGGCGGCATTCCAATGGACATTGGCGATCTGGGGGTCGACTTTATGATCAGCTCTGCGAATAAGTGTATTCAGGGCGTGCCCGGATTTGGCTTTGTGATTGCCAAACAAGATGAACTGGAAAAGTGCCGGGGTCAGGCACGCTCTCTGAGCCTGGATCTTTACGCTCAGTGGTACTGCATGCAGGTCAATCACGGCAAATGGCGATTTACCTCCCCCACTCACACCGTACGAGCGTTTTACCAGGCATTATTAGAGCTTGAGCAAGAAGGTGGCATCAATGCCCGCTACCAGCGCTATCGGACCAATCAACGTACGCTGGTTTCCGGCATGCGTTCACTCGGTTTCGAACCTTTGCTGGAAGATGCGCTCCACTCGCCTATCATCACCTCTTTTCACTCACCCGCTCACAGTGACTATCAGTTCAACGAGTTTTATCAACGTCTTAAATCACAGGGGTTTGTGATCTATCCAGGCAAAGTCTCAAACGCAGACTGCTTTCGTATTGGCAACATCGGTGAAGTGTATCCAGCCGACATTGAACGCCTGATTGAAGCCGTCAGCACCGCCATATACTGGCAGCACGTCTGAGTTTGAGCAAAGGACACTCCGAATATGACTCAAGCCATTCCTCAGCCCAATCTCCACAGTGAGGGCGACATCAATACAACCCCGGCTCGTCAGGCCTGGAACTCGTCAATTGATGATGAGAATACCCAGACTCTGCTGCAAAGAGACCGTCAGGTTTTTCTGCATCAGGCCATGTCAACGCCCTGCCTGGACGCCTTACAAGCCGCTGACGGCATCTACATTCAGGACACCGCTGGCAAACGCTATATGGACTTTCATGGCAATAATGTCCATCAGTTGGGATACGGTCACCCGCATGTGATTCAGCGTCTAACGGAACAAATGGCTGCGTTGCCCTTTTCTCCCCGTCGCTTTACCAATGAAACGGCCATCCGTTGCGCGGAAAAACTGATCAGCATCTGTGGTGGAGAAATGCGTCGGGTACTGTTTGCCCCCGGTGGCACATCCGCCATTGGCATGGCGCTTAAATTAGCCCGTTACGTTACCGGGAATTACAAAGTCGTCTCATTGTGGGACTCATTTCACGGTGCTTCGCTGGATGCCATTTCGGTGGGGGGAGAAGCGTGTTTTCGCCAGGGAATGGGGCCGCTGATGGCCGGCGTTGAACGTATTCCACCAGCCGTTTCGTATCGCGGAGCCTTGTCTTCAAACGATGGCGGTGACGTTCACTATGCAGACTATCTGGAATACGTCATCGAGAAAGAAGGTGGTGTTGGGGCTTTTATTGCGGAAGCCGTTCGCAACACCGATGTACAAGTCCCCAGTAAGGCCTACTGGCAACGTATTCGCGCCATTTGTGACAAACACAATGTCATGCTGATCATCGACGACATTCCCAATGGTATGGGCCGCAGCGGTGATTGGTTCACCTATCAAGCGTATGACATCGAACCAGACGTACTTTGTATCGGGAAAGGCTTCGGTGGTGGCATCGTGCCGTTTGCAGCCATGATCACCAAAGAGAAATACAACGTCGCCGAGCGGATTTCGATGGGTCACTATACCCATGAAAAAAGCCCGCTCGGCTGCGCGGCCGCTCTGGCCACCATCGAGACCATCGAGCAAGAAGGTCTGCTGGCTCATACGCGTCAACTGGGTCGTGTTATGCAGGAACGATTGCATCAGCTCAAAGCCCGCTATCCGCTCATCGGAGATGTTCGTGGGATCGGTCTGCTCTGGGGGGTGGAACTGGTGACCGATCATCGCAGTAAAACCCGGGCTTGTGATGAAGCCGAAGCGATGTTGTATGAATGCCTCAATCGCGGGCTGAGTTTTAAGGTCTCACAGGGCAACGTCATCCAACTCAGTCCACCGCTTATTATCACGCGAGCACAGCTCAATCAGGCTCTGGATATTTTCGAGCAAGCTCTCGCTCAAATTTCTCAAGATTTTCAATACGTTTAGGACCAAGATAATGACTCAATCCACTTCTCTTTCTCCGCTGCAGGCGGTGATTTTTGACTGGGCCGGTACCATTGTAGATTTCGGCTCGTTTGCACCTACCAGCATATTTGTCGAAGCGTTTCGCCAAGGCTTTGACTTTGATATTAGCCTGGAAGAAGCGCGGGAGCCGATGGGGCTGGGTAAATGGGATCATATTCAGGCGGTTGGCCAGTTAACGACGGTTGATGCCCGCTGGCGTGCCCAGTTTGGCAGATCGATGACATCTGATGACATAGACCGAGTTTACGCCACATTTATGCCGTTACAAAAAGCCAAAGTGGCCGATCATGCAGAGCCGATTCTCAACGCCATTGAGGTGGTCAATGCACTCAAAGCACAGGGTATCAAAATTGGCTCCTGCTCCGGCTATCCGCGTGAAGTCATGAATGTACTGATCCCGGCTGCAGCCAACTACGGTTATCTGCCGGATTATGTGGTTGCGACCGATGATCTGCCTCAAGGCGGGCGTCCGGCTGCATTTATGGCGCTCAAAAACGTCATTGAACTGGGCGTCACCGACGTCAATGCCTGCGTGAAAGTTGAC
>Ga0213839_1001889_pt1 | contig 12580 bp, 4 predicted proteins | sample SWPATP21_FD_160075 | JGI IMG/M metagenome (GOLD analysis project Ga0213839, IMG submission 160075) | Coastal seawater microbial communities from Marineland, Florida, United States - SWPA TP2 #1 | ecosystem: Environmental > Aquatic > Marine > Coastal | place: USA: Florida | collected 2016-08-14 | reverse complement strand
GCTGACACGCTGACGGGCTGACTGCGCTGACGCGCGGGCGCACATCACAAAATTCCGCAAAAAGTATACTTTAGGTATTCTATCTCAGTACTCAGTACTACTATTCATGTGATTGATGGAGTCCGTGTCAGAGTTCGCCTTCGTCGCCCGCGCCCAGCAGCAACGACGGCTGCTACGCTGCGACGTCCGCGTTGGCGTTACGGTGTCACCTCACTGCAGCGGCGCAGCGGCGCCAACTTGACGCAAGCGTGTTGGACGAGCGTGTTGCTGTTGTTGTTGTTGTTGTTTCTGTTACTGTTGCTGTTGCTGTTGCTGTTGCTGTCTGTCTGTCGTCGTCGGCGGCGTCGTCGTCGGCAGCGGATGTGGCGTTGTCGTCGTCGGCAGCGGTTGTGGCGTTGGCGTCGGAGGTGGCGTTGGCGTCGGAGGTGGCGTTGGCGTCGGAGGTGGCGTTGGCGTCGGAGGTGGCGTTGTGGCGGCGGCGGTGTGGCGGCGGCGGTGTTGTTGAGTTGTATCCGTTCATGTTTCATTGTCGTCGTATCCGTCGGGGCTGGCGGCTTGTGGCATCCCGCCGCAGTAGAAGGTGTATTCAGCAGATTTGCGAATTGTCCAAGTTCGCTCCACCAAGGGAGTTCGAAGGTAGAAAGGCGAAAGAAGACAGCATCAAGGAGGGGTAGCTCCTCGACAAAAGAAGTGTCCTGAGATAGGAGAGGCGTCCGAAAAGTGACGTTTGGATTTTATTGTCAAGTTCTGTGGTTCCCTCACTCCTAATGGCGTGAGCCACCGATTGGTGGGAACCTTGATGAGCCGGTTTGATGACTTGTATCGCAGACGCTGACACTGCACAGCGGGTAGTCCACAATGGCGGCAAGCGAAAATGATTGGCACTTGCCACCGCTGCAATCTGAGTCGCGCCGTATTCCTGCTCCTAAGTCGGCAGGCAACCCCGCTCTACCAGCAAGTTCATTGGCCCGTCATTCCGAGAGTAGGCAAGATGCTCGAGTCAAGCAGCGAAAACCAACACGAAACAAGTCGTTTTCGAGGCACATTAAGCTGAAGAGCATCGACAAACCGCATCCCGTTCAAACAAACCCACACGGCACAATATCAAGTGGCCAGTCTCATGGGAGCGACGCACCCTCACGTGAATTGCCAGGGAAATCCACGTACTCAGACGACGTTGAGAAATTGATTCGCGAAGTCAAGAGTCGCCCAAATCTCAACAATCGCGACAACTCCGCGATCAATCGAGACGCTCCACTCCGCGATAGCAGTGATAGCCTGAAGGTAGACGCCGCATCTATGGTCAATTGGTCTGAGATATCAGCTCAAAGCAATGTCGTATTTGCTGATCGAGTCACCGGCTTGAAGTACTTCCAAGCAGCTGTCCGAGGACGCATGGCTCGTCGGCTTGTGCTAAAGTTGCGGGCCCTGGGCACCATCGTCAATTTCCTTCGATTGCTCGTCAAATATCGTCACAGTTACCTGCAATCTGGCACCGAGAGAGATGTTTGTATGACTTTTCGAGTTTATGTCTTGGCTGATATATGCATGAAGGATATCGCGTCGTCATTGGAGAAAGCGCAATTTGCGATGCTTCGCAAAGTTCTTTCCGAGCGCAGTCGTTCTCGATTGGAGGCAGCCACCATGATTCAGCAGTTCGTAAAGCACTGCCGATCAAAAGTTGCAGCGACTGCGTTGTGGGCCTTTATTCGTGTGGCTGAAAAAGCCAGGGCCGCGAAGGCAGAGGAGGCGCGTCGTACCAGTGATGCCTTTCGTAGTCATCAACTCCGACGCCGCCAACAGAAACGCGGGGCTGCCCGAATACAACATTGGTTCCACAGGCTGTCTGTTCAGCGCGAGAACATAGAGCGCCAACGACAAGTTTTGGTCCTCATAGATGCAGAAGATCCCAAACTTTCTCAAATCTGTGAATTCCACCACGACCTCCTAAACATTCAACTTGCGCACTCTGGAATGACGGCTTTAAGTTATGCTGTCCGCCATGAGAAGTTTGATAGCCTTCGGAGACTTCTGTCTGCGCGAGCGGATTGTACCGTCCGTGACAAAGTAGGACGGACACCATTGATGCTTGCGGTTCTGTCGAATTCCACACAATGTCTGGACATGCTGCTCAAAAAGGCATATTCGCGCAGACCAGTGGATATGCAATGCTGGATGCAATTCGATCTGCCAAGTGGGAGCCTGCATATGGGACTGAATGAGGTTTCTATTGGTGGTATTGTGCGTGAAAATAAAGCACGGTTTAGGGGAACTTGTTTTCACGCGGCAGCTCATGTCCAATGCCACTCGAAAATTTTGCTTCGGCTGATCTCTCATCAGAAGTCAATCACTGCTGGGAATGAGCGCGATAGAAAGCGTGCTGGAAGCCTTGGCCCACGCGCACGGAATTCTTTCCGTACATCAGAGCCCGGTATATCCCATGCCAGTACAAACCCTGTTCATATTGCCTGTTACAGTGGCAATCGCAGTGCGCTTGTAGCCCTCTTGCGCGCCAAGTTGTTTCACGACATTGACAACGAGGACAATGTTGGCAAAACGCCAACCCAAATATTGTGTGAAGCTCAAGATGACGGTCCTCAACGAATTCCTTGGCAGTCGCGCAAAGCGATGCTCAGCAGCCTTCTTGCGGCGAAAGCCACTTTACGTCGAGAATGTTCCCAAAAGATTTTGATTGACGCAATCTTTCACAGGGATTCCGCATTTTTGCGAACAATGCTGTCCGCAAAGGCAGATCCCAATGTCAAGTGTTTGACCCTTGGTCAAGCACCCCGTGATTCCAACACAGGACAGCAGTGGCAGTTCTGTCACTCAGAAGAACTACCGATCATGTTTGCGTTGGCATATTCCGCATCACGGCCGTCGTTGCTGGCACGCAATTGCATCGATGCCCTCGTCCGTAACACGTCAACCAAAGTAAACGTTCGTGGCAAGCATGAATGGACTCCGTTGCAAATTGCCGTGGTGTGCGGCGAGCGGCAGATAATCAGACTCCTTGTAACACGGCGCGCTAAAATCACACGGTGTCCGTGGCGAGACGGTTCTTACTCGGAATTCATGATTGCTGCCTTCCTCCAAGATTGGGACACTTTCGATGAATTGCGGAGGTCAATGTCGAATTCCAGCTTTGAACGTAGCATCGGCGATGCTAGAAACGCTGACAATGAGGATGTGGAACACATGTTGCGTCGACTTTTTGGCGTTCAGTCCCTTAGCCATGTGCGGCGAATAGTTGCAATGCATCGTGATGATATTATCTCCGGAGATGTCTGCCCTTTGTCAGAATCCGTGATTAGATCCATCATCATGACACCCCATGCATCACAAGAAGTGGATGTCGTGTCGAAGGAAGACGTATTCGCAGGAAGAACTGTCGCTTTTGCTCGCTCTGTTCTTTTGGAGGCCGTCGATGTAGATTGGAGCGACTTGGTGCCCAAAACTTCCAGCATCCATGTTGTGGTGTCGGTTGTTTTAATCAAAAGAGCAATTTGCTTTGTCTACCGGTCAACGTTAACAGGCAGAAAGGGATTTTGTGGCACATTTCTACACAGGGACGAGTTCTTCTTTATCCTGCAACTGGAATTAGTTCGGGCCCTCACTGTGTGTCGACAATATCGTGTTGACAATCTCGTAAGTTTTGCACCGCAAGTTGTGCATGGTCATGATAAATTGCAGTGTACTTTGCTGAAATGAAAGCCCTTCGTGTGTGCAGGCAACTCTGCGTCAGGCTCAACACGAAGAAACTCTGAGTACCAAGGCTGGGAGGAAACGACGGAAGGCAGATACCGGAACTCCTGTCCCACGTTATGTGCTGGCAATGTTCCAGAGACTGAGTGTTGTTGACGACATTGTTTCCACCGCACTTCGACAGAAGAGCCTTCTGAGGTTGGCAGCCTCGGAAAGAGCTGCTAGAGTCGTAGAGCAGCAACAACAAATTCAGAAAAGGATAATGGCAGAGGCTGCCATGCGAGAGGCAGAGCTACAGAACCAAGAACGCATTAAAATGGCTGTCGAGGAAGGCGAGCAACGCCTTCTTGCAATGATTGAAGCGCAAGAGGCAGAAAAAGAAAGAAAACTGCAGCTGCATGAGCGAGAGCGTACATCAGCTGCGCTTCTGTTGCAGGCCAGGGGGAGAGGAATGCTTGCTAGGAAGAATGCCCGGCAGCGAAAGGAGTTTGTGGCACGTCAGCAACTACAGCAAGTGCAGCAGGCCGAAGCCGCAAAAGCAATCGCGAAAAAGCTTGCTGAAGAAGCTGAGCGTGAAGAGGCTCTCTCCAAACTTGCAAAGCAACGAGAAGAGCAATTGGCATCGAAGGCACGGTATCAACATGAACAAGAGATGGCTCTTGAGAAACGGGTACGACTTCCGCACGTGATCGGGCGAAAAAGTGCACTTGCGCTTGTCATGCACACATATTTTAACGGTTGTGTGCTCTCGTGCAACATGTTTCAACGGTGGTATCCTTGATTCCCAACAGCAACGAGCGGTAGGTCTTGGTCGTAACCTGAATCATCAGTCAATAAGTGCGTCAGCGGACCTCAACAATACTACTCGTAAATTCGTAGGCGCGAATTGGTGCACTAGACGAGGCAAAGAGTCAGTTAGAAGACGGTCTCCGCCAAATATTCGACTTACGGAACTCCAACGACGACGTACGCTCTCAAGTTGCGCGACGAGAAGCAGACTGCCTTGAGGATGTGACCCTGCTGCGAAAGGAGGTGAGTGAACATCCAATGGTTACCCATCGTTTACTTTTGTGAATGTTGTGATGATGATACATCACGTGCGTCTCAGGTGGCACAGCGGTTCGGAATTTTGCAGCGCCATTTGACAGCTGGTTTTGGGGACCTGTCCCACAAGAATCCCGCTGCCGGAAGTGTTGTTGATTCCCACGCAATCGGTGTTGAGTCCAAGTCTGACGATGAAACCGATCATGACATAGACGCACTAAATGGTGGCGTGAGCGACCGCTTGACACAGCAGCTTGCTGATGAGCTTCAACACCTTGCCGCCGAAGAGCCACAAAAGCTTCCCACCGCTGTACGAAAATTGTCGCAAGATGGGCACTTAGATGCAGTTCTTGAATTTCAACGTCAACGCCAGGAAAAATTGGTAAAGTGGCTCGCAATTATGCGGGTCATTCGAATCGGCCGGGGATTTCTTGCCCGACTCCGTGTCCGTCGACTACGAGCGTCACAGCGGCCTTCTGAGCTCGAGGACTCCAACACCAAACTTGAGACGAACGCTTGCTCCAAGGAACATGACCAAGAAGATCTAGCATCGTTGACAATTCCTTCTGAGTATAATTCTCGGAGTTTGCATCGCCATTTTGAAGCCGCGGATCGCACGGCTCTGGAATCTGCGGTCGTTCACAAACTGTCTGCGGCGGAGATGCGTTTGCAGTTCCATCACTTTGCGAAGCTCGAGCTCTTCAAAGAGTTGCGTGCTGTTCTTCGCAGTGCTGATGCTGTTGAAAAGTCATTCCGAAGAATTGAAGCAAGGATGACCTCAGACACAATCGCAGCGTTGCAGAGTGAAAATCTTTCTGGCGAATCGTTTAGTGATGCCCTATTCCCATTGCTTGAAGTTTGCTCACGTCTTCGGACTCGCCAGCGTGATATCGTTGCCAAATACACGCAGACACTCACAGCCCTTACTAGTGTAGAAAGCAACGATCATGATAGTTCGAGTGGGCATGAGGACTCAACGCTGAGTTCACCACAAGTTTCACAGCATCCGTCTCCTGGTGCAGCGATGGCCTTGCGTGTTTGTGCTTCCCTTCGAGACAACAACTTTGAGCAAGCTTGCAAGTTCGTTGCTGGATGCAACTTTTCGCATGCCAAGCAACTGTTGTTATGCCCTGTAGATTCCAGTGGTACCAACCTCGAGACAGATGCTCACGGTACCAGATTGATCCACGTCGCCGCGGAAGTCGGCGACTTGCAGTGCGTGAAGAAAATATGCCAGTTGGCGGCGAAACACAAGTGTGTTAACAAAATGCTGGCTTCGTTGTCATCCATGAAGGAAACGCCACTGTATGTGGCCATTCGGAGTGGTCACGAACAGTGTGCGCAACTGCTGCTCGACTTGGGCGGTGTCAATGTCGCAAACGGGTTGAGTACCCGCGAGTATATCACCCCCGTGCAGGCGAGTATTGCCACAAGTATGACCGCGCTCACTCGCTCGTTGTTGACTCGTAAGGCACATGTGAGTCGTTGGATGCCCAATCGATTCGTTGCGCGTTTCGCAAAAGATGTCCCAGTTTCCCCATTGATGTATGCGTGCCGATCGGGCGATATTAGCATGATCAAACTCCTTGTTGACTTCGCGTCTCACAGTCAGGTCGACGTTAATGAGGATCTGAGTAACGATGACATCGGTGAATCCGATTTTGTGGAAGCCTCCGCGACATTATTTCGAAATTACTGCGTCAAATTAGAAGAAGTGGAGGCGTTAGGTCAATGTGGAAGTAGTTTGAACATCGAAGTGAACTTCCTCATCGACGCCTGGGTTCAGTTTCTAATTCACCGCTTTGGAGCTGCTCCACTTAATGCCATCGCTTCGAAAGTGCACGAATGCATACAGTGTGCCGTTGGAGATGGATTGGGTGAGAGACGTGATGAGAAGAATGTGACAGTGTCTCATGTTGTTACCTGTAGTTCTTTCCTGCTTCGGGGAAGTCATGACTGCACTGATCGAGCTCCTGTGGGCTCAAAGAATGAGTTGCAGCAGTGGACCTCAATTTTTCGGCACACCTGTACATCGACAGATGATGATGGCCCGTTCTCGGTCATGATGATGGTTTCAGTTCGCTTTCCTCATCGCGACATAGAGGCATACGTGGATTCATTGGTGGACGGTATTCAGGGTCGATTGAACAACATTACGCTCCCTCATCTTTCATGTCCAATTGTACCGCACGGCCATTCCGATGCCAACGATTTGTCCTCGCCAAATGCGGCACGAAATTGGTGTTCTCGCGGAGTGAAAGTGAAACATATCGGCACTAGTCGCTCTTCCGCACTCCTCTCGAATGATACAATTTCGGCCCTCGAACAGCAATGCCGCATTGCCCTTGACGCAGCCTTTACCGCTCATGGTGTTGCTTCTGACAAAGCATCTTTGGCTTTGGGAGAGGCCCGGGCGCTGGCCCTGACAACTGTGACCAAAACCAAGCAGGTGGAACCGTTTTCGTGGACCACTACTGGGGTTGGTGTCTCTGATGTTGCTCTGGAATTTTCTTTGAACCAACTTCTTCGTCACGAGTCGACAATCATGCACAAATCGCCTGTCGATCGGTCAAATTCGACTGAGAGCGACGGTTCCATTCCAACGGCTGCTATGCTTCGCGTTGTAATCAAGCTCGCAATATTGGAGCAATGTTGGCACATTTTGGAATTCCACAGATCTGAATCTACACTTTTCGACGCTTTGTGGCTCGCGCGTGATTCCTCCAAGGACGTGTCACAGAAAATTGTTCGGTGTGCGCAACGCCTTGGCATCAATGACTACTGTGATCCGTTTGGAAACACAGTGGTTGCCCTCGCGGCGCAGGCAGGCCGATGGGATCCATGTCGAGAACTACTGAAAATGCACGCTGCTTCCGGAACCACCCTATCCCTCCTGACTGCTCTCCCACGTGCTTGCTTCGCCGAAGTGCCGCTAGTTGTTGGTGACATTTTCGGGTATCTCCTCGAAGGTGCGTCTGCTGCGGAGGTGAGCTGGGCGCTTGTGAAGGCCGCGGCGAGTGGTAACGATGCTCTTCTCAAGTACATCGCTAGCAACGTAAATTCTCGGGAAGCTGTGATATGCACTCATGTGGCTCAGCACAGCAAGCATCCGTCCAGCATCACATCGCGTACTACCACTGCAAGTGAGCCATGTGTTCTCGCTGCAATGGGACAAGCAATGCGCTTCCATCACATACAGGCTGCCGACATCGTGTTTACGACATTCATTCAGTCCAAGTTGGTAGATCCATGCATTTCACCATTCGTTCTCTTGCAATCCCTTCGCCACGACTGCCAGGAAGTTGTCAGTTTTGTAATACGCGAGCAGCCCTCCGTGTTGACAAAGCACTTTTCGTGGCTACTGCCGCAGTGTGTCCAATTCAGCTGCAATAGCGCAGTGCGCAGGGCGATCTTATTTTTCGGCTCACGGAAGCAGTTGCCTGTCGACTCTACAGTGTTGCACGAATGTGTTCTGCACGCAATCCGCGTGTGCGACTTTCAACTCACGCAGCTCTTATTGTTCACTTTTATCGCTCCGCTTTGCTCGTCCGAACTTTCTTTTTCACAGTTTGGATGCCAGTTCCCTGCTCTCTCGGAGGAGGGCACTATCGCGCCAACGGTGGTGCCATTCAAAAATGCTTTCATCAACATGCATGGATTATTTCTCGTGGACTTATTTCGAGTTGAAAGCGTTGTTGACGATCATGACCCAGCTTTCAAGTCCGCGTTTGAGCACCACTTTGCACCTCTTTTGAAGGGCCACATCGTTGGCGCCACCAGCAGCGCCCAAGACGTGAAAAATAATTTCGGGGTGCCCGACTTTCATGTCAATGCATTTTTAGCGAGTCTTCGACATTCCGTTCACTCATGGCTTTCGCGTGGGGCGTTGCACGATCGATGTGTTCAAGCGAACAAAAGCATCGAAGCTTTCGATGAAATAGTTGACGTCGTTGTGCAAAATATCTTGCATGAAGTGCGTGTAACACTTCGTCACTCGCACTCTTTCTTTTCGAAGGTAAACGACGTTTTGTTCGAGGCCATGCGTCGATTTGATGTCGCCGACCGATTCCAGCGGCGAATTCAGCGCGAAGATGAGCAGTTACTCTTCGCAATGCTCCAGCAATTTCCACGCGCTAAAGTATCTCGAAGCACACGTGACGATGTTGCCATCAACCAAGTAGCTGAGTTTATGAACAGACGAAACGTATCAGCCGAGTGCTTAAACGAACGTAAGGAAACACCGTTATTGGTGGCCGCTAGCAATGGCAACGTCAGTCTTGTCAAACACTTCATTGAGACTTTGCGTGCGAATGAACTTGTTCGCTCAATAGACGGTGACGATTTGTTGATGAAGGCGGTTCTTGCCAATTCTGTGACAACTCTTCGCTACCTGCTAAAAAGACCAGGTCTACACGACCAACTGGTACTTTCAGGCAGTGGAAAATCTGGCGTTGATGACAAATGCGATAATGCGTTCCACACCGCAGTTCGATGTCACAAGCAACAACAAATCTTGGAACTACTGCTGTCTGACATCGAATTACTGTCTATCGAAGATTGTCCTGGGTTGAACCACACGGGACGTTGTGGTCTGGCTCCGTTGCATTTGGCAGTCTTAGCTAATGCACAACGTGCTGTAGACTTGATACTCAAATGCAATGCGTGCATTGTCAACGTCATCAGTTCAAATTCTGGGGTGACGCCGTTGTACCTGGCTTGTCACTCAGCAAATATACGCCTCGTCAAAAAGCTGCTCTCATGCGGTGGCAACGCAAGTTTCTCACGAACACCACGTTTACAAAGTATGGGCTTGGCCGCGAGCAGCTTCAGTGATTCTTGTTTATTTTGGGCCTGTCAAGCTGGACAAACGTCAATTGTGGATCTCCTACTTGCGAATGGAGCAAGGTTGTGGCACTTCAAGCAGAATGGACGTGATGTGGATGAAATTAGTGAGCGCAGAGCGCCTCGACAAGCAAAAGGATACCGCAAATATCTTGAGTTTTCGCCTCTGTATTTTGCCGCCTTCATGGGCGACTTTGATGTTTTAAAACGGTTGTTAGACTCGAGTCATGAAGTGGAGTTGAGCGCTTCTGGACCCAATGGCGAAACACTTGAAGCCCTTCTTCACCGCATCCATGACGCGTCCATCGATGAAGCAATGGTTCGAGCTCGTGGTTTGGAGAGTGGTCCCCGACAAGTTCGTACTCTAGATCTCGCTGATATCAAGAGCAGTTCTGCAACGGTAAGCCTGGTTACTGAGCTCGGGCCTTCTGCGCATTACGGGCGGGAAGCAAAGGAAAGAGCAGAAACCGTGTACTTTGAGGTGTTCGGTCGTTCGACGAAAGTTCGCAGAGCCGACGTCAAGATGATGCTAGAAAAATCACAGACCATATGCTCCCGTTATAATTCTCGAAAGGGCGACCTCCTGTCGTTCATTGATGCCGTTTTTCACCGGCTTGACCAGCGAAGTCGTGCTGATGGCTTCTCCGCTCATGTGATTCATGATGCTTGCCACCGATTTTTGCCTGATATCATATTTGATTTGAACGCCAACAAAGCAGCACAATTGGCACAGCAGGTGACGGCTGTTGCCGAAGAAAAAGACTTGTTTGTGGCTGAGAGCTACCAATTGATGGAGCAAGCAAAGATTGCTCTCGGAACCGTCTCAAATGTATCCCATAAAGCACAGATGGATAGTGGTGTCATTTCAATGTCGGACCACAAAGGCAGGACAGAACTGGCAATTGCAAATAATACCATAGCCGATTTTGACGTGCGGGGTGCTGATTTACGCAACGTCCGTGCGCTGTTCGCAGCGATAAAATCAGACAAATCTTCAACAGTACGAGACCTGATAACTCGTCGCAGGGTGTCTGTGTCATCACTTGATGATCGTGGGAGAAGTCCATTACATCTCGCCGTCGCCAGCAATGCTCCAGAATGTGCGAGAACCTTGCTGTCCTTGAAAGCAAATGTCGACTCTGTTAACACGCAAACAGGTCAATCTCCATTGATGTGCGCCGCTGCGACAATGAACCTTGAAATGGTCAAAATTTTAGTCGAGGAGGGCGGATGCAACATTCATTTTGCTGTTCCTGTCCAGCAGTTGCGGCCACAGCAGCAAGAGTACGTCGTCACGCAAGGAAATAATGACAGTAGTGGAATGGTCACAGCTGCTCATTTTGCTCAGTATGCAGCAAAATCGGCAACTGTTCAGGATGAAGCCCGAGAGTTGCTGGAGTACTTTGAGAGTCTCCCCCCTGCGATGAGTGACGAGTCCGTTGCCACAGCCTCTGCGCAGGATGGCGAAGCTGGTGTTGACGTGCTCATGGAGAAAGTTCGTTCAACAGAAATGCTTCGTGAGGCCGCCGCCTCCAGTGCTCTAATCGAAGCAGCTTTATCTGGGAACACTTCTGTCCTGTCTGACTTGCTGCAAATGCCCTCAGCGGGAGCGGAATCATCGAGCAAAGTTCGAATAAATGTAGATGCAACAGATCACAATGGCGAAACTGCGTTGATTCACGCAACACGGGCTGGAAAGCACGATGTCGTCTCAATGTTGCTTCGGGCAAAGGCGAACCCCGCCAGCGTGGACAAAACCCGTCAAACATCTCCTCTTCACATTGCAGCGGGTCGTGGAGATTTGGTTTGCGTGCAGGCATTGGTTCAAGCGTTGGACTTGGAAGTTCACCTCATTGATACAGTTGCGGAGATCAATTCGGGTGAGTCACCGTTAGCAGTTGCGGCAGGCTGTGGACAAAGTCATCAACGCCATTGCGGGGATGTTGTAAGTGTTCGAAATTACCTCGATGTCTGTCGTTTTCTACTCTTACATGGCGCGCGACTATCTCACGACGATGGATCGGCGCTGTGGAATGCATGCGCCAGCAACAATGTGGAGGTTGTATTATTGTTCCGTGAAAAATGCGCTGGTGACGAGTTTTGCTCCTTGGCCAAAAAGCATTTCCGAGGCTTGAGTTCGCTGCACGTCGCCATCAAGCGAGGTTTCCAAAACATTGTCGAAGTTTTGGTGGATGCGGGATGTGACCTCGAACACCGAGCAGATGTCCAGCAAGAGTTACTGTGCCCTGGATTCACCCCACTGCAAATTAGCATCTTTCGCTCATATCATGGCATCGCCAAATTGCTCCTCTTGAGCGGAGCTCGTTGTCTCAGTGAAGTCTGTTTTCCAACAAGTGTGATGTGCGGTCTTGATCGCACGATTGCCGTCGAAGACCCCAACACTAAAAACTCGGAGATTGATGAAGTCGATTTTTGCGTGTTCACTGGTGACTTTTTCATGTTGTCGCTCCTACTGAAGATTCCTTCGAATAGTATATCGGCAACACGAAGAGTGAAGGTAGAGAAAACATTTTTGCGGCTGTACCGGGTGCCACTGGAGTTTGCTCTGAAACTAGCTGACGAACTTCACGCAGATGCAAGTCACGCAGCGAGCCTTGGCGACGCGTCAACGTGGGTAGTCCCGAGTGGATTTCCAACTTTCACCGAATTGGACAACATCCCAGCAGCGCTCCAAATTTTGCAGCAATGTGGAGTTGCAGGATATTTCGGGAATCCTCGCACGAAAGCGTTGTGTATGTTGACGACTCAGCGATTGGTGGCGCTGCCAGTGAGCCGAGGCAGTTGCGGTGACAACTCACAGGAGATGGACAACTCAACACTTCGGCACAACTATTGCGTGCAGTGGATCCTCGGCAGTTACAGTTTAGTCAAAAAAGGTGCACAGGAGCAAGTGTCGCAGGCAAATGTGGTTTGTGGCTCGCCACCTTAAGTACAGAGTGCTAGTACCCAATGGTGGCGTCTAGTTGAA
>Ga0213839_1001888_pt1 | contig 12581 bp, 14 predicted proteins | sample SWPATP21_FD_160075 | JGI IMG/M metagenome (GOLD analysis project Ga0213839, IMG submission 160075) | Coastal seawater microbial communities from Marineland, Florida, United States - SWPA TP2 #1 | ecosystem: Environmental > Aquatic > Marine > Coastal | place: USA: Florida | collected 2016-08-14 | reverse complement strand
TCACTCTCAGTCACTCACTCTCACTCACAGTCACTCACTCTCACTCACAGTCACAGTCACTCCGCTGCGCTGTCGACGGTTGTGGGCTGTGGGCTGTGGGCTGTGGGCTGTGGGCTGTGGGCTGTGGGCTGTGGGCGGCGGTGGCTCCCACAGTTCATTCACTTCACTCAGTGCGTCACTTCGCTGCTGTCACGTTCGCCCACAGCGCGCACTCTCACACTCACTCACTCACTCACGCCTCCGCACCTCCGTACACACTCAAGGTCACGAAACACTGATTTTGGTAGTACCAGGTACTACAAACAATGTACTGCAGTTCCGTTAAGTCACAATAGAAACGTTCATCGTGTCGGGGTCTGGGAGTGTGGCTGGGAGTGTGAGTGTGTGGCTGGGAGTGGGAGTGGGAGTGGGAGTGGGAGCAGGCAGGGGGCGTGGTGTGCGGTGTACAGGTCCATACCAACAGCAGTGTGTGCGTGCGCTGCGTCGTGGCACTGGCAGTTGAGTTTTCGCGCGCTTCGTTTTGTTTTGTTTGGGTGTTCGCGTTCTCGCGTTGCTCCGTGCGTTCAGAAACGCAAAACGCAGCCGTTGCGGCGTTGCGGCGGTGCGACGGTGTATGATAGCTTCGCCGACCAGTGGCACATGGGGAATGGGGAATGGGAATAGCAAACGGTGTATGGAACGGGTAACGCTCTTGGCTCAAACATGCTCTCATGAACGAACAGTAAGTAAGTAGAATGGTGCTGTCGCTGAGACGTGAACCGTCTGCTGAGACCAACGTGATGTCGATGGCTGCAACACAACGACTGTGTGGACGACGATGCTATCTAGAGTGCAAAATGAAAACAACACATCAGCAGAATAATATTTTTGTCAATGGATCTTTCAATTGCAATTGGGTTTGAAATTTAATCGTCCTCTCCTCTGGGGAAGCGATGTTTAGCACACAAACGCAGCACCTGTGCGAGAAATTTGAAGCTTGCCAAACAGGTTTGGTAGCACGTTGTTGTTGCTGTTGCTGTTGTTGTTGTTGTTGTTGTTGTTGTTGTTGTTGTTGTTGTTGTATTCAAGCACAACCTTGACTGGAATCTGGTACTTTGCTGTGCAGAAATCCTGGCAAAAATCCATTCTTTGCGCCTAACTTTCAAAGAATCTCAACCGAAAAATGAGAATTGTGATTCGAATAGTGACGCCAAGGAGTGGGGAACTGATGCGCTGTACGTGAAAGATGCGTCTCCAGAATCTGTTGCGGAGCGGCTGCATCGCAAACAGCAGGAATACAAAAAAAGAATCGAGCACAAAAGGGCCATTCAAGAGCAGAAAGAAACTTTAGAGATGCGAAATGTTCCCAAAATCAACAAAAGCTCAAGGAGAATGCTGCGAGGAAAGTCGACGAGTACTGCAGATGCAAATGTTGTAGGAACCCGCACACAGCAGATGCACGAGCATCCAGCTCCAAGCGAAGCTGTTGCTGGAATGTTGGCGTGGCAGCGGGACAGGGACCAACGTATCGAGAAAATGAGGGCGGAAAAGCATCGACAAGAAATGGAATCGCTGCGAACAAAGCCTCGCCTGGTTAATTCACGCTCGCAACAAATACTGGAGAACAAAGAGAAGAAATCTGCCTCTGAGTCAACGATGGCGCAGGAAGGATGTCTGCCACGTCGGGCAACCAATGGCGGACCTGCCAATTCTGGCGAAACATTATCGCGTTCTGTCTCCGTTGCGGACAGGCTCATTGCTCAAGGCAGGGCATACCAAGAAAGCCGTGCGAAAAAAGCAGCGGAGGCACTGCGCACTTCCCGGCAAGCAAAGCCTATTCTTGCGACTTCGAACCGCAGTCGGCCCACTAGCCAGCCTCAAGCACTGGAATTCAGAAAAAGCAAGCATGCAGCCTCGAAGCAAATGGACCCTGTTGGTGAGCGACTGTACAAAGCTGCACAAGATGGAGCGCAACGTCGTCTGATCCAAAAGTGGACACAAGAACACGCGCAAAAGGAAAAAGCTGCCGCAGGCGCCTTTCGGCCAAAGATCAACAAGAAATCGCAGCAAATATTGGCGAGAAGCAAGCGTTTCGCGAGCAGTGAGAGCGTAGAAAACCGTCTTTTAGCACATGGTGCAAATTACCAAAAGAGGCAGAAACAGCGTGAAAAGAAAGAAATTGCTCGTGAAAATGCGCTGCACAGTATGACTGTCGCATCGCCAGGCCCTCATGGCCGGAACTCGCAAGAAGATTATATCCGCAACTTGCAACGTCCCATTGGCCACGTCAAGGAGTTTACCCAGTCAACAATTGAGAAGCCAACTTTCGCACCCAAGCTAAATGCCGTCAGCCACAAACTAGGTCGTAAGGCCGATCTTCGGGCAGGGTTGGATCCAACTAAATTGCGACCAGAAGAAATGACTTTTCTGCGCAATCAACAGTGGGCAAAGCGAACAGAAGAAAAAATTGAGGCAAGAAAACTGCAGGAGGCGCAGATGGGGCAGGCCGATTGCACTTTTGAGCCTGAGTTGGTCTCGAACGCCTCCTTTCGAACGAAAGCGCAGCAGCAGCAGGCCTATGCGGCATCGGAGAGCGGTGGGGGTGGTGACTTGGCGTCGCGTTCACAGTACTGGCTGCGAGAAAAGGATAGAAAGACTCAAGAAATGAGGATGGAGGCTGAGGCAAAAGTGGTGGAGGGTTGCACCTTCAACCCATTGTTGGTGTCGTCAAACACGTGTTCTGCCTCGCAAGGGCACACCAGCACCAAAGTCACAAGCGGCAAACCAAAACGGGTCCGATTTGCAGATGAAGTTGGCGTGGCAGGATTGCAGACGTCTCGACCAAACATCTTTCGAAATCTAGCAAATACTGCCAGTGGTGTTGCGTTCAACAACAGCGACAACTTCTCAAATCGCGCCGAGGAATCTACGATTTGAACTAACTAATCCTGATGTCGACGTGTGTCATCTACGCACTTGCTAACAAAAGTGCAAAAACAGTCTTGTTGTTGCATAATTGGCCTCCTTAATTTTAATTAAAAGTAAACCTTCTATCGTGATGTCTCCACACCGTCGCTGGCCGTGGATGCACCACAACCGCACCACCGCTTGTGCCGTCTTGCAGTTTGGTGCGACGTTGTTGACACCGTCAGCCGTCAGCTGGCATTTGGCAAGCACCCACCATGGACCGCGTAGCTACATGCAGAAGCCAGTAACAGAAACCTGCAAAATCGGTGAGCAGATGACTTTGAATGAGCCAGTGAGTGAGTGAGTGAGTGAGTGCGCGCGTGTTGTTGGTGGCAGTGGTGAGTCACGCAGTCGGTCAGGCGTCAGCTGCTGTGACGGTGCTCTGGCCAGACTGACTTTGTGACTTTTGTTGACTTCGTTCGTTGTGCCGCCCGTCCGTCGTCCGTCCGCGGTCGTTCGTTGGTTCGTTCGTTTTGGTTCTTCTTCTCCTGCTGGCCTACTTCTTGCGCCTTGTTGTTACGGCTCGTCATCACTTCCTTAATCATTGATTGCCCTTGAGAGCTGGCTTGTTGCGGATCTCGGACCACTGACCATTGACGACTGACTGCCCTCGTAACTCCCGCGCTTTCCGCGTCCTGAAATCGTTCGTGGGTCGTGGGAGTTCTTGGGCTGTCGGTGCTTGCAACCAAAGGGTGCAGCAAGGTGTCTTCTCGAGGTCTGGGGATTCGGGGATGCGCGGAGGTGTAGACATGTTCTTTTGACATCGCTGTTTATGCAAAGTACCGTTTTGTGCTGGTATGGTGCTTTGATGACGTGAACCAAGTGCCGACCACGCTCGCGAGTCGACTCTGATTGCATTTCCATTCCATTTTGTTTTTGAACCAAGTACGAAAGAGTAAAAAATTGCGACTGGCGGCAGGTGGCGGATCCCCAGTCTCTGACCTGTACTCTGAGTCTGTGAAAAATGGGGTGTTGCGCATCAAGCGAAGACAAGGCGAAACTGTCGTTCCAAGAAAGCCGCTCAAAATTGTTGTCAGGAAGTAGTCTATCCGCGAAGGTGTGTCGTAGTGCACGTGGTGTCAAAACCATTCCTGTTCTGCTTTTCTGTTCTTTGAAAATTTGACCGAATATACTGGTGTGCGGTGTTGTGATGTGACCAGAGTAACGGATCTGTTAGTGTTGGGTGTGCAAATCCTTTATCAAGGTTTTTTTTTTTGGTTTTGCAGGGGACAATGAGTGTTTTCTAGTTTGATCGCTTGTGCGTTGTTGTTCTGAAGGTCGAAAATCTCTGAATTCGACGAAAGAGACGATATTGACCATGAAAAAAAGACTATCACAATCAAGCCAACTGCAAAATCCAAAGAGCTAGGGATCCCAGGCATCAAGATTCAAGTTTGTACTCGAGCACACGACTCACATCGTCGACAATTCGTCAACACCGAATGCAAGTGTTGATGCGTTCCCACATGTACTTCGATGACAGGTGAGCCGCACCACGAGTGGGAGGGAAATAAAGCAGCAAATTTATGAGGAGTCCGGAATTCCAATTCAGCAGCAGGCGCTCAAATTTGCAGGGAAGGAATTCCGGGATGATAATCTAGTTCACGAGTGTGGATCGATGCCGGTTTGAAATGAATTTTTGTGTGGAAGCGCCATCTTCGTTGGCCTAAAAGTGTCTTTGACTATATTTTTCAGGTTCAGTACACCACATTTCATCTTGACGTTCGTCGCAAGGATTCGGTGGATCGGCGAGACGACAATTTCATTTACCGAAGCTCAGGCAGTGACGGAGCTGCATATTCATATCACACCTCTCCTAATATGCAACCAGGCTATTCCACAGATGAAGAATCGATACCAAAAAGTTGGAGCCTCGATAGCATGCTTGAATCCGGAAACACAGACGCGTAGAGTCAGGGGTCAGGAATCAGGGCCCAGAGCCCAGAGCGTGCGTGCGGCAAGTATCAACATACAGCATGTATGTATTTTTCGTAAAAAGTTAATGTTTCTTGAGAGTCGCGGAGATGTGGCGAATCTCGAAACCTCCAACTGCCCTAATGGCAACGTTGGAGACGATGACAAAAATTTCTGCCACCCCGAAAAACGAGTAGAAATAGGACCAACAATACGCGTTGTGAAGAATGAAGCACACGATGGCAGTCACTCCCGACAAGATCTCAAAAATTGCACACCGTATCCTACGCCATGGAATAAATCATGCGTCATTTACGAAGATGGCAGCAACGACAACACAGTGCAAAGAACTCACAGGATGCGATGCCGTAAACGCTCGCCGTAATAATACTCTGCATTGGAACCTGCAGAGGAAATGGTCTATGTTCACAAGCACCACATCAGCTCAAGTAATCGCAATACGCGCACACAAGAACGTGGCGTAACATTCGGATCAATGCACACAAACGAACCAGTGCATCCTGCGAAACTTCGGTTCCGTTTGGTAAGCAGTCGCGTGTGACATTGCCTAAGTGCTGAAATTTTCGCAAGCTAGCATCAATGGGTTGACTTGCGCTTTGACCTTCGAGTTCAACGTCATGAAAGCGCGATCCACCCTCACTCGCTCTGGCTCGCTTTGAGCTCTCCACAGCAATCAGAACAGCGAACGCCATACTGAAGAGAAACCAGAATTCTGTTGCTATCACATGTATTTGGTGATTCTCACGTGAGGACACCGCCTGCATGAAATGGAAAAACAACAAATACACACAAACGAAAGAAATTTCAATCGTCGCACTGTTCGGAAGCACCTCTGCACAGATATGACCGTGGTCAACAAACGTACCGTTAGAACGAGGAGTGCAACATTTTCGAGAACGCCGACGATGAACGCCACCAATCGCAACCATGATCGTGGATGCTGGGCCATGAAGTACTGGACGCAGCCACCGATCGCAACGAATGGGATAACACACGAGATGCCCAAGCGCCACAGTATCATGTTTGGCCATTCAGCAAACATCGCACTGATAGACCCTCCAAAGTTTACAGTGTCGGCTCCGCAATGAGTGGAAACGATTTTCAAATAGCGATCGGTGGCATATGTGGACACAAGCACGGAGCTCAGCGTAACTGAGAAAATGCATGTTGCTACAATGACCAAGTTGGCAAGCGAAAATTCAAATGAATTCGCATCGGAGGTTCTGTACAGTTTGCGTGGAAACAACCTTTTCCAGGCGCATTGAGGGTAATATATCACTGCGTTGGACGCAAGTAAAAGAATGGCACAAAAGCCAAAAGATGGCATCTTGGATACACACTGAACTCAGAGTTGCTTCCTGTGACGCCCGAGCGGTTCTGCCGGCACCCTCGCAGCTTGTAGTCGAGGTGGGAGTGATGCCGCTGCTGCCTCGAATTGCAGTCGTCGTCGCTTACGCAGGCGAATAACACACTGAGCACAGCCGTACAGACAAAGCACTCCAACAACTGCTACAATTTGGATGGTTAGGAGGGTCCACGGAATCAATCCCATTCCCGAACAATCTTTCCCAAGACCAGCTACGTTCGTCCAAGCAGTAGGCCGTCGCGGACCAAACGTTGCAACAAATCTCTACTTTGTTTGAGAGTCGCCGTTTAATTTGGCTACATCGACGATTTCGATCGTCTGGCTCATCAACAACTTCAACAACAGCTGGCGGATGTACGGGCCCAAGAGCACTACGCCCCGGCTCTCCACGGCTGCTGCAGACGTAGCGGTTCTGCTACGGCCCATGCTTGCGTTCACACGTTCCCCGTCTCCGCGTGCAACACCACAACAGCAAAACTGATACTCTGTTGACCGTTTTGTCATTGACTCAACCACAAGAACGCTGGGATCTGAGGTTGCGCGATCCAAACCGACGCGCCCGATCATTTTTCGCGTGGACGTCGTGGGTCGAGGCACCAACAACGCATTAAAACAACGCACCAACAAACACAACACAACAACAAAACACGAACGTAGTCGTAAGTCGTAAGTCGTAAGCGTATCAGAAGTGAGAAGACAACTGGAGCACTGGAGCACGGAGCAGTTGGTTGTTTGGTTGTTTGGTTTGTCAAGAGTTTGCGAGTTTGGAGTTTGGAGTTTGGAGTTTGATTGAAGTTGGAAGTTGAGGTTGTTTGTTTGTTTGTGATCGATCGAAGATCGAGTCAACGCGGTCAGTGAGACACCGACCGGGTGACAGTGAAAGGACGGACGCTGCAATCATACGCAAACTTGTCAATTGATTCACCTACTACTAGTGAAGTAAAGTCATAAAATGTAACGGTATAGTTTGAATTGAGCTCTGCTTTCGGCCAGGCCCGTCTTGGGTCATCGTTGGCCCCATGACGACGAAGTCAATCGCTCCCAAAAAGTCATTTTTAAGAAATCAAAATATGAGTACTGAACGTGTGAAAATATTAGAATTAACTACCTTTACACCTTTACATTGTGTGAACTGTAACAACAAAACTCTACAATTCCGTTCAAAATTGTATTTTCGTATTCATGAAAATAGTTACTGTATCATGACTACACCAATGCACCAGGGCATGAGGGTGCATGCACAATGCACCCGGCACGAAACCAACTCTTTGGCGGTCGGTGGGAGGGAGTGCGTGAAACCGCCACTCATACACTCTGTCGAGGCAAGCCAGCCGCCAGCCGCCAGCCGCCTTGCCATCGGCAGTGTCCGTTGTGTGTCCGTGTTTCCTGGCTTGGTCACCAAACGGACATCGATCAATCAATGAACACAAACAAAGACTCCACCAACTTCCAACTTCTTCCAAGTGGCGTGTATGGTCTGTGCTGTCGTGGCTTCAACAAACCAAAATGAGACCAATTGTGACGGCAGCGGCGCGGCACGCGGAGACGGAGATAGCGACACGACGAAAACAGGCAGTGTGCTGTGGTGGTGGAACCCCAGAGCTGAAGTCATCCATGCCATGATACGGGACATTGTCTCTCCGTCGGGCAATACCCCACGACAGGCAGGAAAAGAAATAACACACAAGTGAAGCGGTGAACAACACATGGTTCCGTGACTTCGTGTTGTCTTGTGCGGACTTGCGGGCGGCACATGCCTGCCAATCCGAGTCAGAGTCATAGGATATCGCGAGCGTGGGGCGCAAAAAGCTGCCGAAAAACGAACGGATTTCATTGTGTCGCAAGGCGGTTGCGACACACGGCTTTCAACGCATTGTTGGATATGTTGCGGTAAATTACGGAAATCGGTCGTTATGGAAGCGAAAAAAGTGACTCCCGTGGCACAACATGTGGGCCACACCAATGGATCTCAGTCCAATACTTTGCACCAAATTGAAAAGTCCGAGGAAGGTGGTCGCCAATTAGGGCAGAATAGCCACCACCACCACCACCACCACGCTCATCACCACCAGAGCCACAAACATCATGCGCAGCACGGGCAGCACACTCATCACGACCACGGCAAGCACCACGAGCACCACACCCAGCATGGGCGCCATGGACAACATGGACAGGACGGGCATCATAACCATGGTGCCCACGGGCAAAGTGACCACGGGCAAAGTGACCATGGGCACGGTGATCACGGCGGTCATGGGCACAGTGGTCATGGGCACGGTGGCCATGATGAGGGAGACGCAGAAGATTTGATGAGCTTGGCTAAATTATCGAGCCACATGCCGTCAGCAAGGCAATACTGCTCAGAGTACGGACATCAGTGTTCCACGATGACAAAAACTGCCACCGCAATTGTTGTGGCCCTTTTGTGGTCAACGACCATCACTTCGTTGATGAATTGCATCTTTGCGGCTTATCTGACGGAATATGAGCAAAGAAGTTATTGGCTCGGCCTGTTTTTGATATCAATTCTCGTCCTTGGCATCATCCCAGTCATTGCGTTCAAGTATGAGAAACCAAATGACTTTTGGGCTGTGCTGCTCCTCATCGAGATTCTTGGGCATCTGTGGGGGTTCAAGGTCAAGGACATCGTGACTTACGGAGCGTACAAGCTTCATTATTTGTACGGTGAGTTCTCAAACTTTTCCGACGCACCAGAGTATTCCTACTGCAACCTTGTCAACCCTGAACTGGCGACACCGGGAACATTTGAGGCGCCGGTGACTGCGTTTGAGGAGGGTTTTCTTGGCTTCAATTTGGAGTGGTCTAGCTACGTGCACAACGTGTCTGTGTTTGCAGAGTATTTTGAGCAACTGGCGTCGTGGTCTGCTACGTCGAATTCCTCGACGACTTCACCAGAACCCCATCGTAGAGGTCTTGCGAGCTTACCGACCGCACCAGCGCCGGCACCATACATGGGTCCTCACAATGACCTTGTTGCCCCAGACTCTCATGAGATCGGTCCAGGAAAAGTGTGCGCCTTTGAGTACAAGACAATATTGACAGTCGGAGGATACCGCGTGGAGAAGCAGCCACGCATTGAGTATCTTTTTGAACTAGGGTCCGTTCGCGGTGACTGTGTGTTCTTGACCACTTCGCAACGCATTTGACATTTGAACAATTGTTGTTCTCGTCTCTTAGGTCGAGAATATTGATCTGGATCGGCATGACAGCAACGACGACACTGACAGTCGTACTCTTCCGTTTGCTGTACAACAAGGTGGTGTTTCCGGACTTTTGTAAGAAGAAAATGACCAAGGTAACACAAACTTCTTCGATACACTACTTCGTGGTTTGTGTCCATTAATCACCAACGCCTCCTGTGATGACATTGTTTCCTCAGGCTGTAAAACACAACTATGCACACATTCAAAACCACCTTATTGCTGATGCTTTTGCAAACGGTATGGGATGGGTATCGGCGTGGATGGTGTGGTGGATACTCTTAGTGGTAACCCTACTCATTTCAAATCTTGGCGCAATCGGAAGTAGCCCGTGCAACGGCATGCATGCTTTTCCCGTGGCCACGGTCGTCATTGGGTTTACCGTATTCTATGTTTTAGTTTATGCTCTTCGCTGGGGCCGCACGGTGGGTTTGCCAATACAATAGCGTGAACATCAATCGCCTCGTGAAGTTCTTGACTTGTGGGCGGTTGCACATGTGCGTGTAGACATGCTGGAAACCAACTGTACGATGCTGTCCGCAACTGAAAATTTACCTGGGTGGAGTCGGCGAGCTACAAAACGGATTTATGCTAGGATGGTTCGTGGTACACATTGTTTGCTGATCACTCTATCATCCGGTGTGTGGTGTGCGTGATCTTACGCTGTTAATTGGTGTAGGTTCTTAGTGACTCTTTGTGGCTTCATCCACACCACTTTCATTGGCATTCATTTTGAAGAGGATACCGCCGACTACAGCCCGTTCAAAGACCTCACCAATACGCACCACAACCCCACATTGGGACTAGCCATTGAAGAACTGATTGAGGCAGCCGTGTGGACGTGCATCGGCGTCACGTACCTCACCTTCACTCAACTGGAAATCAAGGACTCTCATCACGAAACTGCACTTTTGAAAGAGGTGTGTATATCTCAAGACTTGTATCACAGCATATGCGGGTCCGAACGCGTATGATTTTGACAATATACGTTAATTTTGTGTTGTCACAGGCAAAACGTCGACTGCACAAGTACTTCAAGCTCACACACGCCTTTGATAATTCCACAATTTCGGATGATATCACCGACTTGGTAGATGTCCGTAAAAGACAAACAAAAGCGATGGAACAACGTGCCGCCATTATCCTACGGGCGTTTGGCATCTGGATGGGTCTAACCATTGAGCTTGCCATTCACTTGGTGATTGGGCTCATTGACGTCACTGTGTTGAAATTGTACACTGATAACACCGGTGGCAGTTATTCGTCGTATTATTCGTCGTATTACTCGTCGTATTACTCATACTCATACGGGTACGGTTCCGTGGACTTTGACGACCAGGTGCGCGCGCTTCTTTCATTTCTTTGTTGTATTGATATGAACCTTTGAGCATCATTTTGTTGGTGCTGCAGGCGAAACAACATGCGATCATGTTTGCTGTTCAGTTCGGATTTTCGGCTTTGCTCACTGGCTTATTTTTCTTAGCAATGTACGTTTTGGCAATTGCCGGTGCAGTGGTTCCGATGACGAGAAGTTGGAGTGCTGTATTGTGACTGGCTTCCGTGTCACTATTGCAGGTACGGAGGGCACCATTGCAGCTGGCGCATTTCTACCGAAAAGCAGCGTCAAGCTGCCATCAAGCTGCAAGCTGCGCAGCGGGGCAAAGTTGCTCGTCGAGCTTCGAAAGCACTTTTAACTACCGGCAGCAGCAATAGAACCACCAGCAACACCGACGCTTAAGACGAGAGCTGGTAAAAATAGAACACAAAACATAGAATTGGCGCACGCCTCACTGCAGCAATCTGCCTTGCATCTTTGGCGCCCACCCTCGATTATGTGGCCACTGTCAGCACTATCACCACGCTCTCCACGCGAGCGTCCATCACCGTCGTTGTTCGTTGACGTAGAACTAAAGTTCTGACAAAACTTGCCAGAACTCGACGATCGCGCTTGCAGTACTTTATGAATATGCCTCCAAACCCGCAGCGAATGAATGGTCACACGATGGAGTCACACTGTTTGTCTCGTCTGTGGTCTCCTTCAGCGTTGACCCAAGGGGTAATAACTCTTGACTATTACCCCTTGGTTGACCCTAACTACGAAAACCCTAGGAATTAATTAAGGGTAGTCGGTCGATTGCCGATTCATCGACTTTGCTGGAGCTTTTGGACTTTGATGGTTTTGTGTTTCCGGACCCAAGTTGCCTTGTCAGCTGTGGTACTTTACCAATAGCCTGTCACTAAATACCGCACACCACTCGCCAAGGAAGCACAACCGAGCGTTCGTGGTCGAGCAACTGGCAGCTCGGACGCTCACAGCAACAACAGACAAAGGAATCAATCACAGGAAGCAAGTTCACACAGGTCAGTAGCGCATTCATTCAATCGACGGACGAAGGAATCGGAAAACGGAAAAACGGAAACCGCCGAAACGGACGACGGCTTCCACAAACCTCAATCCAAACTCTCACAATGCCATAAGCAAGTGAGTGAGTGAGTGACTGTTGGTGGGTGATTTGGTGGCAGATTTCCGATCGCCACATCGGTCCGGTCCGTCCGTAAACTTCTCGGCTTTCATACCCACGCAAATAAACCTCAATTCAATTCACATACTCGTACTGTACTGTTAGAAAGCTAAATCACTGTGAACTGTGAACACACTTTGATTGAGACTTTGAGACTTTGAGGCTTTGATGAGTGAGGCACGTGCGTGCGTGCGTGCGGAGTGAGTGCACTGACTGACTGACAGCACAACTGGACTGTGAAATGCGGCACTCTCGCGTGTTCCCACCCACGCCCCTTTATTCAATCACCCACTGCACCGTCTCGTGCACTCGTCCGTGGAGAGAGAGGTTGTCGGTTGTTGTCGGACACACACAAAACAGCACCAACGAACACCAACGAACACCAACGAACACCGACGCAACATCGTGAAACAAAGTGTGACACTGTCTGTGGTCTGTGGTCTGTGGTGTGGTGTTGGGTGTTGTGGTGTCTGTCTGTGACGCGTCAATGACAATGAATGTTGTCGTTGCCAGTCGTCAGTGCGTTTGCTTCGTTCGTTTGTTCGTTGGGTTGTTGGTTGGTCGGCTTGCGTGCGTGCGTGCGTATGTGCG
>Ga0213839_1001887_pt1 | contig 12588 bp, 11 predicted proteins | sample SWPATP21_FD_160075 | JGI IMG/M metagenome (GOLD analysis project Ga0213839, IMG submission 160075) | Coastal seawater microbial communities from Marineland, Florida, United States - SWPA TP2 #1 | ecosystem: Environmental > Aquatic > Marine > Coastal | place: USA: Florida | collected 2016-08-14 | reverse complement strand
TCGCTGATGATGCGCACGAAGGCCGCGTTGCTGTCGGAGGTCCCGTCGTTGACGACGAGTCCGACCTCGAAGTCGCCGGTGACGTCGGCCGTGAACGTGGGATTGACCGACGTGGTGTTGGACAGCGTGGCCGCGGACCCCGCCGGGCGACTCGCGAAGGTCCACCGGTAGGTGAGGGGGTCGGGAGGGGTGTTCGGGTCGTAGGAGGCCGAGCCGTCGAGGGTCACGATGGTGCCCACCTGGACCCGCTGGGTGACGCCCGCGTTGGCCACGGGGACCTCGTTCGGCTCCTCGGCCGTGACGGTGACCTCGTCGACCGCGCTGGCCAGGCCGTCGTCGACGACCAGCTCGGCGACGTAGTCCCCCGGCCACTGCGCCACGAAGTCCGCCTGGGCGGTGTCGTCGTTGAGGAGGCCCACGCTGCCGGCCGACTGGGGGATGCTGAGGAGCGTCCACTGGTAGGTGAGCGTGTCGCCATCGTCGTCGTAGGAGGCGGTGCCATCCAGGATGACGGCCTCGCCGACGAAGACGGTGAGGGCGGGCTGGGCATCGGCGACTGCCACCGGATCGGTGTTCAGGACCGGCGTGCCCGTGTCGGTGGGGGTGTCGGTGGTGTCGTCGTCGTCGTCGTCGCCCGGAGGGACGTCGTCGTCGTCGTCGCCGGTGGGGGCCGTGTCGTCGTCATCGTCGCCCACCACGTCGTCGTCGTCGCCCGTGGCCGTGTCGAAGGCATCGGTGGGGACGGTGTTCTTGTCGTCGAAGGTCGTCAGGGTCGACGAACAGGCGGCGGCGAACAGGACGATCGGCAGCGTTCGCATGGCGACTCCGGAGGTGGAACGGGCGTGCACACGCCCTGGGAACACCGCAGGGTAGCACATTCGTTCACCATCGGCGGGGCTTCGAAACAGTCCGACACAGCCCCTATTCCGGGGGGGCTGGCGGGAGGGCGGCTTCGCGTGGAGGCCCGTCGACGTCGGTTGCGGGGACCAGCCTCGGCCCCAGCTCCAGGGGCTCGAGCACGGTGATGCCGGCGACCTTCCACCGGTAGCTGCGGATGTGCTCCAGGTACCAGCGGAGGGAGTGCTCCTTGGTGCCCCCGCTGCCGAGCTTGGTGGCGTGTCGCAGGCGGACACCGTCCTCGGTGTGCACGACGAAGCCGACGTGGGTGGTCCAGATGGGGACGCCCGCCCGGTCCTCCCGGACGGTGAGGATGACGCTCCCCGGTCGGATGCTCTCGGCGACCTCGATGGCCCGGTCGAGAGGGAGGACGTCGAGGGACATCGTGCCGGAGGGCAGCTGGTCGTCGCTGTGCTGGAAGCGGGCGCGGGGCCCCCATCCGCTCCAGGTCTGGTCGTCGACCACCTTCTCCATGTGTCGGACGTCGCCGTAGTCGCTCGTGGTGTCCTCCAGCCAGCCGTCCCGGAGGACGGAGGGGACCCACTGAAGCTCCATGAAGTGGCGCCGGCTCACGTAGTCGATGTCGGCGTCGTCGTACCGCAGCGCCGCGCGGATGGGGCCCGCATGGGCCGGGTCGCCCGCCAGGCTCAGGGCGAGGACCTCCTCCGTGAAGGTGAGGCAGTCGAAGGCGTCGTAGCGGGCCACGGGATCAGCGTCGTAGCCGGTGCCTTCGCCCATGGGGTCCGCCACGTAGGGGCGCCCCAGCAGCACCCGGGACACGGCCTCCATGCGGTCGGGGAGGGGCAGGTGCCTCGCCTCCCTGGCGGCTGTGAGGACCTCGTCGGGGATGGCGCCGACCGGGGGCTGGGGGAGGGTCGCTGGATCGGTCTCGGCGTGGGGGCCGGCCAGAGCGAGGGCTGCGCCCGCGACCAGGGGGAGGATGGAGGGCATGGGGTGGGGCCAGGGCAGAGAGGGAGTCGGGCCCGACGGACCGGACGCCGACCTGTCGATCCTATAGCCCCAGGCGCTGCTTGTAGCCCGCTACGCCCTCGTACACCGAGTCGAACAGCTCGTCGGGCAGCTCGTCGGCCGCCTTCGAGAGCGCACGCTCCATCAGGTTGAGGAGGCCGTCGTTGATGAGCTTGCGGTGCTCGGTGGCCGGGCGGCTGTACAGATTCGCCAGCACGCGACCGGTCGGCAGGCTGCCATCGTCGCCGAGGGTCAAGCCGGTGAGCAGGGGGACGAACTTCGGGGGGGCTCCGTCGACCAGGAGCTGCATCGCAGCCTGACCGGCGCCGGACCCGTCGGCCTTGTCGAAGGCGGCGACGATCTTCTGGAGCATGTCGGTGGCGACGCCGATCTTGGCCTCGAGGGCTTCCTCGCCCAGCACCGGCGCGGAGAACTTGGGGGCGCTCGGGGCCTCCTCTGCCTCCAGGACCTCGTCGTCGTCGAAGGCTGTGACGTCGACCTTGTCGAGGTTGTGGCTCTCCGTGGAGAAGGCTCCCTCCTCGGCCGAGCCACGGTCGTGGTCGTGGTCGGAGAAGAAGTCCAGCTCGTCGTCGTCGACGTGAGTGGCGTCGGCGAGCCACGCAGCCAGGGAGCGGGGTGCGCCGGACCCCTGGCTGTCGTCGGACGCGTCGGCCACGACGTCGAAGTCCTCGGCCTCGTTGTCCTCCGGGCCCAGCTCGTCGGCCTCGGGCTCGTCGATGGGCTCGGGCTCCTCGTCGATGGCCTCGGCCTCTTCCTCGATGGGATCGGGCTCCGCGACGGCCTGCGGGACCTCGTCGGACAGCTCGTCGTCCGGGGGGAGGTCGCTGCTGGGCGCCGAGGGGGGCGGCGCCTGCTCGATGGGCTCGTCGAGGAGGCGGACGACCCCCTCCTCGGACTCCAGGTCTTCATCGGCGAGCAGAGCGGTCGGAGACGGCCGCTCGATCGCGCTCTCGGTGGGCGGCTCGTCTTCGTCGATGGGCGGCACGTCGTCTGGGGGCGTGTGGCGCACCTCGGGGGCCGGCTTGGGCTCGACCACGGCACCTGGCACCTGGGCGACGCCCTCCGTGACGAGGTCGACGAGGAGGCAGCGAGCGGCCGTGGCCTCGAGGGGGATGCGGAGCGTCAGCGCGTAGACCGACTGGGGCTCGTGGCTGAGCAGGGAGGCGACGACGGCCCCGGTGTCGGTCCGTGGGGTCGATGGGCCTCGAATGAGGAGCTGATCGGGGTCGATCCGCTGAGCCTTGGTGGCGAACGCGCAGCAGGCCTCCACCAGGGGGCGAGACTCGTGGCCCATCTGGATGTTGTCGACGAACACACCCTTCTGCGGGGCGAACGACGGCTTCTCGAGGCTGGCTACGTAGTCGCAGAGGTTCTGCCGGAAGCGCTGGGCGAGCAGGTCCTCCAGGCTCGGAGGGTTGGCCGTGAGGAGGTCGCCGAACACGGACTCGCCTGCGTCGGCTCGGGCCTCCATGGGCGCGAGCTGGTCCTCCGGCAGCTCCTGGCGGAGTCGCAGCAGGTGGATCAGCTGGCGCTCGTCTTCGGCGCTCACTGCCGCGACGACCTCACCGTGCAGGACGTACACAGAAAGGGTGGAACCACCGGCGCCTACTTCCAGGCGGCCCGTGGCCTTGTCTCGTAGCAGTGTCAGCAGCCTTCGGGTGGCAGCGCTGTCCCGGGGCGATGGCTTCAAGCAGGTTCTCCGCGCGCTCGGCCCGTGCACTCTAGACCAAATGGCCGCGGAGGTGGATCGCCGCAGGTCCCGCCCTAGTCCTGCTGCCCGTCAACCTGCAAATGACCGGCCTTATCGTCGGGTTGGTACGAGGCGGGGGCGTAGGCGTCGGCCGGGATCACGTCGGCGGCCGGTGCGTGGGGGCGTCCGTTCGCCATGGCGTCAGCCGAATCTCCGGAGGGGGTGACCCCCCCTGTGGCCGGGTTCGTCCAGTTGGCGAGGCCCCAGCCGAGGCTCATCGCGAGGAGGGCTGCGTAGGCCATCAGGGCGAGGGGATGCACCTCCCTGGGCTCGGTGAGCCAACGGGGCAAACGGCGCCCCGACGGCAGGGGTCCGCGGACGCGGGCGTGGGTGAGGACCAGGTCCACGTCGACGGCCTCCTCGAGTCGTCGCTGGACGTCGGAGGGTGGACGGACCCAGGGTTGTGGCGTCGCGTCGAGCAGGCGCTGGGAGCGGTCGACGCAGTGAGCGCAGGTCTGGAGGTGTTCTTCGACCTGCTGCGTCGCGCTCGGACCGAGCTCGCCGTCATGCCAGGCGACCAGCTGGGGTTCGACCTCGTGGCAGTGCATCGCGGCATCCATGTCGGGAGAGATGGGTGTGCCGCAGCGACCCTTCGGGAGGGGCTACGGCGGTCGTGTCGTTCAGGATCTCAAGAAACCGTGGGAGCGTCGAGTACTTCCATCAGGCGGTTCTTCGCTCTGGAGAGGCGGCTCATCACCGTCCCGAGCTTGATGCCGAGGGTGTCGGAGATCTCGGCGTAGGACAGGTCGCTGTAGTAGCGGAGCATGAGGATCTTCTTGTGGTCCTCCGTCATCTGGTCGAGGGCGGCCAGCATCTCCTCCTGCTTCTCCCCGTGGAGGACGTCCTCGAGCTGGATCGGCTCGGTCTTCGTGGCCTTGGGCATCGTGTCGAGGATGGCCGTCCGCCGCTTGCGGTTGCGGACCAGGTTGAAGCAGAGGTTGCTGGTCACGCGGTAGAGCCACGCCTTCATCTTGAACCCTTCGTCGAAGAAGCGACGCTCCCGCATGGCCTTGATGAACACCTCCTGAGTGACGTCGATGGCCTCCTGGTAGTCCTTCACGATGTGGACGGCGTGGTGGAAGATGGCGTCGCGGTACTTGCGAATCACGAGGTCGGCGGCCTGGCGGCGGTCGGTCCTCGCGACGTCCTTGATGTGATCGTCATCCAGGTTCTCGTGGCCGTGGACGAGCTTGAGCAGCGTCATGGTGTCTCCCCGTCGTCGAGCGAACTCCGCTCTCGGTTCGGGAGACAGACGGACGGACCCCGGCGCTCTTCGACGCGAGGGGGCCGCATGACCTCTCGTGACGTGGCGAGACCGCAGGCTACGGTCCGTCGCGAGGGGAGATGAGGGTTCCGTTTCCCGACGACGCAGCGGAGACGCGCGTCAGAGGCCCAACCCGTCGGGCGACGCCGCCATTCCGTTGCTTGCCCAGCGACCGAGCGGAGGGCCAAGTCGGGGGGGAGCCCGAGGGGGGCAGAGCCCCTCCTCAGGCCTGAGTCGTGACCCCAGGGATCTTGACGCCCCTGGTCTTGGCGACCTCGATGGCCTCTTCGTAGCCGGCGTCGACGTGACGGACGACGCCCATGCCGGGGTCGGCGGTGAGGACCCGCTCGAGGCGAGCCGCGGCTTCGTCGGTGCCGTCGGCCAGGATCACCATGCCGGCGTGGAGGGAGTAGCCCATGCCCACCCCCCCGCCGTGGTGGAAGCTGACCCAGCTGGCGCCGTTCACGGCGTTGATCATCGCGTTGAGGATGGGCCAGTCCGCGATGGCGTCGGAGCCGTCCTTCATCGCCTCGGTCTCCCGATTGGGGGAAGCGACGGAGCCGCAGTCGAGGTGGTCGCGCCCGATCACGATGGGTGCCTTCACCTTTCCGGTTCGGACGAGGTCGTTGAAGATCGCCCCGGCCTTGGCGCGGTCGCCGTAGCCGAGCCAGCAGATGCGGCAGGGGAGGCCCTGGAACTGGACCCGCTCCTGGGCCATGTCGAGCCACCGGATGAGGGCCTCGTCCTCTGGGAAGGCCTCCCGGAGGGCCTGATCGGTGGTGTAGATGTCCTCGGGGTCGCCCGAGAGGGCGCACCAGCGGAAGGGTCCCTTGCCTTCGCAGAAGAGCGGACGGATGTAGGCGGGGACGAAGCCGGGGAAGCTGAAGGCGTCGTCGTGGCTCATGCCCGCGTCCTCGGCGCCGGCCCGCAGGTTGTTGCCGTAGTCGAAGACGTGGCTTCCGGCCTCCTGGAATCCGACCATCGCCTCGACATGGACCCGCATGGACTCGTTGGCCCGCTGCACGTAGGCCTCCGGATCGCTCCTCCGCATCCGGGCTGCCTCCTCGAGGGTGAGGCCGACAGGGACGTAGCCGTTGAGGGGGTCGTGGGCGCTGGTCTGGTCGGTGACCAGGTCGGGGGCGAAGCCGCGGCGGAGCAGCTCGGGGAGGACCTCGGCGGTGTTGCCGATCACGGCGACGCTCTTGGCGATGCCCTCACGGCGATAGCGCTCGACCCGATCGATGGCGTCGTCGAGGTCGTCGGCCAGCTCGTCGAGGTACCGGGTCTCGAGACGTCGCTGCACCCGATGAGGATCGATCTCCACGGCGAGCATCGTGGCGCCTGCCATGGTGGCGGCCAGGGGCTGGGCACCGCCCATGCCGCCGAGACCACCGGTCAAGATCAGGCGGCCCTTCAGATCGGTCGAGCCGTAGTGGGTCTTGCCTGCCGCGACGAAGGTCTCGTAGGTGCCCTGCAGGATCCCCTGGGTGCCGATGTAGATCCAGGAGCCGGCCGTCATCTGGCCGTACATGATGAGGCCCTTCTTCTCGAGCTCGGCGAAGTGGTCCCAGTTGGCCCACTTGCCCACCAGGTTCGAGTTCGCGATGAGCACGCGGGGGGCGTCCTTGTGGCTCCTGAAGATGGCCACGGGCTTGCCGCTCTGCACGAGGAGGGTCTCGTCGTCCTCGAGGTCGCGCAGGGAAGCCACGATGCGGTCGAAGGCAGGCCAGTTGCGGGCCGCCTTGCCCGTGCCGCCGTAGACCACCAGCTCGTGGGGGCGCTCGGCGACGTCGGGGTCGAGGTTGTTCATCAGCATGCGGAGCGCGGCTTCCTGGACCCACCCCTTGCAGGTGAGCTCGGCGCCGCGGGGCGCACGGATGGTGCGGGGGTTGTGGGCCATGGCTACCTCCGAGGTTGCGGAGGTAACCGCTTGGGGCCCGCCTTGGTCTCAGTCCTCGTCGGACGCGTCGGAGCCCTCGGAGCGGCCCGAAGCGATGAAACGGGTCTCCGTCTCGACAGCCTCCTCCGCGTCGTCCGGCAGGGACTCGAGGAAGCCCTTCAGGTCGTCGTGGCTGATCTCCTTGCGGAGCAGCCGGAAGTTCTGGGTGCGGACGTCGAAACGCATGTCTTCGCGGTGCATGATCAAGCCTCCGGCGGGAGCTCGTCGTCGACGGGCTCGGGGTTGCGCTGGCGGTGGAGCGGCTTCCAGCGGTCCTCGGCGATGACCTGGCTGTCATCGATCTCGAACTTGCCGGCGGCGATCTCCCGCAGGGCGGTGACGACTTCCTTGTTGTCGGAGTCGTTGTTGATGAGCGCGTGGCTCCCCTTCAGGAGCTGCTTGGTGCGCTCGGCCGAGACGAGGACGAGGGAGAAGCGGTTGGGGACGACCTCGAGGCAGTCTTCCACCGTGATGCGGGCCATGTTCGAGCTCCCGGGCAGGGTCGGACGAGGGGGTGTGGAGCGACGCACGTCGGCCCACACGAGCCGAGCGTCGTAAGGCGACCCGGGCCGGCCGTCAACTCTCTCAGACGATGAGCGGACGGGGCGGGAGGACGAGGCCGTGGGCACGCAGAGATTCGGCGGCGTCGGGATCACCGCTCTCCATCCAGCGCATGTACAGGCGCATGATCGCGTCGGGTTCGTCCTCACAGCTGCGACGGACCTCCCGCATCACCTCGACGGCTCCTCGGAACCGGTGGGCGAGCTCCGAGAAGACCTCGCCGAAGGCGTTGGCGAACCAGCGCTTGAAGACCTGATCGGTGCGGTGGTACGCCGCCGAGCCCATGTCGACGTAGTAGCTGGCGCTGACCGAGCGGCGCTCGACGCTCTCTGGGAAGTAGCCGACCATGTACAGGGCCCGGTCGCCGAGCTCCCGGTAGGAGCGGAGCTGCTCGGCGGGGGGCGCGTGGACGGCGCGTGCGTGGAGGTCCACGAGGGTTGCGTCGTCGTCGTCGTCGTCGTCCGCTCGGGCGCGCTCGGAGAGCAGCTGGATCAGGTAGAGGGTGCTGTCCTCGCTGAGATCCACGCCGGTCTGTGCGCGGGCGTCTCGGACTCGACGCTGGAACCAGTCGAACAGGTTGTCGGTGTGATCGACGGAAGTTTGCACGTTCCCTCCTGACCTTCTCCAATGACTCCATCGCTCGTGGCGGCGCGGACTTGAGCTGGACCCGGATCAACCCTTGACGGGCCGTTCGGGGTGTCTAGACCTCCGCCCCGAGAGGGAGACCCCACGTGGGGTCTGTCCCTTCCGTGATCGTACCCACCGACTTCGTGCCGTCGCAAGGAGGCAGTATGCAGGTTCGCCCGCTCTACGACCGTGTTCTCGTCAAGCGTCTCGAGTCCGAGGCCAAGAGCACCGGGGGGCTGTTCCTCCCCGAGTCCGCCAAGGAAAAGCCCTTCGAGGGCGTGGTTCTGGCCGTCGGCCAGGGCCGGCTCACCGACTCCGGAGAGCTTCGTCCCCTGTCCGTCAAGGTCGACGACAAGGTCATGTTCCGCAAGTTCGGCGGCAACGAGATCAAGGTCGACGGCGAGGAGCTGATCGTGCTCCGCGAGGACGACATCCTCGGCGTCCTCGGCTGAAGAACCCCTTCCCACGTCTGGGCCGTGCGGGGCGTCGCCCCCGGCTCACCTTACCCATTCCGTTGATTGGAGGCCGCTCATGAGCGCCAAGGAAATCCTCTTCGACACCGCTGCCAAGAACAAGATCCTCGCCGGCGTCGACACCCTCGCCAACGCCGTCAAGGTCACCCTCGGACCGCGTGGTCGCAACGTCGTCATCGAGAAGTCCTGGGGGGCCCCCGTGGTCACCAAGGACGGCGTCACCGTCGCCAAGGAAGTCGAGCTCGACGACCGCTTCGAGAACATGGGCGCGCAGATGGTGAAGGAGGTCGCCAGCAAGACCTCCGACATCGCCGGCGACGGCACCACCACCGCCACCGTCCTGGCCCAGGCCATCTACCGGACCGGCAGCAAGCTCGTCGCCGCTGGCCACAGCCCGATGGACCTCAAGCGCGGCATCGACAAGGCCACCGCCGCCATCGTCGCCGAGCTCGCCACCATGTCCCGCGGCATCGCCAACAGCGAGGAGATCAGCCAGGTCGGCACCATCTCCGCCAACGGCGACAAGGAGATCGGCGACAAGATCGCCGACGCCATGGACAAGGTCGGCAAGGAAGGCGTCATCACCATCGAGGAGAACAAGGGCCTCGAGACGCTGATGGAGACGGTCGAGGGCATGCAGTTCGACCGCGGCTACCTCTCGCCGTACTTCGCCACCGACAACGAGCGGATGGAGGTCGTCCTCGAGAAGCCCTACATCCTCATCCACGAGAAGAAGATCTCGTCGATGCGCGACATGCTGAAGCTCCTCGAGAAGGTCGTCGAGCTCGGTCGCCCCATCCTGGTCCTCGCCGAGGACGTCGAGGGTGAGGCCCTCGCCGCCCTGGTCGTCAACAAGCTCCGCAACACGCTGCAGGCCTGCGCCGTGAAGGCGCCCGGCTTCGGCGACCGTCGCAAGCGGATGCTCGAGGACATCGCGGTGCTCACCGGCGGCAAGATGATCGCCGAGGAGCTCGGCATGAAGCTCGAGACCGTCACCCTCGACGACCTCGGCCAGGCCGAGCGGGTCGTGGTCAGCAAGGACAAGACGCTGATCATCGACGGTGCGGGCACCGAGACCGAGATCGCCGGTCGCATCCAGCAGCTCAAGGCCCAGATCGAGGAGACCACCTCCGACTACGACCGCGAGAAGCTCCAGGAGCGCCTCGCGAAGCTCTCCGGCGGTGTGGCGATCATCAAGGTCGGCGCGGCCACCGAGGTCGAGATGAAGGAGAAGAAGGCGCGCGTGGAAGATGCGCTGCACGCCACCCAGGCTGCGGTCGAGGAGGGCATCCTCCCCGGCGGCGGTGTGGCTCTGCTCCGCGCCTCCAAGGCCCTCGACAAGCTCGACGTCCCGGCTCGTGAGGCCTTTGGCGTCGACATCATCCGGAAGGCCGTCCAGGCTCCGCTGCGCATGATCGTCAGCAACGCTGGCCTCGAGCCCGCAGTCATCGTCGAGAAGGTGCTCAACGGCGAGGGTGGCTTCGGCTACAACGCTCGCTCGGGCGAGTACGGCGACCTCATCGCGATGGGCGTCATGGACCCCACCAAGGTGACTCGCTCCGCCCTCCAGAACGCGGCCTCCGTGTCCGGCCTGCTCCTCACCACCGAGGCCATGGTCGCCGAGATCCCGAAGAAGGAGAAGGCGGCAGCCGGCGGCGGCGACATGGGCGGCATGGGCGGCATGGGCGGCATGGGCGGTATGGGCTTCTAGCAGCCCAGCAGGGCGACGAAGCAGCCCGCAGGTGGGCTGCTTCCCTGGCCCTTTGCCCCTGCACGGGTCGCCCCGTCGATCCGGCAGAGGACAGCTCAGACCAGCGAGCGGCTCGAGGGACCTCCCCTCGGGCCGCTTCTGCGTTGGGCGGTCGGGACCGACGCCAGGGGCACCGATGACCCCGCCGACCGACGACGCGACGACGCGAGGGCCCACGACTGACGACGCGACGAACCGACGACGCGACGAACCCACGACGCGACGACACCCGACAGCCGACAGCCGACAGCCGACAGCCGACAGCCGACACCCGACACCCGACGCCCGACACCCCGACGACCGACGACCGACGTCCGACGTCCGACGCCCGACACTCGACGACCGACGACCCGACGACCCGACGACCCGACGACCCGACGACCCGACGACCCGAGGACCGAGGACCCGACGACCCGAGGACCGAGGACCCGAGACCCAGGGCCCAGGACCCGGGACAGGGCTAAGGCGCGCTTTCGGGGAGCCCGAAGCACGGGATGGCTCGGCTCGGCTCGGGCAGGGGAGAAGACAGCTCCGCGCTGCGGTCCTACCGGAGGGTGTCCAGGGTCTCGGGGGTGCCGTACACCGTGATCAGCTTCTCCACGCTCCCCCGCATCACAGGGTCCGCGTAGAAGGCCCTCCACGGCGGAGACCCCTCGATCTGTCGGAAGGAGAAGCCCTTCTCCAGGGCCTTCTTCATCCAGGTCTCGAAGACCTCGGGCTGCTGCTGATGTGCGGCGACCTCGGCCCGTCGCCAGGGACCGACCCAGGCCGTCTCCCCCTCGGGGACCAGCTCGGCGACCTTCTCGAAGGCCTCGGCGGCCGCCTCGAAGCGCCCGTCGATGATGTGGAGCTCGCCGATGTCGTACCAGGCTGCCTCGTAGCCCTCGTCGAGGGCGATGGCGCGTCGGTACCAGGTGATGGCCTGGTCGTTGTGACCGTCGTACCTGTGGGAGAGGCCGATCAGGTAGGTCAGGCCGGCGCTCTTGGTGACGACCCGCTGGAAGTCGTCGGCCATCTCCCGCGCCAGCTCGGTGGTGCCTTCCTCACAGACCACTGCCGCTGCGTTGGGGTCGAAGCCGCAGCCGTTGCTCATCACCTTGTCGACCGCGTACCAGCGGGCGTCGGCCAGGGCCTCACCGTAGTCGGGGAGGGGAGGCGTGGCGGCGGCGAGGGCCACCCACAGCCCCAGCGTCACAGCGCCGCCAGGTAGCGGTCCACGGCTTCCCGTTCCAGGCGACCCAGGCCGTCGTCGAGGACCTCGCGGCACACGACGACGCCGCGGAAGCGGTACTGGGCTCGGGCCTCGAAGGCGGAGCGACGGGACAGGGCGCAGACGGCCTCTGGGTCGGACTCCAGGTGCTCCTTCCGGGAGCGGGCGACGTCGACCAGGCAGTGGCTGCACAGGGCTCCGTTGGCCCCCACGAGGAGCAGGTCCGCTTCGTGGGCACGACGACCACAGGTGGAGCAGACGACGTCGTCGCCTTCTTCGGCGGGACGGACCGGGAAGGTGCTGACCCGGCTCTGGACCTGGGTGAGCATCGCGTCCACCAGGTTCTCGGCGCCCCGCGCCTTGGCCCGCTTCCGCAGCACCGCCGTGGCCTCGTCGTCGCCCAGCATGGCCAGCGCTGCCCGGGCCGCGTCGGCGAGGTCGGCGTCGGCCTCGGCGGCCCAACGCACGAGCAGGTTTCGGGAGGACCGGTTGTCGTGGCTGGCGATGGACAGCAGCAGCAGCGCCTGCCATGCGCGGGCCTCGCGACGTTCGTCGTCGATCGCGCGGCGGTGCCCGGCGACGTCGTTGGCGGGCCCGTGGCGCTCGACGGCCTGGCGACGGAGGTGCTCCTCGTCGATCTGCAGACCGGCGGTGAGGAGCTGCTCCGGGAGGGAGCGGGCGAGGGCCAACACCTCACGGCCGGCGTCGGCCGAGTACGTGGCGCCAGGGCTCTTCAGCGTCTCGCCGAGGCCCCGTGCCCGGCGGGTGGCCGTGCGGTCGAGGGCAGCCTCCCACAGGGCGAAGCGGAGGCTCTCGTCGGTGGTGATGTCCATGGACTCGAGCATGGCGGTGACGGAGTCCTCGTCGTGCTGCGCCAGGGCCTGGAGGAGGATGCCGAGTCGGGCCCGGGTGCTCTTGCGCGGGAAGACGGGCTTGGGCTTCCCGTGCTCGGTGCGCTCGGCGGAGACGGGGAGGCGGTCGAAGACCTGGACCTCGGCCCGGAGGGCGGCCCGGAGCCACTCGAGGTCGTCGCGACGTGAGCGGAGCCGCACCAGTTCCTGGAAGGCAGGGAGGTGGTCGGGGGCGTCTTCCAGGATGCCCTTGAAGGTGCGGAGGGCTTCGTCGTC
>Ga0213839_1001885_pt1 | contig 12594 bp, 9 predicted proteins | sample SWPATP21_FD_160075 | JGI IMG/M metagenome (GOLD analysis project Ga0213839, IMG submission 160075) | Coastal seawater microbial communities from Marineland, Florida, United States - SWPA TP2 #1 | ecosystem: Environmental > Aquatic > Marine > Coastal | place: USA: Florida | collected 2016-08-14 | reverse complement strand
CATGAAGCGACTCACGGCCGGGATCGTACTGCTCACCTGCCTCGCCTGCGGTGGCGCCCTCGGCGCCGAGGAGGTGCACCAGGCCATCCTGGCAGGCTGCGAGAGCGACGTGGGCATCCCTGTGGACATGGAGCTGGTCCGCCTCGACCAAGACCTGCCCGCGCCGGAGCTGGCGGTGCTTCTGCAGCTCGGCGGCGAGCCCTGGCTCCTCGATGGGACCCCGGTCGAGCCCGAGCAGCTCGAAGGCCGGCTCCAGGCGAAGGCGCAGTCCGCCAAGGCCCTCGCCGATGCAACGGGCTCCGATGCGTTCGCGTTCCGGGGGGAGCTGCTCCTCCTCGTCACCCCCGACACCACGGGCGCGACCCTGCTGAAGGTCTTCGAGCTGACCCGCGCCGCGGAGTTCTCCCAGATCCGCTTCATCGTCCGCACGGGCGACAAGCCCGCTCCTCCCTACCTGGCCCCCGACTACGGCGTGGAGCTCGAGGCCCGGGTCCGAGGCGCGGCCGCCGAAGAGCGCGGGGGTGTGATCGCCGCGGAGCTGGAGGAGCTGCTCGTCGCATGTCCCCCCAGCCAGGAGGCCTTCGCCGCCGTCGCCACGGCATCCGCGGAGATGAAGTGCCAGATGATGGCGCACGGCATGGCCGAGGCGCTGCCGAAGTGCCCTCTCACCGATGACGCCAAGGTGGTGACGGTGTTGCAGGTGATGTCCAGGTCGGCGCCGTACGAGCACGGCGTGCTGTCGCTCACCCTCGACCCCGAGGGCACCGTCCACCCCGTGGACCCGACCGCCCCCTGGTCGACCCTCGCCCCATGGTGGGCCGAGCAGGACACCGACGCCCCCGCTTGGTGGGTGGCAGAGACCGACGCAGGCTAGGAGGCGTCGTGGCCACCGATGCTCCCGCGACGCCCCCATGGCTCGCTGCCCTCGCAGCGGGCGCGCTGTGGTTCGCGACGGCCGCGCCGGCATCCTCCCTCGGGGAGCCGCCGACGGGCCTCGGCGTGGTGGGCGAGGTCGGTGTCGTGCTGCTGCTGGCGTCGGTTGGATGGCGTCGCACGGCCGCCGCTGCCTGGCTCGCCGTCTTCGCCTTCCAGCTCGTCCGCATGACCTCCCAGCTGGCCATGGCCGAGGAGGGGCTCCTCATCGACCTGCTGTGGCTCCTGGGCCACGTGTGGGTGCTCGCCGACGACTGGGTGGGGCTGTGGCGTCTCCCGGCGCTCGGCCTGCTCCTCGCTGCCCTGGCCCTCTCCGGCGCGGTCGCGTCGCGGCTCCTGCGGGTCGGGTCGGACCACCCCCGGGTGCTCCGGGGCATCAGTCTCGCCCTGGTGCTCGTCAGCTTCCTTCCCTTCGCGCCTGGCGGGTGGGTCACGCTGGTGCTCGTCGCCAACCTGTCTGCGTCGGCCGAGCTGCTCCAGGACGACCAAGCCCTCGTCCAGGAGGCCCTCGACCACGCCGACCCCTACCCCGCCGGACCCGACGCCCCCGACGTGCACCTCTACGTCGTCGAGAGCTACGGCGCGCTGCTGTTCCGCGACCGCAGCATCGCCGGGCCCCACAAGGGGCTCCTCGAGGACCTCCAGCCCCGGCTCGAGGCCGACGGCTGGTCCATCGCCAGCGGCCTGTCCCTCGCCCCCGTGTCCGGCGGTCGGAGCTGGATCGCCGACGCCTCGGTCCTCCTCGGCACCCCCGTCGCCCACGAGACCAGCTACCGACGCCTGATGGGCCTGGCCGACACCCTCCCCCACCTGCCCGCCTGGTTCGAGGGCGCTGGCTACCACACGGTCCTCGTCCGCCCCAAGGACCGGGAGCGACCCGGCGTGGAGCTGGAGAACCCCCTCGCCTTCGACGAGACCGTGTTCTTCGCCGACCTCGACTACGAGGGGCCCCGGCTGGGCTGGGGCTGGGTGCCGGACCAGTACACCCTCGGCTGGCTGCGGGAGGAGGTCTTCCCCGGGGAGACCCAGCGGCCGTCCTTCGTCTTCACCCACCTGGTCACCGCCCACGTGCCATGGCGGGCGCCGCCGTACCTGGTGGAGGACTGGCGCACGCTCGGCACCCCCACCGACGAAGGGGCCCCCACCGAGGACCGCACGGTCGCAGAGGAGATCGGCTTCCACCTGCACCGCTTCCGTCGCGGGCCCCAGGGTCTCGGTGCCGACCTGCGCTCCTACATGCAGGAGGGCGACCCGGCCCGTCAGTACCGCAAGGTGATCGCGTACGACCTCCGGGCCCTCACCCGCCACACCCTGGCCCTCGAGGCCGAGCGGCCGATGGTCGTGGTGTGGATGGGGGACCACGCCCCTCCGGGCATCACCGCCCGCCACAGCTTCGCCGTCCCCGTGCACGTGATGGCCACGGACCCGGCGCTGCTGGAGCCCTTCCTGGAGCGGGGCTTCGCTCCGGGGCTGTTCCCCCCCGGCAAGCCCGCCCTGGGCCACCACGAGCTCTACGAGCCCCTCACCGAGCTCGTGCCGAGGGACTGATCACCAGCGGTGATGGGCGTCGAGCCAGCCGGGATCGATGCCGTCGACCGCTGCGACCGCCACCCGGATGGCGTCCGCCTCGGCCTGGGCCTTGACCTCCATCGCCACCGACTCCGCCTCGTCGCGGGCGGCGATCACCGCAGCGACGCAGGCGGCACCGAGGCCGTAGGCGTTGGCCATCTTGAACAGCGTGCCCGACTCCATCTCGAAGTTGAGCACCCGCAGAGCCTTGTAGGTCTCGATGAGGCCCCGACGGGACGGGATGAGGTGGTGGTTGAAGGACGTCTCCGTGCGCTCCTGCCCCTCGTAGAAGGTGTCGACCGAGGCAGTGAGCCCCACGTGCCAGTCGACCCCGAGCTCCCTGGCGGCGTCGGCCAGGGCGAGGGTCCAGAAGGGGCTGGCGGCGGCCGGGTACTCCGGTGGGGCGATGTCGTCGGCGGCGCCCTGGCGGCAGAGGGACGCGCGGCTGATCACCACGCTGCCGGGCCGGACGTGGGGCTGGATGGAGCCGGTGGTGCCGACGCGGACGATGTGGCGGATGCCCACCTGGGCCAGCTCGTTGACCACGATGCTGGTCGACGGGGCGCCCATCCCGCTCGTGGCGCTGACGATGCGCTTCCCGCTGGGGGTCACCCCCACGAAGCTGTTCAGGGCGCGGTGGGTCGACAGCGCCTTCTCGAAGGTGAGGTGCTGGCGGGCGACCCTCTCGGCACGCTCGGGGTCGCCGCAGAGGATGGCGACGTCGATGCCGTCGATGTCGTCGGGGCCGAAGCCGATGTGGTAGCGGATGGAGGACATCGCGTCTCCTAGTGCGGAGGTCCGGCCGTGTCTCCTCGGTTCGCACCCGTGGCGCCGAGTCTGCTCGAGGGCTGCGGGAGGCATGTCGCTTCGATGGCCGCCTGCGGGGAGGCATGTCGCTTCGATGGCCGCATGCGGGGGGCATGTCGCCCAGATGGCCGCCTGCGAAGAAGCATGTCGCTTCGATGGCCGCCCCTGGGGAGGCATGTCGCGTCGATGGCCGCCCCCGGAGAGGCATGTCGCTTAGATGGCCGCCTGACACGCCTTTGCTGGCCAAGTTCGCGAGATGCCTGCCGATGGGCGGCCAGATCGGGAGGATGCCTACGGCGGAGCGGCCAGATGGGGAGGATGCCCCTGGCGGAGCGGCCATCTCGGTCAGATGCCTCAGGCAGGGCGTCACGGGAACCCCGCGAGCTACCCCGTACGTGCCTTGCTGGAGCCCGAAGCCTGCAGCCTGAAGCCCCGCGCCACGGCCTGCAGACATCTGGCGAGGACGTCGAACCGCCGCGCTAGCCCCGTGGGCCGCGGGACACCACGGGCTCCACCATGCTCCCCAGGTACGACCCCAGCTCGTGCCCCTCCACCCCCAGCCGCTCCGGCTCCCCGGGCGGATGGTGCAGCGTGCCGAAGACCCAGTCCAGCAGCGGCAGGTGGTTGGCGAAGTTGCGGTGCCCACCGACGCCCTCGTCGTGGTGCCAGTGGTGATGGTGGGGGCTGCCGACGAGCAGTCCCAGGGGCCCCAGGGGCAGGCGGACGTTGCTGTGGAGGAAGACGCCCCACAGTCCCCGGAAGGCGGCCAGTCCCGCGAGTCCCCCCATCGACACGCCCAGGAGCAGGGCGGGCAGGTTGGCGGTGGTCATGGTGTACAGGCCGTCGAGGGGATGCTCCCGCCACGCCGCCATCCAGTCGAGGTGACGGGCCGAGTGGTGGACCCGGTGGAAGCGCCACAGCACGGGGACCTCGTGGGCCGCGCGGTGTCCCCAGTAGGTGCAGACGTCGCCGAGGAGCACGGCGAGCACGGCCTGAGCGAGCCATGGGAGGTCGAGGAAGGCCTCCCGCAGGCCGAACAGCGGCACGGACTGCAGGGGCATCGCCAGCCACAGGAGCGCCAGGGTGCAGCCCGGTACGAAGAGGAGCTGCTGGCCCACGAAGAAGACCAGGTCGGTGCCGAAGCGGGGGCGGAGGAAGGCCTGGGGCCGCGCGGGGAAGGCCCGCTCCAGGGGCACGTACATGACCGCCAGCAGCACCAGCGCCAGCGCGGGGCCGGTCACTCGGGGGCTCCCGTGTCCTCCTCGGGCTCCTCGGGCTGCACGGCCTGGCCGACCGGCGGGACGGCGGCCTTGCTGGACGGGAGCACCACCGGGTCGGGGACGGGAGGCACGAAGGCCTTGCTCGACGGGAGCACCACCGGCTCGGTGGGGGGTAGCGCCGCCTTGGTCGACGGCAGGACGACCTCCTCCTCATCCGGCGCTTCCTCGGTCGTGGCCTGCTGAGCCTCCCCTGCCACAGGGGGCGGCACGGGCCGTGGACCACAGCCGGCCCATCCCACCCAGCCGCCACCGACGCCGACGAACAGGTCCAACGCACCGAGCTGCTTCCAACGCTCCACGGGCCACCCCCGGGGGCCATTCTACCGCTCGGGCCCCTCGGTCCGCCGCCGCTCGGCGACCGACAGCGCCCCGGCGTGAGGTCGCTCCTCCACCAACGACAGCTGCCCCACCGAGCCCCGGGACCGCGCCTGGATCGCCGTGATCGCTTGCTGGGCTGCCCCCCGATGCCCGTCGAGCCAGTCGTCGGCCACGGCGCGCAGGGCGGGAACCTCGGCCACGGTGCCGATGGCCTCGAGCCGGTAGATGGCCGTGCCCGCCCACTCGGTGTCCACGGCGAAGTGCGCGAGGACGGCCGCCAGCCGGGGGGCAGTGGTCGTGCCCCACAGCGCATCCACCGCCTCCCAGCGGGTCTCGGCGTCTCGGCCGCGCTCGGCCAGCTCGAACAACCACGCCTCGTCCCGGAGGTGCCTCGCCACCAGCACGCTCCCCCAGTCCCGAGGCTCGAGCAGCTGCACCAACATGTCGTCCGGTAGCGGCGTGGCGCTCTCCAGCCGCGCGCGGAGCAGGGCCAGGCGCACGGGCGGGTCGGGCTCTCGACGCAGCCGCTCCTCCAGCACGCCGTCGACGTCTTCGACCGGTCGCACGTGGAGGGCCAGATCGCAGGCCAGGGCCAGGGCCACCTGCAGCAGCTGCGCGTCCGCCGTCAGCTGGACGTTGTGGTAGCGCCACCTGTGCCCGTCGTAGGTGAACCCGGCGTCGACGGCCCGCTGGATGGCCACGCGCGCCGGGTCGCTCAGGGCGGCGAGCGTCTCCCTCGAGCCTCCGATCACCGCCACCTGTCCGTCGAAGGCCCGATGCCCGGTTCGGACCCCACCCCGCTGGTCCGCCAGCGGCTCCACCCGCGCACGGGACCACGGCGACGGCGACGTGACCTCGATGGACCAGGCCTGGTCGTAGGTCGCCTCGGAGGTCTTCAAGACGACGATGGCGTCCCCGACCTGGCCCCGGAGGACGCCGCCGTCGAAGGTCCACTCGTCTCGGGCCGCGGCGATCTCCGCCAGCACTCGGCCGCGGGCACCCCGGGTGTGCCGCTGGTGCACCACGAGCACGAACAGAATCGCCACCCCGAGGAGAGGAACCAGGAACTCCATGTTCCTCCTCTACCCCGGCCCGTGGGCCCGCCGTCGCGAACCACGTCGGACACTGACCGGTATACTCCGGCCAACGCCCCGTACGGAGACCCCATGTGGATGACCGCGCTGCTGACGACGGCCCTCGGGAGCCCCCAACTCGCCACCTACCCGTGATTCGCCCCGACGCCCTCCGTCCTTCTGCGAGTGTGCTGACGGATCCAGCCACGAGGGGGCCCGGCACCCCTACGAATCAGGGGGCGTAGGCCTGCAGCTCGTCGACCTCGACGTCGCCGGCGACCACCAGCTGGATGCGGAGGCCCTCGACCTCGTTGCCCTCCCAGCGGAAGTCGAACACGCCGTCGGCCCCTGCGACGGTTCTGCCCACGTCCTTCCAGTGCCCCCGCTCGAGCCGCTGCACCTCCAGCTCCGGCTCCCCGTCGACGTGGATGCGTCCGGTCAGTCGTCCGACCCGCACCGGCTCGTCCCACTCGAGGCCGAACCAGGTGCCGCGCTCGCCCTCGTCGTCGCTCTCAGCGGGGTCCAGGGCCGAAACCGAGAAGCTCCCGGCCTCCAGGATGCCGTCGACCAGCAGGTGCAGGCCGCGGACCCGGTCCTTGCCGACGGGCATGGCCTGGAACGCGAGGTTGTCCTCGTCGAGAACGTGGGCCTGGTGGGTCGCGGCGCGCAGATCCCGCCACAGGTCGACGGGGAGGTCGTTGTAGAGGACGTGGCGGTAGAAGTCGAGGGGGTCCCTGTCCTCGCTCAGGCCGATGCGGGGCTCCAGCTTCCGGGTCTTGGTGAGTCGGAGGGGTCGGTCGTTGGGGGGCAGGTCGACGCCGAGGAGCTGGTGGGACCGCACATCCCACGCGTCGTAGAGCATCTGCACCGCGAGGGTGGAGGCGGGGGTGCCGTCGACCAGGAGCAGCTCGCGGCCCTCGGCGAGGGTGCTGCTCGCCACCGCCGCGCCGTGGAGCTGGGCGGCCGAGTAGTACATGTAGCCGTAGGGGCGCGGCGCCCCGCGGGGGATGGGGGCCCAGAGGAAGACGGCGTCCCAGGTGTCCCGCTCCAGCCCTCGGAAGACGTCGTAGGGCAGGTCGTCGAGGTGGACGTTCCACGCCATGCTGGAGCGCTCGCGGGCCCCGATCCCCCGGGAGTCGACGCCGTCGATCCGACGGCTCTCGACCACGACGTCGAGAGCGCCCCCGGTGGCCTTCTCGACGAAGCGTGCGGCCTCCTCGAAGGCCGCCTGCACCGACGACTCGCTGGTGTCGGTGAGACGGGCCTTCTCCTTGCCCACCCGCAGCTCCTCGACGAACAGCAGCAGCACGCGGTGGGGCTCTGGCTCCCCCTGGAAGTCCATCGGCTCCTCCCGGAAGACGGGCTCGGGCTCCGGCAGCTCCTTCTGGTCGAGGACCCGCACCTCGAGGTCGACCTTGGTGGGGATGATCAGCGGCTCGGTGGTGCGACCGGCGAGGGCCTCGACGACGCAGGCATCCACGGCATCGTACTCACTGCTGACCACGGTCTTGGCGGGGAGGAGCTCGCCGCTCCGCTTCACCTTCACCCGGTACACCCCCTCGGTGTCGAGGCGCAGGGGGCCCTTCCCCACCCCACAGGCGCCGAGGTCGTCGGCCCAGGACTGGGCGCTGTCGGACACCCGGGTGAGGGAGACGACGTCGTCGACCACTGCGAGGGCCTTGACCCGGGCGGTGTGGGCGAGGGAGGCCCGCACGTGGGCCAGGCGTGGCCGGCCGTCGGCCTCGATGGCACGGACGTCCTGCAGAGCGCTGTCGGCGCACTCGTGGAAGGCCTCGTCGAGACCGTCGCCGCTCACCGCGCCGCGGACCACGTCCCCGTCGGCGTCGGTCAGGAGGCTGACGTCGACCCAGCCACCGGCCTCCCCCTCTTGCAGGAGGCGTGCGTAGCAGGGCCACAGGAGGCGCTCCACCTCCTTGCGGACGACCTTCTCGTCGACCTGGTGGAGGTCGTAGGGCTCCGTGAACGGGTCGATGGGGGCGCCTGCGTCCACGAGGCCCGCCCACGTGCCGGCCAGCGGCCAGCGTCGGCCCAGCTCCCGGAGCTCGCCCGCGGGGGATTCCCCACGGTAGACGGCGAAGCGGGCGCAGGCCTCGGCGTCGGTGGTCTGGCAGCCTCGCTCGAGGAAGGTGCCGCGTTCGTCGCCGTCGTGGAGCCTGCCCGCCTGGACGCACGCCGCGGCCACCCCCTGCTCGCAGCTGGCCGCCAGGGGGGCGAGGACCTCGTCGTCGGGGAGGCGACCGACGGCGACCACGGGTGCGGCGGGGTCTCCGAGCTCCAGCGCCTTGCGGAGGTGGTCGACGTCGTCCTCGTCGACCTCGGCCAGGGCACGACAGGCGGCCGACTCGCCTGCGTCGCACAGGGCCGTCCAGCGGGACGCTGCCTCCTCCTCCTGGACGTAGGTGCCGATCCCCAGGTGCTGGGTCCAGCCGAGCTCCACGCAAGCTCGCGGCAGGCCGGCGTCGCAGGCGGTGGTGAGGGCCTCGCGGATGGAGGTGCCGTCGACCTCGGCGGGGGCCCGCCACGCCCGGTCCTCCCCCCGGCCGAGGGACCAGGCGCGGACCAGGCAGGCCACGGGATGGCCGTCGGCGCAGGGGACGTCGCTGAGACCCTGGGCCACGTCGAGGGGGGCGGTCTCGACGCCCTGGAGGGACCGGGCCCAGTCGCAGGCGAGGGGCTCGGTCGCGCACAGGCTCCCGAGGCGACGGGTCGACGCGAGCCAGTCGGCGCGGTGGCCGTCGACGCCGCTCACCTCGATGGCCACCTGGGACCAGTCGTCGGAGGCTTCGGCGAGGGTGAGTGCGAGGACTGCGATGAGCAAGGGGGTATCTCCCGAGGGGCCGCCAACCTAGCACGGGCGGGGGGTGTGTTCGGGGTCAGGGGGCGGTCCAGTCCACCCTCGGCGCGACGCGGGCGAAGCCTGCCCAGAGCTGGCCCGTGAGGTACTCCCGACGCTCGTCCTCCGGCTTGGCGTGCCGGAGCCAGCTGTTCACCTCCTTCCCGTCGACCTCGTGCCGGTCGGCATGGAAGAGGTTCATGACGATGCGGGCGCGCTCGCTGCCCTTGTGGGCCAGCCAGATGGTGCCGTCCCGCTCGACGTCGACCACCACGGCGATGTGGGTCCGCAGGTCGTTCCACTGGCCGTCGCCGTCGCGGTCGTGGGTGTGGTCGAAGAAGGCCAGGTCGCCGATGGCCGGCACCTCGTCCCGGTAGAGGAGGCCACGGGACTCGGCGACGGCGTAGAGCTCGGCGACGCGGCCGTCCATGGGGATGCCGGCGTCGGTGTAGACGGCGGAGACGAAGCCCGAGCAGTCGTCGCGGAAGCCGGGGGTCGGCAGGGCGTGATCGACGAGGACAGCGGCGGCGTCGACGATGGCGGGGCCGCGGGGGCGCACGAGGGCGTCCACGTCGATGCGTGGGGGGGGCGGGCCGTCGGGCCAGACGACCATGCCGAGGAGGGTGGCGGCGAAGACCATGGGGGGTGGGTGTGCAGGGGGTGTGCCAGGTGCCACCCCTTCCGCTCTGACCCCTCAGGACGTCGATGGTTGCTGGGTCGTCGCGATGGTGCCGCTACCCCTTCCGCTCTGACCCCCGACAGGGCGTCGGTGGGGGGCGGGTCGAGGGGCTCGGACGCGACAGGCTGTCAGCGGGATAGGACGGAGGCCTGGAGGTCCCATGGACGCCATCGTGCTCGACGTGAAGGGAATGACCTGCGACGGCTGCGTGCGCTCGGTGAAGCGAGTGGTGGCCACGAAGACGGGCGTCGAGGCCGAGGTCTCGCTGGACGAGGGCAAGGTGCGGCTCCCCGCCGGCACGGATGTCGAGGCCGCGGTGACGGCGATCACGAAGGCGGGCTTCGAGGTGGTCGCCCCGTCGTAGACTGGGGGCATGACCACGCGCCGCATCCTCCTCGCCAAACCGGTCCGGCGAGATCCTGGTGGCGTGGGCAGAAGCCGGCGGCGGGGTGACCCCGATGCTGAGCATGGAGTCCTCCTCCGACGTCCTGGACCTGTACCGGGTGGCCAAGGCAGCGGCAGCCACCGACGACCCCGCCCGCGTCGCGGCGGCCCTGCGACTCGCCGAGGGCCTGCGACGCTGCGGCCCGCTGGTGTCGGGGGCCGTGGGCTTCGCCATCCACCAGGAGGCCCAGACGCGACGGCCCGACGTGGTCGCGGAGCACCCGGGTCTCCGGCCCGACGCCGACGACCTGATCGCCATCCTCCACGCCGAGGCCGTGACGGGGGACCAGGCGATCGCGATGCTCACCGAGCAGCCGTCGGATGGCTGGGAGAGCTGGCTGCTGGACCCCGAGCGCGAGCAGACGGTGCTGCGGGCGATGTGGGTGCAGCGACTCGCCGGGCTCCCACCGGAGCCCCAAGCCATCGTTCGGGCCTTCCCGAAGGAGTACCCGCAGGACCTGCCCCGCAGCCTGGTCGCCGAGATGCTGTGGACCGGCATCGGCTACGTGGTGGGCGACCTGGCGGGCCAGCTGGAACCCTGACGGCGGGGGCTCGGTGGCCCCCGCCGGCGGGCCTTAGAGGCTGAGGAGGTACACGGGCTGGCCGTACACGTTCGCCGGCCACCCCGTGAGGGCGAAGTCGCTCTCCTGGGTCGCACCGGCCTGGGAGCAGTCCTCCGTGAGGCCGACCGTCGCGAAGTCGACCTCGAGGGCGTTCACCCCGTCGAAGCTGACGTAGCCCCCGAGCACGAAGGGCTCCACGTCGACCCAGCTCGCGCCATAGGCGCCCGACAGGGGCCCGACGACATCGACGGGCTCGCCGATGGCCATGCCGAGGGTCAAGCCGGTGAACAGGTCGCGGAGGTCGTTGGTCCCGAACGTCGCCGCGTTGACGCCGTTGCAGGTCGAGAAGCCGTCGCCCAACACGACCTCCCAGCCACGGTAGAGCGCGCCACCGGAGTTGGTGGTCCAGGTGGGCGCCACCTCGACGCCGCTGTCGATGTCGAAGGCGATCTCACAGAGCGGGTTGTAGGAGCCGTCGTACATGGTGAGCCAGGTGATGGCGGGGAAGGTGTCGTAGGTGCCGTCGCCGTCGAAGTCGGCGTCGTAGTCCCGCAGCTCGGCATTGGCGTCCGTCACGAAGTCGAAGGACACCGTGAAGAAGGCCGGGGTGATCGCCGGGGCCGGCGGGGCACCGGACACGCCCACGTCGAGCTCGGGCCAGTCGCACTCGAGCCCGGTGAAGGCGTCCTGGGCGTACAGGTACCAGCTGCTGGAGGCGTGGAAGCCGTCGACCAGCGTTCCCGTCGAGCGGGGAAGCAGGTCCTGGGCGACCGGGACGTCCCAGCACTCCTGGTCGAGCACGAAGTTGTAGGTCATCGCGACGGCCGTGCTCCCATCGACGGAGAGGAAGCCCGCATCCACGTAGGGGGCCCAGTCGGAGGCCCAGTCGAGGCCCGACGCGAGGACGGCAGCCTGCAGGCCGGCCTCGAGCCCCGGGTCATCGCCGACAGCCATGCCCACGACGTTGCCCGAGAACAGGTCGACGACGCTGTTGGTGCCCCAGTGCGCCGCGTCGAGGGCGGGACAGTCCGTCGCACCCGTCGTGAGCACCAGCTCCCAGCCGTAGTCGATGGTGCCCGTCACGGGGGACCAGGTGGTGCCGGGGACGCTGGTGGCCGCGTCGGCGTCGTAGACAGCCGCGCAGAGGTAGCCCCCCTGGCCATCGAAGAACTCGACCCGGTACGAGGCAGGCAGCTCCTCCTCCGGCGTGATGGTCCCGTCCTCGTCGCCGTCGTAGACCCCGTCGTAGATGCCGGCACCGTCGGCACCGAACTCCCAGCCGACGCTGGCGTAGGTGGGCTGGAAGGTGCCGGCGGCGGGCGTGGCCGTCACGTCGGACTCGGGCGGCACGCAGCCTGCGTCGTCGAAGGGGTCGTTGGGGTCGGTGCCGGCCGTGATCTCGTCGCCATCGTTCACCCCGCCGCCGTCGCTGTCCGCGTTCCGTGGGTCGGTGTAGGTGATGTCGAGCTCCACCTGGTCGTCGAGGCCGTCGTTGTCGCTGTCGGCGAGGCGCGGGTTGGTGCCCACCAGGAGCACCTCCTGCCCGTCGGTCAGCCCGTCGCCGTCGGTGTCCGAGAGGTTGGGGTCGGTCTGGTGGAGGACGACCTCTTCGCCATCGGTGAGGCCGTCGTTGTCGCTGTCGTCGTCGGTGGGGTCCGTGTCGTGGTCGTTGACCTCCTCACCGTCGAGGAGCAGGTCGCCATCGGTGTCGGGGTCGTTCGGGTCGCTCCCGTAGTAGGCCTCTTCGACGTCGAGCAGACCGTCGCCGTCGCTGTCGACGGGGCCCGTGCCGGTGTCGGTGTCGGTGTCGGTGTCGGTGTCGGTGTCCGTGTCGGTGTCCGTGTCCGTGTCCGTGTCGGTGTCGGTGTCGGTGTCGGTGTCGGTGTCGGTGTCCGTGTCCGTGTCCGTGTCCGTGTCCGTGTCCGTGTCGGCGTCGGTGTCGGTGTCGGTGTCGGTGTCGGTGTCCGTGTCCGTGTCCGTGTCCGTGTCGGTGTCGGTGTCGGTGTCGGTGTCGGTGTCGGTGTCGGCGTCGGCGTCCGCATCCGCGTCGGCGTCCGCGTCGGCGTCGGCGTCC
>Ga0213839_1001883_pt1 | contig 12601 bp, 12 predicted proteins | sample SWPATP21_FD_160075 | JGI IMG/M metagenome (GOLD analysis project Ga0213839, IMG submission 160075) | Coastal seawater microbial communities from Marineland, Florida, United States - SWPA TP2 #1 | ecosystem: Environmental > Aquatic > Marine > Coastal | place: USA: Florida | collected 2016-08-14 | reverse complement strand
CAAAGGGGCGATCGTCGGCATTATCGGTGCCAACGGTGCGGGTAAATCGACCCTGTTCAAGATGCTGAGCGGCACCGAGCAACCGGATTCAGGCAGCATCGAAATGGGAGATACGGTGAAGCTGGCGTCTGTTGAGCAGTTCCGCGACTCAATGAACGATAAGAACACCGTATTCCAGGAAATTTCGGAAGGCGCTGACATCATCAAGATCAACAACTTTGAAATTCCGGCGCGCGCGTACTGTTCGCGCTTCAACTTCAAAGGCTCAGATCAGCAGAAAGTCATCGGCGAGCTGTCTGGTGGTGAACGTAACCGTGTCCACCTGGCCAAACTGCTGAAAGCGGGCGGCAACGTCCTGTTGCTCGACGAACCGACCAACGATCTGGACGTAGAAACCCTGCGTGCACTGGAAGAAGCTCTGCTGGAATTCCCTGGCTGTGCCATGGTGATCTCGCACGACCGTTGGTTCCTCGACCGTATCGCGACGCACATCATCGACTACCGTGATGAAGGTCAGGTGAACTTCTACGAAGGGAACTACACCGAGTACATGGATTGGCTGAAGAAAACCTTGGGCCCTGAAGCAGCAGAACCACACCGCATCAAGTACAAACGTATTGCGAAATAATCCTGCTTGTATTTTGTGCAAAGGCCGCTATCATAGCGGCCTTTATTCTTTGCGGTGACAAAATCCGCGAGACGTCAGACTCCATGCTCCTTTTCGGAGTAACGACACATCGTATAAAGGTGTGGTTTGCTATGCTGTTAGCAATACTCACTCAGTAAGGTGCATTCAGATGGAACGACGTCGTTTTTCACGCGTGATTTATCAGGCGCCTGCACAGCTCCGGCAGGGAGACGTGACCCTGGATGGTAAAATCCACGATCTGTCTCTCCACGGGTTACTCCTGTCTGTCGATGCGGACATAACCCAACTTAACGCAGACGCTACCGTAGATATTCAGTTTTCGCTTCCTGACAGTGATGTCTCTATCGGCTTGGTTGCCAAAGTGGTTAGTATGAATAGCAATATGCTCCGTGCCAGCATTGATCATATTGATATTGAAAGTATCGGACACTTGAAGCGGTTGGTCGAACTCAATGTCGGTGACGACGCTCTGTTACACAGAGAGCTGAAACACCTGACAGATTTAGGCGATAACGCCGAGTAGCACACCCGAGATGTCACAACGTATTACTATTTCGATTCCCACACCATCAGGGGATCGCAGCTTTTATTTGTCAAAAAAAGGCCTGATAACAAGCGGACTTGTTGCCGCTGGTCTGCTGTCGTTCAGCCTGCTGTCAGGCTCCGCGCTGCTGTACCTCTACATGCAGAAACATCAACTTGAAAGCGCTTTGATTAAGCAGCAGACCCAGGTCACCTACCTGACCCAGCTCAACAGCGAACAACAGGATGAAACGCATGCTCTGAGCCAGGAGCTGGAGACCAAACGTAATCAGCTTCAACTGCTCGGCCGCCGGGTCTATGATGTGGAATCCGTACTTGGCCTTGCCGGCGACAGCCAGCCTGAGGATGAAGACAGTCTCGAGCAGCGTCTTGACGCCGCCGCGATTGACTCAGCAGTGCGCGCCACCTTGTTTCGCATGATCCCAAACGATACCCCGCTTAACTACAACCGGGTGTCATCGGAATTTGGCAGCCGGATCAATCCGATTTCAGGTAAACGCCATACCCACGCGGGGATCGACCTGACCTGTAATATGGGAGAAGCCGTGTACGCCCCCGCCGATGGCGTGGTGGAGTCAGCCCGGCCCAGTGCTCAGGGGTACGGCCACTACCTGACCTTACAACACGCGTTCGGCTTTTCCAGCTCTTACGCTCACCTGAAAGCATTCAAAGTTCGCGCTGGCCAGTTTGTCAGCAAAGGCGATCTGATTGCAGAGTGCGGCAACTCGGGAAACTCCACCGGCCCACACCTGCACTATGAAGTGCGTTTTCTTGGACGCCCCCTTAACCCGCACAACCTGATGTCCTGGACACCTGAAAACTTTGAATCGCTGTTCAAAGCTGAGAAGCACGTTAAATGGGCTTCACTGGTCGATCAGGTCAATCAGGTCGTCAAGTTGCAGGTCGCACTCACTCAGCACCCTTACCCGAACGAGTCTGTCCGAACCGCCAGCAACGACGAGCGCCGCGATGCAAACTCGCCGAGCCCCCATTAAAAAGAGCAGCCTTCGGGCTGCTCTTTTTGTACCACATCTACGCAGTTTTAGCCGCGATGGATGGAATCATTGGCCTGCTTGAGCAAGTTCTGACTCTCTCGCATAAACTGTTGTGAGTACGGGCCAAACCACTCACTGACTTGATTAAAACTGGTCACAAACGCCTGTTTGTCATGCCCTTCCAGGATGTGCAGCGCTTCACCAAAGCAGCGATGGAAGCGTTTGATCATCTCAATATTCTCGTCTGAAGACAGAATAATGTCTCCGTACAGATTGGGATCCTGAGCGAACAGTCGACCGACCATCGCCAGTTCAAGGCGATAAATGGGTGAGCTGAGCTGAACCAGTTTGTCCAGATCGGGATTCTCACGGCTCAGATGCAGACCGTAAGCAAACGACGTAAAGTGACGTAACGCCTGAATCAGGGTCATCCCATGGTCATGTTCACCGGCATCGATCGGGCATAAACTCGCCCCCCAGATAGAGAACTGTTGCAGCAGCCATTGATATTGCTCGCTGCCACGCCCGTTGCAGTAGATGATCACCTGTTTTGCCAGACTCGGTACGTCGGGGCCAAACATTGGATGCAACCCGACAACCGGTCCGGAGTGTACGTGAAGCATCGACTGCAATGGCTTGGATTTAATTGACGTCAGGTCACACAGGATGCAGTCGTGTGGCAAATGGCCTAAACGCTCGATCACCCCCTGCGTCAGGTGAATCGGTACCGTCACCACAACCAACCCAGCGTCCGCGAGCAGTTCATCGGCCTGCTCCCAATCTTTGCTGCCCAAGATTTTTACTGTATAGCCGGACAGACGGAACATCCGGGCGAACAAGCCCCCCAGTTGACCGTGACCACCGATAATCACCACAGAACGCAGCTCTGGATTAAGGCACTTGAAACCCGAATCTTTCTCACTGGCGTAGGATTCGCGCATCGTCCGGCGCAGAATGTCTTCAATTAACTGCGGCGGAACGCCGATTTTTTCAGCCTCTTCACGGCGAGAAGCCAGCATCGCCGCTTCGCGATCCGGGGCATAAATCGGCAGGCCGTGCTGACTTTTCACCTCTCCGACTTTTTCTACCAGTGACAAGCGCTCGGCCAGCAAATTGAGTATCTGTTTATCGACACTGTCAATCTGCTCGCGCAGTTCATTCAGTTCTACAGCCATCCAACTTTCCTTTCACTTAACCTTTGAGACGGTTTTCCAAAAACGGCACCAGCTCTTCATGAGCATGACGCAATAGTGCCTCAGTTGCCCCCCAATTGATACAGGCGTCGGTGATCGACACACCGTACTCCATCTCACTTGGTGCAAGATCAGATGACTGGTTACCTTCGTTGATATGGCTCTCTAACATCAGGCCAATGACCGACGTGTTACCTTCACGAATCTGATGGATCACATCTTCTGCCACCAGCGGCTGACGACGGTAGTCCTTGCGCGAGTTAGCATGGCTGCAGTCCACCATCAGAGACGCTTCCAACCCTAACTTGCTCATTTCCTGCTCACACTCAGCGACGGAGACCGAATCGTAGTTGGTCTGCTTGCCGCCACGCAGAATCACATGACCATTCGGGTTACCTTGTGTGGTCAGCAAAGCCACCTGGCCTTCCCGGTTGATCCCCATAAAACGGTGGCTGGAAGAAGCCGCCTGCATCGCATTGATAGCGGTAGCCAGGCTGCCGTCCGTGCCGTTTTTAAACCCGATGGGCATCGATAAGCCACTGGCCATTTCACGGTGAGTCTGAGACTCCGTTGTGCGGGCACCGATGGCAGCCCAACTGAAGGTGTCGGCCAAGTACTGCGGACTGATAGGATCGAGGGCTTCCGTCGCTAACGGGATTTCCATCTCAGCCAGTTCGCCCAACATGCAAACCATGTTCAATGTCAAAACTGCCATCCAGGTGTGGATCGTTGATCAACCCTTTCCAGCCGACTGTGGTACGCGGTTTTTCAAAGTACACACGCATCACGATATACAATTGATCATTGAGCTGTTCAGACAGGGCTTTCAGACGTTTGGCGTAATCTTTGGCGGCGTCGATATCGTGAATAGAGCACGGACCACATACCACGAGCAGGCGGTGATCTTTTTTATGGATAATGTTGGCAATGGTCTGACGGGACTCTTGAATAAAGCGACGAGCCTTATCACTCAAGGGCAGCTTTGCCTTGAGTTCATCCGGTGTGATCAGCACCTGCTCTTCCATAATATTAATGTTGCTCAATTCACTTTTTTGCATCTTAACACCTGTATATTTAAATTTACACCAAACATAACATTGAGCTCATAAACTCAACAAAACTTACCTTATCAGGCTAGAAATAGAATGCAAGCGTAAAGCAATAAAAACATTTCATGTAAATTATTATTTACATTGCAATGTATTAACTCTTTAATCAAAAAAACACGGACAGAGCGTATTTTCTTGGTATCAACTTACCTAAAATATGCGGAAAACCCCGATGGAACTGACTATGGACCTTATTCTCTCGCTGCTGCAACAGATGTGTGTTTATCTGGTATTGGCGTACATGCTAAGTAAAACCCCCATCTTCCTGCCGCTTTTAAACATCTCCAGCAGATTAAGTCACAAACTCAGTGTTTATGTTCTATTTTCGCTGTTCTGTATTATGGGGACTTACTTCGGTTTGCAGATCAATGATGCGATTGCCAATACCCGAGCCATCGGTGCCGTGATGGGCGGACTGTTTGGCGGGCCGGTGGTCGGGTTTCTGGTTGGCTTTACCGGTGGCATGCACCGCTACTCACTGGGTGGCTTTACTGATCTCGCCTGTGCCATATCCACCACAGCAGAGGGCCTGATTGGTGGCTTGTTGCATACTTATCTGCTGCGCAGAGGCAAAACGGCTTCGCTGTTTAACCCCAGTGTGGTGTTTTCCATCACTCTGGTGGCAGAAATCGTCCAGATGCTGATCATTTTATTGGTTGCTAAACCGTTTGATCAGGCTTATGTGCTGGTGTCGGCGATTGCGGCCCCCATGATCATCGCCAACTCGGTCGGGGCCGCGCTGTTTATGAGCATACTGCAGGATCGCAAAACCATCTTTGAAGAATACTCCGCCACGTTTTCCCGCCGGGCACTCAATATTGCGGATCGATCTGTGGGCATTCTGGCGTCTGGGTTTAACACCCGCAATGCGGAAAAAATTGCCCGGATCGTGTACGAAGAAACCAACGTGGGCGCCGTATCGATCACTGATGAAGAGAAAATTCTGGCCTTTGTCGGGATTGGCGATGATCACCACAAACCGAACACGCCGATCTCATCGCAAAGCACGCTCGACTCGATTGCACAGAACGACATCATTTACCTCGACGGTAAAGACAGCCCCTATCAGTGCTCTTTATCGAAAGACTGCAAGTTGGGCTCTGCGCTGATCATCCCACTGCGCGCCGGGGATCGAGTGATTGGCACGATCAAACTCTATGAACCAAAGCGTAAATTGTTTTCGACCATCAATATGTCGATGGCTGAAGGCATCGCACAAATGCTCTCCAGTCAGATCCTCTATGGTGAATATCAGCAAAAGCAACTGTTGTTGTCTCAGGCGGAAATCAAACTGCTGCATGCCCAGGTCAATCCGCACTTCCTGTTCAATGCCCTCAATACCATCAGTGCCATCACTCGTCGGGATCCTGAGAAAGCGCGCGCTCTGATCCAACATTTATCGCAGTTTTTTCGCAGCAACCTCAAACAGAACATCGAGACCGTGACCCTCAAAGAGGAACTGGCGCACGTCAACGCCTACCTGACGATCGAAACCGCGCGCTTCTCCGACCGCTTAGAGGTCGAGATCAACATCAACGACTCGCTTCTGGTACGAAATCTGCCAAGCTTTACATTGCAGCCATTGGTGGAGAATGCAATCAAACACGGTACGTCGCAATTACTTGAAGACGGGCACATTCGCATATACTCTCAGCCGCTGCCGGACGGAGATCGGATCGTGGTGGAAGACAATGCGGGGCTGTATACACCACCGCAGGAGGCACACACCGGTCTCGGCATGCAAATTGTGGACAAGCGGCTGACCAATAAATTTGGTCGTCTCGCCGCGTTGCAGATCGATGTTGCCGCGAACCAATACACCAGAATGAGTTTTATTATTCCACATCAGGGAACGTACTAAGGTAGTCACATGCTTTCAGCACTTGTCATTGACGACGAACTCTTCGCGCGTGAAGAGCTGAGCGAACTGCTCGAAGAAACCGGCCAGATAGAGGTGATGGATCAGGCCAGTAACGCCATTGAAGGTCTTAAGAAAATCAACCAGCTCAAACCCGATGTGGTCTTTCTGGATATTCAGATGCCCCAGATCACCGGCATCGAACTGTTGGGCATGCTCGACCCGGACACCATGCCTAAAGTGGTGTTTGTGACGGCCTACGATCAGTACGCCGTTCAGGCATTTGAAGACAATGCGTTTGATTATCTGCTCAAACCGGTCGATACCGAGCGATTGAAGAAAACCATCAAACGCCTGGTCAAAAGTCAGCGTCCCAACCAGGACATCTCGATTCTGGCGCCCTCTTCGCTCGCTCAGGTGCCGTGCTTCGGCCACAATCGCATTGTGATCATTCCGACTCAGGATGTAGAGTGTGCCTTCAGCGACATCAGCGGTGTGCAAATCCAGACGCATGAACAAACGGCCACCAGCCAGCTGACACTCAAAGTGCTGGAGGAGAAAACGCCACTGGTGCGCTGTCATCGCCAGTATCTGATTAATATCAAGGCGATCAAAGAAATCAAACTGCTGGAGAACGGGCTGGCGGAAATTGTCACGCTGAGCGAACACAAAGTGCCGGTCAGCCGGCGTTATCTGAAAAACCTTAAAGAGATGTTAGGGTTTCACTGAACAGAGCCGCCAAAGCGGCTCAGAGGATCAAACATCCAGCATACGCTGCATCGCTTGTGAGGCTTGCTGCCATTGCTGCGAACCACGTAATTCCTGCAGTGAATAGCTGGCTTTTTTAAGCAAAGGTACTGCGGCAGGCACATCCATAATGGGCAGATTGTCGAGCACTTCGACCTGCGCATCACGCTGATTGCACACCAGCACCATGTCACACCCGGCAGCCAGTGCCTGATGCGCTCTGGCAGCCGGACCGCCCATGACCGCCGCTCCTTCCATCGTCAGATCGTCGGAAAAAATCAGGCCTTGAAAACCAAGTTGCTGACGCAAAACCTGCTTAAGCCAGTATTCCGAGCCACTGGCGGGCTGCGCATCGTAGTGCGGATAAATCACATGCGCAGGCATCATCGCATCCAATACGCCAGCATCAATCTGCGCTTTAAAAATACGCATGTCATTGGTGAACAGATCGTCGCGTTCATCAAACGGGGTTTCCAAATGCGAATCGGCAATCACGCCGCCATGCCCCGGAAAATGTTTTCCTGTGGTAGCCATGCCCGCCGACTTCATGCCGTGCATAAACGCATGACTGAAACGCACAATGGTATCCACATCGTCGCCAAATGCGCGGTTGCCGATTGCCTTACAATCATGCCCTTTGTCCAGCACAGGCGCAAAGCTCAGGTCAATGTCATGGGCAATCAACTCAGCGGCCATCAGCCAACCCGCCTGACGGGCAAGATTTTCACCTTCATCGTGCAACGCATACTGCTGCGCGGGCGGGATCAGTGAAAAGCCGTCACGAAAGCGCTGCACCCGTCCACCTTCCTGATCCACGCCAATCAGGATGGACCGGCCAGCCGCCTGCCGCATCGCTTTAGTCAGTGCTTGTAATTGTTGATTGTCGTGATAGTTGCGGGCAAATAGGATGACCCCGCCCACCGTCGGGTGTTGAAGAATTTCACGATCTTCTGCGGTCAGTTCACAACCTTCCACATCGAGCCATAACGGTCCCATACTTGTTCCTTTATTGTTTGAGTGTTGCCACAGCGGACTTACTTTGTTCTATCAACTGATCAGCCTGTTCTTCCTGCTGCGTCAGCGCAATAAACAGCAGATCGGTCACCAGCAACTGACTGTCACGCGCCGTGATGGATGAACTGCGGATCTGCTCCTCATCGGCCGCGCTGACCAGTTTTATGTCACAGAGCTTATCCAGCGGTGTTGGCGCCAGTTGGGTAACACCAACCACTTTCGCTCCGCGGCTGCGTGCCAGCTGAGCAATTTTCAGCACTTCCTGACTGCGGCCAGAGTACGACAAAGCGATCAACACGTCTGCCTCAGTCAGAGCCGCGGCGTTGGCAATTTGAATATGCGCATCCGGCTCTGTATGCACCGCGTGGCCAATTTTCATCAACTTGTAGGCCAGATCTTTGGCCACCAGCGACGAAGCCCCAACCCCGGCGATCTGGATTTTGTTCGCCAGATGCAGATACCCCGCAGCGTGGGTCAGGTGCTGGCCCTCATTGAGCAACACGGTGCGCTCAAGAGACAGTTGTTTACTGCTGAGCAGCTTGGCCATCACCTGCTCCGGCGGATCATTACGACTGATACTGCCGTGAATTATTTTGCGGGATACGGGCTGATAGGCAAGCGTATTTTCGTACAACTTGAGTTTCATTTCAGAGAACCCTTGATACCCCAACTTCTGACTGAATTTGACGATGGTCGACTGGCTGACACCAATCTCCCTCGCCAGCTCAGGCGAAGACGACTGTTTCACCTGCTGAGGGTGATCCAACAGATAGTGCGCGATCCGGCTGTCTGATGGCGACAATTTTGGCAGCAGGGCTGTGAGTTTGGCGAGTCCGTTCATCTGCGTGTTCTCCATCGTAGATATCAGCTTAACCTAAGAATAACTATTCCTTGTATTAGCCTTGTCAGGAATAGTTTATGCTCAAAACTGAGAGCGTGCTCATACAACCTGCCCAGTAACGATTCCGCCACGGAATAGCTTTTGCGGATTGGCAGGACCCGCGCCATGCTGAACAGATGCCGGACTTGTCGTCCATTCATCGCTATGGAGCTGCTATGAATTCCTTGTTTACTTCGCTGGACTGGATGGTCTTTGCGATCTACTTTGCCATCATCGCCTACACGGGCTGGTATTTCAGCCGCGTCAAGATAACCTCAACCAAAGACTATTTCTTAGGCGGCAACGCGATGCCAATGTGGGTCGTCGCGGTTTCAGTGCTGGCCACCTCACAATCTGCCGCTACATTTCTCGGCGGCCCGGAATCAAGTTACCGCGGCAATCTGACCTATCTGGCGACCAACATCGGAGCCGTGATTGGTGCCTTGTTTGTCGCCTGGGTTTTGATCCCCCGCTTTTATCAGAGCAAAGTGTCCACCGTGTATGAACTGCTGCAGGTGCGTTTCGGCGAGAAGACCAAACGCCGCGCAGGCAGCATGTATCTGATCGGACGGGTCTTTGCCTCAGGCTCACGACTTTATATGGCAGCCATTGCGGTATCGATGATCCTGTTTACCAATATCGAGCCACAGAGTGTGATCACTTCGGTGATGATTTTGGTGGTAGTCGGATTGGCGTACACCTACATGGGTGGTATTCGCTCGGTGATCTGGAGTGATCTGATCCAGCTGATCGTGTATGTCGGCGCAGCCCTGGCAGTGATCGTCTACCTGCTGAGCCAGATCCCGGCAGACTTGGGCCAAATCATTCAGGCGTTGGAATCCCCGGGAACTGATCAGTTATCCAAACTGACGTTTCTGGATTTTCGTCTTGATTTCAGTCCGGCCGGCACCTTCAGTTTTTGGGCGTGTATCACTGGCTTTGTCCTGCTCAATATCGGCGCATTTGGTCTGGATCAGGACATGACCCAACGCGTCCTGACCTGTAAAGATGCCAAACAAGGCTCTCAGGCGATGATCAACTCCATTTTGTACGCCATTCCTGTGGTACTGATCTTCATGTCGATCGGCTTGTTATTGTATATCTTCTACCAACGTCCGGATCTGATGGGCATGGCCAGCAAGGACGTGGTACAAAGCTTCAATGGCGAGAAAGTCACTATTTTCATGTACTACGTGTTAAACGAAATGCCTGCCGGACTGCGTGGTCTGGTGACTGTCGGGGTGGTCGCTGCAGCACTGTCGACCCTCAACTCCGGCCTCAACTCAATGTCATCGGTTGCCATTCAGGATCTGTATAGGCCATGGAAAGAAGCTCGTCATGGTCAGCAAAGTGAGATGCACTATGTAAAAGCTGGCCGGGTGGGCATGGCCGTGGCCGCCGCCGCACTCGGCAGCATGGGGATTTTATGCTACTACTGGCAGCAATACACCGACATGCCCCTGCTGTCTTTCGCTTTGAGCGTCATGGTGTTTGCCTACACTGGCCTATTGGGGGTCTATTTTACGGCTCTGTTTACCCAGCGCGGCAATCAGGCGTCGGTTGGCTGGGCATTATTGGCAGGGTTTACCACCACTCTGTTGCTCCAGGCTTACGTCTGGGACAGTGTGATGACTATCGTCTATCCACAGTGGGTGGGCATTCGCCTCGCTTTCCCTTACCAGTTATGTGTCGGAACGCTGGTTTCCCTGCTGGTGTGTCTGAGCGGTAAAGCACAGCCCCAAGAGCATAGCCAGATGCAGGCGGCACGCTCATGATCAGCCATCTTCTGGCCGTGGACGGCGGCGGCAGCAAAACCGCTCTGCGTCTGTCTGCATTAACAGAATCCGGCCCCATCCCGATCAGCGAGCATACCCTCGGGCCGTCCTCCCTGACGCAACAGGGCGAACACGCTTACGCGCTGCTGAGTGAGGCGATCACTCAGCAACTGACCAGCCATCAGTTGAACCCCGCGCAGTGCGCTGTCGCCATTGGAGTGGCCGGCAGCGGCAATCCACACCTCAAAGCCGGGCTAGAGCAGGCATTATCGTTCTGCCCGCACCTTAAGATCACCTCCGATGCCCATATTTCGCTGCTGGGTGCCAATCGGGGCGAACCGGTCAACTGCCTGGCCATTGGTACCGGGAGCGTTGCTACCCGGCTGGAGGCCAATGGGGATATCACACTGCTTGGCGGCTGGGGCTTCCCCATTGGTGATCAGGGCGGCGGTGCCTGGTTGGGGATGCAGGCCGTCCGGGCACTGATCCGCAGCTATGAAAACAATGAATCCAATCCGCTGACTCTGACGCTGGCGACCTCACTCGGCAGCCAGCGCGCTGCCATTCTAACCTGGCTCAAACAGGCTGACGCCTGCGCTTATGCGGCTCTGGCGCCGTTGGTGCTGAGCCATGCGCAGCAAGGGTGCAGCGTCAGTTGTGATATTCTTCAGCGGGGCGGACAGCATATTGAGCAGCTTGTGAAAGATTGCTGCAAAAATAATGACTTAGCTATCGTTTTTCTCGGTAGTCTGGGACAATACTATCAATCACGCCTTTCACTAGCGTGGCAGGCACGCTGCATCATAGCGCAAGGCGATGCACTCGACGGTGCCACACGGTTGGCGCATCAACTGGTAGGAGAACACCATGACTCGTGAACTTTATATCGGCGTAATGTCCGGTACCAGCCTCGACGGTGTCGACACCGCTCTGGTGGCCATCGAAAATCAAGACATTGAACTGCTGGCGTACGATGAATACGCGATGCCGGACGCTCTCAAACAGCGCCTGCTTAACGTGTGTATCGGTCAGTCCACCAATCTGGTGGAAATCGGCGAACTGGATCACCTGCTCGGTCATCTGTTTGCGGATGCCGTCAATGCTTTACTGGACAAATCCGGTTACGAGGCGGCGCAAGTCCGCGCGATCGGTAACCACGGACAGACAGTATTCCATCAACCGTCCGGTACCGCGCCATTCACCATGCAGCTCGGTGATGCCAATATTGTCGCCACGCAAACCGCCATTGATACCGTGGCCGATTTTCGCCGCAAAGACATGGCGCTGGGCGGCTAGGGCGCACCTTTAGTACCCGCTTTTCACCAGACAATTTTCCACTCCACCGACTCCAGCGTGGTGGTACTCAATATTGGCGGCGTGGCAAACATCTCTGTTCTTCGTCCAGGCGAACACGTTCTGGGCTACGACACCGGTCCGGGCAACCTACTGCTGGATGCCTGGTGTCAACAGCACAACGGATTCAAGTATGATCAGGATGCCCGTCTGGCGCGCCAGGGAGACGTAGTGCCAGCGTTGCTGGCGCGACTGCTGCAAGAGCCTTATCTGACTCAGCCGTACCCGAAAAGCACCGGACGTGAACTGTTTAATCTGCCGTGGTTAATGCCGCAGTTGCAAGACGTTGAGCTAAGTGCCGCCGATGTGCAGCGCACTCTGTGCGAATACACCGCCCAAACCATCGCCAACGAAGTCGGCGCGTTTCACTCCGGCCCTGCGCCAGAGCTGTTGGTGTGTGGCGGTGGCGCACGCAACCCGCTGCTGATGGAGCGTCTGGCCGCTTTATTGCCAGACTGGACCGTGGCTCAGACCAGTGACCGCGG
>Ga0213839_1001876_pt1 | contig 12620 bp, 6 predicted proteins | sample SWPATP21_FD_160075 | JGI IMG/M metagenome (GOLD analysis project Ga0213839, IMG submission 160075) | Coastal seawater microbial communities from Marineland, Florida, United States - SWPA TP2 #1 | ecosystem: Environmental > Aquatic > Marine > Coastal | place: USA: Florida | collected 2016-08-14 | reverse complement strand
ACCGCCCCGAACCGGCAAGCAGTGTCGAACGAGGTACCATCCGTCACACGCGTGCACTGCATCGTGGTGATTTGTTTGTCTGTTCCCACCAATCAACGACGTGTTTTTTTTCTTTTCTTTTTTTTTTGCCAGATGGTTGAACCACCTGGACCCAAGTATCAAGCGCGAGCCCTGGTCAGAAGAGGAGGAGGAAATCATCTATAGAATGCAGAAGCAAATCGGCAACAAATGGGCAGACATCGCCAAAGAACTGCCGGGACGAACGGACAATGCTATCAAGAACCACTGGTACTCCACCATGAGACGAAACATGCGCCGGGTGGCCAAGGAAATTACTCAAAAGATCAAGGAGGTCGGCAAGGCCAATGTCGACGTCAGTTCGTTGCATTCGCTGAAGGAGTTCCATATTCCGCTAGAGATCAACCTCCAAAACATCCTAGGACAGCTCACCGAGAGCGACACAGCAATGTTCAATCGGTGTTACCAGATGCTCCAAAATAGTATTCGCGCCAAAGAAGAGCAGGACAACGCTGCCCATGCTGCAGCGCGCAAGAGATTAGCGGCCGCCAGCAAAGGCAAAGCGAAGGCGAAGACAAAGGCCAAAGCCCCTGCCGGTAAGCCGGCGGGCGTCCCAATCGGGATCAAGCGCAAGTTGAGTCGACCCCCTGAGCTCAACACCTCTAAAGCAGCAACTGGGCGTTCCAGACCGCGCGGCGCTGCGGCCGCGCCCAAACAGGGAACGATGGCGAGCCCTTCCGCGCGGAGCAAACTGCACCAAGACATTTTGTACAAGCTCCTGGCGGGCGGCAACGGTGCACCCACGCCCAACAACGGTGCGCAGAACCCGCTTCCAACCCCTGACTCGCCGAGGTTCAATATGTTTAGCGGCGGGAACGATGACCTGTTCGCGCTGCCGACCCCAAGACTGGGGAGCAACTTGTTTTCACCTGCGGGCACGTTTGCGCCGGCCATGCTCTTGACGCCGATAATTTCGCCTGCTTTCCTTGACTCGGCGAGAACAGACGGAGGACCGAACACTGGCGGAAGCGGCCCGCAGAAGTTCACTTTTGACTTCGACGGCACGCTCAATGCGAACGCTGCGGGGTTGACTCCTGGAGCCGCACCAAACTTGAAGAGCCCGGGACTCAGCATAAGTATGATGAGAATGCTCATGTCGCCCACAGAGAACCCGATTGCTTGGACGCCAACCGCAGAATCCAGTGCTGCGTTCGGGAAGGCCCCATTGTTAGACACCACCCTCGTTGGGTCCCCGAGTGGCGCACGATCAGCGTCTGGTACCCCCTTGGCCAGCTCTTCAGGACAAAATGGCGCCGCGAAGCCGGGTGCGTCAGTATGAATAAACTCTTACATTTCTACAACTATTCTCAGTATGGCCATACTCAATCGCTCGCTGGCTTTGCCCAGTCACCTTTAGTTGTGCCAGCTTCACCGACAATCGTGAGATCAAATAAAAATGAATAATAAAAGTTACTGCCACACAATGCGACTGCGATAATTGGAAGAGTTACTTCGCAGACTTGCGAGATTCGAACTCCTTGCTGCGCAGTGGTTTCTTTTGGGCCAGAATGCCGAATGCGCCGTGATTGAATGGGATCAAAGCTGGGTCCGGACGAAGTTTGGCACGACTTTCATCGAATTTTGCATTCCATTTTTCGTCTAGTTCCTCTTTGGTGTGTGGTTGGTACCGTTTTGGAGAGGAAGTCGGGCTGCGACTGGGCGAACGACTCTTTGGCGATGTTTGTAGCCATGATGCTTCGCCTGATACCCCGGTGTTTACATCCGATGCAGGCGGCATGTTACGAACTTGTCGAGCACGTGCGACCGCGTCACGGCGTTTCACAGAAGCTGGCATCAAGACAGCGGCTGCAGGAGCTCCGCGACCGCCGTCACGACGATCCCGCTGTGACAGCTTCCTGTCCGGCGAGTCCGGTAGCGACACAAACTCAACTTGTTTAACGTCTCGCAGCAACAAGTCCGTAGACAGCCGTCGCGCCAATTTACGGGTTTTCAATTTTTGTTTCAGTTCCGCATCATGCCGTAGTATCAGGTCAGTTTCTGGACCCTGCGCAGCATCTTCTGGTTCATCAAGCCCAAGGTCTTGTAAGCGGTCGCCAGGACCACCACCTTGGTCGGCATATCCGGACGGGGGAGCAGGTGATCCCATCACAGCAGCCATGGCCCGCATCGTGGGATCTTGTCTGAACTTCAATGCGTTCGGGATCGTATCTTCCTTGTCTTGAATATGTTTGGCAGCCTGCTCGCGAACCTTTTGCTTCCTAGCTCGGCGCGCAGCTTCGCCGCTGACTTTCTCCGAGTGCTTGCGCGCATCTTGGCGCTGTTGGACAACCTGTTCGTTGCGCATCCATGCTCGCGACGCTTCCTCATCGAAACCGCCGTCACTGTCGTCTGGGTAGTATGGTGTGAATGGCGCCAATGCCTCAGCCATTGCAGCATCTTTCTCTATGTTTTCAGTTGCCGCCACAGCTGCTGCTGCGGATTCAGCGTCACACTGAGCCATCTGCTCCGTTTCCTCCAGTTCTTGCAAACGTTCTTGCTTTCTTTTGTGCTCCTCCTCCTCGGCAGCGACGGCGGCGACAATTCGTGCCTCTTCCGCAATTTTTTCGAGACGAGCTGTATTTCTTGCCACGCTCTCAGCGCGCAAATTCGCAACCCTACTCATTTCAAGCCTCATTCTTTCCAATGATTCTTCTCGCGACAGCGCGTCGTTGTTAAAGGCCTCTCGTTCGGCCTTCGTCATTCCATCAGGATCGTCGCGACGCTCGCGGTCTTCACGACGCTGCTGCACCACAAGCTGCCAGAGCCGAGAATTACGCTCATTCGACAGGCGCTCGCGACGCGCTGCGTCCCCTTTGGTTATTGCAATGGCTTTATCTTCTTCTTCCTTTTCTTTCACGAAGGTGCGTGTCTGTTCTTCCTCACGCGCCATCTGCTGCCGCTCTTCCTCCTCAGCCTCTCTCTGTTGGTCGTACAATTCATCATTGTTGTCGATCCCAAGACCCCGCTTAAACCTCCATTCTCCGCGCTGAGTGGGAGATTCTGCGCGCATTTTGGACGGATCCATTCTATCAGTTTTCGTGGACATGGTGCCCAGGAAAGTGAAGTAAATACACTGGTCGCGGAGCATTCTAGCCAATCGATCTTCTTCCATCATGTCCATGATTTCACGTTGTCGGCACAACGCTTCGTAACGGAGATGCTCAGCGCGGATACGGCGCTGGTCAGCATCTTCTTGCATCATTAAATTTGTCTCCCGCTGTGCCCGGTCTGCTTCTTGCATTATGTGATCGTCATGTGGATCCACAGCGAATGTGCACGTCAGCCACCATCGCTTCTTGTTGAGGTGATATTCCAGAACAAATCGCTCCCATGCATCGACGATCCAACCGGCAATAGGCTTAGGCTTCGGTCGGGGCTTGTTGGCCTCGCGTACTTTCTCCATTTTCTCGTCGAAATCGAGGTCAAAAATGTCTATTTCCGGGTACATGTCCCATATTCGCAGTTCATCAGGGTCATACCTAAACAACCGAAGCGTCGTAACAAAGTGAGACAACGTCGACGCCGAAGCAGGGACGATGTGGTGCGGGTTGCTTACGGTTCACCGTCCGCGAGTAAGTCTAGTCGTCGATCTTTTTCCTTCCACGTAATGTACTCTTTGACCATGGCCACGCGCTCGGCGAGAAACTTAGTCCGCAATTCCTCCTGATTCAGAAACGAAATATTTCAGGAGAAGTTCGACAACGATTGGGTCAGCAAATTCACAACAGCAAAAGGTTGCAACGTTTACCTGCTCCTCATACCACTCACAAAAGTGAAGTGCATCTGTATCAACGGCCATCGCAGCAATTTTCCCACAAGACTCTTCGTATTTCGCAACAATCTCCGACTTTTTCGCTCCACCCGCAGTGACGCAGGCAACCTCTCGCTGAATGAAGTCGAAACGCCTCGTTTGTGCGGCGCGAGCTGGTGCTTGGAACCAACGCTGGAAGTCGCGCCACATGTGACTTTTCCCGTCGCCAGAGTTTTTGACTTTGATCCAGGAATCGTGGTCAAACTGCAGCAACGAGATATCGTTCGTATCCAGATCGGGATTTTGGAACATGCATTCAGCACGGATGCGCTTGTCACACATTGCGGCCAGCATTTCGTGTGTCTTTTGGTTGAGGTCGAGCTGCGTTATGAAAAAGTAAGCGCCATGGACTGGGCGGACAAATACACGCAGTGATATGGTGTCTGGGTTTCGCAGTGCGAATTCTTCAATGACAGACGGATTGTTTTGGTACCATTCCACCAAAGCTCGCTGTCGCTGTTGCCGTTTCCGCTCCACTTTCTTGCGTGATTCTAGTGTGACTGCCTGCTGCATTCGGTTGAATGCACTGCTTGGTCGATCGTTGTTCTCGGCATCCAAATCCTTGACGAGGGCAGTTTCGGCCAGCGTGTGACGTTGTTCAATTGCCTTTCGAAATTCACGAACTGACATCCCGAACAGTGCTCCAACATCCGCACTGGATGCGTTAAGACTTTTCATCAGGTCGATTGTGTCTTCTGCAGTGCCGAGCGTTTGCTGCAACTCATCCGAGTTTGGTACTGGCGTGCTCAGCAACTGTTTATTGTTCGCGTCGGGACTAGTTGTCTTGCGGTACTCTCGTAGCATATTCATTTGTGCTGTCAGGAGACTTGCGACGCGCCGAAGCTTGGGGACGCGGTCGTTGAGATGATCCGTTTTTTGCGCCAATACGGACGCAATAACTTCAAGGTCGTGAAGGCCGGCCTCCACATCATCGAGCTCCTTGTCCCATACGTCGATTCCGTATGGACTTTTTTGCCCGACTCCGAACGAATAGGTTTGATACGACACCCTCCACTCCTCTGTCTCGGTGATGTACCCGGATGTTGAAAACAGATCTCGCACAACGGCGGCGGCCCCAATCGAATCCACAGACTGGCCTTCTGGTCTGTTGGCGTTCTCGATCTCCCTGCAGCGGCGCTTCAGTAGCAGAACCAATCCACGCCCAGAGGTATCATTCAGAATCAAATGGAATGCATGCTTGGTTGCCGCAACCACGGAACGCAGATGCTGGCGAACACGTTGACTAGGGTCTTTAGGGTCTGCGAATTTATCCAACTGCACAACAAAGTTCAATGAGCCATCAGCATGACAGTTTCGAATCTGGACGTCGGAAGGGTTTAGTCTAGGGACCACGGCCTCTAAGTCAGACACATCAGCACTGGGCGCTGCCTTCTTCGCTGCGCGAGCAGCGTTAAGTGCTGCCTTTGCAACAGCAACAGCGGCCTCTGCGACGGTTGCGTCGTCGGCATCGACTAGCTCTCCGGGCGGAAGAACTGAAGACTGCAGTGCACTACTTTGCGCCACAGCTTCGAGGTCACATGCGCGTTGCGCCCGTGCAAGGAAAGTGTCGACGACAGCACTTTGGAACGTGTAATTCTCAATGCCGTCTTTGTCTAACCCTCTGAATACAATGCCTCCACTAAGAACAGGGCGCAGAGCACGAGTGAATCCACGAACACTGACGGACGCCATTTTACGAGTAAGGTCGATTCCGGGCAGCTTCAACCCATCCTCCGCCGCAAACAGCTTTCGGTAGAAGTCTCTGGCTTTTTGATTGGAAAATATGTGAAACAACCGCTCAGCCAAGGCACGCTTGAAAGTAACTTGCTCACTGAGCAAATGGACCAAATACGACACACGATTGCCGTCAATATGATGCAACTTGATTTGGTTGGAGCTGACGCGGCAATCGCGTGTCGACAAGGCTTCTGCTAACGTTGTACGCAAAGCAAAAAGTTGGAGTTCCTGCCGCGGACTCCTTTGTAGTGATGATCCGTAGTCGGCATTTTCGAGAACCAAATGGCCACAGAGACCCTCAATAATTGTTTGTCCTGCCATTCCATCAAACTCACTGAGCCCAGAGGACGTGCTGTCGGAGCCAAGTCCCGCTAAAAAGAAGTTTCGCTGATGCGTTGATCGGAACCAATCACGCACGAGAGCCCAACGCCGCTGAGCGTTGACCGCTTTATTTTCAACTTTCTTCCGGACTTCCATTGCAAGTCTTTCGGTTGTGGATGGTCGACGTGGTTGGTTTGGTGAAAACGGTGACTTTGGTCTGGAGCTAGCTCGAGGAGATCGCGACCCGCTTCGAGAGCGAGAACGGTTACGGATAATGTTGTGCAACACCGGAGAGCTGGGGCGACTGCTCTGCCGGCTGGCGGGGGTCCCTTGTCGGCTGTGAGACCTACTTCTGGGTTTGGTCTCCTCGACGTTGGGACTTGCAGCTCTGCTCGGCGGAGAATTTGGACGACTGGACGAAGATGAAGTGGCGGGGCGACTATCACTCTCACTTTCTAGATGTCCTGAGAGAGCTGCATGCGCCTCCTGCTGTTTGGCATCTGCCAAGGCAGCGAGTTTGACGTCTCCATCTAACTGAGTCCAGTATTTTTCCATCAGCGACTCGTCTTCATGCAACAACTCCAGGTGGCGCCAGTACGTTTCCTCCCGGGCCTCGTCATTTTTGGAATACCAGTCAACATAACTTTCGAAGATAACGCGATGTTCCGGGTCTGATGACGTCGCGAAGTCTGGATGTGGAACCTCCTCGAACAGACCGCTGGCCATTGCGAGTACTTGGACGTTGTGAGTGAACAAGCTTTGCGTTACTTCGGTGTTGCGCTGCAACTCATCCTGTTCAGCCCACGGAATTGGACCGGGGTAGTTCAACGGAAGTGACGGCTTCGCCATCGTTGGAATAGACGCCGGCAGAACGACACTTCCCACGAATTCAGGCGAGCGCAGCGGAACTGCTGCGGGGGGAGGCTCAGCCGCTGGTGAAGGTGGTCGATCCTCCGCTGACACAGCCTGTGTGGAGGCGGTTGTGATAGCGAACATTGCACTTGGAGGTGAGGTTTCAAAAGAATCTTCTGATTTCTCAACTTCGGCAGTCTTCCATAATGAGCCACGCTCGGTTGAGACAACATTAGGCTCCGATTCTGCGACGACTATTGTTTCTGCAGCAAGCTTCGCGGTACGATAGGGCACGAATTCTAACTTGGTTTGCTTCCGCTCTTTCGCTTTCTTCAGCTTGTTGATGAACTTGTGTTGCAATGCCTGCAAACAGAAGTGTTCGTTCTGACGGCGCGAACAAGAAACAAGCAACTGCACACTGTTGCACACTGTTGCACACGCACCTGGGCTTTGCTCTGCACCGCTTGCTTCCATCGTTTAGACGCTGCAATAGCCCTTGCAGCGCGCGAGTTGGCGACATCGCCTGGCGCAACCATAGTGCCATGCCCGATGACCATTCCCAGTTCGCTGGGGTCAATGTCATGCTTCGGTCTCGAGGCAAGCCACGGACGTTCAGGATCCTTTGCCTTCTTTGCCTTCTTCGTCCTTTTGGAATTCAATCTTGCCTGCTGAGATGACTTTGACTTCTGTGGTGGCAATTGCGGGGTCACCGTCGAGTACTCCGGCTGTGGCCGTCCGTCATCGACCCAGCCATCTTCTGTCCACTGTGCACTGTCCCACTGTTCCGGCGACTGCTGCACATTCGCACCGGCGATAGCTTCCTCATCTGTTGGATGTCCAGGCATATTGAGGTAATTCACATTCGTTGACTCTTGGTGCCGGTTTGAATCTTTGAACTGGTTCACGGGGCTCACAGCAAGATGCCTGCCAACAGTTTGAGGTGGAGGGGAGTCACTCAGCTCCGGCGTCTCCGCCACTGTACTCTGTTGTGCCTGCGCCTTCGCAATGGCATCTTCTCGCTTGGCTTTGGCAACTGCGTCGGCAGCGGCTTTACGAGCGGCAGCGGCTCTGGCACGCGCTTTTGCCGCACGTGCTTCCGCACTCGCGATGGTTGCCTCAGTACTGTGAGGGCCGTTGACTGCATCGGTCAAAGCTTTCGGGTCGAACCCCTTGGGAGCTACTACTTCAACCGTAATGAGATCTGAAGTGGAGGTGTCGGCGCCGGCGCGTCTATCGTTGTCGGTCAATGTCAAAATATTATGCTCCATGCGCTGAAATTTCTCGCGGGCTGCCTTCCTTGCGGCGTTTTCTGCAGCGAGTTGAGCTTCCGCCTCTTCGCGGATGTGGTGCCCTGGCCGCTTTTGTCGACTCTGCTTGTTCAGATGTTTCTCAGACGCACGTCCATTGCCGACGACGCCCCCAACGACGAGAATGCCGCGACTGTCACCAAAAAACGAACCGCCAACGTCAACTACGGGTCTGGCGAGAATGGCTCGCTTTTGCTCCACCAACACAGACCGCATATTTGGTTCTCTGGCACCATTTGCGATCGCAGCCTCTTTGTCTGCTTTGAGTTTTGCTGCTTGAGCTTCGCGCTCTGCGATTCTAGCTGCTTCCGCAGCCTGCTCACGGGCCTGCCATTCCTTCATCCTTTTGCGGTCGGCGGCTTTGGCGGCCTGTACAACACAACATGTGGATATAACATTCGAACGACGGGTCTCACACAAATGATGCGTTTGTGAATTTCAACGCACCTTCCGCAGCTCTTCAGCATCTAACTGTGGTTTCGGTGAGCTCGGAACTTGCTGCCCGACAGGCTTTGGCAGTCGTTTCTGATGTGCGGGGATTGCAGTCTCGAACAATTTTCCACGTGGTGCAAGGTACAATTTGCATGCTGTTGGCAAGTCGATTTCGCGGAACGGTTGCAGCGATCTTGGGAAAGTCATGCGACTGTCAGCCGCAACAGCACGGCGACGTGATGCGTAGAAGACCTGGTTCAAATACGCCCAGTGGTTACACAGCGGTCACCGGGTTTGTTCATGTCGGACTTCACTGACCTGGTTGAAGCGAAAGAACTCGCTCCCGCGTTTTTGCCATTTGGCTGGCCAAGGCAATTTCAAAGCGTGGTGCGCGGTGATGCCAATGATGGAGCGTTGTCCAGACGATGATGGCAAAGGCGTCGTCTGCTGCGACTGGTCTTGGTTATTGCTACTCGAGTGGCAAAACACACCATATACGGGTTCGCTGAGCAAAAACACCTTGAGCGGCTGCAACTCCATTTGGGTAGTGGAGCTGTTGTCCGCGACAACAAGATGCGACAGAACAATAGTGCAATCACTCGATCCAGAGAGCATCCACTGGTAACCACGCCGTCGATGTGCTGCAGCCGACACATCTTCTAGCACGCTGCTGCTCAGCGACCTATGTTTCAGCACCATAGGTGCCGTCAATGCTTAACAACCAGCAAGAACTTTTTGCGCTTTTACGTACGTTACGCGATCGGAGTGCAGCTTCATACTCTGTAGAGGCGCTGTCGCCGTCGTGATCTTGGCTCCAGCGGACATTTGAATTTCAGGGAGACGCCATCGTTGTACTGTACCGCCTTCAAACCTGTATGGACACACATGAAGCAATGATTACGCTCAGAACACCAAGTATTGGACAAGAGCACATATGCGCCGTATAGTGTGCCACGCCGGATATCATACCCGAGAACTAATGTCGTGAAGCTGAGTTGACAGAGAGACGTCAATCGTTGCCTCTTTTTGCCCGTTGTTGCTCGAAAAAATGCCCGCACCGCCCATCGCAGCTTTGGTTTCGTTGCTGAAGACACTGGCCGAGAGGACGACGGCCTTGACCCTCTTGACTGGGAGGTGCCCGGCCTGCTACCCAGAGAGCGACTACTACTCCTTCGACGCAGTCCAGTCGTCGTCGCGAGCTTCAGCGACGATGTTTCAACGCACTCCACACTCCAAATTTTCACCTCTCCGTTTTCACTGCCAGTGACAATGACAGTTGTCGCAACAACGTCGCTACTTGACGTGGATTTGCCAGTGTGTGCAGGAAACGACCACGTGAGAATATCCACAATAGAACTGGAGTGTGCCCGATCAGGCGCTTCAATCGTGTCAGAATCAAAACTACTGAGACTCCATGCCGACATTTCGCCATTCTTGAGCCCAGCCAGAACTACCGCGCGCTGAAGACGCTCCCCAACAGGGTTTCCGTGCCGCGGGACCACGGCAAAAGAGGAAATTGATTTTGCGTCATTCAGGCGTTGTTCGCTGTCACCGGGCAAACTCGCTAGCACGGCAGGACCCGCCACTGGTGCTAGCGTTCGCAGCCGCGCTCCTTGAGGAACATTGACCACATCAACAAAACCGGTGTTCCAACCAATCAATGTGCACGACATTGCGCTGCTGTAAAATGCCCGCGTCACTCTAGCTTGCGACGCAATTGCTGCCCCAACACCGATTCTAGAATGTGGTGGGAGCTTTGACCGATGAGACATACTCATCGATGACGCTAAACCAGAACTTCTCAAGCTGCCGTGTGTTGACACAGTCAATAGACGTTGGGATACTGGGCCCGAAATCACCGCCGGGCGTGCAACGGCACTGGCTGCCCTGCGAGCACTTGGTCTGCGTTTGGTGGCAGCTGGTTGCTCTGCACGTGATGCACTTCCATCTCCACTCGAATAGATGCTACCAAACAAAATGGCTTCATTGTCCGGGTCGCAGCCGGCGCTCAAAGGAGGTTTGGATTCAATTGACAGCTGCTGAGAGGCAGCGGTCGCACGGAACGTCGCGACTTGTTGCAAGCACGACGCCGAGCCTCTGGGATCATGCAGTTGCAACAACATCATGGACGAGCGCGAAGCTACCACCAAGTACAGCTCTCCGCGACCGTTCCCTTGCTCCGGCGGTCTCCGCAAAAAGCATAGTGATGGGTGGCTCGGCGCCACGCGGCCTGGACTGCTTACAATTTGCTGGGCGTTGCTTCCTAGAGAGAGACTTGCCATTTGGCGCACTCCCTCGTCTGTTACATGCCAACAGTTCACCTGCTGATCCGAGTCGATTGTTGCGGCGATGATATCATCCTCACCGAATTGAGTCGGTGGCGCAAAAGCCGCGGGCCCGTGGGCATCTTTCTTGATCTTGGGCGGGCGAAGGTTCGAGGTTGCTGTCGCAAAGCCAACAGTGGATGACAGAAGACCGCTCGCACGACAAGTACATTGAAATTCCTCTGTCCACGCCTCGAAAAAGACCTCATGCAGCGGGAACGTCAAAGTCAAACTATTATGGTAGCCGATGAACAGGCCACCAGGTCTATACTCGTGTTTCAACAATCCAGTCATTGATTCCTTCAGTATGCCCTGTTCCTGGTCCCACATGCACACCGTTCCTTCCGAACATAATGCGACGATGTGACCCAGAATCTCGTCGAAAGCAATTGAATATGCCAGCTTTGGCGCCGACGAGATCTCAAGTCTCTGGGTGAGTCGATAAGGCGCCTTTTTCGAGTTTTTGCTGTGCCGAAGGCAATATACGTTGATGCCTCGGCCTTCTGCTTTGGTCTCGAGTTCGTCTGATGAAGAATGCGTCGCCAATGCAACGGCGAGCTCCCCGCTGGTATGGTTGAAAGCGGCATCAACGGCTCTAGCGTCGCTTTTCGCGACACATACACTGAGAGGCGAGTCGATTTGATATTCACCATCACTGTTGTTGACTTGTCCTCGAGGTTCAATGACCACATCTGCACCAACTTTGTGCCGTCGCTTTGGCTTGGTGTGTTGAACACACAGCACAGTTGCCGTGCTCGGCGAGTCGGAGTTCGTGCCGTTCCAGACGTGGAGGAAGCAGCTTCGGCTGGGAATGTATTCCAGAAACACGGTTTCACCCTTGAAGTCTCGAGAACTCACTTGAGTCAGATTTTCATCCACAAAGGTGTAAATGCTCAGGGATTTCAAACCCACGACGACTAACAACGAATGATCTTCGTCGAAGGCCAGCCGTTGGATCGTATCCGGCTTCTCGTCGTCTCCTGCGGTGTATTGAAGCTGACTGACAACATGCACAATGCCTGCAGCTGCATCGGACGCATCTTCACCGTATGCGTCCATTGCGAGGTGGAGTTTTTAACCTAACATTGTAATCGCACTACTTGTCAGCAATGCGGGCTGTGCAATGGTGCGTGTTGTCTGACACGCCCCGGCCTACGTCGCGCGGAACCCCGACAACGACATGACAGGCGGGCGGTTTAGCCACAATCAAGCTGAGTGGGATCAGGAAAAGAACACGGCCGAAAAGCGACGGAAAAACCACGCCAAGGACTTTTCGAACCACACTCAGTGCGCTTCCGTGGCACTCGGAAGCTCCTTTGTCCAGTGCGCGTGGTGTGCTTTTTGTGCGCGTCAGTGTTGATCGTGGGACGAGCCCACACGAAGTCAGTAAGTGGAGTTGCGTGGTGACAAAACTATCTTCGTACTTTCAAAGACGCACCTCTCTTCACACCACAACACAGTTGCGACAACCAAACAACACAACAACACGAGAACGCAAGTAAACCAAACCGACACCTCTACAACGACGACGACGACGACGACGACAACGACAACTACCTACCGACCGTTTCCTTCATCGCCAAACGAAACGAACAACGACGAACGGAACAAACGAACGAACGAACGGAACAAACGAACGAACGAACGAACGAACGAACGAACGAACGAACGAACTAGCGAACGAACGAACGAACGAACGAACGAACGAACGAACGAACGAACGAACGAACGAACGAACGAACGAACGAACGAACGAAC
>Ga0213839_1001874_pt1 | contig 12624 bp, 11 predicted proteins | sample SWPATP21_FD_160075 | JGI IMG/M metagenome (GOLD analysis project Ga0213839, IMG submission 160075) | Coastal seawater microbial communities from Marineland, Florida, United States - SWPA TP2 #1 | ecosystem: Environmental > Aquatic > Marine > Coastal | place: USA: Florida | collected 2016-08-14 | reverse complement strand
GACGCCGCCGCCGCGCTCCCTGCCGTCGAGGCCGTCACCGCGACCCCTCCCGACGAGGCCGCCGAGCCGGCCGCAGCGCCCGAGGAGGTCGAAGAGCCTGACGACGCCCCTGTCCCGAAGGCCCCCGCGGTCAAGGCCCCAGCGCCGGTCGCGACGCCTCCGGCCGTGGCGCCCGTCGCGCCGGTCGAGGCGGACGCGCCGCGCGCTTCCCGTCCCCCCATCGTGCGCCCCAAGACGGGTGGCGAGGCGGATCCCGTGCCTCGCACCGTGAAGGTGATCACCTCTCCCCCGGCGGCCCGGCTCCTCATCGACGGTGTCGACCACGGCCGTACCCCCCAGAAGCTCGACCTCCCCGCAGGCCAGCACAGCGTCGTCCTCGAGCAGGGCGGCGTCCGCAGCACCCTCGACATCACCGTCGACGCGGGCACGGATCCGAGCCGCCTCTGCTTCACGGCCTCCGAGGGCGTCTACGCGCCGGGCGGCTGCCCCTGACCCCTTGCCGCGCGGCGACGCGCGGCCCCACCCCGAAGGCCCCCGTCCCTCCCGTGGCGACGGGGGCCTTTTTGGGCCGGATCTCTGGACCCAGGCGTCCGAATCCTTCGTCGCTGCGGGCTCTGCACGAACAGGAGTTCGCTGGAGCCCCCATCGAGTCGTCGGACCGAGCATCCTGAGGCCCAGCGGACTCCTGGCGCAGCCCGGAGGAGGAAGCTTGGCGAGCCAAGTGACCGACGACGGGCGAAGCCAGGGGTTCGCTGGGTCCAGGAGGCGACGGGAGACGACTCGATGGGGGCTCCAGGGCCCTTGCTCCTCGTCTTCGAACGCCTGGGCCTGCCAGAGATGTTGAGGGGGGTCAGGTACCAACCCCAAACACCTCGCACCGGGAGCGCTCGAGGCACGACGGCGCCCTCGCCTGGGCGCACCCGACGCTCCAGGGCGCTACACCAGGACCATGGTCCTTCCCCTGCTGTGGCTGCTGGCGTGCCGCTCGGCCGAGCCCATCCCTGCGCCCTCGCCGCCCAACGCGGAGCCGGTGGAGGTACGGGGCGCCGTGTCCGGATGGGACGGCACGGGCGACGTCGCCATCGAGGCCTGCGGTCGGGGCGCCCTCGTCGACGAGGAGACCCACGGCTTCGGCATGTGGACGACCTCGGACTGCGCCCTGCGGGTGGTGTGGGAGCGGAGCGGGTCCCGGGCCGAGGGCGCCTGGCACGACCTGCCCCCACCGGTCGCCGACGGCTGGGTCGAGGTGGTCCTCCCCATGCCCGCCGACCTGCAGCCCCTGTCCCCCGCCGAGAAGGCCTACCGCGAGGCGGTGATCCGAGACGCTCAGCGCCAGCTCGACGCGCAGGAGCGGGAAGCCGGCGGCGCGGCCACCGACGGTGGGCCCGGCGTGTAGGTGAATAGCTCCCGACCCATCGCCGTAGCTCTGACCGGAGGAAACACCCATGAGCTACGCCCTGACCACCCGCCGACAGGACCCCACCGTTCCCGTGCTGCTGGAGCTCGGCGGCGGCTTCCTCTTCCACACCTTCGGCGTCGGACACATCGCCCAGGGTCGCGTGGCCACCGGGCTGACCATCATGTTCAGCTACTGGGCCATCCAGACCATCAACGCCCTGCTCTGCATCGTCCTCATCGGGCTGATCACCGCCCCGCTCACCTGGCTCGCCTACATGATCGCCGCGCCGATGTCCGCGATGGACACGGAAGATCGCTAGCGCGGAGGCTAGAACGCGACGGTGACGCGCTCCACGGCACCGTCGGCGTGGATGCACACCTCGACCTCGCTGCCGGGGCCACCGGCCAGCGTCACCCGGTGGTCCGTCGTGGAGTCCTCGTCGTCGAACAAGACGGCGCCATCGGGACCTTCCACCCGGGTCGGCGCAGGCTCGGGCGTCGACCACTGGAGCGTCACGAGCCCAGGGACGTGGGACTCGGTCGACACGGACTGGATGGGCCCGAACCACCAACGAAGGATGCTCGACATGGTGTGCTCCCTGCGATGAAGGCAGGGTATGGAGGCCCCCCGAGCCACGCTCGTGTCAGCGTGTATCAGCCGGCCGTCGCAGGATAGACGCCCGCCATGCACTGCTACCTGACGCTGCCGGGCCTCTCCCACCGCCTCGCCCATGGACACGACGATGCACCGGCCTGGGCCGCCCTTGTCGACCGGGTCGGCGGACGCTGGGAGGGCGACCGGGTGCTCGTCGCGCTCGACACCCCCGCCGAGCAGGCGGTGGGCCAAGCGCTGGACTGGGTCGGCACCGAGATCGACGGCCTGGGCATCGCCGCCGCGCTGGCCGAGGCCCCCACCACCGACGGGATCCCCACCGGCACGCTGGGCGCCCGCCTCCGCACCGCCGCCCGGTACGCCCGGCCCGGCGAGCTCTTCGTGCTCCCCCCTGCCCGCTCCCCGAGGGCGTCGGCCGCTTCGAGCTTCCCCGCGCCCTCGCCCAGGCCATCGGCGGCGAGGCCTTCCGCGCCTTCGATGCCAGGTCGACGCGCGGCGCGGACGCCTCGCGCCACGGCCTGCGGACATCTCGCGACGAACGACCGAACCGTCGCGCTAGTTCTTCCGAGGGGTGAGGCGCAGGATCCCCTGGGTCCCGAGGTTCTCGTAGGGCGCGAACGTGCCGGTCACCGGGTCGAGGTAGTGCCGCCACACGATGCGGGCCTCCTCGTCGGGGTCGATGCCCGGACACGTGTCGGGGATGGTTGTGCAGTTGGGCACATCGGTGCAGTCGCGGCTGAAGGCGACGGCGTAGTGGCCCTCGGGCGCACCGGGGAGGTAGGACCGCGCCGTGCCCGCCAGGTCGGCGGTCCCGAAGGCCCCCGCGGAGTCGCTGTTGCCCATCCCGTGCATCACCACGGCCGTCCAGGTGACCCGCCCGACGCTCGCCGGGTCGACGCCGTAGGCCACCAGGATCTCGTCGTCGGTCACCAGCGCCGGGGTCGACACCCGGTAGCTCACGTCGCGGTTGCAGCCGGCCCAGCACAGCCCTTCGTCGGGCGGCTGCAGGGGCTCCAGCGCCAACGACGCCGCGTCGTGCTCCGGAAAGGTCGCGGCGATGGCCCCCTCCAGCGGCGACAGGTCGTCGTCGAGAGGCGGCAGCGACGCCGGCGCGCGGGAGCCGAGCTCCAGGACGCCGAGGGAGAGGGGCTGGTCCGGGGTGAGGCGGAACACCTGGGCCGTGGGCGCCGCGATCCAGGGGTCGACCACCGCGCGGTCCAGCCCCACCATCCGCAGGGTGGTGTGGTAGGTGTCGGCCGCTTGATCGAGGCCCATGTCGGGGATGGCCCCCGGGATCCCGTCGACGCTCACCACCGGCCAGCCCACGGCCGCCGCCGCATCCCGGACCCGGTCGAGGGTCTCCTGGTTGGCCGTGGTCACCACGATGAGCGTGCCGTCGGGGTTAACGTCCCACACCAGCTGGTTCAGGCTGTCGCCCAGGTTGGCGAAGGACATCGCCCGGCCTCCACCCACGGCAGCCACGTCGTGGATGTAGGTGCGGAAGCTGGTGTAGGCCGTGCCCGGGGGGGGCGGTCCGACGTAGATCACCGCCTCGTCTTCCCGGAGTCGCCAGCTCAGGATGCGGCCCAGCTCGTCGGGGTTCCGGTCCCCGATGTACTCCCCCGGTCCGGGGGGCAGGGCGTAGGTGGCGTACTCCGCCCCGGGGTTGATGTGCAGGCAGGTGTCCCAGGCGCAGCAGTCGTCGGCCGCCGTGAAGCTGATGTGGCCCTCGTTGGCGTCGATCCCGCGGTTCGACAGGGCGACCAGCAGCGCCTCCACCGAGGTCTCGGTCGGCGTGGGGGTCGTGTCGTCGGTGTCGTCGGTGTCCGCCGTGTCGGCCGTGGTCGCCGTCGAGGCGCTCTCCCCCACCGACGACGGGCCGTCGCCGGGAGAGTCGTCTCCCCCGCAGGCCGCGAGCCACATCCAACCCAGCCACAAGGCGCTCATGGCGCCAGCGTATCGCACGCCGATGCCACCCGCGGTCGCGGGCTGCTAGACTGCGCCCTCCCAGGAGGAGCGCGTGCCCATCGACGTCCCGAACCCCACGCCCGTGAAGGGCAGGCTCGACAGCCGCCACGACCAACCGCGCGTCCTCCAGCACCGGGTTCGCCCCACCGTCCAGCGCGCCGCTGTGCTCCCCGAGGCTCGAGACGCCGCAGGGAAGGGCTGAGGAGCCTGTCGATGCAGACCCGCACCATCTTGGCCGCCACCGCCGCGTTCGTCGCCTGCCTCGCCGTTGCCGGCGTAGCACTGCGCATGAGCCGCACGCCCCCCGCCCCCGAGCCGGTTCCCCAGCAGGCCCCCGAGCCGCCACCGCCCCCCGCCCCCGTGACCCCGAGCCCCGCCGCCACCACAGCAAGCTACGACTTCCGTCGCCTCGACCGCGCCCTCGAGAAGATGGTGAAGCAGAACCAGCTCCCCGGCGCGTCGATGGTCATCATCCGCGGCGAGGAGCGGATCTACGAGCGCTCCCTCGGCAGCTTCGACATGGACACCTGGGTCACCACCGGGTCCGCCAGCAAGTGGGCCTCCGCCGCTGCGATCCTCACCCTCGTCGACGAGGGAACGCTGTCGATGGACACCCCCATCGGCTCGAAGGTCCCGAGCTGGGCCGAGGGCCGCAAGGGCGACATCACCCTGGAGATGGCGCTCGCCCACCGCGCCGGCCTCCACGCCAAGCACGACTGCCTCCGGGCCTACGACAAGCCCCTCCTCGAGTGCGTCGACAAGATCGCCATGACGCCGCTCCTCTACGACCCGGGGGAGGGCTTCGGCTACGGCGCACTCTCGTTCCACGCCGCCGCCGCGCTGGCGGAGCAGGCCACGGGCAAGCCCTTCCGCGAGGTCTTCCAGGAGCAGCTCGCGGCGCCCCTCGGCATGACCCAGACCCGCTTCGGTCGCGGCGGCCAGTCTCCGAACCCCGGCGTCGCCGGGAACCTGGTCACCTCCACCAACGACTTCTCCGCCTTCCTGCAGATGGTGCTGAACTACGGCATGTACAACGGCACCCGCATCCTCGCCGAGGAGCGGGTCCGCGACATGGAGGGCCCCCACGCGGGACCAGGCCCCTACTTCCACCACATCCCCGAGCGCCACGCAGGCTCCCGCCACGACATCTACGGCCTCGGCGTGTGGCGAGACGTCGTCGCCCCCGACGGCCAGCTCCTGGTGATGAGCAGCCCCGGCAAGTTCGGCTTCACGCCGTGGGTCGACCGACGGGTGAACGTCGCCGCCGTGATCACCGCCGAGTGGTCCCACAAGCAGCTCAACATCGGCAAGCCCCCAGATCCCGCCGACGTCATGTACCTGGTGTGCGACATCGTCTACCGGGCCGACCACCCCGACGCGCCCACCCCCAACCCCTTCTGTCGCCGTCGCGGGGTCGCCGAGGCCTTCGGCGACAAGCCCGAGTAGCGCCATGTGGCTGCACACCCTCCTCGGACTCGCCTGGGCCCAGGAATGGTGGGACCCCTCCTTCGCTCAGCGCCAGCAGGTCACGTTCCTCAACGGGAGCCGCGGCGAGAACCTGAACGACATGACGGTGCCTCTGCGCATCGACCCCGCCCTCCCCATCGAGCGCGAGCACCTTCGTGTGATCGACGACGACGGCGTCTCCGTGCTCTCCCACGAGGTCGAGGTGTGGACCGCCAGCGAGCGGCTGGTGTGGGTCCGCATTCCCCGCATCGATGGCAGCTCCGACAGCGACCATGTGTGGTTGTACTGGGCCTCCGCGGGGGCCGCCTCCGTAGAGGACGTCTCCGGCACGTGGGACAACGACTACTTCGGCGTCTGGCATCTCCACGACGACGAGGACGACAGCACCAGCAACGACCTCCATGGCGTGCCCGAGGGAGGCGTCACCCAGGGAGAGGGCGTCCTGGGCGACGCCCGCCACTTCGACGGCGTCGACGACTTCGTCCGCATCCCCCACCAAGGCAAGCTGAACGAGCACAACGAGTTCACCCTGTCGGCCTGGGTCTGGGCCGACGACTGGAACAGTGCGTGGGCGACCGTGTTCGCCAAGGGAAACTCGACGTGGCGACTCCACCGCTTCGACCAGGCCGACACCTTCTCGGCAGGATGGACCGAGAACGGGACCTTCCACGACGAGGCCGCCGCCGGGCCCTACGACACCTCCCGCTGGTACCACCTCCACGCGACCTTCGATCGGGGCGCCGACGAGGTGTTCCTCTACGTGGACGGGGTCGAGGTGGCGAGCGGCCCGATGCTCGACTCCACCGACATCAACAGCATCGACGCGTCCATCGGCGAGAACCTCGAGGCACCGGGTCGCTTCTGGGAGGGTCGCATCGACGAGGTCCGGCTGGAGAATCCGCCCCGCTCGGCCCAGTGGATCGAGGCCGAGCACGCGAGCCATGGCGGTGAGCTCTTCGACTGGGGACCGGTGGAGTCCAGGCCCGACACCGGCGACACGGGCGGCGATCGGTCCACTGGCAGCACGGGCGACACGGGTAGCACGGGCACTACGGGCACCACCGGCGACACGGGCCCTGCTCTGCCCACCGGCGAAACCGGCGGGGCGGCGACCGGAGAGACCGGCCCCCCCGTAGGCACCGGGGACACCGGGCCAGCTCCAGCGACCGCCGACACCGGCGGCACCACGTCCCCACAGACCGGCGACACCGCCGCCGTCGTCGACGACGGGCCCTCGCCCACGGGAGCCGGCGCCGCCACCGACGGGTGCGGCTGCACCACGTCGACGGGCGCGGCCAGCTGGCTGGGGCTCCTTCGTCGGCGCCCCTGACCGAGCGTCCTACCGTCGGCGCGGCGAGTCCACGTCGATGCCCATGGCCACGAGCTCGTCGTAGAGCACCCGGGTGAAGTGGGCCCTCCCCTTCCCGCCGAGGTGGTCGCCGTCGTAGAAGGCGTCGTCGCGGTCGAAGTACAGCGACTCGAAGTCCAGGTAGTCGACGACGCCGGGCTCGAGCAGATCCGCCACCAGCTCGCGGGTCTTGTCGAGGTCGGCCCCGTGGAGCACCGCGGTGTCGTGGTACGCGCGGGTGACCGGGTAGGTGACGAGCACCACCCGCACCTGACGGGCCTTGAGGTCCTCCACCAGGCTGCGCACCGCCCAGACCTTCCCCGGGTCCCTGGGCTCGTGGCCCTTCAGGTGCAGGTCGGCCGCCTCCCGACCCCACCGACGCATCCACACCGGCGGCTGGCCCTTGAAGCGCTCGATGTTGTCTTCGTCCTGGAAGGCCCGCAGCCCCGCGCGCCAGTAGCCGAAGGCGTCCGCCTGACCCGCGTAGGGCGCGAGGTTCGCAGCGATGGCCTTGCCGGCGTAGTCCAGGGGCTCCCCCCGCTGCCAGCCGAGGTTCAGGAAGGGAACGTAGCGACCCCACACCACCTCGGGGTCGAAGTTGTCGGCCTTCCACGAGGTGAGGGTGGCGGCGTCGAGGGGCAGGATCACCGCCCCGACGCTGCGGGGAGACCGGTGGAGGAGCCAGGGGAGGCGGTAGCGGGTCTTGAGGTAGTGCTCCCCCGCCACGGCGACGCTCATGCCGCCGAGCAGGTCCGCCGCGACGGCGTTGCGGGAGTGGCTCGCCCCCGCCACCAGCACGGTGAGGGGCTCGGCGCTCCCCAGGAACGCCTCGTCGAGCTCGAGGGCACGATGGTCTCGGCCGATGGTGGCCAGCGCCAGCAGCGACATCACCAGGTGCAGGGCGAACAAGCCGGACGCCCAGGCCAGCATCCGCTGGATCACCGGGTCGCCGCCTGGGTGCGCAGCATGGGGCCTCCTCGGCCGGAAGGTATCACCCCTTTCCACCGAGCAGGACCTCGGCTACACCCAAGCCATGCTTCCCGCCCTCCTCGGCCTCGCCCTCGCCGCGCCCCTCACCGACGACGGTGTCCGTGCGCGGATCGAGGCCCTCCGCCCCACGGCGGAGGCGCTGGTGATCGACGGCCGCTCCGACGACTGGGGGGAGCTGTTCACCATGCGTGGCGCCGACGACATCGAGGGCATCGCCGTGGCCCCCACCGAGGACTACCTGGCGGTGCTGGTGACGCTGGGCCCCAAGGCCGACCCCCTCCGACCGGTCCTCATCTCCGTCGACACCGGCGGCGCCCACCCCCTCGACACCATCCTCAAGGTCCACGGCAGCACGGTGTTCGTGAACTGGCACGAGGGAAAGCGCTTCCGCCCCCTCGCCGACGCCGTGTCGGCCCGACGGGGGCGGGTCGTGGAGCTGCGGGTGGCCTGGGCCACGCTGAAGGCCGAGGCGCCGGCCGACCACGCCGTCCACAGCCCCCGCGGCTGGGTCCGGGTCCGAGCCCAGCAGGCCCGCTCCGACGGCGACCGTCGCACCACCCCTCTGGCCGTCGCGAGCTACCGGCTGACCTTCCCACCGCCTCCCCTCGACGACCCGATCCCCGAGCCCGAGGCTGCGCGGGTCGACGGGCAGCTCCCGCTGGAGGGCACCTGGTTCGTCACCCAGGGAGCCCAGTCCGAGCACGGCAGCCACAGCGACGCCTGGGCCTACGACCTGGTGATCCGCGACCGCACCCACCGCGCCCGCCTGGGCAAGGAGCTGGCCGACACCCTGGCCTGGGGCCGACCGGTGGTGAGCCCGGCCCGGGGCACGGTGCGCCTCGCCATCGACGAGCATCCCGACCGGCCCCTCGGCGCGCCGAAGCCCGACGGGGAGAAGGCCAACAAGGTCATCGTCGACCTCGACGACCGCACCCGCTTCCGGGTCGGTCACCTCCAGCAGGGCTCCGTTGCGGTGGCGGAAGGCGACCGCGTGTTGCCGGGCAAGCTCCTCGGTCGCGTGGGGAACTCCGGCGCCAGCAGTGGCCCCCACGCCCACGTCGTCCACACCCACGCCGACGGTCGCCCGGCTCCGGTCCGCTGGCATGGGGTGACGGTCCAGCTCAACCCCGTCGCCGACGACCCCTGGGCCCGCACCCCCACCGCCGGGTGGGAGCCTCGGGGCGGCTGGTTCGTCACCCAGCTGCCCCGCGCGTCGGCCGTCCCCACGGCGATCCCCGCTCCGCTGCCGGACTGATCTGCACAGAAGCTGCGCAGGGTCGACGCCCCTCCTCCGCGAGGCGGAACCTACCTGGAAGACATGCGCTTCCTACGATTCTTCGCCGTCCTCCTGTCCCTCCCCTTCGTCGCCGTCGGCCTCGCCATCGGCGGCTGGCTCGCCACCGGACCGTCGGTGGACGACCGCGCCCACGCCCTCCGGGCCGCCCAGCAGACCCACTGGCAGGAGGACCGGGACGCCACGGTCGCTGCCCTCCAGAGCGCGAACCCAGAGTTCGACCTCATGTGGCGGCTGTTCGCGGTGCTCGCTGCCTGCGACCGCGCTCTGGCCGCCCCCGAGGAGGCCGACGTGTGGCTGGCCTTCGTCGACGACGTCATCGACGACACCACCCGCACCCTCGACGAGCGGGGTCAGCGGCACTTCCTCCTCCCCTACGCCGACCAGGGGTCCTGGGTGCAGCCGGAGGCCGGGAGCCTCTTCGTCGACGGGGAGATCGCGCTGATGGTGGCCGCACGCCGGGTCGTCGCCGACACCCCTCGCCACCGGGCCCTCGGCCGCTACTGGACCCGACGGGTCGAGGAGGACCTTCGGGCGGCCGGTGATGGCTGGCCGGAGAGCTACCCCGACGAGGCCTGGGCCTTCTGCCTGACCAACGCCCTCCTCAGCCTCCGTCTCCACGACCACGTCGACGGCACCGACCACCGCGGAGCGATCCGCCGCTGGACCGAGCGCTTGTCCTCCGACGGCCTCGACGCCGAGACGGGCCTGGTGGGGAGCGACTGGCGCGCCGACGGGGCCCCCCTGGACGGCACCGAGGGCTCCAGCATCTGGTGGGTGAGCACGGGCCTGCTGCTCTTGGACCCCACCCTGGCAGACGTCCAGTACGACGGCGCACACCACGAGCTCGTCGGCGGCCTGCCGGGCCTGGCCTGGAGCCGGGAGTGGCCCGGAGACGCCCACGCCAGCGACATCGACAGCGGGCCCGTCGTTCCCTGGTTCGACGCCAGCCCGGCGGCATCCGGCTTCGCCCTGGTGGCCGCCCGCGCCCACCGGGACGAGGCGACCCAGCGCCGCATGGAGCGGGCCCTCCGTGCCGCCGACCTGCTGCTGCTGGCCGATCCCCGCCTGGCCGACATGGACGAGGCCCCCATGGGGGACGCCATCGTGTTGCTGGGCCTCGGCTTCGGCCCCCTCTGGGATCGGGTGGAGGAGGCCGGGTGAATGGTAGCGTTCCTCCCCACGTACGGTGTCGGTCCGTGGGAGGAGGAACCGGATGATCGCTTGGTGGCTGGCCACAGCCCTGGCCCAGGACGGGGCGCCCGACGAGCAGCCCCCCGCCGACGCCCCATCGGAGCCTGTGACCGACGAGGCCGAGGAACCCGCGACCGAGGTGGCCGAGGAACCCGTCGAGCCGCCCGAGCCCGAGCCACCCCCCGTCCTGGTCATCCCCGCCTACAACCTGGACACGGGACTCTCCACCCTCGAGACGGCCGCCGCCGAGGAAGCAAGCACCGACGAGGCCAAGCTCGCCGAGGACGCCCTGGCGCGGCTCGACGGCATCGACTGGACCGGCCCCGCGTCGATGCTTCGCGGACGCTGGTACGCCAAGCCGGTGATCACCCTCGACCACCTGGCCGTCGACGACGCCTCTGCCTTCGGCGTCCGGGCCGGGGGGGCGGTGGGGCGCATGTGGTTCACCACCGGCGCCCTGCCGATCCAGGGCGGCGCCGACGTCGGTCTGCACGCGAGCGCCCCCATCGGTCGGGCCGTCGGCTACCGCGTCCACGCCCACGGCCTCGTCGGCCCCTGGCTCGGACCGGTCGGGCTCCGGGTCGGTCCCACCGTCCGCGCCGACCGGACCCGCTGGACTATCGACGGCACCGACCACATCCTCGACGACGCCGTCCTCGTCGGGGGCCGGGCCGTGCTGGCCTTCGACATCGGCTCCCTCGCCCCCTACGTCAGCGTCGAGCCGGCCTGGACCGTCGCCGGCACCCGCCCCTCGCCCGTCGACCCCCCGGTCCTCCCCGCGATCGGCACCGAGACCCGCTACGGCGCCGGCCTCACGGTGCACGCCTCCCTGCTGCTGCTGGGGCTCCACGTCCACCGCACCGAGACGGCGGTCGGCGGCATCCACCAGGTGGGCGCCAACATCGGCATCCGCCCCCCCAACAACACCCAGCGAGGTGACGAGTGACCTGGTACCTGGCCCTGGCCCTGGCGGCGCCCCCCGAGGGCATCGATCCCGACGACTTCGGCCACTGGGAGTCTGCCGCCGACCGCGCCCTCGACGGCCCCGGGGGCTGCTGGGAGCTGACCGGCGCTGTCCAGGTCGACGGCGGACTCCACAGCCCCGGCACCGCCTTCGTCCGCGGCGACACCTACCGGGTGAGCGGCACCGGCACGTGGGAGGGACGCATCGAAGACGGCGAGTGGAAGGACTTCACCTACGCCTGGCGGGAGCTCTCCGGCGCGGGCCTCGACATCCCCATCTGGCCCCTCGTCGGCAAGATCGAGCAGTCCGTCGTCACCAACGCCACCCCCGAAGACGTCGTGGTCAAGGCGAAGGACGGGTCGACCATCGAGATCGACTTCGACGACGACGACGAGGGCGGCAACAGCACCACCCAGGCCATCAACATCTTCCACGAGGTCGTCGACAGCTGGGAGCCCGCCGGCTCGACCACCGTCTCCGAGTGGAGCGACGAGCTCGGCGCCATCAAGCTCATCCAGGACATCCCGCTCCTCGACAAGGTCAACCCGCCCACGGTCACGGTCACCTCCGTCTTCCCCGGGGGCGACGAGCATCCCACCGTGATCGACGCCGCCTTCCCCAAGCGCATCAAGCTCGGGGAGTGGCCCCTGAAGGTCACGCTGATGGACACCCAGTTCCACCTGCGCCAGCAGCCCGTCGGCACCTACGTGCTTCCCCAGGTGGAGGGCTTCACGCTGATGGCGGGGGTCCTGGGCTTCACCCTCGGCTACGAGCAGCAGCTCACCTACGTGACCGCCCAGGCCTGCACCAGCGACCCCGGGTAGACGACGGGCCGGAGGGTTCTCCCCCGGCCCGAACGGTCTATGCGGCGATGAGTCGACGGAGCGCGTCGATCAGATCCCCGTCGCTGTGCCGCTGGGGGAGCGACGCGAGGATGGTGTCGGCCACGTCGTCGGCGCAGTCGACCGCCTGCAGGACCAGCCCCGTGGAGACCCCGGCCGCGGCTACCTCGCCCGTCATGTCACGGACCGAGACGTGCTCGAAGCCCCACAGCTTGTCCCACCACGTGCTGCGCACCGTGACGTCGACGATCCGGTCCAGGGGAACGGAGCGCACCGTGCGGCCGATGACGCCGTTGGCCACGATGAGCCGCTGGTTGGTCAGCCACCAGCGGTGCTGTGCCACGGCCTGCTGCGACGCCCACCAGGCGACCGGCAGGAGCGGCAGGAGCACGATGGTCATCCCCAACAGGACGGTGGAGGTGGCGGCCTGCTGCCAGAGGAGACGGGGGTTGGCCCGGCCCGAGGCCAGGATGGTCTCGCCCTCGAAGAGGCGGGGAGCGGAGGGCGTGGTGGGGAGCTGGGTCACGCCGGCGGCGTTCATGGAAC
>Ga0213839_1001873_pt1 | contig 12627 bp, 14 predicted proteins | sample SWPATP21_FD_160075 | JGI IMG/M metagenome (GOLD analysis project Ga0213839, IMG submission 160075) | Coastal seawater microbial communities from Marineland, Florida, United States - SWPA TP2 #1 | ecosystem: Environmental > Aquatic > Marine > Coastal | place: USA: Florida | collected 2016-08-14 | reverse complement strand
GCCGTGGCCTCGGGCCTCCAGCGCCGGAATGACGTCGCGCCAGCACCACGCCCCGTGGCAGGCTCCGTGTACGAGAATGAACTGTGTCATGTAGCTCCGTTCCGTTGGCTGCCCCGCCCGGTCGGCGGGCTGTTGCGCGGCCATACTGACGAGGCGCCCATGCCATTGCAAACCGGTCGGCCGCCCGGGCCGTGCCCCCGGCGATCCGACGCGCGGCAGGGTCTCTGGATCAGGTAGCGGCCCCGGCGTGACCGGTGTCGCGGATGAAGTCGGTCAGCACCCGCGCATAGGCCTCGGGCTGGTCGACGCAGGGCAGGTGGCCCGCCCCCCGGATCAGCGCAAAGCGCGAGCCCGGCACCAGGTCGACGGTTTCACGCACCAGATCCGGCGGCGTGGCCCCGTCCTCGCTGCCTGCGATGCCCAGGACAGGCAGGCGCAGACCGGCGGTCGGCGTGTAGAAATCGGTGCCGGAGATCGCGGCGCAACACCCCGCATAGCCCTCCACCGTCTGCCGGATCAGCATGGTGCGCCAGGCCGACAATTCCTCCGTCTCGCGGAAGGCACGGCCGAACCACCGTTCCATGACACCATCGGCCAGCGCGGCGATCCCGTCGCGGGTCGCCGCCTCGATCCGGTCCTGCCACATCGACGGCACGCCGATCTTGGCGGCAGAGTTCGAGATCACCAGCGCCCGCACCAGGTCCATCCGCTTCACGGCGAGCCCCTGGCCGATCATGCCGCCGATGGAGAGCCCGACGAAGAGCGCATCCCGCACGCCCAGATGGTCGAGCAGCGCCTCCGCATCGCGGATCAGCGTGCCCATGGCATAGGGCTGCGGCGTCGCATCGGTCAGCCCATGCCCCCGCTTGTCATACCGGATGTAGCGCAGACCCTGCGGCAGCAGCGGGATCACCTTGTCCCAGAGCCGCAGATCCGTCCCGAGCGAATTGGCAAAGACCACCGGGGGCCCCTCCGGATCGCCATCGACCCGGTAATGCACCCGAAACCCGTCGAGATCGGCAATCTGCATCAGTAGGGCAGCCCCACGTAGTTTTCCGCCATGGCCTTCTGCGCCGCCTCGTTGTCGCGCAGGAAGGCGATGTCGGCCTGCTGCATCTTGAGGTCGAATTCCGTCTGGTCGGGGAAATGATGCAGCAGGGAGGTCATCCACCAGCTGAACCGTTCCGCCTTCCACACCCGCGCAAGCGCCTTTTGCGAATATTGTGCGATCCCGGTCCCGTCACCGTCAAGAAAATGATCCCGCAGCGCATGGTAGAGGTAATGGATGTCCGACGCCGCCGTGTTCAGACCCTTCGCCCCGGTCGGCGGCACGATATGGGCCGCGTCGCCACACAGGAACAGGCGGCCCCATTGCATCGGCTCCGTCACGAAGGACCGCAGCGGCGCGATGCTCTTTTCGATCGTCGGCCCGGTGATCAGCTTGTCCGCGGCTTCTTCGGGAATGCGCCGTTTCAGCTCGTCCCAGAAGGCATCGTCGGACCAGTCCTCCGGCTTGTCGGTGAGCGGGCACTGCACGTAGTAGCGCGAGAGGTTCTCGTTCCGCATCGAACAGAGCGCGAAGCCACGTTCCGACGAGGCATAGATCAGTTCGTCATCCACCGGCGGCGTTTCCGACAGGATGCCGAGCCAGCCGAAGGGATAGACCTTTTCGTATTCGCGCCGCACCGCGTCGGGGATGGTCTTGCGGCTGACCCCATGGAACCCGTCGCAGCCCGCCACGTAATCGCAGTCGATCCGCTGCGCCTGCCCGCCGGTAGTGAAGGTCACGTAGGGCGCGTCGGTCTTGGCGTCGTTGATGACGACATTCTCGGTCTCGTAGATGATCTTGCCGCCCGAGGTCTCGCGCGCTTCGTAAAGGTCGCGGGTCACCTCCGTCTGGCCGTAGACCATCACGGGCGTCCCGGTGTGTTTCACGAAATCGATGCGGAAGGTGTCGTTTTCGGCGGCGATCAGCGTGCCGTCATGGGTATAGCCCTCGGCATCCATCCGCTCCGACACCCCGGCCTGGCGCATGAGGTTGACGAACCCCTGTTCCAGAATGCCCGCGCGGATGCGGGTCAGCACGTAGTCCTTGGTCTTCCGTTCCAGGACAACCGACTCGATCCCCGACTTCAAAAGAAGCTGAGACAGCAGCAGACCGGAGGGTCCGCCGCCGATGATGACGACCTGTGTGCGCATGAATGCCTCCCTGTTCGGGGAGACTGTGACTCAGATAATTGGCAATGACAACTACTTTTCGTCGCGCCGCCGCTGCATATGGGTGATCGAATAGCTCATCACGACCTCCCCGGCCTGGTTCGTCACCTCGTAATCGATCACCACGCGCCCCCGCGGCCGCGAGGAGGAGGGGGTGATCTCCTGCACCGTTCCGGTCACGCCGATCTCATCTCCCGGCCGCACCGGCTTCAGCCAGCGGATCCGGTCCATCCCGGGCGACCCGAGCGAGCTTTCGTTGAGCACCCCGGCCTCGAGCGTCAGCGCGAAAGCCACGGCGCAGGTCTGCAACCCGCTGGCGATGATCCCGCCATAGATCGACTGCGCAGCGGCCTCGGGGTCGATGTGGAAGGGCTGCGGATCATAGACCCGCGCATATTCCATGATCTCCGCCTCGCTCAGCGCCCGGCGCGGGGTCTCGAACCGGAAACCGACCGTGAAATCCTCGAAAAACATCAGCTTGCCTCGGCGTGAGTGATCAGCGACCGGGTGAACATCACCGGGTCCACGTTGCCGCCCGAAATCACCACGACGACCGCCTCCCCTTCGATATGTTCCTTGCGGCAGAGCGCGGCGGCCAGCGCCACCGCCCCGCCCGGTTCCGCGACCAGCTTCAGCCGCAGGAAGGCCTGCGCCATGGCGAACAGCGCCTCGTCATCGCTCACCGTAAGGCCCGGACCGCACAGCCGCTGCATGATCGGAAAGGTCAGTTCTCCGGGTTGCGGCGTCACGATGGCATCGCAGATCGACCCGCCCAGACGGTTGTTCCGGCTCACATCGCCAAGCGCGAGGGACCGGGCGACGTCGTCGAACCCCTCCGGCTCTACCGTGCGCACCCGCAGACCCGGTGCCCGCGCCTCAAGCGCCAGAGCGATGCCGGAGGTCAGCCCGCCACCGCCGCAGCAGACCAGCACATCCGCCGCCTCGATTCCCGCCTCGGCCGCCTGTTCCGCGATCTCCAGCCCGACGCTTGCCTGCCCGGCGATCACCTGCGGTTCGTCATAGGGCCGCACCAGGGTCAGGTTCAGATCCTTCGCCAGCCCCTCTCCGATGGCCTCGCGGTCCTCCGTCTCGCGGTTGTAGGTCACCACCCGCGCCCCGAGCGCCTGGGTGTTGGCCCGTTTCAGCGCCGGCGCGTCGGAGGGCATCAGGATCACCGCCGGCGCATTGTGTTTCGCCGCCGCCCAGGCCACCCCCTGCGCGTGGTTGCCTGACGAATAGGCCATCACCCCGGCCTCCCGCACCTCGGGGTCCAGCGCGGAAATCGCCGACCAGGCCCCGCGCGCCTTGAAGCTGCCGGTATGCTGAAGGCATTCGGGTTTGACATAGACCCGGCGCCCCGCGATCTCGTCCAGGAAGGGCGAGGTCACAAGGGGCGTCCGCCGCAGGTGACCGTTGATCCGTCCGGCCGCGGCCTCGATCATGTCGATATTCATCCCAATCGCCCTTTCCATTCTGATAATGCCGCGAGGGCTTCTGGTTCGTCGAGGAACGGAATATGTCCCCGGTCCGCCACCTCCGCGACGATCAGGCCGGGGTGGCGCAGGGCCATCTCCGCCACCGTCTCCGCGCTCAGGAGGTCGGAATTCGCGCCCCGGATCACGGCAACCGGCAGACCGGCCAGCGCATGAAACACCGGCCAGGCCTCCATCGTCGGCTGGTCGACCCCAGGGGCAATCGCATCGAGCAGCTTGGGGTCGTAATTGAACCGCAGCCCCTCGTCGGTTTCGTCGAAGACATGCGACAGGTAGGTGATCCAGCGGTCCTTGGGCACGTTGTCGAACTGGCTGCGGTCGGACATCTTGTCCTCTGCCGCCTCTTCCAGCGTGGCAAAGCGGGGCGTCTGTCCGACATATCCCCGGATCGCGTTCAGCCCCGCGCCCTCGATCACCGGGCCGATGTCGTTCAGCGCCACGCCGATCAGCCGCTCCTTTGCGGACACGGCCATCAGCATCGCGATGAGCCCGCCGCGCGACGTGCCCAGGATCGCCACCCGGTCGAGCCCGAGGTGATCGAGCAGCGCCAGCGCATCCTGCGCCTCCTGCACCACCTCGTATGTCCTGAAATCGGCCCAGTCGGACTGCCCGCGACCGCGGCTGTCCATGCGGATCAACCGCATGTCCTCCAGATGCGGGGCGACGAAATCGAAATCGCGGGCGTTGCGTGTCAGGCCGGCCAGGCAGAGCAGGGGGATACCGGTCCCCGCGTCCTCGTAATAGATGCGGACCCCGTCCGCGGCCTTGAAATGGGGCACCTAGAACACCTTCAGCTCCGTGATCCGCGACAGGTCCGGCACCACGTGGTCGGGGCGGCCCGGCAGCCGGTCGACGGGATCACCGCGTCGGTTGGCCCAGGCGACCGTGAAGCCGTAGGATTTGGCCGAGGCCGCATCCCATCCGTTCGACGACACGAAGAGCACCTGATCGGCCCGTGTCCCGAAACGCTCCTCGACCAGGTCATAGACCTTGGCGGCGGGTTTGAAGATGCCGACGCTTTCCACCGACAGGATCGCGTCCAGCAGATCGCCCACCCCGGCAGAGGTTACCGCATCCGACAGCATCCCCGGCGACCCGTTGGACAGGATCGCCGTGGTCAGCCCCATTTCCTTGAGCTGCGTCAGCATCGCGGGCACCTCCGGATAGGCGGCCAATTCGCGGTAGAGCTGAAGCAGCCGTTCGCGGACCGCCGCGCCGGTGATGCCGCGCGCCTCCATCGCCCAGTCGAGCCCGTCCTGCGTCACCTGCCAGAAATCGCAATGCTGTCCCGTCATGGCCCGCATCCACGAGTATTCCAGCTGCTTGCGCCGCCAGCCCTCTGCCAGTGCGGGCCAGCTTTCCGCCAGCGCCTCCATCCCGTCTTCCTGTGCTGCGATCCGCGCCGCGGCGCTGACGTCGAAGAGGGTGCCATAGGCGTCGAAAACACAGGTCGTAATGGGCATAGGCAGGTCCTTCCTGCCCCGAGGTTACGTGCGCTCTTGCCGGGACGGAAGAGGGACAATTCATTTTTCGCCGCACAACTCCCTGCTGCCGGGTGACAAATTTTGACGAGTGCTTACTTTCGTCGCCGGAAAACCAACCCATTGACCGGAACCCGACCCCGGAGATTGCCATGACCAGCACCGTCGACGCCCTGCGCCTGCGCATCGGCCAGTTGCAGGAACAGTTGGAAACCGAATTCGAAAAGGCCCGTGCCGCGATGCGCTACCGGCTCGAAAACAATCGCGTCATCTGGGAGGAGGAGGTCCGCCGCCGCCACCGGCGGATGCGCGACCGGCTTGGCCCCTTCCTGATCAAGAGCCCGCCGCGCCATGTCCTGACTGCGCCGGTGATCTATTCGCTGATCGTTCCCTTCGCCCTGCTCGACCTCTTCGTCAGCCTCTATCAGGCGATCTGTTTCCGCGCCTACAGCATCCCCCGCGTGCGACGTGCCGACTATATCCGCATCGACCGCCACCACCTGGGCTATCTGAATTCGGTGCAGAAGCTGAACTGCGTCTATTGTGGCTATGTCAACGGCCTGATCGCCTATGTCGGAGAGATCGCCGGCCGGACAGAGGCCTACTGGTGCCCGATCAAGCACGCTGCCCGCGTCAAGGGGCGGCACCGGCATTACGACGGTTTCATGGACTACGGCGACGGGGAGACCTTTGCCGAAGGGCTCAAGATCGCGCGGCGGCGCATACAGGAGTTGGAAGCGGGCCGGCGCTCAACGGCGGCGCAGGCGGATGACCACGTCGACCTTGGCTAGCTCGGCCCCTTCGGGCAGATCGGGCAGGCGGGTGATTTCCAGCTGATCGGCGGGGGCATCGGTCAGCTTGCCGCTGTCCTCCCAGAAAAAATGCGGGTGGTCGTGCATGTTGGTGTCGAAATAGCTCTTCGACCCGTCGACCGTGATTTCCTGGATCAGTCCAGCCTCGCAGAAGGCCTTGAGCGTGTTGTAGACCGTGGCCAGCGACACCGACTGTCCGCCGGTCTGGGCCGCGGCATAAAGGCTTTCGGCCGTGACATGCCTGTGCTGGCCATCCCCGACGAGAAGCTCGGCCAGCGCCACGCGCTGCCGCGTCGGACGCAGTCCGCCCCGTGTCAGCCATGCAATGGAAGTTGCGCTTGCGCTATCGGACATCTCATTCGATCCCTTGCTCAGCGGACACTATAGCCTGTCTCGCGCCCGGGTTTCAATCCACCTGGCAGGCGCCGCATTGCCGCGCCCCGGCGCGACCCGGTGGCGCGCCCGCCCCCCGGCCCTTGCATGGCGCGCGACCCCGGTGCTAGAGGAAACGATGTTACTGCCCAAGGGGAAAGGGTCCGACTGCATGGCCGACTATCCGTCCAGCTTCGACAAGGAAGATCTTCTGAAATGCGCGCGAGGGGAGCTTTTCGGCCCCGGCAATGCGCAGCTTCCGGCGCCGCCGATGCTGATGATGGACCGCATCACGGAGATTTCCGGCGATGGCGGCCTGCACGGCAAGGGCCATGTCCGCGCCGAATTCGACATCACCCCGGACCTGTGGTTCTTCGACTGCCACTTCCCCGGCAACCCGATCATGCCCGGCTGTCTCGGCCTGGACGGGCTGTGGCAGCTCACCGGCTTCAATCTCGGCTGGCGCGGCTGGCAGGGCAGGGGCTATGCCCTTGGCGTGGGCGAGGTGAAGCTGACCGGCATGGTCCGCCCCGACCGCAAGATGCTGACCTATTACGTGGACTTCACCAAGGCGATCCAGACCCGCCGCCTGACCATGGGCGTCGCCGACGGCCGGGTCGAGGCCGATGGCGAAGAGATTTACGTCGTGAAGGACATGAAGGTGGCGCTCAGCGAAAGCTGAGCCTGCGACCGCGTCGCACCGCTCCCTCTGTCGTTCACATCCTGTGGCGGGCGCATGGCCGGTGCCCCGCCTCCACCCCGCCTGCGCCTTCACGTGCCAGATGGACGCGCTGGTGCGCCCTTGGCGATCACGATGTCCACTGACGCAACGCGGTATCGGTCAGGTCGGTCGGACATCGCAGGTTGTCAGGAAGGTGCAGGGCCGGCCCCCCGGTCCCTCAGCGCCCATTTGAACAGATCGTGAAGGTCTTCGCCGCGCGGTTCGTTCAGATGCGTGACGGTCCCGTCGCGGTCATGATAGTCGAGGCGCAGCTCGCCGATCTCTTCCCCGTCGCGGTACCGGGTGCCGTGATCCAGAAGAACCAGCAGGCCGAACAGCGCGGCTTCCTGCGCATCCGCGATCAGGTATTCGATCCGCGCCCGATCCTCATCCGACAGGGCATCGAGCCAGGCCGCCAGCGCACGCCGTTCGGCCGAAACGCCGCGACCCGGCGGATTGCGATGAAAGGCCAGCAGACGGGCCGCATGGCCCTCCGGCATGATCTCGTTGGCAACCTGCGCGGCAAAGTCCGATTTGTTCATGATGCGCCCCTGACTGACGGATGAGCCTAGGCGCCTCTTTCATGGCACGATCAAGTGAATTCGGCGTGAGGCGCTCCCGTGCGCCCGCTCCGCCTGCGGCCCCGTGCCCACACTTGGCGACATTCGTGCCTCGTGGCCTCTCGTCCTTGCGCCCGACCCTCCCCATGTCCTACACACACCGCCAACAAAGCTAGGGATACATCATGCGTCGAGTCGTCGTCACCGGTCTGGGGATCGTTTCCAGCATCGGCAACAATGCCGAAGAGGTCACCGCCTCGCTCAGGGCCGGGAAATCCGGCATCGTGGCCTCCCCTGAAATGGCGGAACACGGGTTCCGCAGCCAGATTGCCGGGACGCTCAAGATCGACCCGGCCGAGCATATCGACAAGCGCACCCTGCGCTTCATGGGGCCGGGCGCGGCCTATGCCTATATCGCCATGCAGCAGGCGATTGCCGATGCCGGGCTGGACGACAGCCAAGTGAGCAATCCGCGCACCGGCCTCGTCGCGGGCTCCGGCGGGCCGTCCACATCGGCCATGCTGACCGCGCATCAGACCGTGCTCTCGACGGGTGCGACCAAGCGGATCGGCCCCTTCGCCGTGCCGAAATGCATGTCCTCCACCGTGTCGGCCAACCTCGCCACGGCCTTCAAGGTCAAGGGGATCAACTATTCCATCACCTCCGCCTGCTCCACCTCGCTGCACTGCATCGGCAATGCGGCGGAACAGATCATGCTGGGCAAGCAGGACGTGATGTTCGCCGGCGGCGGCGAGGAACTGGACTGGACGCTCTCCTGCCTCTTCGACGCCATGGGCGCCATGTCCTCCAAATACAACGACACGCCCGAAAAGGCCTCCCGCGCCTTTGATGAGAGCCGTGACGGATTCGTCATCTCCGGCGGCGGCGGCATGGTGGTGCTGGAAGATCTGGACCATGCCCTGGCCCGCGGCGCCAGGATCTATGCCGAGGTCACCGGCTATGCCGCGACCTCCGACGGGCACGACATGGTGGCCCCGTCGGGCGAAGGCGGCGAACGCGCCATGCGCCTTGCCCTCGACACGCTACCCGAGGGCCGCAAGGTCGGCTACATCAACGCCCATGGCACCTCCACCCCCGTCGGCGACGTGGGCGAGGTTCAGGCCGTGCGCCGCGTCTTCGGAGAGGGCCAGACCCCGCCGATCAGCTCCACCAAGTCGATGACGGGCCACGCCCAGGGGGCCGCCGGTGCGCTGGAGGCGATCTTCTGCCTGCTCATGCTCGAGGGCGATTTCATCACCCCCTCGATCAACGTCGAAACCCTCGACCCGGAACTCAAGCCCGAGGAGATCGCAACCGCGCTGGTGGAAAACGCCGGTCTGGATACGGTGATGACCAACAGCTTCGGCTTCGGCGGGACCAACGGGTCCATGCTGCTCAGCCGCTACAACGGGTAACGGGTTGACGGACATGGCAGGACTTCTTGACGGCAAGCGCGGGCTCATCATGGGGGTCGCCAACGACCGGTCCATCGCCTGGGGCATCGCAAAGGAAATGGCGGCGGCCGGGGCCGAACTGGCCTTTTCCTACCAGGGCGAGGCTTTCGGAAAACGCGTCCTGCCCCTGGCCCAGTCGCTCGGGTCGGATTTCATCGTCGATATGGACGTGACCGACGACGAGTCCCTCGACCGGGGGTTTTCGGAACTGAAGGCGAAATGGCCGACCATCGACTTCCTCGTCCATGCCATCGCCTTTTCCAGCAAGGACGAACTGGGTGGCCGGTTCATCAACACGAGCCGCGAGAACTTTAAGAATTCGCTGGATATTTCCTGCTATTCCCTGATCGATGTCTCGCGCCGCGCCGCCCCCCTGATGAAGGCGGGCGGCACGATCCTGACGCTGACCTACCAAGGCTCCACCCGCGTCACGCCTTACTACAACGTGATGGGCGTGGCCAAGGCGGCGCTGGAATCCGCGGTCCGGTATCTGGCGAACGACCTCGGCCCCGACGGCATCCGGGTCAATGCGATCTCTCCCGGCCCGATGAAGACCCTGGCCGGGGCCGCGATCTCGGGCGCGCGCAAGACCTTCCGCCAGACCGAAGCGAACTCCCCCCTGCGCGCCAACGCGACGCTGGAGGCCGTGGGCGGCACCGCCGTCTACCTCGCCTCCGATGCCGGCGCCTTCACCAGCGGTGAGATCATCCGCGTCGATGGCGGGTACCATGTGCTCGGCATGCCGCAGCCGGAGAACCTCTGACGCTATCGGCTGGGTCTGCCCTGCTCTGTGATGGGTGGTAAGGGCCGCGCCCGATCCTGGGTCGGGCGCGGCCCGGGCTGGTCGCCCGCGCCTGAAGTTCGAACATAGTGCCCGTAGGGTGCGTGCTTGCACGCACCGCTGTGATCAATACTCCCGCGCGCGGATCACCTGCAGGAGCGGCAGCAGGGAGGCCATGTCCGGCCCGTTCGTCCGACCCGTCACCGCCTTGCGCAGCGGCATGAAGAGCCCTTTGCCCTTGCGCCCCGTCGCCTCCTTGACCGCGGCGGTCCACTGGCCCCAGGTCTCGCCATCCACCTCGGCGGGCAGCAGGGCCATCGCCTCGCGGATGAAGGCGGCATCCTCGTCGTCGACCAGTGGCTCCGCGCCGTCGCGCATCAGAGTCCACCACTCGTCCACTTCGTCGAGCACGGTGATATTGTCCCGCACCACCGTCCAGAACGGCTCTGCCAGATCATCCGGCACCCCGGCGGCGGCGATCCGGTCCTTCACCTCGGCGAAGGGAGTCGCCTGCATCACATGCGCGGTCAGCGGCAGCAGGTCGTTTTCGTCGAACTTCGTGGGGGCGGAGCCGAACTGCGTCAGGTCGAACCCCTCCACCAGCTCGTCGATGGAGCCGCGCAGCTCCACCGGCTGCGACGACCCGAGCCGCGCCATCAGCGACAAGAGCGCCATCGGCGCGATCCCCCGCGCCCGCAGGTCGCGGATCGACAGCGTGCCCAGGCGCTTCGACAGCGCCTCGCCCTGCGGACCGGTCAGCAGGGAATGATGCGCAAAGGCGGGCGCGGTGCCGCCAAGCGCGTCGATCATCTGGATCTGCGTCGCGGTATTGGTCACGTGGTCGGACCCGCGCACGACATGGGTCACGCCCATCTCCGTATCGTCCACCACCGAGGCCAGCGTATAGAGAACCTGCCCGTCCGCCCGGATCAGCACCGGATCGGACACCGACGCCGCGTCGATGGAGATGTCGCCGAGGATGCCGTCCGTCCACTCGATCCGCTCCTGGTCCAGTTTGAACCGCCAGACCCCGTTGCCGCGCTCGGCGCGCAGCTTCTCCTTCTCGGCCTCCGACAGGGCCAGCGCGGCGCGGTCGTAGACCGGAGGGCGCCCCATGTTGAGCTGCTTCTTCCGTTTCAGATCCAGTTCCGTCGGCGTCTCGAACGCCTCGTAGAACCGGCCCATCTCGCGGTACTTGTCGGCCGCCTCGGCATAGCGGTCCAGCCGCTCCGACTGCCGTTCCACCCGGTCCCAGTGCAGGCCCAGCCACTCCAGATCCTGCTTGATCGCGTCGACATATTCCTCCTTCGACCGTTCCGGATCGGTGTCGTCGATCCGCAGGATGAAGGTGCCGCCGGCCTTGCGGGCGATCAGGAAGTTGAAGAGCGCGGTGCGCAGGTTGCCGACGTGGATGTAGCCGGTCGGCGAGGGGGCGAAACGGGTGACGGTCATGCTGGGCTCCTGAATGCCCCGGCGCTTTGTCATATGTGCGCGCAAATGTCCATCGGAAGGGGCTATGCCGCCCGCACCGGCCATCTCTTCGACAGGTCGGAGAGGCCCGTGCGGATCAGCTCTGCCAGCACATCGTGATCCACCGCGTCGAGCCGGGTGATATATAGGCAGGACTTGCCCATCTTGTGCGGGCCGAGCCGGTCGAGGATCGCGCCGTAATCGGCATAGCCGGGCATGATGTAGATCGACAGCGCCGCCTTGCGGGGGGAGAACCCGGTGGCCATCCAGGTGCCGGTCCGTCCGCTCTGGTAGGTGTAGTCGTACACGCCGTAGCCGATGATCGTCGGCCCCCACATCCGCGGCTGCCATCCGGTGACGCGGCCGAAGAGGTCGAGCAGTTCGAACCCCTGGTCCCGCCGCCGGGGCGGCACGACGCCGGTCAGAAAGGCCTCGGGCGTCACATCGGTCGGTTGGGTCTTCTGGTCGGACATCGGGCACCTCGCGCGGGCAGCCTAGCAGCGGCTGTCGCGCCTGTGAACTCCGTGCCTGACCGCACGCCCCGCCCGCGGCGCCCGACCTCAGCGCCGCCGGAAGGTCAGGTAATGCGGCGTGCGCCCCTCGCGCAGGGCCTTCTGTTCGTAGCGGGTGGAGAGCCAGTCGTCCCAGGGCTCTCGCCAGTCCGCAGGCCGCTCGGCCAGCCACTCGAACCCGTGACGCGGCACCTGTTCGAGGGTCTGGCGCACATAATCGGGGATGTCGGTCGCCACGCGAAAAATCGCGCCGGGCTTCAGTTTGGCCGCCAGCGGTTCCAGATGTTCGGGCGTGACGAAGCGCCGACGATGATGCCGCTTCTTCGGCCAGGGGTCGGGATAGAGCAGGAAGGCGCGCGACAGCGACCCGTCCGGCAGCACGTCGAACAGATCGCGCGCATCGCCGGGATGGACGCGCAGGTTCTCGACCCCGGCCTCGCGGATCTTGCCCAGTAGCATCGCGACGCCGTTGATATAGGGCTCCGCCCCGATGATCCCCACATCCGGGTTCTGCGCGGCCTGATGCACCAGGTGCTCGCCGCCGCCGAACCCGACCTCCAGCCAGACCTCCCGCTCGCCAAAGAGCGCATCCAGGTCCAGCGGCGTCCGATCCGGGTTCACGTCCCAGCCCACAGGGCCCGGCGACAGCGCGTCGAGATCCTCGTCCAGATAGGTTTCCTGCGACGGCCGCAGGCTCTTGCCCTTGAACCGGCCGTAGAAATTGCGCCAGGGGGCGCCGGAGGGATGCTGTTTG
>Ga0213839_1001871_pt1 | contig 12630 bp, 14 predicted proteins | sample SWPATP21_FD_160075 | JGI IMG/M metagenome (GOLD analysis project Ga0213839, IMG submission 160075) | Coastal seawater microbial communities from Marineland, Florida, United States - SWPA TP2 #1 | ecosystem: Environmental > Aquatic > Marine > Coastal | place: USA: Florida | collected 2016-08-14 | reverse complement strand
TCCTCATTCGGTGTTATAGCGCCTTTCTCATAGAAATCTTCCTTTTTCAGGAAATAACGGCCTGCTGCTGGCGAACGAACGAACGAACGAAGTGAGCTTTCACCAAATCTGCTGCACAGTCACTCACTCACTCACTCACTCACAGTCACTCACAGTCACTCGCACGCAGTTGGCCGTTCGGTCACTCACTCACAGTCACTCACTCACTCACTCACTGTGAGCTGGCAGCTGCTTCCCTTCCGTCGTCGTCGTCGTCGTCGTCGTCGTCGTCGTCGTCGTCGTCGTTCGTTGTCGTCGTCGTCGTTCGTTGTCGTTGTCGTTCGTTGTCGTTCGTCGTCGTTCCTTCCTTCTTCCTTCGTTCGTTGCTTCATTCGTTGCTTCCTTCCTTCCTTCCTTCCTTCGTTCGTTGCTGCGTTCATTCGTTGCTTCATTCGTTGCTTCGTTCGTTCGTTGTTGCGAAGCTACCTACGAACCTCACGGAGCTGTGATGTGATGCTGCGACTTCTTTGGTTGAGGTTGGTGGCGTTGCAACGCGTTTTTTTGTTTCGTTGGATGGTGAGGTGGATGGGCGGGCATCGGGCTGGTTGACTGATTGATTGATGGAGTGGGGGAGTGGAAGTTGGTTGTGAGCACGGGGAGATATTCTGGTGTGGTGGCGTGGATGGGGTGACATGGGTGGGACACTTCACTCTCTTGACGCGTTCGTTGTTGGTCGTGTGATGGTGGATTCGAGTTAGAGAAAGGTCGACGTCGTTGAACACAGCGTACAATCAAGCGATGGACGTTGACTGCGATGCGGGAGAACTTTGTTTGCGAGCACCTGTTCGAACGGCGAGAGTGGAGGCTCGACGCCGCGCCCGGAGAAGCGTCTCTTTATGACTGCGACGATTTGCCTTTTGCGTGTTCCTCGGGGCTTTTTGCGCCCAACTTAAGTGAGCGGAGCCGCTGCGTTGACTGCGTGGCTGGTTGGTTGACTCCGCGTGGGTGCGTCCAAAACTGTTGGGGGCGCCGCTTTTCTTCTTGTGGAAAAATAAGTGTTTGCGGAGTTAGGAAGGAAGTACAAAAAGATGGCAAAGGTGGAACGATGGTGGGAGGTCAACGAGATGGAGACGCCGACGGTGTGGCAGGCCCTCGTGACGAAAGATGGGCTGGACTACTACTACAACACGGAGACTCAGGAAACATCTTGGGAAAAGCCAGAAGAGCTGATGACGGAGGACGAGATCAACAGCGCTGGCGAATGGCTGTGGGTTCCGCACCAAACTGAAGTGTACGTTGCCGGAAAAGTTCTCGAGAAATCGAAGCGCTCTGTGAAAGTGCAGTCAGAGGACGGACAGATCCATTCCGCCTCCACCCGCGATTCCTTTGAAATGAAGCGGTCTTCTTTGAAGCGAATTGTGGAAGATCTCACGTTGCTGGACAACATGAGTGCCCCACTCATCCTCAATGACTTGAGGCGCCGTTTCGAGAACGAGGACATCTACACCAATGTTGGCACTATTTTGATTTCGATCAATCCGTACGAACGCTACGACATTTACTCCGATGATGTCGTTCGCCGTTACATCAAGGCACGAATGGCCAACAAGGAGATGCCACCGCATGTGTTCAACACGGGCCATGACGCTTTCTACGGAGTGACTGGCTTCAAGCGTGACCAGTCCGTGATCATTTCTGGAGAGTCCGGGGCCGGAAAGACCGAGGCAACGAAGCAGTGCCTCAAGTATCTTGCAACCATCGCTGGTTCCGTTGGCAATGTGGAGAAAAAGCTCCTCCAGGCTAACCCCATTTTGGAAGCCTTTGGCAACGCCAAAACGCTTCGGAACGACAACTCCTCCCGATTCGGCAAGTACATGGAGGTGTTCTTCAACGGGCGGCACAAAATCATCGGGTCCCAGACCACAAACTACTTGCTTGAAAAGGTGCGCGTGATCCAGCAAACGGGCGACGAACGAAACTTCCACATTTTTTACCAACTGTGCAAGGGTGCACCGAAGGAGATTCGCAAGAAATTCCATCTCAAGCAGGACTGCAGCCAATATCGGTTGCTCTCGCAGTGCTGGGATGTGGACACCATCGATGATGTCAAAGACTTCGAGGAGGTTCAGGTTGCGTTCAAGGACCTAAATTTCGATCCACAGGAGGTAAAGTCGCTATGGTTGCTCACGGATTGACCGGTCGTCGTGTTAATTCTTGTTCATTGTCTGTGGGTACAAATACCGTGCAGGTGGAAGGGCTCTACGCTGTCGTTGCCGCCGTTCTCGCTTTGGGCAACGTCACTTTTAAATCGGGCCCAGAAGACAGTTCAGTCGTCGACTCCAAATCTATGGTGTGGGCCGATCAAGCTGCGGAGATCTTGCAGGTGGACCCAGCATTGCTGAAGAAGGCGCTGACTTCTCGGGTTCTCCGTATTAGGGGCCAGTCGGAAACGACGGTCTTGCTCAGCAAAAAGCACGCCTCGGACACCCGCGATGCCCTTGCGAAATTTGTGTATGGAAAGATGTTCGATTGGATCGTCAAGCGAGTCAACAAGAGGTATGTTTTGATGTTCGCCAAGCCAAGCGCCTGCCCAACGCCCACATGATTTTAGCCAGAGTACCTTCGTTGACTTTTATGTTCTCTGTGTGTAGCATGGGAGGTCCTCCCGGTGGCTACGGGGGCAATACGTACATCGGAATGCTTGATATTTTCGGTTTCGAAATTTTCAAGCACAATTCTTTTGAGCAGCTGTGCATCAACTTCACAAACGAAATGCTGCAGCAGCATTTCAACAACAACACATTCAAGCTGGAAGAAAAAATCTACAATGAAGAGCAGATTCAATGGGCACACATCGATTACATCGACAACAAGCCCATGATTGAGCTGATCACGAAGAAGGTATGTACAGCATCTTCGGCGTATGACGCACAAGGTTGATCGTACGTCTCACTTTGCACCGGTGCTTGCAGCCTTTCGGCATTTTGCCAACGCTGGATGACGAAACAATTGTGGGAGATCGCGGCTCCGACCAAAATTTTATGGCCAAGCTGCGCAAAAACAACAAAACGAACCCTGTTTACCAGAATGATCCAAAATCGAAGGTTCACTTCATCGTCAACCACTATGCTGGTAAAGTACGATACGCCGGCCTGGGCTTTTTGGAGAAGAACCGCGACACGCTCACTACGGATTTGGTCGAATTGCTTCAAACATCGACACAGCCGCTGGTTAACCAATTGTACCCTCCAAACAAAGCTGTCTCGTCAAAAGAGAAAAAAGCTTCGTTGTCGAAGCAATTTCAGTCTCAGCTAAACACCCTCATGCGACGACTCAACAAAACGCAGCCTCACTACATCCGGTGTGTCAAGCCAAACAATGACAAGCGTCCGAAGTACTTCGTCCCAAGAAATTGCTTCGAGCAGCTGAAGTATTCGGGAGTATTTGAAGCGGTTGCAATCCGCAAGCAAGGGTATCCTTTCCGTTTGTCACACGCCGAGTTCGCCTCACGATACGGCATCATCTGCAAAAGCAGAGCGAGCGGAAGTCCGAAGGACACTTGCCGGGCGATCATCAAAGAACTCAAGTTGAGTTCAGACAATGTAAAGGTCGGAGTTGGGCGCATCTTGTACCGTGCGGAAGAATACCGCAAGTTGGAGCTGGATTGGTCTATCAAGTCCCGCCACACGGAAATTCGCAAAAACATCGATCGCATGGTTGGAAAGAATCCAGATGGGATGAGCAAGGAAGAGAAGGAGGTTTGGTTGCCACAACCCTGTTTCGTTTTGGCCGCAACGTCCTCTCACGAGTTGATTGCTTCGGTGGGCTTGTTGTCTTGACAGATATTTTGTATGGAGTTGGCGGGCGCCGTCCGTGAAGCTGACACATTTAAAATCTCGGTTCCCAACTTGGCTCAAGCTCGCAAGATGCTTGACCGATTGATCGGGGAACGCATTCCGGAGCACATCAAGCGGAAGCTGCGACAGGGCCGCGACACAATGGACAAAGACATTCTCCGAGACGTGCTGCATGTGTGCGAAAATGAAGGATTTTTCTCCACCCTGGTACGCGACTGTATGCAATTATTGGAAAAGATCGAAGACGCGGATTCTGCTTTAGCCATGGCCATCAAAGAGATGAAGGAAGAGTACTTGGAGAAGGCGCTTGAGATGTGCGATTCGTTCAACTACAAAGCTAAGGCCGTGGATACCGCTCGGAAATTGTTGCAGAATATCCAGAAAGCGAACAAACTGATTGCCAAAGCAATGAAATCCGTCGATTATGACCAACTGAAGAAAGCGGTCAAATTTTGCGAAAGCTTCAACTACCAGTCTGCTAAGGCAGGTGCTTGCAGTAAACTGTACAAGCGTGTGCACTCAACTAGGAAGCAGCTGAACAATGCTATCAAAGCAATGGAGCAAAAGGCCTTGTCGCAGGCCGTGGGAGCCTGCGACGAGAAGCGCTTCAACGGCAAGGTGTACCGCTGCGACCTTGAGGCCCAAGCGCGTTGGTATCTCGGCCGTGTCACCAAGATCAACAAATTGGCCAAGCAGGCAAAGAAAGAATGCATCGAAGAGCAAGTTCGCGCCATTGTTAAGGCTGCCGACTCTATTGGAATGCGCACCAGCATTATCGATGGCTTCCGCAAACTGATCAAAGGCCCGTACCTCAAATTTCTTGACGAACAGTTTGCTTGCGCCTCCAAGGTTAGTTTTTGCATTGCATCAATTTGTTGCCGCGCACCGTCTTCACTTCGCTGATTGCTGCCGACAGCTTGACGACATGGAGCGAGCCGTTTTGGTTGATGTGAAAAGGAAAGACATCATTGTGGAACAGCGAGGTGCCGCCCTGACTCTTGACAAGTTTAAAGGCCTGAAAGACCCCATGATTTGGGCCAACGAGAAGTTTGGTGGTAACAAAGAAAAGCGCGCAGCAACAATGACTGAATTCCAAAAAGACCGACTTCACTCGCCTTTCACGATGGCCTGTGCACAAGCTATGCAGCGTGGAGATAAGGCGTACCAGAAGGAGATCAAGGACAAGGCCATCAATATCTTCGACACTGTCCAAAAGTTTATGCGGCAAAGAAATTCATTGAAGATTCCGCAACGCCTTGACGAGTTATTGACGGACTGTGTTCAGCATCCGTTCTTGCGGTTAGTGCGCGTGTCTTTACTCGAAGGATCGTTCGTCCTCGCCGTCATTACATTTGTGTGTTCATTTGCAGGGACGAGGCGTACATCGGTATCATCAAGCAATGCACAAACAATCCAGATGATTTCCCAGACGTCAAACCTGAGAACAAAGTCAATGCTTGCACTCTGGCCGTGGAGCTGCTGGCGCTTTGCTTGACTGTCTTCCCGCCGTCGGACGCTTTTATGGATCACTTGGAATACTTCATGAGGACAGGACCGCTGGTCAATGAGATGGAAAAGTACCGATGCCGCGGGCAGCTGCGTAAAACAGTGTTCCTGGGCGTTGACCCGGAGGACACCATCGAGCGGGAATTTTTTGACCAAACCTGCGAGTACGTTTCTCATATGCAGCAACGTTTTTACGTGATAGTAACTTACTTTGAAACTGTTTCGCTGCGAAGGTATGTCGGACGCGCTTATCTGGGCGGCGCACTGGACCAAGTTCTTCCAGAACGCCTCGAACTGGAAACTTTCGAGCCAATCGAGTACACTGACAAAAAGTCAGCTCCGTGGTTGTCGCTGAAGAAAGATTCTAAGCCTCCGAAAGCAGGTTCTTCACCGAAGCGAGGTGATAGTGACTCGGATGACACTCCTCGAAGCAGTCGAAGCAGTCGAAGCAAGAAGAGCTCCAAAAAGGACAAGAAAAGTCCAAAGCGGGAGAAAAAAAGCAAGAAAAAGGAGCGCGTTCCAGCGCCTGAGCCTGAACCGGAGGAAGATGTGTTCGACGTAAGCGCTGCTTGACGGTCTGTCACCAAGTTTACGGACCACGCATCGTCACTGCTCGTTGGGATGTTTGCAGGAACCGGAGCCAGAGCCAGAGCCAGAACGAACAAAGAAGAAAAAGAAGGATAAAAAGAAGAAGAAGAAGAAAGAGAAGAGCGGTGGCGGTAGCAAAGCCAATTTTGATGAGGTTAGTGTGCCTTCGCAAATACAACGTTGACCATACGGCCACACCAGAACGGGAGCATGATATAATGTTGTTTGTTTGTGTGATGTTTGTGTAGGAGGATCTGTTTGGATCAGACGACGGCTATGGTGGCGCTGACGATGACGACATATTTGGTGGCGGCTTGTTTGATTGAGTCTTTAATTGAAATAAAAAACCAATCAATTTCAATAACTTTGCATATGTTACCAGATGTCTTTCACTTCAGACAATTTATGAACGCGGCCATCTTGGCAGACGAGCGTCTGCCACGTGAGCTCAGGGAGTGTACCTGTAACGCAACGCTGAAATTTTTCCAGCGGATTACCGATCGCTTTTGGTTCTTGCTCGTTGTCCGGAAGATACTCCTTGAAAGACCGTTTGTGAGCAATAGCAGCAGGTCGTGCGTCTGACGGGGATGGGGCTTCCACGCTGTCATCTGGGTTTAGCAACAACGGACCCCGAGCCTACAGCGACGAACATTGTCGGGAACGGTTTCAGATTCGAGCTGGCGACAACGAGATAACTGGTGTTCAACATACTTGCGGTGTCTGCAAAAAGGCATCGAGCTCCGCGATGGTTAACTGAGCGTAGCAACCTCCTTTCAACGACTGGGGACAAGCAACATGGTGAAGGGCACTCTGTTTCGCGGCTTTTGGCAGAGCGGGAAAGTGGTGCGCCAACACATCCAGAGCGTTAGCCGCTGCCTCTTGTGTGAAAATCAAAAGCCCAGCCAAGTGCTGAAACGGAAAGTCACTCGGGGATGGAGCGATATCGATCACAACTTGAGACGAATTCGACGCGTTTTCAGTCGCGGTCGCCGTATGCTTTTGTCCCAGAATATGGCAGGCCGTCAATGCCATTATTTCGGTGAGAAAAGTGCACCAAGCATTGATGAAAAGCAATTCTTCGCGGTACAGGTGCGCTTGCTTGTCGTGCAGTGCGCGTATCGCTTTGACATCGCAGTAATCGATACTTGGTCTCATGAGGCGAAACACCAGGAAGTGGTGAATGAACTTCCGGGTTGCAAGCGACCAATGAAGTAACATTCGGGAGAAGCTACAGCTACAGCCACGAAAAAATGGCAGTGAGCTCATGCGACTGTCATCACATTTTACAACGCAACAACCGCACCCGAACTCAAGCTCTGGCTCCCTGAAAATATGTTGAAGAGCCTGACGACAGAACGCTCTCGTTCATGCAAGTACAGTTTTACTGCCGATGCAATACCACACGTACAATTTTGTGATGAATTTCAAAGACGGGCCAATGCTTGTACAAAAATTGCAAAGTCTTGCAAAGAATTTGACTATTGCGGTGGACGGACGGATCCAGCCACAGCGCGTCATTGTCCACACGTGGTCTGGACATGGAGACAGCAACAACATTGCTTGGTGGGATCAGGAGCGAAATCGTGCAACAACGATATGCAACAGAGTGACCAACCCTGCTCGAGCTTTGCGGGTAGGTGTTGCAGTACGCTGTTTAGTACCGTTTCCGAGCAGTAACCGCACACTTTCCAACACCACATCCATCTCTGCAATATGGTCGAGGCGTGGAAAGTTGTTCAATCGCGGCCGGCCAAGCTCTTCGAACCAATTGTCGAGGCATTCTAAAAAGGCTGCAACGCTCTGAACGTCGTGAATGTTACACCTTCATTACCACATCACAACGCCACGATATTTTCAGTCAACGGTGCCTTAGTACTACGTTTCGCAACAGGAAAACGGGTGAATGATGTGGCAGCCTGTTTCTGAGACGTACTTGCGGACGACTATACGAAGATACACGCCAAGGTTGCTTGCGTCCAACAGCATCGCTCTGGATAGATTGATCATCGGCGGAGGATAATCTGAAAGCGCGAGCACTTTCATCTCCAACAGCAACACTTTCAATATTTTCTGATAGCCCTGAATAGAATGCAACAGAAGTCGCTTGCGGTGGCGGAATGTGGTCCCAGCAATCGTTTCCCCGATGTATTCCATGAGATGATTTGCGAATAAGAAAAACAATGTCTCGTACCTGCAGACAGACAAACAACACTTTACAATAGCGCATCCCGGTGCAACAATTCGAATCCAGGCGCACCGTTGAAATTCTTTCGTCAAACGAGTGAACTGGGTGCTGTCAGGATCGAGTAGTGGGAGACGAATATTGTTTGGGTCGTCGAAGTCCTCTTGCAGCACATCCGCGAAAACTTGATAGTGGGCAGACCAGTCGAAGTAGTCACTCAGCTCAAGAAAGGCATTCAATGATCGCTGGCGCTGCTTTGTGGACGCTGCATTTCTACCCGTGTCAGAGGCTCCAGAGAGGAGAAGCAGCGAAGAAGACGTTCGGCGGGTAACGTTGATGGAGTCATCCAGATCGAAGTCTGTGTTTTGCCACTCTGCGATACTGAGTTGCTTCGACACACCCGCTTCTTCATTGGTTCGCGCGTCCGCATTTGGCGAGTTGGCGACGAGTGGGGACGCCCCGGTCGAAGGCTGCCTCACCGCCAACTGTTTCCACCTTGCTACGCTGCTTTCTTCCGTGGGCAACAGCATGGGTTGAACTTTGTCACCGAGACATGGAAACCGAAAGAATGCCATCGCAAGCACTCGAGCACAAAATACTGCACGTTCCTGAGACAAAAAGACGATGCCTTGGTCGAAAAAGGACAAGACTTTTTTGACCGTTCGACCTGTAAGTCAAGTAACCCAACCAAGACAAATAGAGTGGTGACAATGTATTTCCTCAGATATCATACACGACACTGAGCGTACCCATGATATTGTAAAAGTCTTTGACAATGGTCCTAGTAGATGGCGAAAAATCGCCGCCTTTGCGCCTCGAGTTGTTAATGCTGTCGTCGGGGCCCAGCTCCGCAGCAGGATGCAGAAATGTCTGGCATCCGAGTTCAGGACGAATTATCAGCAAATGAATGACTTCAAACGCGATGTACCGAGTGCCAAGCCGCATCTGCGGGTTCAGGACGTGAAGAACGACCTAGCCCCACAAAAAAAAAACACGCATACATGATGAACGGGTGCGTTGACTCCAATAATCCGCTCCAACAACCCACCTGCCACAGATTCAGGAGAGTCCGTTGCGTGGCTTGCAACTTTTTTAAGCTGTTACCGTACTCAAAAGGCTAGGTTGGACGATAAAATATATCGTGAACATCGACGCGCAGCAAGCATTCATTGTCAACAACACGTGGGGTTTACCTTGAAGCCACGAGGATAATGATGGACCAACAGTAATTCGTGTTCCCACTCCCCTTCTCCGAACGAGAAGGTTGTTCCAGTAGACATTAATAATTGCTGAAGCACACGATGGACACGAATTCAATTCATGTGACAAGGTGCAGACCGTTGCACACACGCACAGCATTAGGAACACCAACCTTGATTTGAATCAGTCCTTCATGAACCGTTTGTGGGCTAGATCGCTGATCTTTGATTCTGGCGAGAGATCGTGAAGTATCACGAATGGATCGCAGCGATGCAGGTAGTTCGCCGACGGCAGTGTCACTTTGAAGAACCAAGACACTCCGCACCCCAAACTCTGTGTACACTCCCTCGCTGGTCTGGCACAGCCTTGGCACGTTACCCAATGCCACGCGAATTCCCAAAACACACTGTTCCACGCCATTACTGTGCAGAGGTAATTCAGCTATGGACACAATCTTGACCCCGCTACCATCGTCGTGAGCATCAACAACGATATCGGTGGCACGCGCCAAAATTCGTTCGAACGAAATAGTCCCGACCGCGGCCTGCAGCACCAAACAGCAAATGCACTTAGCGAATCACATCACTGGCTGTTGCATAGTGCGTCCGTTCATGAAACATAAACGAACCAACATTTCGACTTGAGGACCCTTGCGTTTGCTTCGGCGGAACAACTCGAACCTCAAGGCTCCAAGCTGCGACAACTCAATGAATGACCCAATTTGGGTAATGGCCGGTAGAGATGCGTTATGGGCTTTCTGACTTCGAAAACTAGTGCTGTCGCGACGACGGGACGGTGATGGAACCAACGCTGCGCCAAGCTCGATTGATTCACAATCAGTCTCTGCCTGCAGCAATTCCTTCGATTCCCACAATACCGCCTCCGATACCAGACCGTTCGCGTCTTCTTCCACTTCAACTTCAGATTCTGACGATTGGAGAGTGATCTTGTCCTCCCCATGCTCAATCAGACTGTACTTAACCCAGTACATGTAGTTGGCCCAACCGCTACTGTCATCGTGAGAAGCCGACGGCAGGGCAGCGTAACTTGATCTGTCAGTTTGTGGGCTACTTAGTGCCACTAACGACAGTGGTGGAATATCGACGCCAGCCCTGCCGGCCGACGTTGGCGACAGTGTGAGTCCTCGTAGTTGTGGTGATACCTCTGGTGTGTCTGGTGCTGACGATGGAGCACGCAACGTGCGTATCATGACATCGATTTCAGAACCAGGCTCAATGCTGCGGCGAAAACGGGCGGATCGGCGCGCGCGTTTCCCGCTACCCGTCGCGTCATCGCCAATTGCAAACGATTTTTCACGACTTGAGCTTGGTGACGACAAAGTTGGTACTGGAAGTTCTTCGTGAACATTTTGTTGGCGCTGTTGAGACGGAAACTCACAAATCAGCGTTTGGAACTGAATCGCCCATTCTGAGTACACTTTGACACTACCTTTAAAACTGAGACGGCCAAGCTTTGAGGCGGCGCTTGGTCTTGAGGATAGTTGGTCCAAGTCGATCAATTTGTCCGTCCTGTAGTCTTTGGCGTACTTACACCCAAAAACAGCGTGGTCGTACAGCTCAGGTCCAGAAATCATGCGCAAAAGTGGGATGCTGACATAGCCGAGGACGGAACGTTTCCGTTTCTGACGAGACGAGTCGTTCGTCGATCCGAGGCGTTGGCTTCTGCATAGAAACAAGTTAACGGCGACATCAAACGGGCTGTTTCGGCTCCCTGCAGCTTCATTGGCATTCGCACGGCCGCTCGACCCTGTCTTCAAAGGTTTCAGCTTCGTTTTTGCAACGAACCGATCCCAGTTGTAGCAGCGCTTCGTCTCGGCCGCTCCGACTTCGGAATGTCCAATCAACTTGGGTCCTACTTGGACGTGCCAAAATAGACTTGCATTCGACCGCCACGAGAACCCTTTCAACTTGAAGTCGCTCAAGTCAATCGTCACTCTATCAACGTTGACACGAGACAGTTCACTTTTCACGACTTCGACATCCTGGAAGCCATCACCGCCTTTGGCAGACGCTGATGACTGCGTGACCCCCATCTCTCCTCACGGACTTTGTGCCAATGCAAACGAAAGGGCAATGCACGAAGCTGATCTACCAAATGGCTACCATATTGTGGCTGAAGGCTGCCTCGCAAGCAGCATAAGGAGCACACAGTCCCTTTTGGTGTCCCATTCGTAGAAATATGAAAATGAAAATCCGCGAGTTGTCCACACACTTCAACATTGAAATACGAAATCTCCTCACTTGCCAACAATGCATTGCACGTGACAGTTTCTGACACTCGTCGCACCAAGAGTTGACTTGCGATTTCTGTTGCCTCAGCATGACCCACCTCCCCACAACTCCGTGCTTCAAGCCCGAGGCTCGATGGCAATGTTTGCACCAACCGCTTGTCTCTCGCAGCTAACATCATCAAAGAAGTTGATGAACGAGCAAAGGCATGCCAACACAACCACGCCAGTGCGTCATCCAGCGCAAGCCGCATCATCTACAGCATCTACAGCATCACCAACTCGCGCCTTCACTCTTCACAAACACAAAGCCGGAAGAAGCAACGTATTTACTGACCACCGCTTCAGCTCTTCAGTTCGTCAGCTCTTCAGCTTCGCTGCGTCCGAAGGCTTCAATGCAATGCAATGCAAAATCGAAAGGCTTCGACGTCGTTCGTTCGTTCGTTTGTTCGTTCGATCGTTTGTTCGTTCGTTTGTTTGGATGCATTCAGCATTTTGAGCAATGGTTTGACAGCGACTTCGGCGCGCTCAATGGTCGCTTTTGCGGCGTTCACTCACTATGATATGTGTTATTTAAACGCACCAATGTCAACCGAGGTTGCGCTGACGTCGTTCGTCGTTCGTCGTTCGTCGTTCGTCGTTCGTCGTTCGTCGTTCGTCGTTCGTCGTTCGTCGTTCGTCGTTCGTTCGTTTCGTTCGTTCGTTCGTCCTTCGTTTGTTCGTCGTTTGTGGTTCGTACGTCGCTGCCCGTTGTCGCGGTGTCGTCGCCTTCCGCTTCCGCTTTGTTTCCAAGTTGCAATAGTTGTAAATTGTTGTCGTCCGTGTGTTGCTGTCATAGACTATGGCATACCCGGGTATCTAAGGTGTTCTATCAGAACAACAAGCAAACCATGGATACTGCTGTGTGCTCACCCATTCATTCACGCCATGCCGTGATGAGGACGACGCGTGCAGAGATATTGTTGTTGGTGGTCGTTGCTGATGGTGGTGGTGGCGATGGTGGCAGTGGTGCTAGCCGTTCGTCCGTTAGATGCGTTGTTGCGGAGCGTCCACTGTGCGTATTCTCATCT
>Ga0213839_1001870_pt1 | contig 12630 bp, 13 predicted proteins | sample SWPATP21_FD_160075 | JGI IMG/M metagenome (GOLD analysis project Ga0213839, IMG submission 160075) | Coastal seawater microbial communities from Marineland, Florida, United States - SWPA TP2 #1 | ecosystem: Environmental > Aquatic > Marine > Coastal | place: USA: Florida | collected 2016-08-14 | reverse complement strand
CCACTCTGTCCTCTTGCTCCATCTCCTCGAATCTTCAGCACGTTTCCGGGAATGGCGGTGATGATGGCGTTCGGCAGGTGAAACCGATCAAGGTATACAGAATTGTCGTAGCAGGCCCCCGGGCTGCTACACGTCCAGCAAGCCCGCCTTGGTGAGGTCCAGCACCAGCTCTAGGGCGTTGACCCTCGCGATGCCGCGCAGTGCTCCTCCGCCGGTGGCGTCCAGCTCGCGCGCGGCACCTTGCTCCCACCCTGTACGGCGTCGACAGGGCGGGCGCCCGCGAGCCTCACCCTCGACGTGGCTCAGGACCTCGAGGTTCGCTGAGCCGCGTCGGGCACCCAGCGGGCCACCATCACGGCGACCACCAGGATGGCTGCCAGCATCCCGAGGACGCCGGGGGTGGGGTCTTCCCCGACGGCGAGCACGCCCACGACCGCGAGGATCCCCATGCTCACGCCGTTGGACAGGAGCTCCCGCACGCTGGTGGCCGTGGCGCGAGACGGTGCATCGAGCCGCTCCTGAAGGCGGGCGTCGGCATGGATCCAGGCGAAGAACTGGGCGCCGTAGCCGACGGCCAGGAGGGGGAGGAGCCACCATGGACCCACCACCAGCGCTGCGATGGCGGCGGCGGTGCTGATGCCCAGGACGAGGGCGACGGTGCGGGCCGTCGAGGGGAAGCGGGCGGCGGCCTCGGTCCCCGCGAGGCCCCCGAACCAGACGGCGAGCACGAGGAGCGCGACCTGGTCGTCGTCGGCGTCCCGGGCGCGTCCCAGCAGCGGCACGTACTCGTCGAGGAGGAGGAGGCCCCCCAGGGCCGCGGCCACGGCCACCAACCGCGACACGTGGGGACGGGCCGCCACCTGGGCCACCCCGGCCTTCAGGGTGCGCCACCAGCTGGCGAAGGTGAGGGCGCCGTCGTCGTCGTCGTCGAGGGCCATGGGCACCGCGGGGAGCGTGCGAATCGCCAACCAGGACGGGGCGTGGAGCACCACGGTGGCCCAGCCCAGCCAAGCGAGAGGCACCTCCAGGTGCAGAAGGCCCCACGCCGCCACCGTGCCGGTGAAGATGCCCGCGGTGCTCGCCTGCTCGATGCGGGCGTGGGTGCGCTGGTAGTCCTCCTGCTCCCCGAGGGCGGTCAGCTGGTCGAAGATCAAGGCCTCCCAGGCGCCGCTGGCGAAGGCGCTGTGGGTGGCCCAGAGCACGGCCCCGACCGCCAGCCCGGTGACCGTCGGCCACTGCAGCCACACCACGAAGCCAAGCGCCCGCAGCCACAGGGAGGCGGCCACCAGCTTGCGGCGGTCGACGCGGTCCGCGAGCGCGCCGCTGGGCACCTCGAGCACGACGCCCACGAACGCCCAGAGCACGAAGACGGCGCTGATCTGGCCCGCGGTGACGCCGTGGTCGGCGAACCACAGGGTGTGGAGGGTGATCAGCGGCCCGACCTCGTCGAGGAAGGCGAAGCCCAGCATCCGGGCCCGGACGGAGGTGCCGGCGCTCATGAGCGGTTCGCCATGGAGGTCGCTCCTTGGGCCCCAGATGTATCCGCTGCGGAGCGGAAGGATGCGCGCGGATCGCGGGTCCGGTACCCTGACGTCCTGTCGGAGGAGAGATGCTGCTGCTGTGGATCGCCACCCAACTCGCCCTTGCCGCGGAGCCCGAGACCGAGGCTGCGGAGGTGCCCCCCACCCACGTGGTGGCGGTGGAGCTGCCGGACGGCGTGGAGGTGAAGCCCACGGCGCGGGAGCTTGCGAGGGGCCGACGACCCAAGGGACTCACCTTCACCGTGCCCGACAAGCCCAGCATCGACGGCCAGCAGCTGGTGGTCGAGGGGGTGCTCCACAACACCACCTCGTCCGAGGTCAAGGTGTTCCTGGCGTCGGACAAGCACCGAGAAGGACCGTTCTTGCTCGTTCCTCGGGATGTTTCGTACAAGAAGGAGGCGCCGACGGGTCGGGTGAGCCCCGCTGAGCTGGTGCTCCCGGCGGACGGCAAGGCGGTGTTCCGCAGCGCCATCGTGCTGGAGGACTGGGCCTGGCCGGAGGGCGGTGCGCCGGTCGACTGGGTGTTCCACTTCTGGGATGGCGAGGAGAAGGGCAGCCTGCCGGGCATGCTCTCACCCCCATAGCGGTACGGAGTTCGATGTGTCTCCCCTGGGTGCACACGAGGCGCCGAGGCGGGTCGAGGGCGTCGGGCTCCGGGCTTCCGCTCGCTGCAAGGGTCGCGCGGAAGGCCGGGTCGCGGGGTCAGGCCGAAGGCCGCGGGTCGAGGAGGGTCGCGGGTCCAGGGTCGGGCCGAAGGCCGCGGGTCCATGATCAGGCGGAAGGCCGGGTCGCGGGTCAGGCGGAAGGCGGGTCGCGGGTCAGGCGGAAGGCCCAGGGTCCAGAGCAGGCAGCCGCCTCGGCCGAATGCCACCCGCCCGGACCAATCCGTGTGACGAAACAGGTTTCCCCGTGCGAACTGGCCATCGGCCCAAGGTATCGCATCGATTCTGAGCCATTTCGACCCAGCGCACCTTCACCACCCCCGAAAAGCCAGCCTTCGTCCGTCGGACACGCCCCGCCGCCCGCGCCAATGGGCCAATCTGGGGTCGATACCTTTTGCGGCTGACCAGAATCTGGAGGAAAACAGCTCTTCCCCGCCGATCTGGTCCACGACGCACGAGGCGACCGGCCGTTCGCCACGGCGAGCGGCCCGCCACGCGCGGGGGCCGGCTCGAGGCACTGCGGGCGCCGAGTGTGTCCCTGCATGCCGAAGCCCGAAGTCTGACGCCTGAACCCTCCTCGGCGGCATGGGGACATCTGGCGAGGAGTTCCGATCGGCTAGAAGTCCGGACTCAGTCCGACGTCCTCCAGCTCCTTGCGGACCATGTTCTGGAAGATCGCCGGCGCGAACCAGGAATACGCCGCGAGACCGAGCCACAGCAGGTCGACGATCTGCGCCCACTCGGGCCGCCCCAGGTCGGTGAGCGCCTGGCTCCCCAGCTGGACCACCAGGTACATCCCCAGCAGCAGCGCGATCGCCCGGGTGGAGTCCCCGGCGCTGATCCAGGCCTGCCAGCGCCACCACAGGCCCAGCCACCAGCTCTGGCGGGCCTTCACGGCCACCAGCAGCTGCAGGGCTTCGCTCTCCGAGGGGTCGTTGCGGAGGGCCTCGATGGCGTGCTCCCGGGCCTCCGCCACCTTGCCTTCCCGTAGCAGCACCTGGCCCATGAGGAGCAGGCTGTCGGCGTGGTCCGGCGAGAGCTGCAGGGCCTCGAAGGCGCGGGCCCGGGCGCCGGCCACGTCGCCTCGGTCGAGGCGGACCCGTCCGAGCAGGGCCAGGGTGTCCAGGTCGACGGGGGCCAGGGCCAGGGCTTGCTCCAGGGCGGCCTCGGCGTCGTCGTGGTGCTCCTGCATCCGGTGGAGCTGGGCGAGGAGTCGGAAGTTGGCGGGGTCGTCGGGCTCGACGGCGACCAGGTGGTCCAGGTGCTCGTGGGCCTCGTCGAAGCGCCGCCCGGCGATGCACACCTGGGTGAGGGCGTAGAGGGCGAAGGGCTCCTCGGGCTCGATGGACAGGGCGAGGCGCGCCTCGTGCTCGGCGGCGTGGAGGCGACGCTGCCCGAGGAGGGTCTGGGCGAGCAGGGCGTGGGCACCGGTGTCGTGGGGGTCCTGACCCAGCACCATGGTCAGCGTGCGCTGGGCGGCGCCGAGCTGTCCGCGCTGCAGCTGCTGCATGGCCATCCACGTGCCCTCGGAGAGGTTCATCCGAGCACCAGCACGGCCAGGGGTGGGAAGCCGATCCAGCCGCGGACGAGGAAGCCCACGGCGACGACGGGGAGCCCGTTGCGGGCCTTCCCGCCGTAGTACTCGAACAGCCCGAAGGTGCGTCCCTGGCGGACGAAGAGCCAGTAGCTGATGCCCAGCTTCCACCCGCTGAACAGGATGAGCAGGTAGGACACGGTCCACTCGGGCAGGGTGCCGGTGCCGATGAGCACGAGGACGAGCAGGGTGATGAGCACATTGCCCACGAAGCCCAGCACGGCGAGGCCGGCCTCGAGACGGCGGCTGGGACTCCCCATGGCCCAGGCGTTGACCACGAACCAGGGCCACGACAGCCAGGCGCCCCCGAACATGATGGCGAAGAGGGGCCAGATCGGGTTCACCGCGAGGTGGGAGAGCCCGGATGGGGCCGGCTCGTCGGCGATGCGGTAGCTCGGCATCCTATCGTCCGTGCTTGTCGAGGAACTTCAGGACCTCGTCGTACTGCCCGCTCTCGTTGGCGTAGCGGGCGTAGTTGCGGGCGGTGGTGAGCCACTCCAGCGTGGTGGGCTTGACGTCCTCGAGGGCCTCGAGGAGGTGCGCCTGACAGATGGGGGTCTCGCGACCCGACGCAAGGGACGCCTCGATGGCGACGTCGACCGCGGTCTCGACGAGGTGCTCGAGGTCGGCGCCGCTGAAGCCGGACGTGCGCTTGGACAGCGCCACCGGGTCCACGTCGTCGGACACGGGGCGGTCCGACAGGTGGATGTGGAGGATGGCCTCCCGTGCCGGTCGGTCGGGCGGCGGCACGAACAACACGCGGTCGAAGCGGCCGGGTCGACGGAAGGCCGGGTCGACGGACCACGGGACGTTGGTGGCCCCGAGGATCAAGACACCGTTGTTCTTCGAGGCGAAACCATCCATCTCGGCGAGAAACTGACTGACGAGCTTCGCGGTCTGGCTGTCGCGGGCGTGGGTCCGCTTGGCGCCGAGCGCCTCGACCTCGTCGAAGAACAGCACCGACGGGGCAGCCTGTCGCGCCTTCTCGAACAGGGCATGGAGCTTCTGCTCGGACTGCCCGACGTACATGTCGAGGACGTCGCTGATCTGGACGTTGAGGAAGGTGTAGTTGCACTCCCCCGCCGTGGCCCGGGCGAGGAGGGTCTTGCCGCATCCGGGGGGCCCGTAGAGCAGCACACCCCCGCCAGCCCGCTTGCGGAAGCGCTGGAAGAGGCTCGGCTTCTGCATGGGGAGGATGATCTTCTTGCGGATCTTGTCCTTGATGGCCTCCAGCCCACCGACGTCCTGGAAGCGCACGATCTCCCGTGGGCTGTCGAGCCAGGTGGAGACGTCGTCGGGGTCGACCCGCCGGACGTCGTGTGCCGGCACCTTGTCGGCGTCGGAGGCGGCGGGGAGCTGCATCTCCAGGGCAGTGCGCAGCGAGGCGTCCTCCAGGGTGGGGTTGGCGGCGACGGCCTGGTTGTAGGCCCGTAGCGCCTCCTCCGATCGGTACAGGGCCGACAGGGCCCGGGCCTTCAGGAGCACCAGGTCCGGGGTCTCCCCTGCGGACCCCGCTCCCTCGAGCATCACCAGGGCCGCCTGTGCCTCCCCGCGCTCCAGGGCGGCGGGAAGCAGCACCTTGAGGAGCTCGACGTTGTCGGGGCTGCCAGCCAGGGCCGCGCGCAGCGCTGCGTAGGTCGCGTCGTCCAAGGATCCTCCGTCGAGCCGCGGTAACCCGTGGTCAGGCGAGGGCGGCGTACAGATCCACGGGGTTGCCGTCGGGGTCCCGCAGCTGGGCATAGCGCTGGCCCCAGACGGCGTCCCAGGGCTCCTTCAGCCCTTCGTGGCCGGCCGCGACGACCTCGGCGTAGGTGGCGTCGACCTCGGCCGGGGAGGCGCAGCGAAAGGCAAGGCCCATGCGGTGGCCGCCGGACGGCGGGGACCAGTGCGAGAAGCTCTGGACCACCTCGACGGTGTCGAAGAGCAGCCGCATGCCTCCGGGCAGTGCCGCCTCCACATGCCCCTCGGCATCGGCGCCCTCTGCGAAGCGAAGACCGAGGGCTCGGTAGAAGGCCAGGCAGCGGGCCATGTCGGTGGTCACGATTCCGAAGGCGTCGAGGGTCGGCAAGGGGCACCTCCGTCGCGAACGTAGCCCGGCGTCCACAGGGGGTGCAGGAGCCATCCCACGAAGCCCTTGCGGGGCCGACCCGGGAGCCCCGCCTGCCCGGCCTCCTCGTGGCACCAGGTGCCGAACAAGCGATCGATCCAGGGGAAGAGCGTGGCGTAGTTCGCGACGTCTCCGTCCCGCTGGTGGTGGCGATGGTGGAAGGCGGGCGTGGCCACGAGCAGCCCGAGCCAGGTGGGGGTGCGCACGTTGCTGTGCACGAACTGGGTGTTGACCCGCAGCGCGATGGCCAGGAGGCCGTGGACACCGAGGGGAACACCCAGCAGGACCAGAGGCAGGTTCTGGGCCAGGGTCATCAGCAAGATCTCGACGGGGTGCTGTCGGAAGCCGGCGAGCCAGTCGAGGCGCTCCGCAGAGTGGTGGACGTCGTGGAGCTCGCGGAGGCCGGGCAGCACGTGGGCGGCTCGATGGTAGGCGTAGCCGGCGAGCTCGAAGACGAGGAGGGCGACCGGGATGGTGACCCATGGGGTCGCACCCTCCAGGGGCCCGCCCGCCCGGGACGCGACCCACAGGAGGAGGCCGGAGGCGGCGGCCAGCACGCCGTGGGCCAGCACCCCTCCCACCGTCGCGAACAGCGCGTCGGTCCCCCTCCCCTCGCGACCGGTCGGGTGCAGCGGGCTCATCTCCTCCAGGGGCACGAACACCAACGCGCACAGGCCGACGTAGAGCAGCGGAAGGAGGAGGGCGCCCAACACGGGTCAGTAGCCGGCGAGCAGGGTGGCGGTCCCCAGCAAGCCCAGGGTGGTGAGGCCGGCGAGGCCGACGAGGAGGGAGAGCACGGCGAGGCCGCGGCGGGTTCGTTTCGTCATGCCCCACCTACGCAGCCACGCGGTCCCTCCTTACACCTCGTCGCCGAAAGGAATCCCCGCGACGTCGAGCACCTGCTCCACCAGGCTGTCGACGGGCTCGAGGCCGCTGATCACCCGATCCGCGTGCTCCCTGGAGGGCACGACGAAGCGCTCGTGCATGGGGCGCACGGTGGCGAAGTACTGCTCCAGGATGTCGTCGAAGCCGCGGCCACGCTCGGCGACGTCCCGGCGCATGCGCCGCGCGAGCCGGATGTCGTCGGGGGTGTGGACGTAGACCTTGTGGGTCATGGTGGCCCGCAGGGCGTCGTCGGTGAGGACGAGGATCCCCTCCACCACCAGCACCTCGGCGCTGGGGAGCGTGGCCCACTGGTCGTCGGACAGCCGCGCCTGGGTGGCGAAGTCGTAGGACGGGACCCGCACCGACCGGCCCGCCAGCCACGAGGCCACGTGGTCCCGGAGGAGCGCGGTGTCGAGGCTGTCGGGGTGGTCGAAGTTCCACTGCCCGAGCCCGGTCCCCGGAGGCACCGTCTTGTAGTAGCGGTCGTGCTCCAGCAGGGCCGCGCGGTCGCCGAGGGCCCGCACCAGGGCCCGTGCCACGGTGCTCTTTCCCGAAGCGGTGCCCCCCGCGATGCCGATCACGACCCGGTCCATGTCTGCCCTCCGCGGGGGCCGCTATCGCCTGGATCGGGCCCAACGGCAAGTATATAAAACGACTGGTCGACTTTAAATCATTACGGTGCGGACCGTATTCGAGGTCGACGGCCGGTGAACGCTGACAGACCGGTACGAGGAAAGCCCAGATAGAAGCTTCGTTGCACGCTGGGTGTGAGTAGGTGTTTCACGTGGAACGTCGGTCCTCGGTGGCGTGAAGCCGAAGGATGGACGGTCGCAGGCGCCGCACTTGGTGGCAGCACCTGGCGCGAGGGCCGTGGCGGCGCGCGGGGCGTCCCGAGTGGGAGGCGCCGCGTGGCTCGTGGGCTTCCGCTGCTTCGGCGTCCGCGCGCGGGTGCCCTCCCCCCTTCCGTTCCCAGGAAGGCGGGCAGGCAGGCACGTCCTCGTGGCCGCCCGTCTTTCCCCGCAGGGCCCGTCCGAGAGGCGGTTCTCGAGCGCTCCGCTCCCCCGTGGGTGCGGCCCTTAGAGGAGCGGTGGGCTCTCAGTCTTCGCGGCGGACCAGGACGGGGCCGTCGACCTGCGCGCCATTGCGCACGTCGAGCCACGGCGTCTCGATGCGGCCGACTACGATCGCGGTCTCGAGGAGGGTCACCCGCTCGGCGGCGATCAGCTCCCCCTCGATGCGCCCTCCGACGAGGGCCTGGGCGACGTCGACCCTCCCCTTCACGGAGCCGGCGACGCCGATCTCGAGGAGGTCTGGGGACGTGATGGTGCCGAGGAACATGCCGTCGATGCGGACCCGCCCCTCGAAGCGCAGGTCTCCTTCGTGGTGAGCACCCACGCCGAGCCACCCGCTGACGGGCAGCTGCTTGTCGGCGGGTGGCTGGCTCAGCGCGTTTCCCGGAGAATGCCGATCAAACGCTCGAGATCCTCGGCATCGGCATAGTCGATCACGATGGTGCCGCCCTTCTTCTTGGGCTTGATGTCCACCGAGGTGTGCAGGGACTCCTGGAGCAGCTTCACGGCGTACTCCATGGTGCGCTCCCGCTGGCGCCGCTGATGGGTCTTGACCACCGAGGGTACCTTGACCAGCTCCGAGACGAGGCGCTCCGTGGCCCGCACGGACAGTCCATGGGCCAGGACCTTCGAGAGTGTCCTCCGAAGCTCGTCTTCGTCGGTAAGTGGCAGGAGTGCGCGGGCGTGACCGGCGGAGATTCGGCCCTCGCGCAGGGTGTCGAGGACGAAGTCGGGGAGACGCAGCAGTCGCACGAGGTTGGCGATGGTGCTGCGGTCCTTGCTGACGGCGCGTGCCACCTGGTCCTGGGTGTAGCCGTATTCGTCGATCAAGCGCTGGAATCCTCGAGCGGACTCGATGGGATCGAGGTCGGAGCGCTGGAGGTTCTCGACGAGGGCCACCTCGAGCTGTTGGCTCGGGTCGTCGGCGTCCCGAACGACGACGGGCACTTCCTCGAGGCCCGCCAGACCACTGGCGCGCAGGCGCCGCTCCCCTGCGATGAGGATGTAGCGGCCCTCCGAGCGACGCACGACCAGCGGGGACAGCACCCCGTGGACCCGGATCGACTCCGCCAGGTTCTCGAGGTCGCTGGCGTCGAAGACCTGCCGGGGCTGCTCGGGGTTGGGCCGGATCTCGTCGAGGGGAACCATGCGCAGGGCATTGCGCTCGGGAGGCAGGACGTCTACGTCGAGAGCGCTGTCGGGGATCAGGGACGCCAGGCCCCTACCGAGTCCGCGGGGGGTGCGACTCATACTGCCTCCTTCCTGCGGCCGATGCCGCTCCTGCCGCGGGTGCGGCGCGCGATGAGCTCGTCTGCGAGGGCCAGATGGGCCTTGGCCCCCGACGAGCTGGGGTCGTAATGAACGATGGCCTGACCATGGGAGGGGGCCTCCCCCAGGCGTACGTTGCGGGGAATGACCGCCTGGAACACCTCGTCGCCGAACAGGTGTCGGGCCTGGGCCTCGACGTCGCGGCACAGGTTGGTGCGGGGGTCGGTCATGGTGATGAGGATGCCCTCGCGGCTCAGGTCGGGGTTGAGCGACTTCCGGACTGCGTTCACCGTGCGCAGGAGCTCCCCGAGACCCTCCATGGCGTAGTACTCGGCCTGCAGCGGGATGAGGACGCTGTCGGCCGCCACGAGGGCGTTCACGGTGAGGAGGTTGAGCGTGGGGGGGCAGTCGATGAACACCCAGTCGTAGCGGTCCCGGATGCGGGCGAGGGACCGACGCAGGCGGCGCTCCCGATTCTTCTCCTCCGCGAGCTCGAGCGCGGCCCCCGCCAGATCGCGGGTGGCGGGGATCAGCTCCAGCCCGTCGACCGAGGTCGGCACCCGGACAGAGTCGAGGTCGCGGTAGTCCATCAGCACGTCGTAGACGCCCATGGTGGCTTCCTGCCTGGGGCACCCCAGGCCACTCGACGCGTTCCCCTGGGGGTCCATGTCGACCAGCAGCACCTTCTGGCCTCTGGCCGCGAGGGCAGCAGCGAGGTTGATGGCCGTCGTCGTCTTGCCGACGCCACCCTTCTGGTTGGACAGGGCTACGACGCGGGACCGATCGCCGCCAAGCTCGTCCAACGGGGTCGTCTCGAGGGTCTTCATGGGAGATCCGGAGGGGGGACTGGAGGGATTTGGCTGGGGGAGCCGGACCGTTGGCGGGTGCCACGGTCGCGAGAGGTGCCCCGATTGTAGCGACGCATCTGGGCCGCGTCACGGTGTTTCACGTGGAACATCCGCGGCCTCTGACCCCTCCCTGACGAGGCGATTGGGCCACAATGCAGGTAGAAGCAGGGCAATGGGTCGCTCATCGCGGCCGTGCAACAGGATCCGGCGCTGCGTGTCAAGGATCCTTGCATCGTTTGGGGGGCGCGTCGGCCCGATCTCCCCTGTCGACGACGCGGGTTCGGGGCTACCTGCATCTCCCATGGCACCCGACCTCCTCACCGTTCACCGTGACCTCCTCGAGCGCTTCCGTCGCTCCATGAACCTCGTGGGCCCTGGACCGGTCCAGGAGCACTTCGACGACTGTGCGCTGGCCCTCGAGGGGCTCTCGCCGGCGGGGCGATGGGCCGACCTCGGATCGGGGGCCGGCTTTCCCGGGCTGCCACTGGCGGCGCTCTGGCCCGAGCTTCGGGTCGACCTCGTGGAGTCCCGCCGCAAGCGGTGCACCTTCCTCGAGCACGTCCTGGAGGAGGCGGAGGTCGACCCAGGCCGGGTCCGGGTGCTCTGCGACCGCGTGGAGCGGATCGACGGGCCCTACGACGGCGTGGTCTCCAGGGCGTTCACGGCGCCCGAGGGCTTCCTCGAGCATGCCGCGCGCCTCCTACGGCCCGGCGGGGTTGCGGTGCTCTTCCTCCAGGGGGACGCAGAGGTACCCGCCGACCAGCGATTCGAGGTGTTCCACGTGGAACCGTACCGGCTGGGACCGAAGCACCGAAAGTCGGTGGCCCTCCGGCTCCTGGGGGACTGACGCGGCCCGATGGTGGCGCTGCGGGCCCCACAGACGTATCCTTGCGTCCTCGAACGGAGAGATCATGCGTTGGATGCCCGCCCTTGCCCTGCTGGCCCTGGTCGCCTGTAGCGGCGACAAGGAAGACGACACCACCCCGACGCCTCCGGGAGACGCAGACACGGACGCCGACGCCGACGCGGACAGCGACGCCGACGCCGACGCCGATGCCGACAGTGACGCGGACGCGGATGCGGACGCCGACACGGACACGGACACCGACACGGACATCGGGACCTACCCGGCCGATCTCATCGGTGAGGGCGACATTGTCATCACCGAGATCATGCAGAACCCCGACGCGGTCAGCGATGGCGTGGGCGAGTGGTTCGAGGTGTACAACACCACCGGTGCCTCCGTGGACCTGCACGGAATGATCATCCGCAACCGGAGCGGCAGCCAGTCGCACCAGATCAGCACCAGCGTCGTGGTGCCGGGCGGCCGCTTCGCCGTGCTCGCCGTGGAGGCGGATCCGGCGGTGAACGGGGGCTTCACGCCAGCCTACGTCTACTCGTACACGGACGTCGACCTGGGCAACACCGCCGACGAGCTCGTCCTCGCCGACAGCGCGGACAGCCGCGTCATCGACGAGGTCGCCTGGGATGGTGGGCCTTCCTTCCCCGATCCCGTGGGCGCTTCGATGGTGCTGGATCGGGACAACCTGAATGCCGAGGACAACGACGTCGGAGGCTACTGGTGCGAGAGCGAGGCGTCCTTCGGCGCTGGGGACTACGGCTCTCCGGGCACCACGAACCCGGACTGTGTGGATGACCCGGGTCCGACGGGGGACACCGGGGACACCGAGACCGGCTACGACACCGAGACCGGCTACGACACCGAGACCGGCTACGACACCGAGACCGGCTACGACAGCGGCTATGACACGGAGTCCGGCTACGAGGACACAGCGTACGAGGACACGGCCTACGACGAGACCGGCTACGCCTACGAGACCGGCTACGTCTACGAGACCGGCTACGAGGACACCGCGTACGACGAGACCGGCTACGAGGACACTGCGTACGAGGACACGGCCTACGAGGACACGGCCTACGAGGACACGGCGTACGAGGACACGGCGTACGAGGACACGGCCTACGAGGAGACCGGCTACGACTCGGCGTACTACGCCTACCCTGTCGACCGTCTCGGCGGCGGCGACCTCGTGATCAACGAGATCCTGCACAACCCGAAGGTCGTCGGCGACGGCTTCGGGGAGTGGTTCGAGGTGTACAACCCCGGCACCACGGACGTCGACATCACCGGCCTGATCATCCAGGACGACGACGCCGACTCCTACCAGGTGCTGACCACCACGGTCATCCCGGCCGGTGGCTACCTGGTGTTCGGTGCCGACGGGAACACCATCGACAACGGAGGGGTGGACGTCGACGTCGAATACGCCAACTTCGATCTCGACAACACCGACGACGAGGTGGTGCTGACCACGTCGACCGGGGTCGAGATCGACGCGGTTCGCTACGACGATGGCGTGCTCTTCCCGGACACTGCCGGTGACGCGATGAGCCTCGATCCCCGCTACCGCGACGCGGTCTCGAACGACGACGGGCTCTCCTGGTGCGACGCGGTCGATGTGTACGGTGACGGGGACTACGGAACCCCCGGCACGGCGAACCCGTACTGCACGCCCTTCGACACGGGGGACACTGCCGACTCCGGCTACGACAGCGGCTACGTGGGCGACACCGGCTATGTGGGCGACACCGGCTACGTGGGCGACACCGGCTACGTGGGCGACACCGGCTAT
>Ga0213839_1001869_pt1 | contig 12643 bp, 10 predicted proteins | sample SWPATP21_FD_160075 | JGI IMG/M metagenome (GOLD analysis project Ga0213839, IMG submission 160075) | Coastal seawater microbial communities from Marineland, Florida, United States - SWPA TP2 #1 | ecosystem: Environmental > Aquatic > Marine > Coastal | place: USA: Florida | collected 2016-08-14 | reverse complement strand
CCCCCTCTGACCCCCGCCGGCGGGCTCCGCCCTCCTGGCCCTCCCGGGCTGGCGACGAGGCCGTTCTCGGCGATGACCTCTCTGTGTGTCCTCCCGTGGAACCACGTCCCTGCACGCGCGTAGGTGGGGCGTCGTTCGGTCGTCGGTCCCCCTACGCCAACGGCAAGTGGATCACCGTCCGCAGCTCCTCCACCGGCGTCTCCTGCGGGTCATCCACGTAGATCTCCCACCCCGCCCCCGGGGCCCGCCCCAGCTCCGCGGCATGCCTGTACGTCGCCATCCACGTCTGCCCGACCGTGTCGTACGACCCCGTATGGGTCACCACCAGCACATCCCCGGCGGCCGTCATCCCCGGCGTGATCTCCCCTTCCCCATCCACCGCCTCGTGGACCATGCAGCCCGCATGGCAGTCGGCGATGCCCGTCTCCGGGTCCATGGCACACCACATCGCCATCGGTCGGGAGGCCGGCGTGAGCCCCGTCCGCTCCACCCAGGCCATCACCTTGGGCAACACCTCGGCGAAAAAGGCACCGAGCTCCGAGGTGGGCACCTCGCGGCGGATACCGACGAATGGCCGTGCTTCGAGCTGCTGCAGCGTGATCTCGGACATGCTCCCCTCCAGGTTCGACCGCCCCTATCCTGGACGATGGCGCCGGACGACGGCGACGTCGTAGTCCCCGGTCGGGCCCGGCATCCGCCGCGTCGCCTCCCACACGAACCCGGCCTTCTCGAAGGCCCGCACCGAGCGAACGTTGCGGACGTCGGGGTCGGTGACGCAGCCGGTCACGCCGGGACGCACCCACACGAGCTCGTCCAGGACCCGGCGGAGGACCCGCGGACCGACGCCCCGACCCACGTGCTCGACCTCCCCGATGGCGAGGTCCAGCCCCATCTCGGTCGGCTGCGCACCGAGACGATCGGCGTGCTCCGGGTGATCCGACCAGGCGTACACCTGGACGAAGCCGATGGGACCGTCGAGGTGGATCAGGTAGAGACGCGTGGGCTCGGTCCCGTCGATGCGGGGCCCGTACCTGGCACGCACCGACGCCAGGTCGGCGTCCTCGTTCCACCAGCAGGCCACGTGGGGCGCGGCGAGCCAGCGCTCCATCCACCGCAGGTCGTCCCAGCCCATCGGGGTGAACCGCATGGGTCGGGATATCCCACGACATGTCCGACGCCATCCACCGAGGCGACCTGTACTGGCTCTCCCTCCCCCGCCCTGGCGCCGTCGACCGCCCCCATCCCCACGTGGTCGTGCAGGACGACGTCTTCAACCACAGCCGCATCGACACCGTGGTGGTGTGCGCCCTCACCACCAACCTCCACCGGGCCACCGAGCCCGGGAACGTCCTCCTCGACGAGGGCGAGGGCGGCCTGCCCAGGCAGAGCGTGGTGGTGGTGAGCCAGATCGCCAGCGTGGCCAAGGCCGACCTGGGCGAGCCGCTCGGACGCCTCGCCGACGCCCGCGTGGACCAGATCCTCGATGGCCTGCGCTTCCAGCAGCGCTCGTTCGGACGCTCCCAGCGCCGTCGGTGACTCACCCCGCCGCCAGCCGCTCCCGCACCGCCACGTCGCCCCCGGTGAGGTGCACCACGACACCGTCATCCCCCACCCCGACGACCTTCCCGTACACGAAGACCTCGTCGATGGTCAGCCGCACGTCCTCGAACACCGCGACCTCCGACGCCGTCACCACCCGGACACGGCGGGTCGACGCCGCCACGATGGTGGCCGGCTCGGCGTCCGCCCCGAGCCGCTTGCCCACCAGGCGCTCCAGCAGGACCTCCTCCCGCTGCGTCCACCAACGCCCACCACCGACCTCCTCCAGCGTGAGTCCGTCGAGCCCCCGCACCTCGTAGACAGCCATGGGCTCCGCCTTCCCCTTCACGGCCACCTCGCTGGGCCCCACGGCGTCGAGCCCCTCCCCGACGGCCTCGACGACGCTCGCCGACACCAACACCTGGCCGCCGACCGTGAGCCCCTCGACCCTCGACGCCGTGTTCACCGGGTCCCCCACCACGCCGTACTTGGCCCGCTGCTCGCTGCCGATGTTGCCGGCGACCACGTCTCCCGTGCACAAGCCCACGCCCATCTCCAGCGCCGGCAGCCCCTCCGCCTGGCTCTCGCGGTTGAAGGCCTCCATCGCCGCCTGCATCCTCAAAGCGCAGCGTACGGCACGCCGGGCGTCGTCCCGGCCGCTCACCGGCGCGCCGAACAGCACCAGGATGGCGTCGCCGAGGAACTCGTCGATGGTGCCCCCCTCCTCCACGATCACCTCGGTCATCCGCCCGAGGTACCGGTTGAGGACCCGCACGGTGCCCTCCGGCCCCAGCCGCTCCGACAGCGCCGTGAAGCCTCGCAGGTCCGACATCAGGATGGTCACGCGCTGCACGGTGCCCCCCAGGGCCAGGGCACCGGGGTCCGACAGCAGCGTCTCGGCCAGGGCGGGGGTCAGGTAGCGGCCGAAGGTGTCCCGCACGAAGTCCCGGTCCCGCAGCCCCTCGACCATGTCCGCCATGGTGGTGGCCAGCTGCCCCACCTCGTCGCGACTCCGCGACTGAATGCGCACCTCGAGGTCTCCCGCACGAATGCGGGCCGCATGACCGGTCAGCTCGAGGATGGGGTCGGTGAGACGCCGACTGAGCCACACGATGAACAGCATCCCCAGCGCCATGACGGTCAGCGTGGTGAGGCCGTTGGTCACGAGCTGGGTCCACCGGGCCTCCCGGTGCCGCGTCTCCATCTGCGCGACACCCGCCAGGTAGGCCTCCTGGGACAGCAGCGCCCGCAACGACCCCACGTGGACCCCACCGGAGATCACCGGGGCGAGGACCTCCACCACCGGCGGGTCCCCCTCCAGCGTCCGCAGCTGGACCCGGGCCCGGGCCACCCGCTCCTCCAGACCAGACGCCGTCGGGCTCACGGCGCCTCCCCCGAAGAGGGCCTGCTGGCCGTCGAGGAGGACACGCCCATCGAGGTCCAGCCACTGGAGCCCCACCAGGCCCTCGGTGAAGTGGCTGGCGAGGAGGAGCTGCTCGAGGGGTGCGGTCTGCTCGGGGTCGTACACGAGCGACGCGGCCAGCGACAGGTCCTTGCCCGTCCCCAGAGCCTGGGCGACGAGGGCCTCGCGGAGCGCCTCGTGCTGGCTGTCCAGCTCCACCGCCTGCTGCTGGAGTGTCAGGCTCGCCGCCAGCCCTCCCTGGAGGAGCGCGATGCACAGGACGGCCACCCCACCGAGGAGCATCATCCGTGGACGGAGCCCCTCGAGCCACAGCCAGCGCTGGTGCACCCCTACTCGGATGATGCCGATGAGGCCCAGCACCACGGCGCCTCCTGCCCCGAGGGCCAGCACCAGGGGCAGCCAGCTCGGGGGCGCCGACGACTCCGGCGGACCGCTCCACACCGGCTCGTCGCCCTCGGGAGGCAGCGGCCGGTCCCAGCGCTCGGAGACCCTCAGCTGCGCCGCTGCCAGCGTCGCCTCGACGGGCGCGCCGTCGACGATGTCGTGCATCGCCCGCTCGATCACCGAGCTCACCGCGCGCTCGGAGCCCACCCGCGGCCGCAGCACCGCCCGGGGAAGGATGGTCCGGAAGGCGTCCAGCTCCGGGTAGGAGGCAGCCAGTTCCCGGTCGTCGAGCAGATCCCGACGGGACGGGATCTCGCCGAGGTCTTCCAGGAAGGCGAGCTGTTGCTCCCGGCTGGTGAGGAAGCGGACGAGCTCCGTGGCCAGCTCCGGCTCTCGGGACGCCCCGGAGACCGCCAGGTACCAGGACCCCAGGTTCGACGCCCCCTGCCCCTCCTCCAGGCCGGGAATCGCGGTCACGCCCACCTTGCCGGCGATGGGTGAACCCGGGAGCTGGGCCAGCTTCCAGCGGGTCGACCAGCTGACCAGGAAGGCGGCGTCGCCACGGCCGAAGGCCTCCTCCCCAGAGGTGTAGTTCCCCCGCCACCCGCGCCAGATCGCCGGGGCCGCCACCGGCGACTCGTCCTGGAACCACCCCTGCAGCTGCTCCATCACCTCGACATTGATCGGGTCGTCGAGGATGGGCAAACCGTCCCGCTCGAAGCCGCCGCCCGAGGCGCCGAGGAAGGGCAGGATGTCGTTGTACAGGTAGTCGTTGTGCAGGGCGATGGGCACGTCGACTCGGGGGGCGAGCATCCGGGCGGCCGCGGTCAGCTCGTCGATGGCGTCGGGGGCATCGATCCCCGCATCTGCCAGCAGGTCCGCTCGGTAGAACAGCACGTTCCCCTTCAGGGACAGCGGCACCCCGTACACGCGGCCGTCGTAGCGCCCACCGGCGACCGCCGTGTCGACGAAGGGGTCGACGTCCACCCGACCATCCAGAGGCAGCAGCCACCCAGGCCGGGCCATCTCGGGCACCCACGGTGTGTCGAGGAGGAGCACGTCGACGTGGGGGTCCTCCAGGGCCCCGAAGCGAAGGAAGGCGTCGTGGGCATCCCACCCGGTCCACTGGACGGACACGAGGTGGACGTCGACGCCCGGGTGGGCCGCCTCGAAGCGCTCCAGGGCCTGGACGTAGGCGTCGTTCTCCAGGCCGTCGCGGACCGAAGCCACCAGGGTGAGGTCGACGGCCTGGGCCGACGTCGCGAGGAGGAGGAGGAGCACGCACCCATCCTACTTGGGAGCGGGGGGCTGACGATCCACGAACTCGTCGATGCCGATGGGCTGCCCCCTGGCTCCGGCGTCCTATAGGCCCTACTTGAAGTCGCCGTTGCCGGTCCAGGCTCCCTCGGCGGACCGCTTCAGCGTCATCTCCAGCTTGGTCGCCTTGTTCCCACAGCGCCCCATGGCGTAGACGCTCCGCGGCGTGACCGTGAAGGCCATCTTGTCGACGCTGCGGCTGGTGATCTGGACCAGCGTCTCGGTGAGGCGGGTGCCCATGACGTCGCGGAACAGGTTGAAGTCCACGGTCGCGGCGTCGAGCACCGCCACGGGGCGCTCGCACCCATCCTTGTTCTGCACGCTGGCGGGGATGTTCAGCTGGAACGTGGCCATCTGGATCCGCCCCTCGTACGGCCCCACCTTCCGGGTCCGCTCCTCGTCGGAGGCCCGCACCCGGCGCTCGTACTGGTCGTCCGTCTCGTTGGCCTTCTTCATCGGCAGCGGCACCTCGTCCTGCGCCGCCTCGATGTCCTTGAACACCCCCTCGAACCACCCGAAGAACTCCCCAGGATTGGCCTCGGTGACGGTGATGGTCTCGGCCGGCGCGCCCGAGCGAGCGTTCTGGGCCTGGACGTGCAGGGGGAGCTGCGAGCCGTCGTAGAAGAGGCCACACTTGGCCGCGACCGCCTTGATGACCGGCTGGGGAACCTCCTTGTCGATGAGCTCGTAGACGTCCTTCGGGCTCCAGCGGACGTTTCCGTCTTCGATGGCCTTCACCACCTTGTCCGGCGTCCACTTGGTGGCGCCCGGCGGGGGCAGCAGCGGGTAGATGTCGCCGGTGCGACGGATGGTGATCCCTTCCCCATCGTCCTGGGCGAGAGCGGGTGTGGCCACGCTGGACAGGGCGAGCACGAGCAGGGCGACGACGGACTTCATGGTTCCTCCGGCGGCAGGGTACCCCGAGGGCCGGGTGGGGCGCGAGGGGGGACCCCCAGGGACACCGGGGACTTCCGCGTGCGACGACGATAGGTCCTCCCATGGCCTGGGCCGAAGACGACTGGGAACGCACCGTCCCCCCCATCGAGCTCCCCCCCACCGTGATCGACGGACTGCTCGGCGGGCTGGGGCCTGCCCGCTCGGTCACGAGCCTGCCGGGCGGCAAGGCCAACACCAACCTCCGCATCGACGTCGACGGGCCTCCTCTCGTGCTCCGCATCTACCAGCGCGACGCCGACGCGTTCCTCCGGGAGAAGACGCTTTGGACGCGGGTAGCACCCTTCATGCCGGTTCCGCGTTGCCTCGGCGAGGGGATGACCCCCGACGGCCATCCCGTGGCCATCCTCCCCTTCGTGGACGGCATCCACCCCGCGAGGGCACTGGCCGACCACCCCGAGGAGGCCGAGAACATCGGGCGCTGCCTCGGAGGCTGCCTGGCGGGGCTGGGCCGGGTGCCCGTCGACGGCATCGGCCTCTACGCGCCGGATCTGTCCCTCGCCCGTCGCTTCGACTCCGTCGGCCACTCCTTCGACGACCTGATCCGCTGGAGCCTGAAGCAGGGCCGGGCCCGCGGCAGGATGGGTGCAGAGCGCCGGGCCCGGCTGCGTGATCAGCTCCCTTCCCTGGTGGACGCCCTCGCCCCCCTCGACGCCCACCACGGACTCGCCCACGGCGACTACAAGTCGGCGAACCTGCTCCTCCGCCACGACGGGAGCTGGTCGGTGGCCGCCGTGCTGGACTGGGAGTTCGCCTGCCCGTTCACGCCCATGCTCGACATCGCCATCCACTTTCGGCACCGGAAGGGCTGGCCCGACGCCCTCCAGGTGGGCTTCGAGACCGGCTACCGCGAGGCCGGGGGCTGGCTCCCGGACGACTGGCGCCGCCTGTCACGCATCGTCGACCTGATGAACCTCGTCGGCTTCCTCAACGCGTCCGGGGACCGGCCCCGGCTCTACACGGACGTCCTCGCCCACATCGACGAGACGCTCCGGGGGAGCAGATAGGTCGGCGTGTCGGGTAGCGCCCTTCCTCCGCTGAACATGCACATGGAGCGTGACGGCTCGACACGCTACAAGGCCCAGTCTCCGGAGGCCCAGTGTCGCGACCCCGCTCCTCGAACGCCCTTCTGACCTCGCTCCTCGCGCCCCTGCTGGCCGCCTGGCTGGTGGTGCTGCCCATGGCCCCGGCCTTCGCCCAGGAGCAGGAGGCGCCCCCGACGGTGTGGCAGCAGGCCAACGACGCCTTCGCCCAGTACGTGGTGGGCACGCTGGCCAAGGCGATGTTCTTCGACCTGACCTTCTGGGACAACACCCTCCCTCCCGACAAGGCCGTCGACACCGTGCAGAACGGGTCGTTGGTCACCGGCTACACGCCCGGGAGCGGCTACACCCTTCGGGAGCAGTTCGAAGCCGCCGACGGTGTCCGCTACATCGACGACCCCGAGACGATGAAGCTGGGTCGCCTGGAGGTCCGGGTCCGCACCGTCTCCCGCAAGGGCGCCGACGGCCGCCCCGAGTGGCAGCTGGTGGCCAACGTCCCGGCCCAGCAGGTGGACCTGGCCGCCGTCGGCCTCGAGCCGGCCGAGGCCGACGTCCCCGAGGCCGAGCGCATCGTACGGACCAGCCAGCTGGCCCCCTTCCCCGTCGAGGTCGATCTCTCCACGGCCACCACCCAGGCCCTCGACGTCCCCCTCCCCCCCGACCGGGTCCCCGTGAAGGCGGGCGACACCGTGGTCAACAAGGACGGCCGCATCGGCGAGGTGGTGGAGCTCGGCCCCCCGATGATGCTCCTCGACGCCACCACCACGACGCGCGCCGAGGCCTTCCCCAACCCCGATGGCCTCGACATCCCCATCGTGGTGGCGTGGCTGGTCTTCGGCGCCTGCTTCTTTACCCTGCGGATGATGTTCGTGAACTTGAGGGCCTTCCCCCACGCCATCCAGGTCACGATGGGGGTCTACGACGACCCGGAGGAAGAGGGAGAGATCAGCCACTTCCAGGCGCTGTCCTCAGCCCTCTCGGCCACGGTCGGCCTGGGCAACATCGCCGGTGTGGCGGTCGCGGTCGGTGCGGGCGGCCCCGGCGCCGTCTTCTGGATGATCATGGCGGGCTTCCTCGGCATGTCGTCCAAGTTCACCGAGTGCACCCTCGGACAGATGTACCGGACCGTGCGGCCCGACGGCTCGGTGTCCGGCGGCCCGATGCACTACCTCGACAAGGGCCTCGAGGAGCTGGGGATCGGCCCTCTCGGCAAGCTCCTCGCCGTCACCTTCGCCGTGATGTGTGTGGGCGGGAGCCTGGGCGGCGGCAACATGTTCCAGGCCAACCAGTCCTTCGCCGCCGTGTTCGGCGTGCTGACCGAGTACCAGCTGGTCGACCCCAGCCACCAGACCACCGCCAGCGTGGCCTATGGCCTGATCCTCGCCGTGTTCGTCGGCATCGTCATCATCGGGGGCATCAAGCGCATCGGCCGCGCCGCCGAGTTCATCGTGCCGGTCATGTGCGGTGTCTACCTCCTGGCGGGCTGTGCGGTCCTGGTCGCCAACGCCCCGGCCGTTCCCGGGGCCTTCGGCACCATCGTCAGCGAGGCATTCACGCCCCAGGCAGGCCTCGGCGGCATGGCGGGCGTGCTCATCCAGGGCTTCCGCCGCGCGGCCTTCTCCAACGAGGCCGGCGTCGGCTCCGCGTCCATCGCCCACTCGGCGGCCACCACGCAGTACCCCGTCCGCGAGGGCATCGTGGCGCTGCTCGAGCCCTTCATCGACACCATCGTGGTGTGCACCATGACCGGACTCGTCGTGGTGGTGACCGGCGCCTACAAGCTCGAGGGCGTCGACGGCGTCCTGATGACGAGCGAGGCCTTCGCCAGCGTCCTCCCGTGGTTCCCGGTGGTGCTGTCCCTCGCTGTGCTGCTCTTCGCCTTCTCCACGATGATCAGCTGGTCCTACTACGGCGAGCGCTGCGCCATCTGGATGTTCGGCGACGGTGTCCGCACCCCGTACCGTCTCCTCTTCCTCGTCTGCGTCTTCTTCGGCTCCGTGTTCCACCTCGGCCCCGTCCTGGACTTCAGCGACCTGATGATCCTCGGCATGGCCTTCCCGAACATCCTCGGCGCCATCCTCCTGTCCGGCAAGGTGAAGAGGGCCCTCGACGAGTACTGGGTCAAGCTCGGGAACGGAGAGTTCGCCCCATGAAGCTCGCCATCCTCACCTCCGGTGGCGACGCCCCGGGCATGAACGCGTGCGTCCGCATGTTCACCAAGGCCGCCATCGCCCGCGGCCACGACGTGCTCGGCATCCGAGGGGGCTACGAGGGCCTGCTCGACGGCGACGTCGTGGAGCTCGACCTGCCGATGGTCGACGGGATCTCCCGCCACGGCGGCACGATGTTGGGGTCTGCCCGCTCGAAGCGCTTCCCCACGCCCGATGGCCAGCAGCTCGCCTCCCTCCGCCTGACGGAGCTCGGCGTCGACGGTCTGTTCGTGATCGGCGGCAACGGCTCCCTCACCGGGGCCCACGTCCTGTCGGGCCACGCCCCCTGCCCCGTGGTGGGTGCCCCCGCCTCCATCGACAACGACGTGGGGCACAGCCGCCTGTCCATCGGGGTCGACACCGCCGTCAACACCATCGTCGAGGCCTGCGACCGCATCTCCGACACCGCACGGGCCCACCGCCGCGCCTTCGTGGTCGAGGTCATGGGCAGGCACTGTGGATACCTCGCCATGCGGGCCGGCATCGCCGCCGACGCCGACGCCATCCTGTTCGCCGAGCGGGACCGATCCGACGCCGACACCATCGCCGACCTGAAGCAGCTGCTGTCCCGCTCCTTCTCGAAGACACGAGGAAAGCAGCGGGTGCTGATCATCAAGGCCGAGGGGGTGGAGCTCTCGACCCACGCCCTCGTGGAGGAGCTCCAGGCCCACCTCGATGCCGAGGTGCCCGGGGTCGGCATCCGCGAGACCATCCTCGGCCACGTCGTCCGGGGCGGGAACCCCAGCGCCACCGATCGCCTCATCGCCCAGCGCCTCGGCGGCGGGGCCGTGTTCGCCCTGGAGGAGGGCGTCACCGACGTGATGCTCGCCTGGGAGGCCCCGTCCGAGGTCGGTCAGGCCACCCAAGACCCCAGCGTTCGCCGCATTCCCCTGCAGGACGTCCTCGACGAGACCGCACGCATGCTCGACGGCACGTCTCCCGCCACCCGTGCCCGGGTAGAGCTCCTCCTCACGGCCGAGCGGCTGCTGGCGCTGTGAGGTCGGGGGAGCGCCCGACCAGCATCACCACCGAGATGCACACCGCCATGCCGACGGGCACCAGCAGCAGGGGGCTCACGCCGTACCCGGCGGGGAGCACGCAGACCGCCACGGCCACCGCACCCACGGTGAGCGCGTAGGGGAGCTGGGTGCGCACGTGGACCATCAGGTCGACCCCCGCCCCGATCGACGACAGGATGGTCGTGTCGGAGATTGGGGAGATGTGGTCCCCGAGCACGGCCCCGTCCAGGACCGCGGCCATGCTGGCGAGGACGATTGGGCCGCCCTGGGGATCGATCTGAAGGGCCAGGGGCAGGACGAGGGGGATGAGGGTGCCCATCGTGAAGTAGGACGAGCCGGTTCCGAAGGCGGTGAGTCCGGCGAGCACGAAGGTGGCCAGGGGCAGCAGCTCCGGAGGCAGGCGCCCCTCGAGGAGGGACGCCAGGAAGGGCGCCGCCTCGGTCTGCTTGATGAGGGACCCCAGCGTCCACGCGAGGTAGAGGACCACGAGGGCAGCGCCCACCGCCTTGGTGCCGGCCCAGGCCGCGCGCCCCATCTCGGAGAACGACACGCCGACCGCGCGGCCGGTGCCCAGCGACACCAGGAGGGCCAGCGAGGCGCCCAGCGCCATGTCCAGGAAGGGGTCGGCGGCGTCGAGGACCTCGAAGGGCGCCTTCCCGGCGATCTGGAAGTCCAGGTTGAACAGACCATGGCCCACCAGGATGCCGAACACGCCGAACACCAGGGTGCCGACGGGGAGCAACCCGACCCAGAGCGGACGGTCCTCCTGGGCGGTGCCGCCGCGTGCAGCCACGGGGCGAGCCTGTGCCTCGTGCCGACGCATGGCCCCGAAGTCCCGTCCGCTGATGGCGATGGCCCCGACGAAGGCCAGGGTCAACAGGCAGTAGAAGCGGTACGGCAACGCCTCGAGGAAGAGCCCGAAGGGCGCGACGTCGGACCCGACGGCCTCGAGCTCCTTGGCGAGCAGGCCGACCTCGTAGCCGATCCAGGTGCTCACCAGGGCGACGCTGGCGATGGGCGCAGCGGTCGCGTCCACGATGTACGCGAGCTTGGCGCGGGACACCCCGTGCCGGTCGCACAGCGGGCCCATGGAGGAGCCCACGACCAGGCAGTTGGCGTAGTCGTCGAAGAACACCAAGGCGCCGGCCAGCCAGCTGGCGACCATGGATCGGCGCCGGTTCGTCGCCACCCGCTCGACCTGTGCGACCAGCGCGCGGGTGCCACCGGACCGCCCAAGGACGCCGACCGTGGCAGCCACGGCCACGGAGAACGCGGTGATGGTGGCGTTGTCCGGGTCGGTGACGTTGCCCCAGATCGTCTCGAGGAGCAGGGTCGGCGTGGTGAGAGGATCCCCCTTGGTCGCGACGGCGGCGGCCACCAGCGCCGCTACCAGCAGCGACCCGATCACCCGCCGGGTGAACCAGGCCAGCAACACGGCGACGATCGGAGGCAGCAGCGCCAGGCCCCCGTCCCAATCGAGCATGGTCGCAAAAGCCTCGGTCATCGTGCTCCCCGGAATCGGCCCGGGATTGTATGTTGACCGTCGGAGGCACGCCTTGCTCGAACTCCTCATGGTGATGATTGGCGCCGGCGCCACGATGATGGCTGGCATCCCCGTGGCCGTGCGCCTCGCCCGTGCCGGCTTCGCGGACGTCGATCTGTCCGGGTCGGCCAACAAGTTCGGCTCGGCCCGCACCGGCGGAGACTCGGCGGGCTTCGCCCCTCTCGATCTGGGCCCGGATCCCATGCAGTGGCCCAGCGCCAAGCCGTGGAAGCGCTCGAACCTGCCGATCCCTCAGTGGCCGAGCACCACGTGGGACGACGAGCACTTCGGTCGCCACGGAAAGCCCGACGGCTACGATCAATCCACCCACGAAGAGCGCCAGCGGGCCCGCCCCGCCCCAGAGCCCGAGCGCCAGCCCCGCAAGCAGCGGCCCACCGTGGAGCAGCGGCAGGCGCAGGAGGCCCAGCGGCACGCGGATCAGGAAGAGCAGCGGCGCCAGGCGGCCCGGGCGGAGCTCGAGAAGCGGCAGCGGAGCCGCGCCCAGCAGCAGGAGCAGCAGCAGCAGCAGGCCCAACAGCGAAAGGCTCAGCAGCGGCAGGCCCAGCAGCAGCGGCAGGTCCAGCAGCAGCGACAGGCGCAGAAGGCCCGCAAGCCTCAGCCCCAGGGCGGCCCCGACGGCGCGCCCGCTCGCGAGGAGCTGCTGCGGCTGGTCGACACGGTCGGCCTGGCAGGCACCGTGCAGGAGATCATGAAGCGCACGGGGTGGGACTTCCGCAAGGCCGCCCAATACCTCGCTCGGGTCCGGTCAGGGGGCTGACCGGCACTCCGCGAGGAGCGTGATAGCCCCGCTCCGTGCCCGAGCCCGGACCGGCCCTGTCCATTCCCCCGGCGGTGGGGCGGGCGCTCCGCGTCGTGGCCCTGCTTGCCTTCGCCGTCGTCGCGCTCCGCTGCGCGTGGATGAGCGACGACGCCTTCATCACCCTCCGCCACCTCGAGCACCTCTGCGAGGGCCACGGCCTCCGCTACAACGTCGCCGAGCGGGTGCAGGCCTTCACCCACCCCCTGTGGGCTCTCCTGCTCCTCCCCGGTCACGCCCTCACGCGAGACCCCTACTACCCTCCCCTGGTGCTGAGCCTGGTCGTCGGCACCGCTGCGGTGGCGCTGGCCGCCTGGCGCACGGCCCCGAGCGCCGTCGCGGGGGCTGCCGGGCTCGTCCTGTGGACGGTCTCCAAGGCCTTGGTGGACTTCAC
>Ga0213839_1001866_pt1 | contig 12671 bp, 6 predicted proteins | sample SWPATP21_FD_160075 | JGI IMG/M metagenome (GOLD analysis project Ga0213839, IMG submission 160075) | Coastal seawater microbial communities from Marineland, Florida, United States - SWPA TP2 #1 | ecosystem: Environmental > Aquatic > Marine > Coastal | place: USA: Florida | collected 2016-08-14 | reverse complement strand
TGGCCGGTGACCAGCCCGGTGCAGGCGTCCGCCGGCGACATGGTGGTGTTCGGCACCCCCTCGGGCCCCCGCTTCCACATCCTCCGGGAGGGTCCGGTCGGCCAGGCGCCCACCGCCCGCGAGATCGTGCAGACGGCCCGCCAGACCGGTGGCGAGCGGGGCTTCATCCAGGGGGTCACGGGCCTCGCCAGCTCCCTGACCAAGCCCGCCAGCGACAAGAGCTCGGGCATCTCCCGGGAGATCCAGCGGCGCTCGCAAGCCTCGATGCTGGCGTCCAACGGGCCCTTCCGGATGCTCTACGTGCTGTCCACCCGCTTCCGCCAGGGGCAGCTCTTCAGCCCCTACATGATCGTCGGCATGGGCATCGCCATCATCGGCACCCTGGGCACGGGCAGCGTCACCTGCTCGGGCGTCGCCTACACCATCTGGACGACCCTGGGCCTGGAGTGGTAGGACGGGCCTCTTACCTGGAGGCCCCATGCCCCGCATCCCCGCCCTCTCCCTCCTCCTCGGCACCTTGTGGCTGAGTGCCTGCAGCGGCACCACCGAGGCCGACGTGAAGCCCCCCGAGGATCTCCCCGAGGCCGCCGAGAAGGCCAAGGTCAAGGCGTTCGAGAAGAAGCGCCCCGAGGCGCCGGCCGCCCGCGACGTCCCCGAGGCCCCCATGGAGCGCCCCGCCGAGGTCACCACCACCGAGAGCGGACTGCAGTACTGGGACGCCGCGCCGGGCGAGGGCCCGAGCCCCCAGGAAGGCGACAACATCGTCATCGAGTACAGCGGCTTCCTCGAGGACGGCACCCTGTTCGACTCCTCCTTCAAGCGGCCGAAGCCCTTCACCTTCCCCCTCGGCCAGGGCCGCGTGATCAAGGGGTGGGACGAAGGCGTCGCCACGATGAAGAAGGGCACCAAGCGCCAGCTCATCATCCCCGGCGACCTCGCCTACGGGGAGAAGGGCCGCCCGGGTCGCATCCCCCCCAACGCCACGCTGATCTTCGACGTGGAGCTGGTCGGCTTCGAGACGCCCCCCAAGGCGCCGGAGAAGCCCCAGGACGTCGCCGAGAGCGCGTTCACCACCACCGAGTCGGGCCTGAAGTACCACGACTTCGAGGTCGGAACCGGCGACGCCCCCACGGAGGGCAAGCCCGTCAGCGTGCACTACACCGGCTGGCTCACCGACGGAACCCAGTTCGACAGCTCCATCCCCCGTGGCCAGCCCATCCGCTTCCCCGTCGGCAAGGGCCGGGTGATCAAGGGCTGGGACGAGGGCATCATGAGCATGAAGGTCGGCGGCAAGCGCCAGCTGGTCATCCCCTACGATCTCGCGTACGGCGAGCGTGGCCGTCCGCCCACCATTCCGCCGATGTCCACGCTGATCTTCGAGGTCGAGCTGGTCGGCGTCGAGTAGACTCCCGGTCCCATGCTCCTCGCCCTCCTCTCCCTCAGCTTCGCTGCCGACCCCATCGACCCCTTCAAGGAGGCCGACGAGTCGGACCAGTTCCGCTTCGAGGAGCAGCTGGTCACGGTCGCGTCCCGCTACGCCCAGACCGTCCAGAAGGCGCCCAGCATCGTCGAGGTCGTCACCGACGAGCAGATCCGCCAGCGGGGCTACCGCGTCCTGTCCGACGTCCTCCGGGACCTCCCGGGCATCTACGTGTGGCGTAGCGTCGAGGGGCGGGACCTCGCCGCCATGCGAGGGGTGATCAGCGCCGACAACAACAAGCTGCTCGTCCTCGTCGACGGGCAGCCCTGGTACGACGGCGTCTACACCAACGCCCTGATCGACGAGTACATGCCCATCAGCCACATCCGGCAGGTGGAGGTGATCAAGGGTCCCGGCAGCGCCATCTACGGCACCAACGCCTTCAGCGGCGTCGTCAACATCGTCACCTACGGCGGCCGCGATCTGCAGGGCGGCAGGGTTCGCTGGGTCGCCGGGGCTCACGGTCGCTCCGACATCACCGCCACCGCGGGGGGCACCGCCGAGCTGGGAGCCATCGAGGCCTCGATGTCGGTGTACGCCCGCTCCCTGTCGGCCCTCGGCCAGGGTCTCGGCATCACGCCCGACGGCGACATCGACATCCCCAACACCGACCCCAAGAGCTCCATCAACGTCGGCGGCCGGCTGGTGCTGGAGGATCTGTTCGACATCGGCGACCTGAAGACCCAGGTCCACCACGTCGACTACCAGCACACCTACCTGTTCAACGGTCAGGAGAACCCCTACGAGGCCCAGGGCAAGGAGCTCGGTGACTTCGCCCTCGGCTACCGGAACACCTTCGTCGACGTGCGCTGGGGCATGGAGCTCTCCCGCGACGTCACCCTGACGCCCTACCTGTTCAGCCAGTACCACGACAACGGCAGCGCCTACTTCTTCGGCGGCGACATCACCGTCGACCCCGACGACCTCACGGCCTCCCAGTTCCTGCTGACGGTCGACGCCGAGAAGACCACCCGGCGCTGGGGAACCGGTCTCGACGTCGAGGCCCGCCCCGGCATCGACCACGTGGTCGTCGGCGGGGTCGGCGTCGAGAACACCACCGTCCTCAAGCTGTACGACCAGGCCTTCCTCCTCGACGGCGACCCCTTCGTGTTCAACAACTTCGGCGCCTTCGACAACTGCGGCCAGGTGGTGGGGCTCCCGGGGAACGGCCGGGACTGCGGCAACCCGCGGCTCCTCAACATCTTCGGCTTCGCCCAGTACACCTGGACCGTGACGCCCTCCTTCGAGCTCGTGGCGGGCGCCCGGGTCGACAAGCGGGTGCCGATGAACGACGGCGAGCAAGGAGACGACGGTGTCTTCGTCCTCCAGGCCAGCCCCCGGGCCGGCGTCCTGCTGGTGCCCACCGACCGCTCCACCCTCAAGCTGCTGTACGGCCGCGCCATCCGGGCCCCCAACGTCCGGGAGCTGCTGGTCGTCGCCGACCAGGACCCGACCACCGGGGTCTACGCCTTCTCGAGCGGGAACATCAACCTGGTGCCCGAGAACATCAACACCGTGGAGATGGAGGCCCGCAACGAGTTCGTCGAGGGCTTCTCCCTGCGGGTCGACGGGTCCTACAGCCAGGTCAACAACGAGATCGACAAGGTCGACCCCGGCATCTACTGCAACCTCCCCGGCGCCCTGCGCATCGTCGCGGGGGAGGTGGGCATCGACGCCGCCGCCGGCCCCATCCGGGCCCAGTCCACCTACGCCCTCACCTTCGCCAGCTACGCCGAGGAGACCGCCTTCGACCCCGACGTCTGCGACTTCGTGTGGGCGGACCCCTACGGAGGCCGGCAGCAGTACGAGTTCCCGCCCCACATGGTGAAGAGCCGCCTGGGCATCCTGGTGACCGACCAGCTCCAGGTATGGACCCTCAACGAGCTCTACAGCAAGCGTCCCCGCAGCGAGTGGAGCCCCGACGGGGGCATGGAGGATGGCGACGCCCTCGCTCTCTTCCACCTCGGCGTCACCATGAGCGACATCGGCAAGAACGACCGCTTCCGGGTGGGGGCCAGCGTGCGGAACCTCCTCGACACCCAGTGGAACTACGGGGTCTACCGAGACGACGCCAACGAGCCGGACCTCACGTCGAACACCGGCTTCCGCCGCATGGTCTCCGTCGACCTCGAGGCCCAGTTCTAACAACCTGCTCTGGGCAGTGTAAGAAAGCCGCCGACACGCCGTACGAAGGGCGAACCCACCCGGTCCCTCGCTGTCGGAACCCGGCATGAACCTGCTCTCCCGCATCGACGCCTTCGTCGCTCGCACGCGCCCCTGGTGGCTGTGGGCGGGCCAGCTGGCCCTGCTGGCCCTCGGCGTCCACCTCGCCGCCGACCACCTCGACGACGCCGTCGCGGCCGGACTCCGCGCCCTCCCCCTCCCCTGGCCCGACCCGGAGACCCCGACGTCGATCGGCACCTGGGGCGCCCTGGCTCTGGAGCTCCTCGGGGTCCTGTGGTCTGCCTGGGCCCTGGCTCGGGCCCACGGGGCGCCGGTCGGGTCGGTTCGGGCGTGGGGCCGACGGATCTCGGTCCACGCCATCAGCGCGCCCCTCGCCTGGATCCCGCTGGCCCTCGCGGGGGCCTGGGCCATCGGGATGGCCACGGAGGACGCCGTGGCTGCCTGGCTCCCCACCCTCGACGGGGGCTGGAGCACCATCGCCACGGGGGCCGGCTGGCTCGCTGCGGCCCTGGTGACCTGGCGCATCGCCCTGCCGGGATTGGTCGACCTCGTGCGCCGCACCCCGGAGCCCAAGCACCGGCGCGAGGGCCTGGTCTGGCTCCCCGTGCTCGTCGTCCTCTCCGCCTTCGCCTGGCGCTACGGCGTGCCCGTGTGGGGCCTCCTCGAGGGCATGCCATGAGCCGCCCTCTCGCCGACTTCCTCTCGGAGCGCTCCCCTCGCCGCCCTACGAACCCGCCCCCCCGGCGTCGCCTCGGGCTCCTCGATCTCCTGCTGGTGGCCGCTGTCGGCCTCGTGGGGCTCGGGCGCACGCCGGCGGGGGCACTCGTGGGCTACGTCGCCGACCGGGTCCAGGGCGAGAGTGCGGAGATGCCGAGCCTCACCACCTTCTTCAGCCACGGCATGGTGGCGGCCCCAGATGCCCCGGTCCAGCTGCCGCCCCAGGCACCCTCCCTGGCGCCCGGCCAGCTCCAGGAGCCCCACCGCACGGCCCTCGCCAGCGCCCTGGGTCAGGCCATCCCCGAGCGGGTGTCGACCCGCCTGTCGGCCGCGGGCCACGAACCCACCGTCGATGGTGCCCTGGACTGGGTCGACGCCCTCGAGGAGCCCGACCCCGAGCGTGCCATCGAGCGCCTGGTCCTCGGCGACGAGCTCCTCGCTCGGGCCGTGGGACGTGCCCGGGCCGCCGGTCAGGACCACCCCGAGGCCTACCAGGTCCATCGCCTCTACCTCCCGGGCGACGTCCGCACCGACGCCGACCGCGTCGTGGGCACCGCGATGGCCCTCTCCACCGTGCTGGACCTCGGGTGGCCGATCCAGGGCCCCCACCCGGTCACCTCCGGCTTCGGCTACCGGGTCCATCCCACCCTGAAGACCCGCAAGTTCCACAACGGCATCGACCTCGGCGTCCCCATCGGCACCCCCGTCGTGTCGCCCCAGGAGGGCACGATCGCCGCCGTGGCCTCCGACGCCACCAGCGGCACCTACGTCATCGTCGATCACGGGCACGGGGTCCGCACCACCTACTGCCACCTCTCGGAGGCCCTGGTCACCAGCGGCGCCAAGGTGGAGCGGGGGGCGCTGCTGGCGAAGAGCGGCAACACGGGACGCTCCACCGGACCCCACCTGCACTACATCGTGCGCATCGCCGGCGATGCGGTGGACCCGGCCCGGTGGCGGACCCAGCCGACGAAGTGACGACCGGTCAGAGCAGGCCGGCGTCCGACAGGGCCCGCTTCGCCGCCTGGGCGCTGAAGCCGAGTCCGTAGACCTCCTGCTCCCCGTCGAAGGCGATGGCCGCGTAGAGCGGCGCCACGCCCCCCACCAGGCGAACCACCTGGCCGCCGTTGCTCAGCCGCTCGATGGGCTGTGGGTCCACGCTGTAGAGCTGGCTGAGAGGCGGTGGCAGCAACCCGGTGATGGTGCCCACCCGCACCACCGCCACCTGGCCGTTGGCGTTGCTGTGGGCCACCACGCCCTCGGCCGATCCGAGCGCCCGGTTCGTGCGATAGCCGCCCGGCGCCGCTGCGGACGGGTCGGACAGCCCCTCGGGCCAGCCCTCGGTGGCCGCCGCGGCCGCCGCGGGGTCGCTGACCGCAGACAGCAGGGTGTTCGCACGGGCGTCCCCCAGGGTCCTTGCGTCCCGGAGCGGATCCGAGCTGCCGGCGATCAGCCCGACCTCCATCCGAACCGCCTGGGCCGTGGACTGGTTGTTTGCGGCGTCGTCGAGGGCCCGCTGGAGGGCCGAGCTGTACTGCCTCCCGACCGTTCCGGCGTAGGCCAGCGCCCAGCCCTCGGGCCACGCGAACTTGCCGGCCAGGTACATGCCGTCCCGAGCCCCTTCGTCGAGGCGGCCCGCGTCGATGCGGAGCTGAGCCCGCATCGCCAGCAGCCGAGGCTCTGCGGCCACCTCCTCCTCCGCGACGTCGAGGAGGCCCAGCAGCGCGTCCGCAGGGGCATCGCGCATGCGGGCGTCGAGGGACGGGGGCCACTCTCCGGCGATCTCCCGCCCGGCCCGCGCCATCCCGGTCTCGTACGCCGACTTGTCGAGGGCCAGCCGCGCCAGATCGGCGAGCCGTCGTGCTCGACGGGCGTTGTCGGGATCCAGGTCGCTGGCCACCTCCATGGCGTACACCGCCGTGCCGAGGTCCGAGGCCGCCAGGGCCCGCTCGGAGGCGTCCTCCCACAGCTGCGGGTCGTTCCCGCCGATGCGAGCAGCGGTCAGGGAGTAGGCCAGGCCCTCCTCCACCGCCCCGACCTCGGCCGTGGCCCGAGCGGCGAGGCCGATCACCTCCGGGTTCGTAGGATCCTTGCGCACGGCCTCCTCGATCTTGGAGGTGACCTCGTCCTTCGGGATGCCCGACTGAGCCGACGCCAGGGCACCGAGGGCGATGGCCGCCCCACCACCCGTCCCGGAGTCCACCAGCTCGTCGACGATGGACTGAGCCTTGGCGGTCTCGCCCCCCTCCAGGGCCAGCTCCGCGAGGCGGATCCGAACCCGCGGGTCCTCCGGGGCAAGCTCCGCCGCTCGCGCCAGCAGGTCGGCGGGCTGAGTCCAGAGCGCAGCCGCCTCCTCGTCGCTGGCGTCGGGGGGCGGCCCCTGCAGTCGCTCGGCCAGGAGCAGCGCCGTGAGGGCCACCTGCGGGTCGGAGGCACCCTGGTGGGGGCCTGACGCGAGCCACGCCCGCCGGTACAGCCCCGCTTCCTCCATGGCGACGGCCACCGCCACCTGCTGGGCCGGGTTCTCCTCGGCGAGCTCCAGCAGGGCATCCCACGGCCGGTCGTCGCCGGGCTGAGCCACGTCGGCCAGGCCGGCGAGGAGCGCGTCGAAGCCGGTGCTCACCATCCCCTTCTTCAGGGTCTTTAGGGCCTTTCGCTCGTTGCCCACCGACCACCAGAGCTGCGCCGCCAGTACCACCTTCTCGGCGTCGGACAGCTCCGGCGAGGCCATGAGGCCCTTCTCGGTGGCCTTGCTGGCGGCTGTGAAGAGCAGCAGCTCGGTGCCCTGGCTGGCCTGGGTCGCGAGGAAGTCCCGGGCCGCCTTGTCCTGGGCGGGGGTGCTCTGGCGGTAGGGCCGCTGCACGTCGATCTGCAGGTTGGCCTTGGGGCCGTTGCGGCTGTACAGACGGCTCACCATGGCCTCGGGCTGGAAGGCCGAGGGCGCCGTTCGGCTCCCCAGCAGCGTCAGCGCGGGGGGCGGGGCGATCGTGACGGTCTCGTCGACCGCCAGGTTCGACGGAAGCCAGCCAGCCATGGCGGGAGCGAGGGTCGGCGCCACCACGCCCCGCAGCCCGAAGCCCACCGTGGTGAGGGCCTCCTTGTCGAAGCCGGAGACGGTGAGGGTCAGCGGCTGGTCCGAGCGGGTCACCCCGCTGGTGGAGACCTGCAGACGCTCGATGCCTGGACGCCCCTGCATCACCAGGCGCCCGAGGGCCTCTCCCCGACCCGCGTCGTCGAGGGGCGCCAGCAGCTGGCGCAGGTACTCGGTCGCCGCCCCGGTGCTCGACACGCTGCTGGACCAGGCGGCCGAGCCATCCCCCGCCACGGTGACCGTGGTCGTCACCGTGACCCGACCGTCGACGATGCCGGTGTCGGGGAGCGTGAAGGGCAGCTGCCCAGGGGCCCACACCGTGGCTCCGAGCATGCTCGCCGGCCGGTCCGGGACGGAGGCCCGCTCGGCGGCCGGGTCCACGTACACGATCCCTCGCTTCGTGGTCACCACCACCATGGGCCGGGTGAGCAGGGCGGGCGCGGGCACCGTGGACGGGAAGCCGACCCCCCCCGCCGGACGAAACAGGCCGGGCTGGGCGTCGAAGCCGGCGATTCGCAGCAACGCGATGAGGAGGACGCCCCGCTCGGCCGCTGTTCCGGACCGCGCCTCGGAGACCTCCACCGCCGACCGGGCGTCGGCCCAGGTGCCGGGAGGGCCCCCGTCGAGCTGCACCCGCTGGAACGCCCGCTCGGTGATGCCGCCGACGCCGAGACCCTCCAGATCCGCAGCGACGTCGCGACCCAGCTCGGGCTTGGTCGCCATCTTTCCGTCCAGAGAGGCCGAGAGCTCGTCGCTGGCTCCCTGCCAGTCGGCGTAGGTGCTCCACGCCGCTGCCGGCATCGCCTCGCTGCCGGACCAGGTCATCCGCACCGTGCGGGTCCTCCGGCTGATCTCGTAGGTGGGGTTGGCCCCGGGGTCGGCCCACACCGACAGCTGCTGGCTCGTCGGCACCGACACCTCGAGCCTCGCCGACTCCACCGGCAGATCCGGCGCCGAGCGCATCACGCCGCTGTGGAAGCCCCTCGGACCCCTGTGCTGGGCCTGCAGGCGGAAGGTGTCACCCTCCTGGACGTCGGGCGGCACGATGAGCACGTCCTCCAACACCATGGCGGCCCCGTCGGCCGCTCCATCGAGCCCGGGGGGCACGAAGACGCCGGCTGCACAGGCCGCTGGGTCGTCGACCCGGAGCGTGACCGTGATGGTCTCGGTGAGCTGGCGTCGGTAGTCGACGCGGACCTCGACGTCGTGCTCCAGGATGGTGGCGGGCGCGGCGAGGGCCGCAACGAGGCTGATCAGGGCTACGAGCATGGCCGGAGCCTACCAAAGGCCGACCCCCCTGGGGGCCGCGCAACGGTGAAGTGACCCACCGCCGGTCGACAAATCGTCCAGTAGGGCTATGGCAGTGTCAACGAATCACTTAAAGTGACACATGAGAGATCGGGCCGGCACCCCGCCGAGCCCGCGGCGTTCCGCTCCCTGCCCGGGGGGCCACGCTCTCGGAGGAACCGATGTCCTGGCTTCTGCTCGTATCCCTGGCCCATGCCTGGCCGACCGATGACGCCTGGGTGCCCCTCACCCAGGGTGGCGCTCCAATGACCGACCCCATCGGCGACCACTCCGGGCTCGACGAGTCCGGTGATCTGTCCAGCGCCACCGACCCGGTGCTCTCCTGGTTCGTGGACGCCGACGACGTGTACTTGCGGGTCCAGGTGCAGCGGAGCCCCATCAACGGCGCCTCCTGGTTCGCTCCCCAGGACTGGGCGTGGCTCATCGACACCGACGGCGACGACGCCACCATCGAGGTGGCGCTGATGGTCCACGCCGACCTGGTGGAGACGGACCTGCGGGTCTTCGAGGCCAACGGCGACCCCGGGCTCTCCCCTCCCCTGACCTTCACGGGCGTCCTCGGCACCCTCTCCGACCCCGACCCACCCATCCGCACGGTCGGTGTCGGCAGCGAGCACTTCATCGACGTCCGCCTCACCCGCGCCCAGGCCGAGGCCGAGCTCGGGTGGACCACCGTCGGCCTCGTGCGGGTGGCCGCGGCCAACGCCACAGCCTTCACCCTGGGCTGGGACGACGTCGCCACCTGCAACGACAGCACGACCGTGTGCACGACCGTCGCGCCGGTGCTCTCGGACCCTGTCGCCATCGACCAGGACGAGGACACGGTCGTCGATCCCGACGAAGCGCTGTGGGGCACCGATCCCCTCGACGACGACACGGACGACGACGGCCTCGCCGACGCCGTGGACTTCGACGTCGACCCCCTGTTCGACAGCGACGGTGACGGCATCACCGACCCCCTCGACCCCGACAGCGACGACGACGGACTCCTCGACGGCCTCGAGGCCGGCGTCACCGTGCTTCCCCTGGGCACCGACGTGGGGGCGCAGGGGGCCACCGCGGACGCCGACCCGTCCACCACCACCTCCCCCTGGCTCGCCGACACCGATGCCGGCGGGCTCTCCGACGGCGCCGAGGACTGGAACGGAGACGGCGAGCAGGGCTTCTGGGAGACCGACCCCAACGACCCGTCGGACGACGCCGACACCGACGGCGACGGCATCCCGGATCTCTTCGACGGCCAGGACGCCAAGGGGGACATCGACGACGAGGACAGCGACGGTGACGGCATCTCCGACGCCGTGGAGTTCCTCTTCGACACCGACGGCGACAACATCCCCGACTTCCTCGACGAGGACTCGGACAACGACGGCATCCCCGACGCCACCGAGGGGGACGTCGACACCGACGGCGATGGCATCCCGGACTTCCGCGACAGCGACAGCGACGGCGACGGCGTCCCCGACGACATCGAGGGCACGGATGACCTCGACGGCGACGGCCTGGGCAACTGGGTCGACGAGGACGCGGACGGCGACGGCATCCCCGACGCGGACGAGGCGGACGCAGACGGGGACGGCATCCTCGACGACACCGACGGCGACGGCATCCCCGACATCTTCGACAACGACCTCGACAGCGATGGCGACGGCATTCCCGACAACGTCGAGGGCAGCGACGACCCAGACGGCGACGGCGTCCCCAACGACCTCGACGACGACTCCGACGGCGACGGCATGCCGGACAGCGAGGAGGCCGACCGCGACGAGGACGGCGTGCTGGACGACACCGACGGCGACGGTGTGCCGGACTTCCTCGACACCGACAGCGACGGGGACGGCATCCCCGACGCCGACGAGCAGGGCGATCTCGACTGTGACGGCATCCTCGACGCCATCGACCCCATCTTCGACGAGGGGCTCTGCGCGACGCCCACCACCACCCCCACCACCGACCCGGGCACCACCGATCCCTTCACCGACGACGACGTGGGCAACCCGCTGGCCCAGCCCGGTCAGTTCACCGGGGGCTCGTGCAGCACCACGGGGAGCTCCGGCTTCGCGGGCCTCGGCCTGGCCTTGCTGGCGATGGCCGCCCGACGGCGTCGGCGTGCGGCGCTGACCGCCGGGGCCCTCGTCGCCGCGGTGCCCGCCCAGGCCCAGGACATCAACGTCCAGCGCTTCCGTCCCAGCGTCGACGGCGGTCCCCTCCTCAAGGTGGAGGACCTGCAGCTCGCCGAGCGGGGGGGGCTGGGGGCCATCCTCCACTACGCCGACGACCCCTTCGTCTTCCGTCCCGCCGACGGGAGCGAGCCCACCGACGTCCTCGGCGCCGTGGGCACGACCTCGCTCCTCGGCCACGGCACCCTCGGTGCCCTGCGCCTCGGGGCCGAGCTGCCGCTGCACGTGTACGCCCAGGGCTTCCAGGTCGACGGCCCCGTGCACCTCGGCGACGCCCGCTTCTCGTCCAAGCTCCGCGCCCTCGACACCGACAGCTTCGACCTCGGCGCTGCCCTGGACGTCATGCTCCCCACCGGCGACGGTGACAACTACCTGGGGGCCGGCACCGTGCAGGTCGACGGACGCCTCCTCGCCCAGATCACCACCGGCGACGCCCTGATCGCCGCCGCCGTGGGGGCCCGCAACGGCACCGGTCGGGAGTTCCTGGAACTCACGGTGAGCCCGGCGGTCGTGTGGGGTATCGGCGCCTCCTATGCCCTCTCCGAGCCCACCTCCATCGCCCTGGAGCTCGACGGCGAGGGCTGGCTGGGGAACGGCGGCCAGAGCGGTGCGGCCCCCATCGAGTGGCTGGCAAGCGCCCACCAGCGCTTGGGAAGCGCAACGCTGATCCTCGGCGGAGGAAGCGGACTCACGCGAGGCGTGGGCGCTCCGGATCTCCGCATCGTCGCCGGGCTGTCCTGGCAGTCCCTGGCGCCCCAGGCCGAGCCGGCCCCCGCCGCCGTCGTCGAGGCCCCTCCGGCTCCGGGACGTCTCGTCGTCCGCGTCACCGACCCCAAGGGGGCCGCGCTGCCCGGCGCCACCGTGCGGGTCCTGGGCGCCGACGAGCCCGTCAGCGAGGTCGGCCCCGACGGCATCGTCGAGCGCTCGCTGCCACCCAGGTCCTACGAGGTCGCGGTCAGCGCCGACGGCTACGAGGCCACCAACCGGGTCGTCGAGCTCAAGGCCGACGGGTCCGCGGATCTGGTCATCCAGCTCGAGGCCATCGCCAAGCCCGCCGACGACGTGGTGGTCGACGAGGAGACCAACCGGATCTACCTGAACCGGAAGATCTTCTTCGAGCTCGACAAGGCCGAGCTCAAGGTCGAGTCCCTCGGCGTCCTCGACCGGCTCGTGGAGGTCCTCGTGGAGAACCCCGAGATCGGACGTGTCCGCATCGAGGGCCACACCGACAACCAGGGCAAGGAGCAGCACAACCTCGAGCTCTCCGAGTCCCGGGCCCAGGCCGTCAAGGCCTACCTGGTGAAGCAGGGTGTGCCCGAGGAGCGCCTCGACGCCAAGGGTTACGGGGAGTCCCGCCTGCTGCAGGAGGGCGACTCCGACGAGGTGCACGCCACCAACCGTCGGGTCGAGTTCCACCTCCTCCCCACCGAGTGACGGAGGGCCTCGGCCCTCCCCGGAGCGCCGATGTCCACCCGCCTCGCCACCACCGTCCTGCTGCTGCGGGGCGGTCGCACCGACCTCGAGATCTTCATGGTGCAGCGGCACCGCAAGATGGGCTTCCTGCCCAACGCCTGGGTCTTCCCGGGCGGTCGGGTCGACGCCGCGGACCGGATGGACGGCCACCCCGCCCTGGTGGGTGGAGACCAGGTCCTCGGCCAGCTCGACCTGCCCCGTCCCGACGCCATCGCCCACGTCGTCGCCGGCCTGCGTG
>Ga0213839_1001865_pt1 | contig 12675 bp, 7 predicted proteins | sample SWPATP21_FD_160075 | JGI IMG/M metagenome (GOLD analysis project Ga0213839, IMG submission 160075) | Coastal seawater microbial communities from Marineland, Florida, United States - SWPA TP2 #1 | ecosystem: Environmental > Aquatic > Marine > Coastal | place: USA: Florida | collected 2016-08-14 | reverse complement strand
CCTCGCTCACGTGGGCCTCTACGACGAAGTCGTGCCCCCCGAGACCGGCCACGCGCTGGCCCGCGCCTTCGACCTCCCGCAGCTCACACCCGTCTACGAACCCGTCGAGCTGCTCACCGTCGTCGATGCCAGCGTGGTGTCTGCCAACCTCGACGGCACCACCGCCGCCTTCACCCAGTTCGACCAGGTCACGGTCGACGGCGCGTCCCGAGAGGCCAACCACGGCAACACACCCGACAGCGACGAGGCGTGGCTGCAGATGATGACCTTCCTCGGGACGTGGATCGAGACGGGCACGCCGGAAGCCATCGACGGCACCGGGAGCCGATGACAGGGAGCGTGTGAGGGCCCCCTCCGCCTCGCTGGGCTCGGCACCTCCCCCTGTGAGGGGGAGGACTTCGGTCGCCAGAGTCCTCCCCCTCGCAGGGGGAGCAAGGCGCCGAGCGCGAAGCGCATCTGAGGCGCCGCGGTAGTCATTGCGCAGCAGGGCCGCGAAGCGGTCGGAGGGGGCCCCGACAACACCCATCAGCCCGGCGTCTCCATCAATACCGAATGATCACGTACCCGTGCCGGCCGGAGCTGTTCACCTCGCCTCCAGTGCCCACGTGCCCCAGATCGCCAGCCACACCGTCGCCGCCTCTTGTCTGGCCGCTGCCAGCCTCCCAGCCCGCGCCGATGGCACCCTCCACCACAAAGGCCGAGCCACCACCGCCACCACCGCCACCCAAGCCGGCATCCGGCGTGCCGCCTCCTCCACCGCCAAAGTACCCCCCACCGCCACCACCACCACCACCGTCACCGCTGTTCTCCCAGCACCCGCCCCCGCCATACATCGCAGTGCCGTCCCCGTTGGAAGACGTCCCGTTGGTCGCGCACCAGCGTCCGCCGGTCGCACTCAACCCGCCCTGGAGCTGCGTTGCGCCCCTCCCGCCGTGCGCACTCCCTCCGCCACCCGCCGTGCCTTCTTCGCCGCCCCCCGCTCCACCGTTGAAATTCCGGCCCGCGCCACCGCCGCCCCCAGCCATCACCTGAGCGTTGGCCTGCGACACCGATCCTGCGAACACACCGCTGTACCCGCCCCCTTCACCGGTTCCCGCACCTCCACCGCCGCTCTGACAGGGAGCTCCCGGACCACCCCCGCCCAGCGCACCCGACGTGGACGTCCAGCCCGCCCCGGAGGTGGTCTGGGCCCCCGCACCGCCGGTGCCCACCACCACAGAGAGCGTGTCCCCCGGAGTGACCGTCACCGTCCCGGTCGCGTAGCCACCGCCACCGCCCTCAAAGCCTGAACCGTACGACGCCCCCTGGTAGCCCCCACCACCGCCGCCGCCCCAAGCCAACACCGTGACGTAGCCCACCCCATCGGGCACCTCGAAGTCCTCCACCGAGCCCGAGTACGCGAACAGCACCTCGTGGTGGTCGAAGATGCACGCCGTCGGCTCGGGCGCAGAGTCCAACGTACCGTCCGGATGCACCCAGTAGTCGGCGTTCAGCGGGTCGGAGAGCGTGGCTTCCACATCCGCACAAGACAACGCCGCCGTCACCGCCGAAGCGCCATCTCGTACCGCCGGCGCAGCTGCCGTCGACTCGGCGGTCTCGTCCGCCGTTCCCTCGTCCTCATCGGAGACCTCGACGTCGCACACCACAACCGAACCCTCGAACACCACTTCCGCCGACAGCGTGTCGCCTTCCCACGATGTGAGCGACACCGCACCGTCAGCCGGCGCGTCCCCATCCACGGTCCAAGCGAACGCAAATTCGAGCACATCCCCGTCCGCGTCCACCGCCTCCACCTCACACACCAGGTCGCTCGAACCTGCGGGCGCATCGGTGGGTGTCACCGTCACCGACACCACCTCTGGGGGGCTGTTTTCGACCACCACCACGCCACTCGAGGCCGACCTGACCGCACCTGACTCGTCCGTGCCCTCCACCGTGCACGACACCGCGTCCCCCTTGTCGAAGTGCGCCCCCACTAGCGTGTCCCCACCTTCGTCGATGGCGTGACCGCTGATGCTCCAGGTGATGGTCGTTTCGTCCACGGATCCCGTGACCGTGGGCGTGCACACCACACTGCCGGTCTCCAGGAGCACTTCCGTGGGCGCCCCCGAGGAGTCGAAGATGGACAGCTCTGCTCCTGCCACCGCTCCTTCGGTCGCACCCGAGTCAACCCCTTCCGTGGTGCCCGTCACTCCGGCATCGTTCGGGTCCTTCGGCCCCTCTGGCGCATGACACGCAATGCTCAGCACCACCGAAGAGAACACACACACCGAAACAGGGGAAAACGCCGAACCCATCGAGCCTCCAGGCTTGCACCTCCAACCTGGGCCGCCCACCCCACCCGGACCATTTTTTCCTGTTTCAGCCCAGCTCCACAGCCTCCCACCGCTTCATGCTCGCATCCCCCACCATGATCTCCACCGTCCGTCGCAAGCGCGTCCAAACAGACTCCTGCACATACGGCACCCCGTACCGCCGACACAACGCTTCCACCTCCGGCTGCGCCCGCTGGTACGCCTGCATCGGCAGGTCGGGCCACAGGTGGTGCTCGATCTGATAGTTCAGAAAGCCGTGTAGGAAGTCATTCACATCGCCGCCCGTCCGGTAGTTCGCCGAGCCCAGGATCTGGCGCCGGTAGAACGCTTCCTTGCCCTTCGGCGGCGTGTCGAAGCGGTAGAGGTCGTGGCCCGCGTGGTTGGGCACGATGATGAGGAAGCTGTGTAGGTTGGCCAACACCTCCGCCAGCAGGCTGTTCACCAACACGCACATCACCGCCGTCCCACCCAAGGGTGCAAACAACAGCGGCACCAACACAAATTGGATGCCCACATAGGGCAGCACACTCTTCAGCCACACATCCCGACCCACCGGCGTGCGGGGGTCCCAGGTCCAGGCATTGCGCTCCAGCGGCGTGTCGTCGCCCACTTCCTTGCGGTGCAGCTCGGCCAGCGTGTTCGGCGCGTAGTACACCCAGCGCCAGGTCATCGCGAAGAACACCACCACCACCAGCTTCACCGCCCGCGGCCAGGTCTTCTCGCGCAGCCACTCCAGGTTGGCCTCCACAAGGTCCGGGTCGCGGGCCTCGTTGAGTCGGTAGTGGTGCAGCACATTGTGTTCGTGCTTCCATGCCGCCGGCAGCAGCCAGTCCACCCAGTCCACCAGCCGACGCCAGCCCTCCGCGAACGTCTTGCCCTTCGGACCGCCCACCTTGTCGTAGCCACGGTGGCTCACGTGGTGCCCCACCATCGCCCAGCGCGCCACCCTGCCCGTCGACAGCGCCACCACACTCAACGGATTCGGCGCAAGCCAAGCCGTCGCCAGCCCCAACACTGTCGCCAGCCGACCCCAGCCCGCAATCTTCCGCAGGTGCGGCAGGTCGCCATCCGTGCCCTCTCGACGCAGCCGGCGTCCGAGGTCGTTGAGCGCGACGGTGAGGCCCGCCCAGTCGGCGAGCGTAGGGTCGGGATGGGTGGTGGGGGCGTTCATGGTGGGTCTCGCAGGGGGCGGGGAGGAACCGCGACTATTGCGGAACACCCGGGTCGACATCCACCCACCTCGGACCACTCGACTCGACGGCGAATCGTCGGCTCCGACACCACGAGCCGACAGCTCAGGTGGCCCAGTCCCCCGAGAACCAAACGATGTCCACCAACCGAATCACAAGGACACAACAGTTTCGCACAACTGCACCGCAGTTCCCCCATCACACCACTCAAGCCGACCCATTATTCGCACCTCGGGACCCGAAACACTCCAGCTTCAGCTGGCAGCCATGTCGAGGGCCGTACAGCGGAGCCAACAGCAGGAACGGGGGAACTGAATGGTCAGCCGACACGCTACGACCGAGACCGACCGAGACCGTGCGCCCTCCACAATCGCGTATCTCGACACGCTGACACCCTCTCCGACGGTCCCCGAACGCATTCAACCGAGAGAATGCCCTCCCCCATGGGCACCGACAGCACGGTACCTCGACCTTGGCCTCATCGGCAGTGGTGGAATGGGAGAAGTTCGACGGGTCTGCGACCGCAGCCTCGGCCGTATCGTCGCCATGAAGCTCCTCCAGCCCCGCTTGGCAGCCCACGCATCCCTGCGTGCTCGATTCCGCGCCGAGGCAAGCCTCGCGGCAAGGCTACAGCATCCGGCTATCGTATCCGTACTAGACCTTGGCACGGCTCCAGACAACCGCCTCTACTTCACCATGCCCGAAGTCACCGGAAATACACTCTCCGAAGTGGTCGCGAAAGCCCATCGTCGCTCGCCCAATGGACTGGACCTTCCACAGCTTCGCCGACTTGTCGCCCTCTTGGGACGGGCCTGTGATGGCATCGCGTTCGCACACAGCAAGGGCGTTATCCACCGAGACCTCAAGCCAAGCAACATCATGGCGGGGTGTTTCGGGGAAGTCGTCGTACTCGACTGGGGCATGGCTACGATGGAACCCATCCTCGACGCCGTTCCAGATGACCCCCGAGCAGCCGCCTGGTTGGCTCGGGGAGGCTACATCGTCGACTCCCTGACTCCCACACGGATGGGAGCAATCAAGGGAACGCTGGCCTACATGGCACCAGAACAAGCTCGAGGAGCGTGGAACGACCTTGGCCCCGCCTCGGATGTGTACGCCCTGGGCTCAATCCTCTTCGAGATGCTTCACGGTACCCCTCCGCGACGGAACAGCTCCCGTCAGTCCGCCCTCAAGCTCGCACAGTCCGGGGCGCGCCCCACCGTGACGGCAGATGGGCCCCCTTCGCTCCTGGCATTGCTGACTGAGAGCCTCTCTCCCGATTCGGCGAGGCGCCCGTCCGACGCCGCTGAGTTTGGGCGCCGGCTGACCGACTGGCTCGAAGGTGTCGAGCACCTGGACCGAGCCCAGCACCTCATCTCAATGGCACAGACCATCGAGGAACAACTGGTTGGCCTACGAGCTCGCCGAAACCAGATGAGCCGAGCGGCCGCCCACATGCTCTCCACACTTCCAGCGCATTCCAGCGAGCAGGAGAAACGCCGCGCCTGGAGCCTAGAAGACCGAGCCGCCGAGCTGGCCATCGACATCCAACTGGAAGAGACGAAGCGCGAACAAGCTCTACGTGACGCTCTGACCTACGTCCCCGACCTCTCCGAAGTGCACGCTAGACTGGCCGACATCTACCAACAGCAGCACGAACAGGCCGAGCTGCAAGGGAAGTTGGGAGAAGCTCGCCGACTCGAGTTCCTACTCGAACAACATGATCAAGGAGCACACGCCGCATACCGGTCCGGTCTAGGTGACATCAGCATTTCCACCAGCCGACCATGCCGGGTCCAGCTCTTTCGACAGACGCTCACCCATCGACGCCTACAGACCTGCGACACCCCATGGAAGTGTGCAACAACACCGGTGGTTGACCTCGCCCTTCCAGTTGGGTCATATGTCGCCCTACTCGAACCCGAGGACGGGTCACCGCAGTTTCGCATTCCTTTCGAGGTTCTGCGCGGCCAGTCCACACACCTCGGCCACAGGAACAATCGCTCACACACCCTCTTCGTTCCCAAGCCCCCAGACATCGCGTCGGGCACAGTCTACATTGCTGGTGGACTCGGCTGGTCAGGGGGCGACCCCCGGGCATATGGGCAGACTCTCGGGCTGAAGCGGGTTCAAATCCAGCCGTTCGCAATCCAGAAGCATCCGGTGACCAACCAAGCCTATTTGGCATTCCTGAACGACCTACAACATTCAGGTCGAGAGGAAGAAGCTCTCCTGCACCAACCCCGACTGCCGGGACCGGAAGGAGAGGCAATTTATGGTCGGTCCCGCATAGGCGAATTTGTCATCATCCCTGACGAAGATGGCGACATATGGTCACCCAATTGGCCAGTCTATCGAGTCACCCCCGAATCTATGGTTGCCTACGCTCTCTGGCTCGAACAGCACACCGGATATCCTTGGCGCCTGCCATTTGAGCTAGAATGGGAGCACGCCGCACGCGGAGGCGATCGCCGAGTTCATGTCTGGGGCACTCCCCACTTCGACGAGTCATGGTGCTGCATGGCCGAGAGTCACCGCGGACGCCGACTCCCCTCAAGCGTCTTCGATTATCCCGCTGACGTCAGCCCCTACGGGGTTCGAGGCATGGCCGGGAATGCATTGGACGTCTGCGCCGACGAGTGGAACCCGAACGGACCCGAAATTGGTCTGGATGGAGCTTGGAGTTCGCCCCACGCGGGCCAGGGACTCTACACCGCACGTGGTGGAAACTGGGCTGCCGCCCGTGGCAAAACACGAATCTGCTATCGGGGTCCCATTCGTGCAGACACTCGAGCGGGCTTTGCCGGGTTCCGACTCGTCTACTCCGTCGCCGAAGGCCACTGTCCTAGGCACTTCGACCAACCGACTCTTGTAGGAAGCTAGAAACGGTCTGATAGCGCCGAGCGCGGTTGAGGTGCGCGAGCTCCACCAGCAGCTGGATGGTCTTCTCATGGTAGAAGCGGAAGAACGTGTCGCCCGCTCCCCTGCCCCGAAGACCACCCCGAAGTGCATACCACGGGGTACGTCGATCTCGTGTTCTCCAACAGTCCTGCCACCGACTATCCAAGCTCGACTCAAAGCAGGGGAGCCATGGAATGCCGGCGTCGCCACACAGCAGATCCGCCTCCCTCAGTAGGCTCTTCGCGTAGTCGATATACCTGGCCCGCGCCCGCGAACTTCGGAGCGCAGGGTCAGCGGTCATCGGAGCTTGATCAAGCATCGAAGGCCAAGCCCGCTGAATGGCAATGACAAAAGCCATCCAACCATCCAACAAGGCCCCAGAACAGGTATCGTTGTCCATACGTCGTGGTGGCGGTCCATGTATGCCCATCCGAACGGGTGTGGAACCAGTCGACCCGCATCCTCTGGAAGGACACGCTCGACGGTCTTGCTCCAGCAGGTCGGACACCGCCCAGGCGAACTTCGCGAGGACATGGACTCGCTCAATCCCTTCTTCGCCCATAGTCTGGGGCAATACCGCAACGTCTCCAGGCGCTGTTGGCGGGCCACGAACAAGGTCGGCCACGATGCAACCCAAGCGGTCCACAACCACGCCAACAAAACCTGCGGCCCCCGGGACCCCGGCCTTTCGCAACTCTCGACTCGGTCTAGTAGCAAGCGGGTCAATCCAGGTGTCACCCAGCTTCGAAATGGCGTCGCCCACCTGTTTCAGGGTATCTTGCCACGGGCCGATGCTCTCTCCCCTGTCAACCCTACGCGCCTGCTCCGTCGCGTATGAAACAAAGAACACCCGAAACAGGATCATGAAGAGAGCATGCAGACGCTCCGGAGGTACCGGAAAGCCGTCACCCCCGAACCGCCAGACCCCTTCAGTGTCCCGAAGGCCGGCTACCAGGTCCGGGCCGTGCAGCCACCAGAAGAGACGCTCATCATCTACCGTCGGGGGACTCCTAGAGTCGGTCTGCACAGTAAAAAGTGCAGCCAGATCCACGACAACCTCTTCGACAATGTCGGGAAGGACTCGCCAGACCTCGGCAGTCGCAGGGTGCATGGCCCGATCATGGAGTTCAAGAATCAGATCGTTCAACAGGCCAGCCGCGGTCCCCCCCGGCATGGTTCTGCTCCCTCGCAGCTGTCGAACCAAGTGCGCCCAAGTGCGTTCGAGAGCGGCAGACTGACGGCTGGGGATCTCTCTCCCAGTGATATGACCGGGAAAGCTCAGGTCATGCAGCATCGCATGACCGATTTCATGCCCAATACGCCACTGAAGTGGCATTAGATATACGGTAGAAATGACCCGCATTACGGCCACTCCGGACAACGGAGTGCTCACACTTGTCGCTGACACCGACTCATCGAGGAATAGAATCTCCCTGGACAGTCCAAGAAGTGCCGCGGTATCGTGGACACACGCTGAGAACGCCTGTCTGGAGGCGTGGTATCCAGTCATCGTGTCGAATACCGCTCCGCCACGAGGTGCTCGGCGAAGTGGCCAGGTCTGGCGTCGTCTCGAGTCGAGAAACCGTTCCATGGCATTGAAGAAATTCACGAGCTCTGCTGGGCGCACGCCAACAGCCGACTCCGCAGTCGTGTACACCAACAGACGTTCCACAACCGGTGCCATCTCCGCGAATGTCGCCAGATCGTGTGCTAGCAGCTGCACGACACTCCCGATGAAGCTCTTGCCCGAGGTGGTCACACCATACGGATAGGATCGCGAGTTCTGCATCCACCGGGTCATCCACCCTTGACTCTGCCCCGACTCATGACCTCTACGACGAACTGCGTGGTGAGCCCTCACGTGCCGGAATAGCCCAGGCAGGCTGTTTTCAAGCGGTATAGATGCAACGCCCTTTCGAGAGGGACTTCCCTTCCCCAACATCTTGAGGTTCAGATACGGCAGGGTGGTCGTCTGGAACCTCGACAATGCGTCAGGCGCCGGCAACGACGAGCCAGTCGACGTGCCGGGCAGCATCAACCTACGTATCATCCCACGCAGTTCGCTATATCTGTAGCTACTGACTTCGCTTGACCGAATCACATCCCTAGACGTCAGAATAGTGCCAATATGGCCGATATACCACCGATTCCCCAGCGTTCCGGGGGTCCGGAGCTGGTACCTTGTGGCAAGTTGATTGGCTGTCACATGGTCGAAAGGTGCCGGTCGGGCCACATACGAAACAAATCCACCGTCATCCAACACGATAGGATCTGGTTCATCGTCCCTATCCACAGGTCCAATGGTCCACACCCCTCCGTCGCCAGGCACCCGTGCCAGCGCCACAACCTCGGGAGCTGCCGACACCCTGAAGTCCAGCATCGCTCCCAGCACAGACACCGTATCGCCAACCAACGCGCAGTTGTCGAGGAGTGCCTGTCGATCGGTTCCAGGGAACCTTCGCTGACCTAGCAACTGGTTCAGACGTCCGACAGAGTCACCCAAGAGGACCCGACCAAGGCGAAGCTGGCGTACGGCCCACGCAACGGCCGCGATGTCTTCCACTCTGCTCGCAGCCACCACCAACGCGAGAGACACTCGGTCCAAGCTCAAGAGCGGGGCAACCCGTGGAGCCACGACGTTCCGCCGCTTGGAGACCCGCGACGAGAACTGGTCAACAAGGTCGTGGAAGTCGACCCCCGCGATGGTCCCCAATGCACGACGCACGGGTCCCCGTGTTTTCGGGTCCCCCTCCTCTAGGATATAGGCCAGCCTATTCAAGTCCACGTAAACCACGCCGACGAGCGGCCTCTTGGGATCGGGCCGTAACACGTGCGTTCCCGAACCAGTTGGCTCTACGAACAGCTCCGACGCGGGATGCACCATAGAACGTGTTGGCTTCCCGGCACCAGCGTCGGATGCCCAGAGAGCCAGCTCCCCAGCTGAGGGAGCGTAGAACCCGAGGCACCTACGCATCGATGCGAACCCACTCTCTGGCAGGTCACAGAAGGGGAAGAGTGAGTCACAGAGCCGGATGCAGAGTAAGTCGACCTCGCCGAAGCACAACGCATAGGCGCTCCGCAGACGATGCTCAGACCTCACTCCTTGTCCCGATGAGTCCGCATATCGGCAGTTGTGCCGATACACGTCATCCAGCAACCTCAGGCCAGCAGGACCGCTCGGAGTCCTGTACTCGACAATCTGGCAGAACACATGACCCTCCGACTCGGAAGGGTATCCAACTTCTCATCGCCACTACACATTGACACTCAAGAAACTACCGGCTCCACCGGATTCCGCGACCCAGCCAAGGAGTTCCACGCCAGTGCACCGTTCACACCCGCCACACCTTCCCTGCCAGCTCAGAGGGAGGGTTCATCCAGAAGCTCGAACAGCACGTCAACCAAAGTCTCTTCGGCATTCGGCCCCGGACACAGCTGCGCGGCAGCATCAAGAGTATCCATCAACAGAGCACACTGTCGGGCTGGAAGCCTGTTGGAATGATAGCAAACTGCCGACATTGCACGCAAGTACAACTCATCCGCTGACGGCTTCTGGGCTTCTTGAGGCTGGTTTCCCGTACGCCTCCCCGCAGAAGGAAACGGCTCAACCAGATGGTACCAGACATCATGAGGACGACCAGACGAGCGAGGAGGATTCCCCGAGGCTCCACGGGCCCGGGCGCGAAGTCGATTGTAGTAACGCCGCGCCTCCCGAGGCGTGCTGAGATTGGACAGCACCTGCTCCAACCAGAGCGCATAGCTGGCCCGTGAACCCCGTAGTCCTGAGAAGTCTACCGAGGCCTTGATTCGTCCGGCAATCAACGGAGCTTGCCGGTCCGCCTGCTGACAGATTCCGAGGGCCCGTTGTCTCTCAGTACCAGTCTCTATGGAATTCGACCCCATAGTACTCACCATCGTCTCCTGACTCGGAATCCCTCGCGCGTCGCACACAACCGGTGGAGTGATGGGACCAACTGGCTTGAGCTGGGTCTTCTGGGAAACAGGTGTCCGCCGAATTGCGTTGCCATGCTGCGAACCGCTACGACCTACGCGGCGCTTGGCAATCTCATCATCCTGCGACAGCTTGATTTCCACCAACCGGTTCCTGATGAATGGCCAAAGCGAGTCGAAAATCAATCCGACCTCAGCCGGAGAGATTATCGACCCTATGCATGTGGGTTCCCGTACCAACCTCATGCGGACCGCCTCGTCTTTCACAAGGAGGCAGACATAAGCGCAAAACAACGATACCCACCACCGACCATCAAAGCGACGAGTGCCACGCTGTTGGTATTGGAAATAGGCCCGGTCCCGAGCATTTGTGACCAACCGGCGACTGACCTTCAACCGTAGGTCTACCATCGCCTCAGATTCGCGTTCTCCGACATCAAGGCGATAGCGGCGTCCGTCTGTACTCGTAGGGATGCCGCCGTCACTGGAGATTGCACGCGCCAGGACACCGCTCATCGCATTCGCCTGTTTCTCGCAGGAATGGTCCGAGCCTACAACTTCACACCACTCTCGGAACAGCACACTCGTGGAGAATTTGCCGACGCGCGTCCACTGTTCATCGCCAAGCTTGTACAACGTGCTCAGCGTCAGGGGCGCTTCGACTGCAACTCCCACCCTGTCCGTCTCTGACCCTACGGTGTCTGTAACAAACTTCGACATCACGCGTCTCTCATGCCGGCGGGGCAGTCAGTGATCTTCCGGAGGAGTGGGCTCACCCATACGGTACACCCCCGAAGTGCCGGCGCCGGTAACGGATTGTTTCCATCGGTGCACTGCAGTTTCATCAGTTTCAGGGGTATCACTTCCCAGGGCGGAGCCCACCGGCAAGCTGAGGTGAGGCGTACTCCTCAGGTCTGGTGAGGCTCACCCTAGAAGCGGGAAACATGGCAGGCACGTCGGTTTCCCGCCGAGGCCTGCGGAGCAGCCGCGGCCGGGGAGCGGTCGTGGATCGATCGGGAACGATCTCGCGAGGAAGAGGTTGATCTTCGCTTGAAACTGTGGTGCACTCTCGCCACTACTGCGGCCTGAGTCGAGGCCGCAGGCAGTGACAACAGTGCTACGCCTCCTCAAGGAGATGTCATGAAGTACCGCGTCCCCCTCTTCGCATTTCTCTTCATGTTCGGTTCCACGTCTTTCGGAAGCCAGGAGTCCAGCCCAGCCGAGGGAGTCTTGGCTGTGGAGCTGGTCGCTGACACCGAGGTCCTCGCGGAGGTCAGCGCAAGCATCCGCGACGACGACGAGGAAGCCGGCATCCGCGACGACGACGAGGAAGCCGGCATCCGCGACGACGACGAGGAGGCGGGGATGGTGCCGACCAACATCATCAACGCCATGGCCATCGCTTCCGTGGATGACGGACTCGAGACCGTCGCTGTCCAGATTGACGGAGGAGTCATCATTGCGGACATCGAGCACGAGGACGGCGAGCACGACGTGTCGATCCGAAGTGGGTCTGCCACCTGTACACCTGCATCCACGGACGTGACCGAGGCACTCCTGAGCGCCGCGATGGATCGGCTCGGGGAGACGCAACCTGTGGACGACGATGCATCGTCGACCATGGTGGACGACGTCCACACCAGCATTCGGGTCCACTGCTCCATGGAGTGATGCGCGGCCGCCCACCCACTTCACAATTTCCTCGGAACCCACCCCACCACCGCTGCGTGTACAACCACACCCCCCGTCCGGGAATCCGTGTGTCCGAGACCGCCCTCCTCCGCGCCGTCCACCGTGGCGACCCCACCGCCCGCGCCCAGCTCGTGAAGCAGCTCGGTCCGCGCGTGTGGGCCCTGTGCACCCGCCTCGACCCCGAGCCCGAAGACGCCTACCAGGCCGCCTGGGCCCACCTCTGGCCGCGCCTGCACCGCTTCGACCCCACCGGCACCGCCAGCCTCTCCACCTGGACCACCACCGTCGTCCACCGCCTGCTCGTCGACCGCCACCGCCGTCGTTCCGTCCGACCGTTCGTCCCCGGCGGCCCTCTCGACGACACCCTCGACACCCGCACCGACGACCCCGAGACCGCCACCGCCCGCGCCCTCGACCGCTCCCGGCTCACCGCAGCCCTCGACCGCCTGCCCGAACCCCAGCGCCGCATCGTCGTCCTGCACCACATCCACGGCATGCCCCTCGCCGACATCGCCCGCACCGAGGGCATCGCAGCCGGCACCTGCAAGTCCCGCCTCCACCGCGCCCGCGCCCGCCTCGCCGAGGTCCTCGCCGCACACGCCCCCCTCCGGAAGGCCCGATGACCG
>Ga0213839_1001864_pt1 | contig 12678 bp, 7 predicted proteins | sample SWPATP21_FD_160075 | JGI IMG/M metagenome (GOLD analysis project Ga0213839, IMG submission 160075) | Coastal seawater microbial communities from Marineland, Florida, United States - SWPA TP2 #1 | ecosystem: Environmental > Aquatic > Marine > Coastal | place: USA: Florida | collected 2016-08-14 | reverse complement strand
GGACCGCCGCCAGCTGGGTGCGGGCCACGCTCTCCTCGAGGGTGTGAACGGGCAGCGCCGACGCGGCTGCGACCCGGGCGGCGTACTGCACGGCCTTGCTCCACGCGCGCTCTGACTCCCTCAGGAAGACCTGCCGGTCGAGGATGCGTCCGAGGCGCCCCCAGGCGAGGCCGAGCTGCCGGAGGTGACGCGTGGCGTCGACGGCATCGACGATGCGACGGCGCAGGGCCAGGGCCTCTCGGGACGCGGCCTCGGCGGTCCGAAGGTCCTCGGGGACGGCTGCGATCGCCACGTGGAGATCGGCGAGGAGCGAGTGGGAGAGGGCCAGCTCGCCGAGGGTCTCGGGATCGTCGGACCACTGAGCGAGGGCCGTGCGCAGCCCGAGGGCCTCCTGCAGATCGGACTCCGCCTCCGTGGGACGGGGCCCTGCGAGCAGCACCTGACCTCGGAGGGAGAGCGCGCGGGCGAGCTCACGCTGCCGCTGGGGCCGATCGGCGCCGTGGAGTCCGAGGAGACGGCGCCGGAGGTGCACGGCGCGGTGGAGGGCCTCCAGGGCCCCCGGGGGATCCCCCAGCTCGCGACGGGCCCGTGCCCCCAGCTCCAGGGCCGAGGCCATCCGGCGGTCGTCGTCGGGGCGCCCCTCGCCGAGGCCCTCCACGGCGCGCTCCGCCAGCTCCAGCGTCTCGCTGGCCCAGCCCTGGGACCAGGTCGCGGCCGCCGTCCGGAGGGACTCGTCGACCGAGCCCAGCGGGTCCGAGGGCTCCAGGGTGGGGTCGGGGGCGAGCTCGTGGACCTCTGGCGGCAAGGGCGCGTCCAGATCGATCTGGAGGCTGGCGACCGCCTCGCCGGGTGGCATGCCGACCCTGAGCGGTGGGCCCATCCGGACCTCCAGCTGGGGCAGTGCGGCGGCGATGGCGCGGGCGGCCTGCCTCCGATCCGTCTCCTGTCGGGCCCGGATCTCCGCATGCCAGGGGTCGGAGCGCATCCGTGCCTGGAAGCCGAGGCGGCGCAACAGCGCGTCGATGCGGCGCTGGACCGGTGGCTGAGGCAGCAGCGGCGCTGGGCTGGGGGGCAGGTCGAGGACCAGGGCCCGGACGCTCCAGAGGTCCGGAGCGGCGCGGGCCACCCGAGCCCGGTAGGCCCGCGGCAGGGCGATCAACAGGCCGCCCCCGAGGTGGTCGAGCAGGGGCTGCCGTCGCTCGTTGGATCGCATCAGGAACCAGTCCGCAGCTTCTTCCCAGGGCTCGGCTGCGAGGTCGAAGCAGGCCACGAGCCAGGTGAGCTTGGCGGGGGGCTGGTCGATCAGGCGGGCGACCCCTTCCCGCAGCTCCTGAGGAGTTCGGGGAGCGAGGAGGTTGGCGCCTGGCGCGTGGCTGCGGACCGCCTCGGCCAGCTGTCGGACAGCCCCCGCGTCGTCGGCGAAGGCGAAGCCCAGCCAGGAGCCCTGTGCCCAGGCGAGGTGGGCCTCGAGGGTCTCCACCGCCGACAGCGGCTGGCTCACGCGCTCCCCGCGACCAGGCGGTCCACCTCGTCGCGGAGGAGGGGATGGACGTCGTACCACTCCTCGCCGCTGCGGTAGCCGAGGATCATGTGGGTGTCGAAGAAGCGAGAGAGTTGGTACAAGCTCTTGTTCGGGCCGGCTTCGTGCACGTCGAGGCCGGTCCGCTGGCTCCCCTGGACCTCGGCCAGCCACAGGGCGTCGGAGCGGGGCAGGGGAAGGTAGGAGCTCCGCACCTCGGCGAGGGCCAGGGAGATGTCGTCGTCGGAGAGGGGGAGGGAGCGGTTCCGCGCGAGCCTCAGGCAGCTCTGCAAGATGCGGAACAGGTCGCGGAGGTAGCCCCCCGACGCCAGGCAGATGCGGTCGAGCTGCTCGCGGTTCCCCAGGAGGCGTGCCCAGTCGCCGCGGCGGTGGATCAGCCGCTCCAGCGCATCCAGCGAGGGACCCCACGGGCGCCCGTCGCGGGAGCGGACCCGAACACACGGGAGCAGCTGCATGCCGCCGTAGGAGCCCGCGATGCCGGGGGACCGGATCTTGAGCCACGGGGGCACGGTGTACACAACGTGGACCCCGGGGAAGTGCAGCCGTGCGGCGTGATGGCTGAACAGCCCCTCGACACTGGCGTAGACGCCCTCGGCACTGGTCAGCGTGGTGCCCCGGATCTGCTCGATGCTGTCGAGGAGCAACACCACCTGGGTGCCCTCGCCCCGGGAGGCCGCCAGGGCGCGCACCCCGGAGGCGATGTAGTCCTGCACGTCGTCCACCAGGGCGCCCAGGTGGCCCTCCATCCGCTCCCGGAGTCGCTCCCGAAAGGTGGGGTCCTGGCGGATGTTGGCCCGAAGGGAGGCGCTGCCGATCCCCGCCCCCAGGCTGTCGAGCTCGATGTGGCTCCGCTGGAGCCAGCTGAGGAGTCGGGACCAGTAGCTCCCGGCGGGGACCTCGCTGCCGAGGAGATCAGGGCTGGCCAGGGCATCGCCGAAGGCACCGGCCACGGCCACCAGGAAGTCCGCGATGTCGACCGGGTTGGCCAGATCCAGGGACTCGCTCATGTCGCAGAGAACGACGACGGCGCCACCCTCCCGCAGGCGGGCCCGGAGCCGGCGGAGCTCCGTGGACTTCCCCGTGCCACGGAAGCCGCTGAACAGGTGGGTGGAGGCCGGGCCGGACCACTCGATGCCCGTGGCCAGCTGCTCCACAGGGTCGAAGGGGGCCAGGTCGGGGTCGTGGTAGAGGTCGACGTACCATGCGTCGTCGGGCTCCAGGGGGCGATCCGACAGGGCCTGGTAGAAGCTGCGGAGGAAGGTCGCGTCGTCTCGCATGGGACCTCCTATCCCGGGGACGGCCACGATACGGCCCGGACATGTCCGCCGTCTCCCTGTCCCCCCGAGCGCGCCGCAACGCCGAAGCGGCCCTGGCCACCCTCGCGTCGTGGCCCTTCCTCGACAAGCGGCGCGAGGACGGGGCGGTCGACGACCCGGGTCGCCGCAGGCTGCTGCTCCTCCAGGACGAGGTCCGACGACAGCTTGCCGAGGGGGGACCCACACCGGTCCTGCCCCGTCTCCGCACGGAGGCCTACCGCCTCGCCAGCTGCTCCTGGGAGGACCGGTGGGCATACGGAATGGTGGCGTGGAGCGAAGAGGCGACCGCGGAGGTGTCGCGACGAAGCCTCGTGGCGGCGCCGCCGGTGGGAGAGCCGTGGCGGGAGGCGTGGTCCGCGTGGCGCACCGCCTGGTGGATTCGGAGGGCGCAGAAGGCCCCCGCGGTGGACCTCGCCCATGGGGACCTGGTGATGGGGATCCTCCACGCGCGGGTCGGACGCTGGGCCGACGCAGGGAAGCGTCTCTCCGAGGGTCTCGAGGTTCTCGGGGGGGCCGTTCCTGGCGGGGCTCGGGAGCTGTGGCAGGCGGTGGCGAGCGTTGACGGTTGGTGACAAGCGGCGGAAGCTGTGGGCGAATCGGGTAAGTTCCCGATATTGCTGCCGTTTCCAAAATGGAAAATCCAGTCCACATTGTCTACACTGTCGTCCTGTTCAGGAGGAACGATGGGTTCCGCAGCACGTTGGGGACAGCCGCTCACCGCTACGGAAGAGCTGGAGATGGGCGAACGGATCGTGGCCGCCGAGGCCCGGGCCACCGAGGCCGTGCGGCGCTCGCCGCTGGCCTCCCGCCTGGACCGCAAGCGTCCGAAGACCGAGCGGACCCGCGCCGGGGATGTCGATGTCCTGGCCGACACCATCCGGGAGCTGGAGCACCTGGCCCGGGAAGACCGGTCGGTGCGCGACCTGGCCCACCAGGCCCGCATGGCGCTCTCGGAGGCCGAGTCGCTCCGCTGGAGCCTCGCCATGTCCGGAGCCCGCATCGCGGCCGGGGAGGCCCGCAAGCTGGCTGGCGCCTTCCTGGACCTGGAGGACCTCGTTCAGGAGGGCTTCGTCGGCCTGTGGCGTGCCGCCAAGCGCTTCGACCCCCGACGGAAGCTCCGCTTCAGCACCTACGCCCGGTGGTGGGTTCGAGCCCAGCTCACCCGCGCCGTCGACAACACCGGCCGCACCGTGCGTCTCCCCGGTTGTGCTGTGGAGCAGCGTCGCAACCTCCGCAAGCTGATCGACACCTACGAGTCCGACGGCCGGAACTGGTCCATCGCCGACCTGGCTGCGGAGCTCGGGCTGGAGCGGGACCGGGTGTCCTTCCTGCTCTCCCAGGGGCGCACCGCCTCCCTCGACGACGCCATCGACGACTCGGACGCCTCGTCTCGCACGCTCGGGGCCACCCTGGCGGACGAAGAGGCCGAGAACCCCTCCGAGGCCGTCGTCCATCAGCAGGAGGTCCACCGGCTGCGCACGTCGGTGTCGACGCTGCTGTCGGAGCGCCAGCGCTACGTGCTCACGCACCGCTACGGCCTCGACGGGCTCGACAAGCGCAGCCTGGCCAGCATCGGTCGCTCGCTGCAGCTCTCCCGGGAGCGGGTGCGTCAGATCGAGATCGAGGCCCTGCGGATGATGCGGGTGCAGGGCGACATCCGCGCCTAGCTGCGACGGTTCGGACGCTCCTCGCCAGATGACCGCAGTCCGTGGCGCGAGGCTTCAGGCTCCGGACTTCGGGCTTCGGCATGCAGGAACGCACGGGACCTGTCTGCGACCATCGATGTCCCACGTCTGCTCGAAGCCCACCGGCCGTCAGACAAGCCTGCCGCGACCCGGTGCAGCGAGCTGTAGCCTGAAGTCTGAAGCCTGCAGCCGTCGAGCAAGCTCGGCGCCAGCCGCATCACCGGAGACGCGTCCGGACGTCAGCACCAGGACCTGGAGCTACTCGGTGTAGCCGAGCTCCTCGAGCTGCTTCATGAGCTCCTCGTCGACCTCGGCCTCCCGCAGGGCGGCCTCCTGGTCGCGCTCCTCCTGGGACACCTCGAGACGGGGCTGCTGCACCATCCACTCCTGCAGCAAGCCGGAGAGCCGCTCGGCGACCTCGCTCGCGGGGTCGTAGACGTTGCGGGTCTCCCGGGGGTCCCGGGCGAGGTTGTAGAGCTCGTGGCGACCGTTGCTGGCACGGATGAGCTTGGCCTGGCCGTCGTAGACGGCCTTGTAGGAGGCCGTCCAGTCGCGGATGGACGTGTCGAGGTTGCGCCGCTCGGGGTTGGCGCAGGGCACGGTCAGCTCGGACACCACCGGGCGCGGGTCGTCGTGGAGGAGGTCGTGGCGCAGGATGGGGGCCTCGGGGGGCTCCAGCCCCAGCAGCTCGACCAGCGTGTGGAAGAGCGCGGCCGTGCTCACCGGCTCCTCGGTTCGACCGGGGGTGACCCCTGGTCCCCACACCACGAGGGGCACGTGCACCAGGGGCTGGTACACGCTGAAGTTGTGCAGGTAGAGGCCGTGCTCGCCGAACTGCTCGCCGTGGTCGGCGGTGACCACCACCACGGTGTTCTCGAGGACGCCACGGGCGGCAAGGTCCTCCATCAGACGGCCGAGGTAGCGGTCCATGTCCCAGATGCTGGCGTCGTACAGGTCGTAGAGGCCCTGGCGCTGGTTGCGCTTGTAGGGCTTCCAGCGGCCGTACATCACGTTGGTCTGGCGCTTGAGCAGGTTCGGGGTGCGGAGCGCGCGGTGGTAGTCGCGGGGGTCCGGTAGCACCGACTGACGAGCCTGCTCGCTGGGAAGTCGGTAGGCGTGGGCCTCCATGTAGTTGATGAAGGCGAAGAAGGGCTCGCTGTCGGGTCCGGTGTCGCGGCTGTCGAGCCAGCCGGTGAACGCGTCGTGGGTGACGGCTCCACCCTTGTGGTGGCTGATGTTCTTGTAGCGCTCGGGGTCGTCGCGGGTGGTCTGGTCCAGGGGATGCAGGAGCGCCTTGGTGGCCTCCTCCACCTTGCGGCGCCAGGCGTTCTGGGCGAAGGGCTGGTGGAAGGTGTCGAAGCCCTGCACCGTGTTGGCGGAGCGGTTGATGTTGGGGTTCGAGGACCAGGCGTAGGTGTCGTAGCCTTCGTCGCGGAAGTGCTCGGCCATGGTCAGGAAGCGACCGTCGAGCCACTGGTAGCGGGCGTTGGCGCCGTGGGAGCTGACCGAGAGCCCGGTGAACAGGCTCGCGTGGCTCGGGAGCGTCCAGTAGCTGGGGCTGATCGCCTGATCGAAGACCCGAGCCTGGGGGGCGATCTGCTCCAGGAACGGGGTGGTGGACCTGTCGTGGCCGTAGACGGAGAGGCGGTCGGCGCGCACGGTGTCCCAGACCACGAAGAGCACGTTGGGGCGGCCTCGGACCTCGTCGGGCGGGGCGCTCGGCGTGGCGAGGGGACGGACCGGCTCCATCGGCGGAAGCTGGAGCGCCGTCGCATCCTCGGCGTCGGACGCCTCGATCGGGGCGGGCGTGTCCGTCCGTTGGAGCCACACGGCGGCACCGGCGGCGCCGACGATGGCGAGGACAGCGATGGCGGCCAGGATCGAGCGGCGCAAAGGGAAACGAGCCTCCGAGCGGGCTCCTATCCTGACCAGTTGTCCCTACCAGTCGTAGGTGATGACGCCGCCGTCCTGCTGGCCAGCGTCGCCCTCGTGGCACTCGACGCAACCCTCCAGCTCGAAGCCGGACTTCTTCAGGGAGCCGTCGCTGCCGTACTGGGCCCAGTACCACTCGCCCTCGGTCTTCCACATGACGGTGAGGTTCTTCAGGCTGTCGCCGAGCTCGTCGTCGTAGCCCTGCTTCACCAGGATGGAGCCGTCGGGCATGGACTCGCCCGCGCCGGCGTCGACCACGCTCTTGGCGGTGTCGTTGAGCCAGTTCTCGACGTACTCGCCGTGGACCGCGGCGCTGGGCACGATGCCCGCCTCGATCTGGGGCCAGGTCTCGTAGCCGTCGATGAGCCCTTCCAGCTCGGCGTTCAGCTCGGCGTTGGGGTCGGTGCCCGTGTCGCCTCCCTTCTCGCCGTCGCCACCGCCACAGGCGATCAGGGCCACCGTGGCCATCCACAACATGCTGCGCATCGTGTCCTCCAGGAATTTGTGCGCGGTCGAGCGACCGCTCCCACGGCACTGTGTAGCGAATCCCGCCCGGCGTTACAGCGGAATGAATGCGTTTTCATGCGAGCTTGACCGCCGAGGCAGTGTGCTGGATGCGGGCGGGAGAGGGGCTGCGAAGGCAGCCGCTCCTTCGCGACGACCTGGCCCGGCGCTTCCTGTCGCCGGCGACCCGGAGCCTCCTGGCCGTCGGCGTGCGTCCCTTCGGTGGGCTCACGAACTTCGTGGTGGGCCGGCACGTGTTCATGGACGAGGCTCTCGCCCGCCGTCCCGAGGGGGCCCAGGTGGTCCTGGTCGGCGCCGGCTACGACGCACGGCCGTGGCGACTGGGGCTGGAGGACTGCCTGGTCGTGGACCATCCCGCCACGCTCCGTCGCCGGGTCCGCAAGGGCCCCGCCGGGGATGGGCGTCACGTGGCCGTCGACCTGGCGAGCGCCTCCCTGGCCGACGCCCTTCGTGCCCACGGACACGACCCGTCCCGCCCGACGTGCTGGGTCTGGGAGGGGGTGAGCATGTACCTTCCCCAGGGGGCGGTCCAGGCAACCCTCGACGTGTTCGCCGAGCGGTCGGCGTCCGGGTCGATGCTGCTGATGGACTTCTGGCACGCCCTCGACGGGGATCGGGTGGTGGACGGGCTCGCCCGGGGGGCCGTCAGCGCGCTTCAGCTCGTCGGCGAGCCGATTCGCTACGGGCTGCACCCGGGGGACACCGGCGCGGTCCTGGGGCGCCATGGCCTGGACGTGGTGGAGCACGGGACCCCGGAGGAGCTGGCCCGTCGCTACGGTCGGCGCTTCGATCCCTCGATGCACGTCGTGCACGCCGCCTGGGGCCCCTAGTGCGTAGGTCCGGATGTGCCTCTCCAGTTGCACGCGTAGCACCGAGCCTGCTCGGGGCTTCAGGCGTCAGTCTACGGGCTTCAGCTCGCAGCAGATGGGGCCGCGCTGCCCGAGAGGCACGGCGCCACAGAGGTCTTCGAAGCCGGTACATGCGCCCTTGCATGCCGTAGCCTGCCGCCTGCAGCCTGCAGCCTCGCGCCACGGCCAGCGGACATTTGGCGAAGGACTTCCGAATCGTCACACCAGGCGGTTAGTCGGGGCCATCACGGAGGGAAGCACGGATGACGGCACACCCCTGGCACGACCTGCCCAACAACCCCGACCACATCGACGAGTTCTTCAACTGCGTGATCGAGATCCCCCGTGGGTCGAAGGTGAAGTACGAGCTCGACAAGCCGACCGGGATGTTGCGGGTCGATCGCATCCTGTACAGCGCCGTGATGTACCCGTGCAACTACGGTTTTCTGCCGCGAACGTACTGCGACGACGGCGACCCGCTGGACGTGTTGGTCCTCGGCTACGAGCCCGTCTACCCGATGAGCATCCTCCAGGCGCGGGCCATCGGGGTGATGCACATGACCGATCAGGGGGCCAGCGACGACAAGCTCATCGCCGTCCACGTCAACGACCCGGTGAGCAGCAGCTTCCAAGACATCTCGGAGCTCCGGGAGCACACGCTGCTGGAGATCGAGCGCTTCTTCCGGGACTACAAGGTGCTCGAGAAGAAGACGGTGGGCGTCGAGAAGCTGGCGGGCCACGAGGTGGCCAACCAGGTCATCCGCGACAGCATCCAGCTGTACCGCAAGGAGGAGTCCAGGCTCCGCGGATGGTGAGCCGACCCAGTTGATCGGCGTCTCCTCGGGGTTGTCTGCAAGGCCCGCCCGTCCGTGCCGACAGGAAGGGCCGACGCCGTACGCGTCGCGGTTACGCTCTACGGGGGGCACCCATGCCGAAGAACGACCGGTCCCAGCTCGAAGCCGCTGCGCAGCACGTCGCCGACGGACGCTTCGAGGATGCCGCGCGGGTGTATCGACACCTGCTGGAGGAGGACCCGGACGACCTGGAGGCACTGCAGGGGCTGGGCCGGGCCTCCGAGCTGATGGAGCGGTGGACCGAGGCCCACGACGCCTACGCACGGGCGCTCACCGTCCGTCCCGAGGACGCGGACCTTGCGACCGCGCGGGGCGAGTGCCTGCGCCATGCTTGCTGCCTCCACCAGGCGGTGCGCGCCTACGAGGAGGCCATCCGGCTCAGCCCGGACCACCTCTTCGCCTGGGCCGGCCTCGGCGAGTCCCTGCGGCTGCTCGGGCGTAGCGAGGAGGCCATCGAGGCCTTCGCCCACGCCCTCACCATCGATGGCAGCCACGCGTTCGCTCTGCGGGGTCGTGCGGCCTCGCTGTCCGCCCTCGGGCGCTACGTCGACGCCATCCCGAGCTGGGAGCTGGCCTTGTCCCTCATGCCGCGCTCCAGCTTCGTGGAGCAGGGCCTGCGGGAGGCCCGGGCCTTCGTGAGCCGCGGCGACCGGGATCTGGGCTGGCCGGAGAGCCTCGCCGAGCCCCCGCCCGTCATCGAAGGAGACGCGCTGCGGTCGGTGGAGCGGCTCGAGTGGGCCCGCGCGCTGATCCGCGACGGCCGCCTGCCGGAGGCGGTCGAGGCCTACCGGCACGCCGCCCGGCTCGATCCCGATCGGGTCGACGTCCGGGTGGAGCTCGCCCGTGCCCACGAGTCGGTGTCGTCGGCCGACACGGCGCTGTCGGCCTGGGAGGAGGTCCTCGAGCTGGATTCGGAACATCCGGAGGCCTCGGCTGGGGTCGCCCACGGGCTGAGGAGCGCCCGGCGCTACGTGGAGGCGCTGGCGGCCTACGACCGTGCCCTCGAGCGAAGCCCTGTCGCCGGGGCCCTCCGCGACCAGGCCCTGGTCGGGCGCGCGGAGACCCTGCGCCTCCTCGGCCGCTGGAACGATGCCCTCGGCTGGTTCGCCAAGGCCCTCGACCGCACCCCCACGCACCTGGGGGCTCTGAAGGGCCAGGCCCTCACCCTCGATGCCCTCGGCCGACACTCCGAGGCGGAGTCCCTGTGGCGTCGGGCCCTCGCCATCGACGCCGAGCGGGAGGACCTCCGCCAGGGGCTCTCCCGGACCCTGGAGGCCCTCCGATCCAGCCAGGAGCAGGGGCGCCGAGCCCGCGCACGGGAGGCCTTCACCACCGGCAGGGAGCGGCTGAAGGCGGGGCGTCCCAAGGAAGCGGTGGTCGCCCTGCAGACCTCCACGGCCCTCCAGCCGGCATGGGGGGCGGCGCACTACCTTCTGGGGCTCTGCTACGCCGAGCTGTCGGAGTGGGGAAACGCGGCCCGCGCCTTCGGTCAGGTGCTCCTCCACGAGCCGGACCACATCGACGCGAGCTGGCGTCGGGCCGACGCCCTGCGGATGGTCGGCCAGCTCACCCAGGCGCTGCAGGCCTTCGACGCGGCGCTCCAGCGGGATCCGGAGGACGTGCGTCTCGTCGCCGGGCGCGCCGACACCCTGCGTCAGCTGGGCCACCACCGGCAGGCGATCGAGGGCTTCGAGCGGGCGCTGACGGACCGGCCCCGCCTGCCCCTCGCGGTGGTGGGGAAGGCGAGCTGCCTCAACGTCCTGGGCCGCTTCGACGAGGCCCACGGCCTCTGGCTCATGGCCCTGCAGGACAACCCCTCGGCTCCGGCGGTCAAGCAGGGGCTCGACGAGTGTCGGCGAGGGCTCCGCGAGGGCCCCACGGCGTCGGCCCGCGACGAGGGACGTCCCGAGCCGCTGCTGCCGGTGCGGGCGGCGCCCACCGGCCTCGTGCCCCATCGGCACAGGCTCGGTGCCGAGGAAGAACGCCTGCCCCTGGTTCCCGCCGGCCGGGAGGGGCGCGCGGACTTCGAGCTGGGCCGCCGGCTCTACAAGCAGCGGCGCTTCGCGGAGGCCGCGGACAGCTTCCGCAGGGCCCTCGAGGCCGACCCGCTGGACGCCGATGCCGCGCTCCGCCTCGGCATGGCGCTGGAAGACGGCCGCCGCTACGGGGACGCCATCCGGGCCTACCGCCTCTGCCTGTCCATCGACCCGACCCACTGCCAGGCCGCCACCAACATCGGGGAGGCTCTCCGGAAGCGGGAGCAGTACCGGGAGGCCATCGACGCCTACGACGAGGCCCTCGCCCTGCGCGACGACTACCTCTACGCCCTGGCGGGTCGCGCCGAGTGCATGCGGATGCTCGGGCAGCTGGAAGAGAGCCTCGCCTGGTTCGACAAGGCCCTCGTGGTGGGCTCCCGACACGCCTTCGCCGTGCAGGGGAAGGCGGCCTCCCTCAACGCCCTGGGGCGCTTCGAGGAGGCCCTGCCGCTGTGGGAGCAGGCCCTGGAGATCGAGTCCACGAGTACCTTCGCCGCCGAGGGGAAGGCGGTCTGCGAGCGCCACCTGGCGGCCAGTCGGGCCGACACGCCCGATGTCGAGGAGACCGGCGACGACGAGGAGGGCACCCCCACCCTCGACGAGCAGGCCCGAGACCTCACGGCGCTGGCCCGGGCAGGCAAGCTGTCGCCGGTGATCGGCCGCCAGCAGGAGATCCGCCAGGTGATGAAGACCCTGGTGCGTCGGCTCAAGGCCAACCCGCTGCTCCTCGGAGAGCCGGGGGTCGGCAAGACGGCGGTGGTCGAGGGCGTCGCACAGGCCCTGGTCGCTGCCGACGCCCCGCCGAAGCTACGGCACCTGCGGATCCTGGAGCTGTCGATGGGGAGCATCCTGGCGGGCACCAAGTACCGGGGCACCTTCGAGGAGCGCCTGCGATCCCTGGTCGACGAGGCGACACGCACGCCGGACGTGGTGCTGTTCATCGACGAGATCCACACGCTGGTGGGGGCCGGACGGACCGAGGGTGGCGCCCTCGACGCCGCCAACATCCTCAAGCCGGCCCTGGCCCGGGGCGAGATCGCCGTGATCGGTGCCACCACCGTCGACGAGTTCCGGAAGCACTTCGAGCAGGACTCCGCCCTCGAGCGTCGCTTCCAGCCCATCCGGGTCGAGGAGCCCACCCTCGAGGAGACGGAGACGCTCCTCGACGGGATGCTGCCGCTGTATGCGAAGCACCACGGGGTCGAGATCGGTGCGGACGTCGTGCCACGCTGTGTGCAGCTCGCGGTGCGCTTCATGCCGGAGCGGCGGCTCCCCGACAAGGCCCTCGACGTCCTCGACGAGGCCTGCGCCGACGCCAACCTCGACGGGGCCACCCAGGTCGACGCCGAGCGGGTTGCCCGGGTGGTGTCCGAGCGCACGGGCGTGCCGGTCCACACCCTCACCGCCCGGGAGCGGGACCGCCTGGGGCAGCTGGAGGTCGAGCTCGGGCAGCGGGTCGTGGGGCAGGAGGAGGCCGTGTCGGAGCTGGCGGCAGCGGTGCGCCTGGCCCGCTCGGGTCTACGGGACGAGAAGCGTCCTCGCGGCGTGTTCCTGTTCGCCGGCTCGTCGGGGGTCGGCAAGACCGAGCTCGCCCGCTCCCTGGCGGACTTCCTGTTCCCCGAGGGCGACGCCCTCATCAAGCTCGACATGTCGGAGTACGCCGAGCGCTTCACGGGCAGCCGGCTGCTCGGGGCCCCTCCCGGCTACCAGGGGCACGGGGAGGAGGGGCAGCTGACCGGGCCGCTGCGGAACCGGCCCTACAGCGTGGTGCTCCTCGACGAGTTCGAGAAGGCCCACCCGGACGTCCAGGCCATGTTCCTGTCGCTCTTCGACGACGGGGTGGTGACCGACGCGGAGGGTCGGCGGGTCCAGGCCCGGGAGGCCTTCTTCATCCTCACCACCAACGCGGGGTCGGAGGGAGGCGCCCGGGCGTCCCTCGGCT
>Ga0213839_1001863_pt1 | contig 12684 bp, 15 predicted proteins | sample SWPATP21_FD_160075 | JGI IMG/M metagenome (GOLD analysis project Ga0213839, IMG submission 160075) | Coastal seawater microbial communities from Marineland, Florida, United States - SWPA TP2 #1 | ecosystem: Environmental > Aquatic > Marine > Coastal | place: USA: Florida | collected 2016-08-14 | reverse complement strand
CGTTCCTCCCGGAGTGACCCATGGCCGTAGTCCCTTCTCGCGACTCTCTGACCATCCCTTGGACGCCGCTCATGGCCGTCGTGCTGATCGGCTGCGCCGGCGGTGGCGACGGAGAGACTACACCAGGGCCCGACCCCGTCGAAGAGGCCTGCTATCACGTGGAGGAGGGCACGATCATCGACGGAGGCGCCGACGCCGACAGCGCCCCGTCCCTGACCGACGGCGACTACTACCGCGTCGTGCTGCAGGCCGACGCGCCCACCTTCGTGCGCATCGACAGCAGCGGCGGCACACTGGCCCTTCAGTCCGACCTCGAGGATGCCTTCGCGAGCCTGACGACCGACGGCTCGACGGTGGACCTACCGCCGAGCGACATCAATCCCAACTGCACCCAGGACATCCTCTCGCTCGTGGAGGTGTCGGTCGACGGAGGAGAGCATGTGGTCGAGCTCGCCGAGAGCCTCTATGCCACCGCGTGGGTGTCGCTGACGACGCGCTAGCGGAGAGCCGAGCTGACGTCAGCCCTCGCCGCCGTCCGGCTCGTCGACCCCCGCCACCACGGTGTACTCGGCGGTGATGGTCGCCCCGCGCGGAGGGATGCTCGTGCCGTGGAACGTGATGAACCAGGTGGCTTCGTCGTAGGTCCACCCGTTGGTGGGGTCTTGCGCCACCTCGGCGTCGTCGACGTAGACCACGAGCGTGTCGAGCTGGGCCGCCTTGGTGAGCTTGAAGCTCTCCCGGATCCCGCCGGCGTTCAGCCCGAGGCGGCTCATGATCCCCGACCACTCGGACGAGCACAGATCCGCCACGATGCCGCCCATCGACACCGCGACCTGCGCATAGCGGTCGCCGGCGGCTTCCACCTCGTTGCACTGCGACGAAGACAGCCCGACGATGGCGCCGATGTTGATGTCGTTGCGGTCGTCTTTGAGGGACCGGAGCTCGTTGACGTAGGTGGTGACGGGCTCGAGCTTCTCTGCCTGGAGATAGCAGTCGTCGCTCGGCTGGTTGCCCAGCGCCCCACGGTCGGAGCAGTCTTCCTCGTCGCTCACGAACACCACGAGAAGCTGGCCATCGGGCCGCAGGAAACCGTCGTTCGGGCCACCGTAGACCATGGTGGGGCCGAGGGCGAAGGTGGCTGCCTCGAGCCCCTTCTCCTTGTCGGATCCCCCGGTGCCGATCTGGGCTCGCTCGACGAACGCTTCCTGGTAGGCAGCGTCGGCGTTGGTAAGGAACGGCGGGTCGCCGAGGAGCACCCCACCCCCACCCGTCTCGTCGAACGACGTGGACACGACGCCCAGCTGGAAGTCGGTGTTGGACTGCTCCATGGCTTCGGCGAAAGCCGAGAAGCCGTCGGCCAGCAGGTCTTGCTCGGCTTGCATGGAGTTGGAGTCGTCGATGACCCACAAGATGTCGACGATGTTGTTCGCCGCCTGACCGAAGGTGTCGGTCTGGGTCTGCTCTCGGAACTCGTTGTCGATGGCGCAACCGCCCCACAGGGTCACGGTCATCAGGATGGTCAGGTGCCGCACGTTCACCTCTCGTAGCTACGGCCCTTCCGAGGGGAGCGGAAGGACTACTGAGACAAGTATGCCTCGGAGATGCACAGATCGTTGTATTCCTTGCCCTTCGACACCTCGTCGAAGGTGATCTTCACCTTGCTGGCGGTCCGAGGTGCGAAGGCGATTTCCTGGGTCTTGAACGTGTTCTTCACCGCCACGGACTCGCTGCTCCCGTCGTCGAACGACAGCGTCGCCTTCGTGGCGCGGTTGCCCTTGAACCAAAGGGTCATCGACGATCCGATCCCGTTGAGCAGGTGAAGCTTCGAGACGGTGGACTTGCCGGACAGGGTCAGCTCCAGCCACTCGCCCGTGCCGTCGCCGGCCTTGTTCCCCTCGCACCACATCGTGTCGACCAAGCCGTCGACCGCCATGGCCGCGTCGTAGCTGTCGCCGTCGGGCGGCGCGGTGGTGGAGGCAGCGGCCGAGCGGACCGACGGCCCCCCTGCGGCAGTGTCGAAGACCTGCACCTCGCTGATCGCCGTGTCGGGGAAGGTGCTGCCGTTGTAGACCCCCTTCAGCCGGAGGATGACCTTGCTGGTCTTCTTCGGCCCTGGAAGCGTGACTTCGGTGACCTTCTGGCTGTCGTCGAGGTCGACCATGTGGGTCGAGCCATCGGAGAACTCGAGCTCGATCTGCTTCGGACGGTTCGACCGATTCCAGGAGTCGGCCGAGTACCACATGCCGCCCCAGATCTTCAGCCGCGCCACGTCTTTGTCGCCGCCGAGGTCGAGCTCGATGGTGGAGCCCATGCCGGCGCCGTCGGCCCCCTCCACCCAGGCGGTGCCCGCCTTGCCGTCGCTGATGTTCTTGGCGTCGTAGGTGACGTTGCCGTCGGCAGGGTAGGTCGACGATGCCGTGGCTCCGGCGACTTCCAGCTTGCCAGCCTGTGCGGCGAGGGGAAGACCTGCGAGCAGGCAGAGGAGCGCGGGACGGACGAAGCTGCGAGCAGTGATCATTTCGAGTCACCCTGGGCTGAGGGTAGATGAGGCGAAGCGGGATCGGGCCCGACATCTTGTGCAGGCCGCGTCGGGGTGTCAATGTGGCTCCCCGACCCATGCCCGTGGACACACCCACACCGGAGATCCTTCCGTGCCCTTCGTCGTTGCGCTTCTCACCCCCTTCGACGGTCGCGGCCGCGTCGACCTCGCTCGGCTGCGCGCGCACGCCCTGTGGCTGCAGACGCAAGGCGCCGAAGGGTTCGTCGCGACGGGCTGGTGCGGAGAGTTCCTCTACCTGTCGGACCGGGAGCGCGAGGCCATCCATCGCACCGTGCTGGAGTCGGCGATGGGCAAGCCGGTGTATCCGTGCACATGGGACCCGTCCCCGAGCACCTCCACCTTCCTCACCGAAGCGGCGATGCAGCAAGGCGCGAAGGCCGTCCTCATGCCGCCTCCCCTGCTCCACCCCCTCGACGACGACGCCATCATGCGCTGGTACGAGGCCGTGGCACGCTCGGCGCCGGTGTTGGCGCTGCACCACCCCGGCGCCGGCACCGAGCTCCGCCTTCCGCTCGTCGCGCGACTCCTCGAAGCGGGGCTGATCGAAGGGATCGTCGATGCGTCCGGAGATCCGTGGCGGGTGGCGCGGCTCGCCCAGGCCCACCCCGAGCGGGTGTGGTGCGCCGACGACGGCGTGCTCGCCCAGGCGAGGAGCATGCCCGGTCTCGCCGGGGCGGTGAGTGAAGTGGCCAACGTGTGGCCGGCCTTCACCCGTCGGCTGTGGGATGGCGACGACCAACTCGACGCGGCCATGCTCGAGCGGCACGTCCGACTGCAGCGATCCGGGGGCCTTCGCGCGATGAAGTCCCTGGTCGGGCTCGGGTGTCGCTCGCCGATGGTCGAGCCCCCCGAGGACGCGCTGGTCGATCTCCCACCGGCGGAGTCTGCCCGCAGATAGCGCAGCTTCGGTCTGCTCCCGCCCGTCCTGGCCGGAGTCGATGGCCTCAGAAGCTGCCCGTGAGGCTGAAGCGCGCTCCCTCGAAGCCCGGCAGCGTGCGGCACTGGCCACCCGAGCAGCGGATCCCTGCCTTGTAGGCGCCGCCGAAGAGCTTCATCGTGAGGCTGCTCGTCGGCTTCACCTGTAGCTCGAGCGCACCGTAGAGCTCGTCGGACAGGTTGCCCACCGACGTGACCAGCGGGTTCGTCGTGTAGTCGGTGTACCAGGTGACCCCGACCGTGGAGTGGTAGAGCAGCGTCCAGCCCGTCTCGATCTCGGTGTAGTCCTGCTGCTGCAGGGGGTTGATCCCCCACTGATAGTGCTCGGCCCCGATGTTGATCTGGCCGTGGAGGACCGCCACGGGGAAGTGGATGGCGGCGTCGGCGTGGGTCTGCTGGTCGGCGCCCGCGTCGTTGCCGTCCCGCTCGTCGACCCGATGACCCGCGTTGATGATGGCCGACGCCTCCCCGGCGAGCCACTCCACCCCCACCATGGGGTGCACGATCGTCTCGGGCGCGTCGTTGAAGTGCAGTCCGCCGAGCTCTTCGTCGCGCACCAGCCCCACCGCGACGTAGGGCGTGAGCTCCCCCGGCTTGGCCGCCCAGTCCATCTGGATGCGGGTGCCCCACTGGTCGTTGCTGTTGAGCGCTGCGGCGCTGTCCTCGGTGATCGCACGCTCGTACTCGAGGGTGGGTGCGATCGCGACTTCGTACAGCTCGGGGGTGAGCTCGGCATTCACCCGGTCGGTCTGGAAGTAGCGCTTCCCCTCCACCAGAAAGACGAGCTTGCCCGGATAGAAGCTGGCGGACGCGTAGGCCGCGTAGCCAGGGTCTTCGGGGTCGGCGACCGACAGGGCCGCCTGGTCTTCCCCGAAGCCGAAGACGTCGCCCTCCAGGTACCAGTCGATGCCTCCGATGCCGTAGAGCGCTGCGGTGAGGCCCCCCACGTAGACATCGGGGCCCGTGCCGAGCTCCTCGAACCCCGGGCCGAGCCCGATGTCTTCCACGAAGTCGTACACCACGCCATGGGCGCCGATGTCGGCGGGCCCGAGGCCGAATCGCTCGGCCCGAACCCCGGCGACGGCGTGCCGGTAGTCGCCGTCGATCTCGGTGTTCGGGTTGTCCTGGAACACCTGCTGGCGATTGAGCTGACCCGCGACGGCCGTGATGTCCCAGGCGCCGGGACGAAGCACCGTCTTCACGCCCTGGACCGACGTGTCGATGTCGATGTCGACGTTGCGGTTGAGGTTGAGCGCGATGCCGCGGCCGAACGCGACATAGCTGTCGCCGACGGCGATGCTCCCCGCGTCGACCTCGTACTTGGCACGCACCTTCTCGAGGTTGGTGTAGGCGTCGAAGCGGTCGGGGATGGGGTTGGGGACGGCGTCGAGCACCAGCGCGCGCTCGAGGTAGAGCGTGTCGTCGAGGTAGTAGCGGTTGGCGAACAGCGCGACCTCGTCCCACTGGGCATCGAACGACCACCGACCTCGGCTCACCACGGCGTTGAACCGGTTCACCTGCTCCACGTAGTTGAACACGGGCACATCGGCCGGATCGAACAACCGCTCCGGCTTGATCCAGTAGCGAATCTCCAGGTCGTCGGTGAGCGACACCGACCACGCCTCGGCGTCGGCCGACGAGCCCTCGGCGGGTTCGGCCGCCAAGGCCGACAGAGCAAACAGCGACAGGAGCACCAGCGAGCCTCCGAGCCCCGCAGTCATACCTCACGGCGGAACGTTGCACGCCGATCGCGGGGGGTCAGCCCTCTTCGGCGGGAGCCGGCGCAGGCGCTGCCGCCCCCTCTGCGAGGAGCTTCTTCACCTCTTCCAGCAGCTCGACCTCGTCGCCGGGGTTGTAGCCCGAGTGCTTCTTGAAGACCTCGCCCGACCGGTTGACGAGCACGGTGTACGGAAGGGTCTTGGCTGGATTGTAGGCACTGATGACGGTGGAGTCGCGGTCGAGCAGCACCGGGAACGAGTAGCCGTTCTTCTTGATGAAGGGCTTCACCCGGGACGCCGACCGCGCGTCGTCGATGGAGATGCTGAGGACCGTGAGCCCGTCAGCCTCGTGCTCGGCGTACATCTTCTGCAGGTGGGGCATCTCTTCCTTGCACGGCCCACACCAGGTGGCCCAGAACGACATCACCACCACCCGGCCCTCGAGCTCGGAGAGCGTGACCGACTTCCCGTCGATGTCGCGAAGGGTGAAGTCGGACGCAGCATCCGCCGCGAAGGACACGGTGGGCGCGAACAGCCCCAGCGCAGCCACCGCCATCCAGCCGAACCACCCTGCCCGCAGTCGCTCGATTCCCATCGCTTCCTCCGTTGGGTTGCCACCGCCACAACGGACGAGCGGTCGACAAGCTTCCGTGTGTTACCCGACGGCATGAGCCGGCGCATCCTCATCGTCGACGACGAGCCGTCGATCCGGAAGGTCTTGAGCGTGCAGCTCCGCCGCCTCGGTCACGAGGTGATCGCCGTCGACGACGGCGCGGCCGCGATCGCGACCCTGCAACAGGAAGCGGTCCACGTCGTGGTCAGTGACCTTCGAATGCCTCAGGTCGATGGGCTCGAGCTGCTTCGCTGGGCCTGTGAGCACCAGCCTGGCCTGCCGGTGATCCTCATCACGGCCCATGGCACGGTCGACACGGCCGTCGAGGCCCTCAAGCAAGGCGCCTTCGACTACGTCACCAAGCCCTTCGATCAGCAAGACCTGCAGCGCATCATCGCCAAGGCCATCGCCACGGAGACCCGCAACACCCAGCGTCTCCAGCCCTCGGGGGTCGGTCGCTTCGACATCGTGGGGCAGACCCAGCGCATGCGCGACGTCTTCGCGTTGGTGGAGCGCGTCGCCCCCTCGCCCACCACCGTTCTGATCACCGGGGAGTCGGGCACCGGCAAGGAGCTCGTCGCACGAGCCATCCACGGGCAGTCCGAGCGCGCCGAGGCGCCGTTCATCCAGATCAACTGCGGGGCGATCCCCGACAATCTCTTCGAGGCCGAGCTCTTCGGCTACCAGCGGGGCGCCTTCACGGGCGCCATCGCCGACAAACCCGGGCGCTTCCAGCTGGCCGAGGGGGGCACGCTGTTCCTCGACGAGGTGGGCGAGCTTCCCCTCGACATGCAGGTGAAGCTGCTACGCGCCCTGCAGGAGCGGCAGGTGGATCCGGTGGGCGGGCTGCGCCCCGTGGCCATCGACGTGCGTCTGGTCGCCGCCACCAACATCGACCTGGCCCGGGCCGTCGACGAGGGGCGCTTTCGCCGCGACCTGTTCTACCGCCTCAACGTCATCCCGGTTCGCCTGCCCGCCCTCCGCGAGCGCGTCGACGACATCCCGCTGCTGGTGGAGCACTTCCTCCGGCGCTTCAATCAGCGCCTGGCCACCTCCGTCCAGCGCGTCGACCCTGCGGCGATGGCCGTGCTGCTCGAGCACGACTGGCCCGGGAACATCCGCGAGCTCGAGAATCTCATGGAGCGCCTGGTGCTCCTCGCCGACGGCGACACCATCGGCGTGATCGATCTGCCCGACCTACGGGGCGCCCCGGAGATCGGTGCCGACGACCACGACGACCTCGATGGGCTCGGCCTCAAGGAGTACGTTCGGGTTCATACGGCAAAGCTCGAGCGCCAGCGAATCCGGCGCGTGCTCTCTGCGGAAGAAGGCAATGTCACCCGCGCAGCGCGCCGCTTGGGCATCAGCCGGAAGTCCCTGCAGACCAAGATGAAAGACTACGGCCTGCGCGACAGTTGACGACAGGGCCTTCGACGCCCTAACGTGGCGCGTCAGCTCCCCGTCCCGAGGTGGTCTTGGTCTCGTTCCTCACGCTCTGGCTGTCGTCGCCCGCCCTCGCGGCCGAAGTGACCGACATGGCGCCAGGTCCGGGAGCGATCGTCGGCGTCAGCTACGGCGGGTCGAGCCTCCGCGGGGATCTCGTGGAGCAGGAGACGGTGGTCAGCGGCCGCCGGGTCGTGCGCCACGACCTCGACCTCCGGGCCGAGGTGGCACCCGTCGAGGGCATCGCACTCACCCTCGGGCTCGACACCACCCCAGCGTGGACATTCCGCTACCCCGACGCCCGTGAGATGACGGTCGAGCCCGCCAACAGCGAGGGTTCCTACCTCGCCGGCGACCCCTTCGCGGAAGACCCCACCATCAAGGCGTCCGGCCTCCGGGGCTTCTGGCTCGGGGCCGCGCTCGCCCCGTTCGCCGAGCGCTACGACCGGGCCACGGCACCCACCACCTGGCGGCTCGACATCGCCTACCGCACCGGCTCGAAGAAGAACCTGTGGACGGCCAACGACGGCCGCCGCGGGGCCGCCCCTGGTAGCAGTGCCCTGCTGCTCTCCGGCGCCTTCTCGTCCAACCTGGGGGTCGGCGACCCCTACATGAAGGTCTCCTGGCAGCGTGAGGGAGCCGTCGAGGTCGACGTGGTCGACGAAGACGGCCGCGAGTGGGCCAAGGGCCTGGCGCTGCGGCCCGCGTCCGAAGTGAGGATGCGCGGCGGCATCGAGATCCTCGCCTACGAGGAACCCGAGGAGAACGCGACGTTCTCGTTCGACCTCTACATGGGCGGCGGCTACCGATCGTGGGAAGACGTGGCGAGCGGCGTCTACCTACCCAGCGTGCTCGGTGCCAGTCGACAGATCCCCGTCACGACGGGCGACCACATGCTCGGACTGGTCGGCGTCGGCATCGACTACCACGTCAACGAGTTCGTCCGAGGACGCACGGGGGTGGAGTTCCGCTATCGAACCCCCTTCCGCCCCGAGCACGCCTACGACGTCACCACGAGCGCCGACACCTGGGAGCTCGGCTGGAACCTCACGGTGCAGGGCGTGGCGGCCTTCACCAACGACTGACCTGCACGGGCCGTCCCTTCTCTCCGCCCGTCACCCGTCGAACGCGTCGTCGATGAGCTCCACGGTCCACCCGGTGGGGTCCATGGTCACCACCGCGACGAGGAACGCCACCTCCGAGTAAGGAGGAACGTCGCCGAGAAGGTACGACTCGGTCGCCCGCCGCAGCGTTCGCTGCTTGTGGTGGCCGAGCGCCTCCAAGGCCGTGTCGTCGCCCACTGCGCGCGCCTTCACCTCGACCACACGCAGGGCTCCGTGGCGCAAGGCCACGATGTCGAGCTCACCGCCCCCTACGTGGAGGTTGCGCTCGACAATGCGATAGCCGTCGGCACGCAGCATGTCGGCCACGAGCTCTTCGGCAGCCTGGCCATCGGCCAGCGATGCTCGACGCTCCGCCGGGGTGCGCCCCCGTGGGGTCGACCCCTGGGGGGTGTCGCCGACTAGCGGATCGCCTTGAAGTCGCGGATCGGCTTGAGCCGCGCCGACTTGCCGCGGCGGGACCGCAGGAAGTGCAGCTTGGCCCGACGCACCCGATGACGCGCCGTGATCTCGATCTTGGAGATGCTCGGGGAGCTGGCCGGGAACACGCGCTCCACGCCCACACCCGACGAGATCTTCCGCACGGTGAAGGTGGCCCGCGGGCCCCCGTTCTTGATGCGGATGACCGTGCCCTCGAACACCTGGATGCGACGCTTGTCGCCCTCCACGATCTTCACGTGGACGCGGACGGTGTCGCCGGGGCGAACGTCGACGCTGGCGCGCTCACGGGCGGCGACGGTCTCGGCCTCGATGGTGGAGAGAAGGTTCATGGGAGATTCCTCATCTGGACGAGCGTGACGCGCCTCGACCGCGCTCGCCGCCTCGGGCCCCGGCTGGGGTGCGGATGGCGATACGCTGGAGGCGGTCACGCGGTCGGTGGTTCGACAGCGCAGACTGCGCAACGCCGGGCACCCTATTTCGCGCGGAGGTGGCGAGCAAGGCGCCGCGACGCCACAGGGTCAGCGCTCGTCGCCGCTGCCATCATTGTGCCGCTGCCAGGTCGCGAACAGGTCGGGACGACGCTGGCGGGTGCGCTCGAGCGACTGCTCGTGCCGCCAGGCCTCGATCCGCCCGTGGTGCCCCGATCGCAACACCTCGGGGACGTCGAGCCCCCTCCACGAGGCCGGCCGGGTGTAGTGGGGGTACTCCAGCAGGCCGTCGCTGAACGACTCGTCGCGAGCGGACGCCGCGTTCCCCAGCACCCCGGGGAGCAGCCGTGCAACGGCGTCGACGATGGCGCACGCAGCGATCTCCCCCCCTGTCAGCACGAAGTCGCCGAGCGAGACCTCACCGTCGACCAGCGACTCGATCCGCGCATCCACCCCCTCGTAGTGGCCCGCGATCAGCACCAGGTGCTCGAACCCGTCGGCCAGGCGCTGCGCCATGGGCTGCTGGAACGGCTGCCCGCCGGGCGTCATCAGCAGGGTGTGACTCGCAGGGGTGACCACGGCTTCCAGGGCGGCGGCCACCACGTCGACGCGCATCACCATGCCCGCCCCACCCCCATAGGGTGCGTCGTCGACGCTGCGATGTCGGCCGAGCCCATGGTCGCGGATGTCGTGGATGCCGACCGTGATGTGGCCGGCGTCGATGGCCCGGCCGAGGACCGAGGTGGTCAGCGGTCCCGTCACGAGATCGGGGTGGAGGGTGAGGACATCGAACCTCATTCCCTGCAGGCCTCCCAGGCCTCGGCCGTGAGCACCACGCGACCCGGAGCCACCTCCACCACCGCGTCATGTACCGCGGGAACGAACACGCTCTCACGTTCCCTGGTGGGTCGAACCTCGAAGACGTCGACCGGGCCACTCTCGTGGACCTCACGCACGCTTCCGACCACGTTCCCGTCGACCACGACCTCAGCGCCGATGGTCTGCCACACCCAGAACTCGTCCTGCTCGAGGGCGGGTAGATCCGCCACGCGCACGAGGATGGTGTAGCCCTTGAGCGACGCTGCCTGCTCACGGGTGAGGGACACACCCTCGAACCGTCCGAGGACGCGCTTGCCCGCGCCGGGGCGCGACCGCAGACGCACCCCGCAGCGCTCACCCCTCGGACTGACCAGCACCACGTCGGCCCCGTCTCGCAGCAGCGACGACTCGCGGTGATGCAGGTGCAGACGGACTTCGCCGTGGACACCGAACACACCGCTGACCGATCCGAACACCAGCTCTTCTCCTGCCTCGGGCACGGAGAGGAACGGGAGGTCGCTATTCCTCGTCACCCGCGCTTCCGCCCTCGTCGACGAGGTCGAGCGACGCCTTCTGGCGGCCCGCAGCAGCGGAGAGGATGTTGCGGATGGAGCGAAGCGTCTTGCCGCGATCCGCCTCGAGCAGCTCCCGATCGTCGGGATGCACGGACAGCTCGAACAGCGTGACCGCATCCCCTTCGACCACGCGAACGCTCACGTCGTCGGGGTTGGCCACGATGGGCTCTACCAAGTGCCGTACGAGCGACTCCATCAGGCGGACTCGGCGGCGGCGGTGCGGTAGCGCTCGATGAGACGCTTGGCCGTGTCGGTGGGCTGGGCGCCCTTCGACAGCCAGTAGTCGACGCGCTCGAGGTCGAACTTGAGCACGAACGGATCGCTCATCGGGTTGTAGTAGCCGAGCTGCTCGATGAAGCGGCCATCGCGCGGCGCGCGCTGATCGGCGGCGACGAGACGGTAGAACGGCTTCTTCTTGGCACCCCGGCGGGTGAGACGGATGCGGACCATGGTGCTTTCCGTTGTGGGACGTGCGGTTTCGGCGCGCACGTGGGGTCGACAGAGAGAAACGCCCGGGCACACCCCGGGCAGACGGCTCCAGTTAGCCGCTCGGCAGCATCGCGTCAACGAGGCGCGGGATCGCCGGCGTCCGACCGCTCGGGCGGGCCACGGAAGCGCTCGCCGCCCGCTCCGCGCACCACCACCTCGGTCACACTGGCTGGGTACGACCAGGCGACCCAGCGCGGCTGTCCATCACGGCGCAGCTCGGCACGCTGAAGGGGAAGCGCTGGCGGGGTGACCTCCACTCTCTCGGTCGGGGCGACCTTCACCACCACCCGGCCTCCCATGCGCACGGGGTGATGTAGCTCGAGAGCCCCCGCCCAGGTGCTCGGTGCGGCGAGGGACACATCGGCGACGCCCGGGGCGGCTTCGCGCTGGGGCCCCACCACCTCGACCCGCTGGGCCGGCTGCTGCACGGGTGGTCGTTCCTCGGCGCGGACATCGAAGGGCCCGACCTCGATCGTGCCCGGAGCCACGGTGTCGAGCGTCCACTCGAACGCCCGTGTGACGTCGCGCTCGTCCTCGACGGCCCGCACCACCAGCGCCGGGCCGCGAACCGGGGCCGACAGCGTGAAGGTCCCTGCGTGCTCCAGACGGGCGTTCACCATGAGCTCGGAGCCACGAAACACCTTGTCGGGCAGCCGCTCGACGGTCAGGGCGATGGGCAGCTGCAGAGGGGCCATGGCCGGATGCGCGAGATGCGGGGCGAAGTCGGTGTCGCGTCGGGCCTCTGCGATCGTGGCGGCGCCGAGCTCGAGGGCGACACGGACCTCGGCGCCGGCCTCCTCGATCCGACCCGCCCGCGCGAGGTAGGCGGCACGGTTGTAGCGGGCCTCGGCGAACCTCGGGTGCGCGGCGGCCACCCGATCGAGCTCCGCGATGGCTGCGTCGAGATCGGTCCGAGCAAGCACATGGGCGCGCCAGGCCCGCAGCAACACGTCGGAGGGGCGAAGCGCGAGGGCCTCGTCGAGCGCAGCGAGCGCATCAGCGTCGCGGCCGCCCTCCATCGCGCTCTCGGCCGCCCGGAACTTCTCCAGGGCCGCGGCCTGCGCAACGAGCTCGGGAGGGGTGGACGAGCAGGCCAGGAGGGTCCACATGAGCCACAGGCTCCCGACGGTCATGGCACGCCTCGCACGATGACCGCAGCCTGACGGCCGGCCCGTGCCCCGTCGCGGCGATGACTCCACAGATCGACGTCCGTGAAGGTCGACCCTGGATGTCGGTCGAGCTCCCTGACGCCTTCGACGGTGAGCTGCCCTTCCACGACCGTGGCGACATCGGCGAGCGGGCGCCCCCGAACGCTCTGCCCGACGACGAAGCGAGAGGGGTCGCCGCCCGCTCGGGTGAGCGCCTCGACCACCTCGTCACCGACCTCGTAGTCCCGACCCGCGATGGACGGGCCGATCGCCGCCACGATCGGGCCGTCGCCCAGCGAGCGCAGCGCTGCGACCGCGGCCCCCACCACCCCCGCCGCCGTGCCGCGCCACCCGGCGTGGACCGCGGCGATGCCGTGAGGGCTCGCGAGGAGG
>Ga0213839_1001862_pt1 | contig 12708 bp, 12 predicted proteins | sample SWPATP21_FD_160075 | JGI IMG/M metagenome (GOLD analysis project Ga0213839, IMG submission 160075) | Coastal seawater microbial communities from Marineland, Florida, United States - SWPA TP2 #1 | ecosystem: Environmental > Aquatic > Marine > Coastal | place: USA: Florida | collected 2016-08-14 | reverse complement strand
TGGCATCCGCGTCGGCGTCGAACTCCACGTCCTTGTCGAAGTCCTTGTCGCCCCCACCGAACAGCACGGAGACGAGGATCAGGCAGGCGCCGAAGCCCAAGGAGGCGAGGTAGACCGACAGCACTCAGTTCTCCTGCGTGGGCGCGCGCGACGACCAGGCGATGACCAGCCACGCCGCGATGAGCGCGAGGCCTCCGAGGGGTGTGATCGCGCCGAGCCACCGCTGCTCGGTGAGCACGAGGACGTAGAGCGACCCGCTGAACAGCACCAAGCCGGCGACGAACAGCGCGCCGGCGAGCCGTGGCTTCGCCGGATGGGCGGCCACCAGCCCCAGCGCGAGGGCGTGCACGAGGTGATAGCGCGCCGCGGTCTCCCAGGTGTCGAGCAGCGATGGGTCGCTGACCACGTTGCGCAGGCCATGGGCTCCGAAGGCGCCCAGCGCTACCCCGAGGGCCCCAGCGATTCCAGCCACAGTCCACCACATGGAGGGGTCATACCAGACCGCGCAGCCGGATACGAACATCCCATGGTGCGACCCGATGGCTCCCGACGACTCGATCGCATGCTGGCCCTGGCCCGCGCTCATCGGCCTGGGCTGCGCCTCGTCGACAAGCAGGAGGTGTGGTGGATGCGCGCGCTGGCCGTGGTGGTGCGCCCGTTCATGCCCGGCTTCCTCACCCGGGTGACCACGGTGGTGGGCGACACCATCTACACCCCGGGGGCGCCCGAGTCGCTGCCCCCGGGGCTCCTGGCCCGCATCGTGGCCCACGAGCTGGTGCATCAGCTCGATCAGGCGCGCTACGGGCCGTTGTTCTACCTCTCCTACCTGCTCGTGCTCCCGCTGGGTCGCACCAGTCGTGCCTACTGGGAGCGGCGCGCCTACGCCGTCGACCTGCTTCTGTCCCTCGTCGACGATGGGCCGAGCGGCCTCGAGATGACCCGTCGCCGGTTGGTGGTGGTGTTCTCCGGGCCCACCTACGGCTGGATGTGGGCGGGCCGAGGCGCCGCGGAGGCTTTCCTGCAGCCGGTGGTCGACCTCGCGCTGGCCGGAGAGCTTCAGCACGCCTCGCCCTACGACGACATCGTCGCCGCCTGGCTCGGAGACGACCCGGCACGACCCTGAGCGCACCCGGTGCTGGTCGCTGCGCGGAGGGACGGGTACAGACCCGCCTCGGAGGCAGCATGGCCGTCAAGGGCGTCATCGTGGCAGCGGGGTACGGCACACGGTTCCTTCCGGTGACCCGGGTGGTGCCCAAGGAGCTCCTCCCCGTGATCGACCGGCCGGCGATCGATCTGGTGGTGCAGGAGTTCGTCGAGGCAGGGATCCGCGACATCCTGCTCATCAGCAGCCGCCGCAAGGGGGCCATCGAAGACTGGTTCGATCACGACCCGGAGCTCGAGGCGGTGTTCACGCGCGAGGGGGCGACGGCCAAGCTCGCGAAGGCCCAGCCCCCCGACGTGTCGCTGACGGTGGTGCGGCAGAAGGAGATGCGGGGCACGGGGCACGCGCTGCTCTGCGCGAGAGACTTCGCCGGCGACGATCCCATCGTGGTGAGCTTCCCGGACGACCTGTTCGGCGCCCCCAACGTGTCGGCACAGCTCATCGCTCGCCACGAGGCGACGGGGGGGGCGGTGCTCGCGGCCAGGGATCTGTCCGGGCGCGACGTGAGCCGCTACGGCGTGATGGACGTCGCGGGCCCCCCCGACGCGTTGATGCTCCGCGGCATCGTCGAGAAGCCGCCGAAGGGCGCCGAGCCGAGCCACCTCGTCTCGCTCGGGCGCTACCTGTACACCCCCGAGCTCTTCCCGTTGCTCGCCGAGGGGTGGGCGACCTTCGAGGGCAAGGAGTTCTACCCGATGGATGCGCTGGCCTCGCTGGCAGCGGCAGGGCGCGTGGCGGTCGAGGTGGTGGGCGCTCCCCACTACGACACCGGGGAGCCGCTCGGCTACCTCAAGACGGTCATCGAGCACGGTCTAGCGCGCGACGACATCGGCCCCGGGTTGCGCTCCTGGCTGCGCGAGCGGCTCGCCTGACCACAGGACTCAGGCCTCGACGACGGGGTCGCGGACCAGCACGAAGTAGCTGCCCACCGGGCGCCCGAACTTGAAGGCGGCGCCGATGGTGACGTGCTCGCTGACCGGGCGGAGGTAGTCGAGGCACCACCCGTAGATCAGCGCCTGGATGCCGAGCCAGTTGGGCCGAACCCACGGCCACTCCGCGGGGAGCTCGCCGCGGGGCGTCTGGTAGTAGTCGACGACGAGGGGCCCGTGGTGCTGCTCGTCTCCGACCGTCTGTCTGAGCACGAAGTAGCCAGGACCGATCAAGGCTGCGAGAGGTGCCCGGTTCCAGCCGCCGATTCGCCCGTCGGGCTGGCGCACCATCTCCTTGACGAAGCGGCGGCCGAAGCGTGGCAGCGGCAGAGTGTTCCAGCCGACGTGCGACACCACGCGCAGCGGCCGTCCCACCATGTCGCCGAGAGCCAGTCCCTCGATCGGGGCAAGCTCGTACATGCGGCGCTGGTGCCGGGTGTCGAGCTGCTGGCATGCCTCGACCCGTGCGTCGTGATCGAGGGCGTCGAGGAGCTCGGAGACCTGCCCGGCCTTGGTCGCTGGGGCCTCGAGGAGCGTGCGAAGGTCGTTCATGACAGGGACTCCGGCAGGGCGGCGGGCTGCAGTGGCTGCGACAGGCAGTCGCGGTACCATCCCGGGTAGTCGGCCTCGACGCCGAGCATGGCGAGGATGCTGTTCAGACCCCACTGGAGTCGGTTGGTGAGCAGCCACGCCGGGGGCATCGCCGTGCGTCGCCAGTTGGGGTTCTTCGGGCTCATGAGCTCGTAGCTGCGCTGGACGTAGTCGTGGGTGTAGACGAAGCCGGGGGTCGTGAACGGCTCGTAGAGGTAGCGCATGACCTCCCAGTGGGCGTCCCAGTCGTAGCCATCCGGATCGGGGACGAAGCCGGTGTCGGCGGTGACGTCGGGGAGGTCGGCACGGCGGTCTTCCAGGATGCACCACGCCAGGCGCTTCCACGTCTCGATGTGCGAGCGCTCGAACAGCCGGACGCAGCCGTAGTCGAGGAAGGCCACGGCATCGCCTCCGGGGATCAGCAGGTTGCCGGGGTGGGGGTCGCCGTGGAGGAGCCCATGCTGGAAGATGTTGGTGAACGAGAAGCGGAAGAGCCTCTCGGCGACGGCTCTTCGCTCGGCGGTGCCCGCGCGGTCGAGGAAGTCGTAGAAGCCCTCACCGTCGATCCAGTCGCTGGTGAGCACGGCGTCGCCGCAGCCCTCGGGCACCACGTCGGGGACGATCGTGAGGGGGTCGTCGGCGTAGAGCCCCACGAACAGGCGCTGCGCTCGTGCCTCTCGCGCGTAGTCGCACTCCTCGGCAAGGCGTGTGCGCAGCTCGTCGACCAGGGCGGGCACGTCGAGGGCGGTGCCGAGGGTGGCCAGCCGACCGGCGCGCCCGAAGTTGCCGAGGTCGATGGCGAACGTGTCCTCGACGCCGGGGTAGCGGATCTTCACGGCCACTGGTCGGCCGTGGAGGGTCGCTCGGTGCACCTGCCCGATGGACGCCGCAGCGATCGGCTGCTCGTCGATGTCGTCGAACACGTCCTCGGCAGGGCGCCCGAGGCTCGCGGCGACGACCGGCGCGACCGCCGCGAACGGCAGCGGCTGACTCCCCCGCTGCAAGCGTCGAAGCACGCGCTGAGTGTCCTCGGGCAACGAGCCGTCGAGGTAGGACACCATCTGCCCCACCTTCATCGCGAGGCCCTTCATGGCGTCGAGTTCGTCGAGGAGGGCATCACCGAGACGTTGGCCGTCGGCGCTGCCGCTGGCCACCTTGCCCGCTGCTGCCCGCCCGAGCGACGCGGCCATACGCCCCGTAGCCAGGGTTCGGCCTGCCCACCCGACCGTGAGCTTCTTCAGCTTGTCGCGCTTGCGGGCCATGCACACCTCGGCGGCGGGATCTATCCCGTGAGAGGACTGTCTCGAAAGTGCAACGACTGCCGCCGTTCGCGACGATGGGCGGTATGCTGGTGGCGTGAGGGTGTTCATGGTGTCCACGTCCGTTCTTCTCGCGAGCCTGTCGCCGTGGGTCGTGCCCGCGTTCGCGCAAGACGCAACCGCGTCCATTCCGCCGACGAACACGGAGGTTGGGGGTGACCCATTCCGGGAGCCCTACCCGGGTGAGCTCGATCCGCGAGACTTCGACTTCGACATCGAATGGGACAGCGACCGCCCGCCGCCCGTGGGAATCGTCAACGGCACGGTCGACAGTGCCAACTACTACGACAACGTCGTGGCCCTCGGCTACGGCTACTTCGGTGGCGACTACGGCTTCTTCTGCACCGGCTCCCTCATCGACGAGGAGTGGGTGCTCACGGCCGCTCACTGCGTCACCGAGGCCTTCGCCTACGAGTCGTACGGTCTCAATCCCTACGTCTACGTGGGCGCCAACGAGACGAACTACATCGAGCGCGTCCGCATCGACGAGGTCTACCAGCACCCGCAGTACTTCGACGGGAGCTACGTGGTTCCCTACGACATCGCCGTGGTGAAGCTCCGGGATCCGCTCTCCGGCTACGACCTCATGGTGTTGTCCGACACCGCGGCAAGCGTCGGCACGACCCTCACCTTCGCCGGCTACGGCGTCACCTCGTGGAACGGCCAGGCCGGTGGGGGCATCAAGCGCTACACCGAGATCCCGATCGTGAGCTTCTCGAACCCCGACTACTACACGTCCGAGGCCAACAACACCAATGTGTGCTCGGGCGACTCCGGCGGGCCGTCGTTCCTCGAGTATCCAGAAGGCCGGCTCCAGTTCGGTGTGAACCGGTCGGTCGGGTCGTACGGCGGCGACGCCTGTGCGGATGGATGGAACGACTCCACGCGCGTCGACACCCACCTCGCGTGGATCCAAGGCTACGTGCCCAACGCGCTCACCGAGTTCCCCGAGCCCGACACCGACACCGACACCGACACCGACACCGACACCGACACCGACACCGACACGGATTCCGACACCGACACCGACACCGACACGGATTCCGACACCGACACCGACACCGACACCGACGACCTGTCCGACCGCGACGAGGAAGTCGACTGGGACGACGAAGAGCTCGACGACCCGGTCCGGCCCGATGGCGGCACCTACCCGCTCGGGGCCCGCTGCTCGAGCACCTCGGGGGCCGGGAGCACGGCGCTCCTGCTCGTGGCGCTGCTCGGCCTTCGCCGCCGCCGCTGATCTTCGGCCATCGGGGCGGGGGCGGCCGGTGTCCGTGTGCGTGAGACCGACGCAGGTGTGAGCGCGGTCAGGCGCCCATCGTGCCCAGGTCGTCGGCGACGGCGAACGTGGCCTCGGTCTTCTCGCGCACCTCGTCGACCGTGACCCCGGGGGCGAGCTCGCGGAGGGTGAGCCCTCCCTCGAAGGTGAACACCGCGAGGTCGGTGATCAGCATGTCGACGCAGCGGGTGCCCGTGAGGGGCAGGGTGCAGCGGCGAAGGAGCTTGTGGCCCCCTCGCTTGGTGACGTGGTCCATCGCGACGATGACACGCTGGGCGCCAGCGACGAGGTCCATCGCGCCGCCCATCCCCTTGACCATCTTGCCGGGGATCATCCAGTTGGCGAGATCGCCCTCGGCCGACACCTGCATCGCTCCGAGGATCGCCAGGTCGATGTGGCCGCCGCGGATCATCGCGAAGCTGTCGGCGGAGTGGAAGAACGTGCCGCCGGCGATGGCGGTGACGGTCTGCTTACCGGCGTTGATCAGGTCGGCGTCGACCGCGTCGTCGGTGGGGAAGGGCCCGATGCCCAGCAGGCCGTTCTCGGAGTGGAGCACGATGTCCATCCCGTCGGGCACCGCATTGGCGACGAGGGTGGGGATCCCGATGCCGAGGTTGACGTAGTAGCCGTCGCGGAGCTCTCTGGCGGCGCGGGCGACGATGCGCTGGCGTCCTTCGGTCATCTCAGGCCTCCTCGGTGCGCACGGTGCGGCGCTCGATGCGCTTCTCGTAGGACGGCCCCACGATGACGCGCTGGACGAAGATCCCCGGCGTGTGCACCTGGTCGGGGTCGAGCTGTCCTGGCTCCACCAGCTCTTCGACCTCGGCGATGGTGACCTTGGCGGCCGTCGCCATGATGGAGTTGAAGTTCTGCGCGGTCTTTCGGAACACGAGGTTGCCGTGCCGGTCGCCCTTCCACGCCTTGATGATGGCGTAGTCGGCGACCAGCCCACGCTCCATCACGTAGGGCTTGCCGTCGAAGTGACGGATGTCTTTGCCCTCGGCCACCTGAGTTCCGAAGCCCGTCGCCGTGTAGAACGCCGGAATGCCTGCGCCGCCCGCACGGATTCGCTCGGCGAGGGTGCCCTGGGGCACCAGGTCGACCTCGAGCTCCCCGGAGAGGAACTGGCGCTCGAATTCCTTGTTCTCGCCGACATACGACGAGATCATCTTCTTGATCTGGCGTGTCTGGAGCAGCAGACCGAGCCCGAAGTCGTCGACGCCCGCGTTGTTGGACACGAAGGTCAGCTGGGTGGGCCCGGCGTCGCGCAGGGCGGCGATGAGGTTCTCGGGGATGCCGCACAGGCCGAACCCGCCGGCCATCAACACCGCCCCCGTGGGGATGTCTTTCACCGCCTCGGCGGCGGAGGAGTACACCTTGTCCATGTACGCTCCTGGGGATGAAGGGGGAGGGTGTACCACGTGGCGGAACGGGAACGGAGTCGGCGCGGGTCGACGGTGCTCGTGGCGGTGGCGGCAGCGGTGTACGGCGCGATCGGGGTGTGGACCCTCATCGATCCCGTCGGGGCGCTGGCTGGGGTCGGGGTGCAGGCGCAAGGGGCGATCGGGGTGGTGGAGATCCGCGCGATGTACGGCGGCCTGGAGCTGGGGATGGCCGGCTTCCTCGTCTGGTGCCTGGCACGGGGTCGGGTAGAGGCGGGCCTCGTCGCAGCGACGCTGACCATCGGAGGCCTGGGGCTGACCCGCGCGATCGGCTGGGCGGCGGCAGGGATGCCTCCGTCCCTCCATCCGATGCTCGTGGTGGTGGAGGTGAGCGGCGCGGCGGTCGGCCTCGTGGTGTGGTGGCGAGAGCTGGCAGGCGAGACCTGACGGCATAGGGTGCTGTCGTTGTGGAGGCAGCACCGAGATGGCGTACGACCACCAGGGGATCGAGGCGAAGTGGCAGGAGCGCTGGGAGCGCGAGGGCACCTTCGTCGTCAGCGAAGACACCGACAAGCCGAAGTTCTATGCGCTCGGCATGTTCCCCTACCCATCGGGCAGTGGGCTCCACGTCGGCCATCCCGAGTCGTACACCGCCCTCGACATCGTGAGCCGCTACAAGCGGATGAACGGCTTCGCGGTCCTCAACCCGATGGGCTTCGACTCCTTCGGGCTTCCCGCCGAGCGTGCCGCGCAGCGGAGCAATCGGCACCCCGCAGAGATCACGCGGGAGAACATCGACTACTTCCGAACTCAGCTGAAGCGGCTGGGTTTCTCGCTCAACTGGGAGCGGGAGATCAGCACCTGCGAGCCCGACTACTACCGCTGGACGCAGTGGATCTTCCTGAAGCTGCACGAGCAGGGGCTGGCCTACCTGGCCGACGTGCCCGTGAACTGGTGTCCCGCACAGGGCACGGTGCTGGCGAACGAAGAAGTGGTCGACGGCCGCTACGTCGAGACGGGCGACCCGGTCGAGCGGCGCAACATGAAGCAGTGGATGCTGAAGATCACGGCCTACGCCCAGCGCCTGCTCGACGACCTCGACGACCTCGACTGGCCCGAGGGCGTGCTCGAGATGCAGCGTCAGTGGATCGGGCGGTCCGAAGGAGCCGAGGTGCGGTTCGGCATCGACGGGCACGCCGGGTCGTTCGTGGTCTACACCACGCGGCCCGACACGCTCTTCGGCGCCACCTACTGCGTGCTCGCCCCCGAGCATCCGCTGGTCGCCGGCATCACCACCCCCGAGCAACACGAAGCGGTCACCTCCTACGTCGCCGCGGCACGGAACAAGTCCGACATGGACCGGCAGGTGGCCGCCGAGAAGGAGAAGACCGGGGTGTTCACCGGCGCCTACGCGGTCAACCCGGTGAACGGCGAGCGCATCCCGGTGTGGGTGGCCGACTACGTGCTGATCTCCTACGGCACCGGCGCGATCATGGCCGTGCCGGCTCACGACGAGCGCGACCACGCGTTCGCCCGGGCCATGGGGCTCGAGATCCGCCCGGTCTACCAGCACGATCCCGACCACGACTACCAGGAAGCCGCGTGGCCGGGAGAGGGGGTCTCCGTCAACAGCGGTGCCTTCGATGGACTGTCGGTCGCCGAGTTCAAGCCCCGGATCATCGACTGGCTCGAAGCTGAAGGGGTTGGTGAGCGAAAAGTAAACTTCAAGCTTCGTGATTGGCTGTTCAGCCGCCAGCGCTACTGGGGCGAGCCGTTCCCGATCGTGCACACCGACGACGGCGAGGTGCTGCCGCTCACCGCCGCCGACCTGCCGGTGGAGCTGCCCCACATCGACGCCTACAAGCCGACGGCCGATGGCCAGCCGCCCCTCGCACGGGCCTCCGACTGGCTTCACACCGAGGTCGACGGGCAGACGGTCACGCGTGAGACCAACACGATGCCGCAGTGGGCGGGGTCGTGCTGGTACTACCTCCGCTACATGGACCCCCACAACACCGAGCTGCCGTTCTCGCCGGAGGCGGTCGACTTCTGGCAGAACGTGGACCTGTACATCGGTGGCGTCGAGCACGCCGTGTTGCACCTGCTGTATGCGCGCTTCTGGCACAAGGTGCTCTACGACTGTGGCCTGGTGCCCACCAAGGAGCCGTTCCAGCGCCTGTTCAATCAGGGAATGATCCTGGCCTACGCCTACCGCGAGAGCTCCGGCAAGTACCACCACCCCGACACCGTCGAGCAGCGCTCTGGTCGCGGGGTCACCATCACCAGCGCCTGGCCTCCCAACGACGAGGTGCAGACCGACTGGTTCGTCGCCGGCACCGACACGCCGGTGGAGCAGAAGCTGGGCAAGATGGGCAAGTCGCTCAACAACAGCGTCGATCCCCTCGACGTCGTGCGAGAGTACGGCGCCGACACCCTGCGGATCTACGAGATGTTCATGGGGCCGCTCGAGCAGGTGAAGCCGTGGCAGACGAGCGGCTGCGAGGGCGTGTCGCGGTTCCTCAACCGGGTGTGGCGCCTGTTCGTCGATCAGGAGACGGGAACCACCCGCGCTCTCCCCGACGAGACCCCCCGCGAGGTGCGCAAGGCGCTCCACGTGGCCATCCAGGAGACCACCAGCGGCATCGAAGAGCTGAAGTTCAACACGCCGGTCTCCCGCATGATGGAGCTGGTGAACGCCTGCAAGGGCACGCCCCCCGCGCAGCGTGACGCCGAGGACTTCGTGAAGATTCTCTCGGTCTACGCGCCGCACCTCGGCGAAGAGCTGTGGTCGCGTCTCGGGCGCACTGAGTCGCTGTCCTACAGCACCTGGCCCGAGGTCGACGAGAGTGCCCTGGTCGACGACACGATCACGGTGGCGGTGCAGGTGAACGGCAAGGTGCGCGCCACCCTGGAGATCGCGACCGACGCCGACAAGGATGCGGTGCTCGACGCTGCCAAGGCGAACGCCAACGTGCAGCGGTTTCTCGAGGGCAAGGAACTGCGCCGCGAGATCTATGTCCCGGGCCGCCTGGTCAACCTGGTGGTCGGATAGGGGCGCGGTCGGCCGCCAGCCTCGGGTATGGTGGCCTCGGAGGGCACAGGATGGCGACGATGTGGCTGGTGATCATGCTGGCAGGCGGCTGCAGCGACACGATCAAGGATGCGAACAGCGCCGACACAGCGCCGGTCGCCGATGCGCCGGAAGACACCGACACCGACTCGGACACCGACGCCGACACCGACTCCGACACCGACACCGACACCGACACCGACGCGGATGCCGACACCGACACCGACTCCGACACCGACACCGACACGGATGTCGACAGCGTCGACACGGGGCCCACGTCGGGCGCTCCCCTCGACTGCTACGCCGACTACCTGTCGGCCATGCCCGACGCGGGCGATGCCGGGCTCGGCGAGTGCGTCACGATGCGCCTGCAGTGCGGCGACGTGATCTACGGCACCAACGCGGGCACTCAGAGCTTCTACGACTACGACGACTGGTACCAGACCGGCAACCTCGGGTCGATGCTCGGAGAGCTCGACGCCTTCGATGGGCCCGATCGGTCGTATGTCTTCGTCGGACAGGGGCAGGGCGACATCGTCCACGTCCGCATCGAGACGTGCATGCCTGCGTGGGCCTTCTGGATCGTGCACGGCGACGTGAACTACGACACCTGCCGCATCGGCTCCACCGCCGGGTTCTTCGAGAGCGGAACCGAGTATGACCAGTCCACCGATCGGCTCGGCCCGGCCAACCCCGGCACCTACGACACGGAGTTCGTCATCGAAGGCCTCTACGAGGAAGAGGGCAACTACAAGATCACGGTGGAGTGCACTCCGTGATCGCTCACCGACCCTGGCCGCAGCGGGTGTTCCTGGTCGGCTGTCTGGCGCTGGCCTCCATGGGCAGTGACTGCCTGATCGACTCCGGTGACGGCAAGAGCGGCACCGGAGAGGGCGACACCGACACCGACAGCGATGCCGACAGCGACACCGACGCCGACACCGACGCCGACACGGATGCCGACACCGACACCGACACCGAGACGATGAGCGGCACGGTGCCCGACACGATCGAGTGCGACGAGCCCTACGACACGCCCAGCACGGGCAACTGCATCACCGAGACCATCACCTGCGGCGACGTGCTGTACGGCAACAACATCGGCGGAAGCGAGCTGTTCGAAGCCGACGGGCAGTTCGAGCAGTGCTCGGGCTCGGCGAGCTACGACGACTTTGCCGGACCCGAGCGGGTCTACAAGTTCGTCGCGCCCCAGGGAATCACCTCGGTCTCGGTGCTGCTCGAGTCGTGCCGGCGCAGCTGGCTGCTGTGGTACCAAGACACCAACGAGTGCCCCGGCCCGGGCGAGCTGCTCGCGTGCAGCTACCCGCCGGCCAACGGCAACACCTTCAATGTCCAGGGGGAGGACATCCTCCTCGGTCCGTCGGGCACGGTCTACTTCATCGTCGAGGGCTACCAGAACGACGGCGGCAACTTCGCCATCAGCCTCGAGTGCTACTGATCGCGCCACGGCCACTCCTGCGACGAATTGGCGGTCTGATAGGATGGGGCGGTCTGGGTAAGACGAGGCAGCCGTGAAGCTGGACGCCGGCGAGCAGGTCGATCGCTATGTGGTGGAGGAGGTCCTCGGTGCGGGGGGCACTGCCATGGTCTACCTCGTCCGGCACCGTCACCTCGGCACCACCCACGCGCTGAAGGTGCTCACCATCTCGTCCCCCGCGATCCGCGAGCGCATGCTCCGCGAGGGGCGCGTCCAGGCCACGCTCAACCATCCGAACATCGTCGCCGTCACCGACGTGGTCGACATCGAAGGGGCTCCTGGCCTCCTCATGGAGCGCATCGAGGGGCCCAGCCTCGAGCGGGCCCTGGGCAAGTACAAGCTCACCATGGGCGATGCCGAGCTGCTGTTTCGCGGCATCCTGGCGGGGGTGTCGTCGGCGCACGCGCGAGGGCTCGTCCACCGCGACCTCAAGCCCGCCAACGTGCTGTTGCAGCGCTCGGTGCACGGGTTCGTGCCCAAGGTCACCGACTTCGGCCTGGCCAAGGCGCTCGAGGGCGATCCCGAGGTGGCCCATACGCGCTCCGGCATCGCCATGGGCACGCCGTCTTACATGGCTCCCGAGCAGATCCGAGATGCTCGAAGCGTCGATCAGCGCGCCGATCTGTGGTCCCTCGGGTGTCTCCTCTACGAGCTCACCACGCGCCGCCGCACCTTCCCGGGCGACGAGGCCCTCGCGATCTACAACGCTGTCACCGAGGGGCGCTTCGTGCCTCCGCGGCAGCTGGTTCCCGACGTGCCGTCCCGCATCGAGCAGGCCATCCACGGCTGCCTCCGCGTCGATCGCAACGAGCGCATCCCGAGCTGCGACGTGTTGTTCGACGTCCTCGACGGGCAGCGGTCGTGGCCGCTCCCCGAGGGCCTCGACCGGCAGGTGCGGGAGTCCCCGTTGCCCCGGGGGGCCTCGCTTTCCAGCGACGTTCCGGCGATGGCGGTGGCCTCCCTCGGCGCAGCGGTCACCGAAGAGGTTGAGCGTCCGCAGGCGGCCTCGAGCGTGTCGTCGCTGGGGGGGGTCGGTCGCGCCGAGCCGGGGCTGGGCACGGGCGGCGGCCTGGAGGAAGTGACCGGCGAGCCGCAGATCCTGCCGCCACCCATCGATCCCGACGCCCCCGATCAGGCCGAGACCGTGCTGGTGTCGCGCACCGCGCTCGACGGCACGCTGGCCCCGTCCGACAACCTCGACCCGGAGCCCGCCTGGGGTTGGCTGCCCTGGCTGATGGCCGGTGGTGTGGCGGTGATGGTGGCTGTGCTGCTCCTGCTGGGGTTCGCCACCGTCGTGGGCTCGGTGGCCTTCACGCAGCGTCGTGCGGAGCTCGAGCAACCCGATGCGGCTCCTGGAACGCAGGGTGAGCCTATCCCCGTGCCTGCGCCGACCCCCGAGCCCGAGCCCGAGCCCGAGCCCGCTCCGGTTGCTCCGGTCGACGACGACGACGAGCCCGAGCCCGAGCCCCAGCCGG
>Ga0213839_1001861_pt1 | contig 12711 bp, 9 predicted proteins | sample SWPATP21_FD_160075 | JGI IMG/M metagenome (GOLD analysis project Ga0213839, IMG submission 160075) | Coastal seawater microbial communities from Marineland, Florida, United States - SWPA TP2 #1 | ecosystem: Environmental > Aquatic > Marine > Coastal | place: USA: Florida | collected 2016-08-14 | reverse complement strand
GCCCCCGCTCGGACGGCGCACCGCCCTCCGCGAGGACGCGGGCGACGCCGTCGGCCGCTTCGTCGACGATGTCGTCGAGACGGGCCTGTTCGTCGGTCGTGAAGTTGGCGAGCACGTAGTCGGCGACGTCCCAGCCCTTCGGGGGCCGGCCGATGCCGATGCGCACGCGGTGGAAGTCGTTGCCACCGAGGCGGCGCTGCAGGTCGCGGAGGCCGTTGTGGCCACCGTGGCCGCCTCCACGCTTCAGGGCCACCTCACCGAACGGGAGCTCGAGGTCGTCGTGGACCACCACGATGTCGTCGTTGGAGAGCTTGTAGTAGCCGCGGAGAGACGCCCCGGCCTGGCCGGACTCGTTCATGTACTGCTGCGGCTTGGCGAGGACGGCGTCTTCGCCATCGACGCCCAGGGGCGCCGGATGGGCCGGGCCCCCTCGAGGCCGGATGCGGACTCGCTCGACCAGGGCACCCAGCTGCTTCCGCTCGCACGTGGTCCCGTCGCGCATGGCGAGGCGATCCGCCACCATGAAGCCGACGTTGTGCCGCGTGCGGGCGTACTGCCCACCGGGGTTGCCGAGACCGAGAACGAGCCACATGACAGTTACTCGGCCTCAGCCGTCTTCTGGACCTTGGCGGCCTTCTTTCCGTACAGCTCGATGACGTTGTAGTCGTTGTCGTACACGAGCGAGACGCCATCGGGCATCGGGATCTCGGAAGCCTGGATGCGGTCGCCGATGTGCAGCGGGGACACGTCGACGTCGAACTGCTTCGGCAGCTTGTCGAAGCGGGCCTGGGCCTTGACGCTCCGACGGATCAGGCGGACCCGACCACCCAGGGTGGCACCGGCCGGACGACCGACGGGGTTCAGGGGAACCATCACCTCGATCTCACGGTCCTGGGGAACCGCGTAGAAGTCGACGTGCAGGATCTCCCGGCTGAGCGGGTGGCGCTGCACCTCACGCACGAGGCAGGGGTGCGCGTCGCCGTCGACCTGGACGTTGACGATGGTGTTGCGGTCCTGGGTCTGCTTGAACAGCTCGACCAGGGCGTCGGGATCGACCGTGACGGTCTTGGGGTCGGTGGTCGGGCCGTACACGACGGCGGGCACCTGGCCCTCCGCGCGGGTGCGGCGCGCCCATCCCTTGCCCGTCTCGGAGCGGGGAGTGACGGCGAGCGTCGTATCCATGAGTCACCTCGGGAAAACCCGACGCCTCAGCGAGCGCACGACCGCACCGTCCGAACGGCAGCCCCAGGACACACGTGTCCGCGGGCTGACCCTCGGACTGGGGCGGACCGCACCTCGTGGGGGGCCGGGACAGCTTGGTGTGTGATTGACCGGGGGCGGCTATCTGGGCGGCGCGTCCTGCGCAAGGGCCTCGGCCCCTCACCGCTTGGGGGGGTTTCGCTCGTAGAGAAGGCCCAACCCCCGCAAGGTGAGCAGCCGATCGACCTCCCCGATCTCCTGAGACGCATCCTGGAACAGGGTCGCGTAGTCTCCGGTGCCGACCACGCGCACCAGCCCGGGGTCGTCTGCAGGTGCCATGGCGGCCCGCACCTGGGTCGCCAGGTGGTCGATCATCCCCACGAAGCCGTGGAAGAGTCCCGACTGCACCGCGTGGCGGGTGTTCCGTCCGATCACCCCGGCCGGCGGCGGGGCCAGCTCCACGCGAGGGAGCTGGGCGGCATGACCGAAGAGTGCCTCCCCGGCCACTCGGAAGCCTGGCGCGATGGCACCGCCGACGAACTCCCCTGCCCCGTTGACGGCGTCGACCGTGGTCGCCGAGCCGAGGTCGACCACCACCACGGGTCCGCCCCACCGATGCAGGGCAGCCACCGCGTTGGCGATCCGGTCTGCACCGACCTCCCTCGGGTTCTGCACGCGGAGCTTCATCCCCGTGCGGGTCCCCTGCCCCACGAAGCGGCACTCGATGGCGAGGTAGCGACGACACGCCTCCTCGACCGCGTACCGCATCGAGGGCACCACGAGGCCCGCCATCGCGCCGACCAGCACGTCGGGCTCCACCCCACGGTGGGCCAGCAGCTGCAGGAGGAGCGAGCCGAGCTCGTCCGTGGTGCGGGGGTCGGTCCGGATCCGCCACGTGTGCACCAGCCGCTCGCCGTCGAGCACACCGATGGTGGTGGAGGTGTTTCCGACGTCCAGCACCAGGATCACAGCGTCGCTCCTTCGTCATGGGGAGCATGCCACGGGCGGCCCCCGAGCGGGGTACCTTGGAATGGATGACGTTGCCCCTCCTCGTCGTGCTGGCGTCGGCCGTCCAGCCGCAGAGCCCTGCCGTCCCTCGCGTGGGGGTCGACGGCCCCGAACACACCACCATCGACCTGATCCGACCGGCGGAGGGCTTCCCCCGCATCTACGTCCAGGCCACGCTCCCCGACGGCGAGTCCGCCTTGTTCCTGGTCGACACCGGGGCCGACATCTCGGTGATCTCGGAGGAGACCGCCGAGCGCCTGGCGCTACCCGTGGACCGCAGCTGGGGCATGCTCTCCGGGCTGTCCGGCAACACGCCCATGCACCGGTCGGTCCTCCCGTCCGCCACCTTCGGCGACGTCACGGTCCACGACATCGAGGTGGCGGTCGGCGTGCCGGGCGTCAGCGAGCGGGTCGGCTTCATGCCGGTCGACGGCCTGCTCGGCAACAACGTGTGGGGTCGCTTCCTCCTGGAGATCGACTACCCGGGGGCGGTCATGGGCCTCCACGCCCCCGGCTCGGTGCGGCTCCCTCGCAGTGCCTCGCCGATGCACTTCGACGGGCGTCACATCTTCGCCCCCGCGGTGGTCACCACCGAGGGGGGCGACATCGTCGACACCCTCATCGCCCAGCTCGACACGGGAGCCAGTGGACTCACCCTGTGTGCGGCCACGGGCCTCCCCTTCGCCGAGCGAACCACCGAGGGCCTCGAGACGCTCCGCGGCATCGGCGCCAGCGAGCGCATCCCTCCCTATCGGTTCCTGGAGACCACCAAGCGCATCCCGCTCCAGCGCCTCGAGCTCGGCGGAGCGACCGCGAAGCCCCCGGGGGCCAGCGCCCGCTGGGTCGACTTCGAGCAGCTCCACACCCCTACGTGCCGCTCGGGCATGCGGGCCCTGCTGGGCCAGGAGTACATGGCCAGCCACAGGGTCCTGGTGGACTACGCGGGCGGCCAGCTCGCCCTCACCCGCAGCAAGCGCCGGAAGCGGGTCGTGAACGGCCACGAAGTCCTCTACGACCAGGACGTCGCCCGCTACGGGCCCGACGCCACGGACCGCGACCTCGTCCGGGGGCGGCTGCTGCTGGGGATGGAGGAGGAGCTCCGGGCGACCGCGCTGCTGGAGGCCTACGCCAAGAACCCGGACGCCCCTCCCGAGGAGGCCGCAGAGGCCCGCATGCTGCTGTCGGCCCTCGCCCGCCAGGAAGGCGACCTGGCCCGGTCCCGCCGCTTCCTCTCCGACATGAGCCCCGCCGATCTCGTCGAGCAGGAGCAGATCATCGCCTCGGTCAACGGGCTCCTCTTCGACGACCGCGTCGACGAGGCCCTGGCCCTCGCCGAGCAGGCCGTCGCGGCCCGTGGGGATGAAGGGGACGCCCACGTCGCCCTCGCCGATGCCCTCCTCGCTGCGGGACGCCCGGACGACGCCAGCGCCGCCCTCCTCAGGGCGGCGGACCTCGAGCAGTACCCCGACGCCCACCTCCTCCGGCGGGCCCGGGTGGCCCTCGCCGCCGGCGACCGTCACGGCGCGATGGCCCACGTTCGCAAGCTGCTTCAGCACTACCCTTTCGGCGGCCACCTGCTCTGGTTCTATGCCCAGCTCCTCGAGACCGAGGGCGACCGGAGCACCTTCCGCGCCGACATGGACCACGCGATGGCGAGGCTCCACCCCGACGCCCGCCCCTTCGACTTCCTGGTGGCGGCGAACCGCATCCTCGGCGACGAGGCCCAGACCCTCGCCTACCGGGACCAGGGACTGGCGGAGCACTGCGCCATCATGAAGGCTGGCCCGTCCGCCGAGAACTGCAGGGCCTGGTACGACGCCCTGGCTGGGGTCGACCTCGACAAGGCGCTCGAGCGCATCGACCATGCCCTCGCCGAGGAAGGCGACCGCAGCGACTTCCTCGACACCAAGGCGATGGTTCACCTCGCCCGCCACGAGCCCGAGCAGGCCAAGTCCGCCGCCCTCCAGGCCGCCCGCATGTCCCCCGACGACGTCTACATGCTCTGGCAGGCCGAGCGCATCTCCGATATCGCCGACCGCGACGCCGCGGCGTCCGTACCTGCCGCGGCCAAGGAGGCCCGATGATCACCGCACTCCTCATGGCCTTCGCCCTCGCCCGCCCCCCGAGCGGCCCCCCTCCGGCCGAGGCCCGCGTCCAGAGCGTGTACGACGGCGACACCCTCACGCTGGAGACCGGCGACAAGATCCGGCTGAAGTGGGTGAACACCCCGGAGCTGCGTCCCAAGGAGGCCTTCGGTGAGGAGGCGCGGGACTTCGCCAAGCGCCTCGTCCTCGACGAGCAGGTCAAGCTGGTGCTCGACGGGCCCAACCCCCGAGATGGCTACGGCCGCGTGGTGGCGGGCATCACCACCTCCTCCGGCAAGGACCTCTCCCTCGAGCTGATCAAGGCAGGCTACGGGCACGTCTTCATCATCCCGCCGGACCACGCCGACCTGTCGGCCCACCTGAAGGCCCAGGCAGAGGCCCGGGCGGCCCGCATCGGCATCTGGGGCACTGAGAGCTACTTCGGCGTCCTCCACATGACGTCGTTCCACGCCAACGCCTCCGGCGACGACCATCAGAACGTCAACGGCGAGTACGCCCGCGTCTGCAACGTGTCCAACGAGCCCGTCGACCTGTCCCAGTTCAAGATCCAGACCCGCTCCGGCAAGAGCTACGCGATGCCGAAGATCACGATTCCGCCCGGCCATACCGTGATGGTCCACTCCGGGAAGGGCAGCTACCAGGACGACCCCCGCTTCCAGCTCGAGGCCTATCTCGGCTCCGACGAGCCCATCTGGGACAACGAGTACGACGTCATCACCATCGTCGACGCCCAGGGCCGCACCGTCGACCAGCGCGGGTCCAAATAGAATCTGCTCTGGGGCCCTCAGCGCCCGTCGGCTTCGACCCAGAGCAGCACCAGCTCCTCGACCCGGATGTCGTCCTTCTCGAGGTGGACGTCGGTGACCTCGATGGCGTCGAGGGTGCGACGCTCCTCGTTCTCGATGGCCTGGATCTCGTCCCGCAGCTCGGCCTCGGCCTCGTAGATCTCGCGGTCCAGATCCCGCAGCTCGGCCTCGGTCTCCGTGACCCGCTGCTGGGCACGGCTGGTGGACTGGCGCTTGCTCATCGCCGTCGTCAGGCTGCGGCTCCTCCCCCCGAAGAGCATGCCGAACAGGGTCTCCCCGGCGTTGACGACCTCGGTGGCCATGCGGGCGTTGGCATCCGCCTGGTGCTTCACCAGGGAGCGCTCGGCCTTCTCCCGCTTGGCCTCCAGCCGGTCCACGGCCCCCTCGACCTTGTCTCGCAGCTTGGCCACCCGCGCGTCGATGCGATCCTCGACGGCCTCGGCCACCCGCCGGGCGAAGGCCTCGCGGCTCTCGCCGCCCTCACTCTTGAGCTTGCTGGCCTCGTGCCGGAAGAGGTGGGTGGTCTCGGCCTCGTGGAGCGCATCCCGGACCGCCCGCTCCATGGCCCGAACCTCCGACGCCTCGTCGAGGTGATCGGGGAGGACGTCGTAGCGCCCGCCGTCGGGGGCATCCTCCAGGAGCGCCTCCAGGAGCGGCCCCAGGCCCTCCGACACAGGGGCTGTCCCCGAGGCCACGGGCCAGTACAGCCAGTGGGCGTCGCGCTCGTGGACGAAGCCTCCCCGCTCGTCGAAGCGCAGGTGAGCACGGACCAGGACGGCCGGACGCCAGTGGCGGGTGGCCCCCTCCCCGAGGGGCGCGTCGGGGGCGGGCCCGAAGAGCGTCACGAGGGCGGGGCGTCGTCGGGCGGCCGGGTCGACCCAGCGCTGCTCGAAGCCCTCGGGCACCGGAGGGGGCGACCGCAAGCCCGCGGGCGCCGACGGTGCCGGCAGGGGTTCCGGCGTCGAGCCCCTGGTCGGTCGCGCGCCCCGCCACGCCCTCATCTGAGCGAGCGTCACCGGGCCGCCGAGCCAGGAGATGGCCCACCGGGAGCGCACGACCCGCACCGAGGGCTCCCGCACGTCCCGCACCGCGAAGGACCACGGAGGAAGGCCGGCGATGGTCTCGGAGAGCGCCCCTCGGTCGACACCGATGGCGGTCATCCCGTCCAGGACCCGCTCCCGGTCCTGGGCGGTCGACAGGCGGCCCACGGCCCACCACCCGGCGTTCGAGAGCGCCTTGTAGTCGACGTCGACGGGATTCTGGGTGCAGAGGACGACGCCGAGCCCCACCGCCCGCGCCTGCTTCATCAGCGTGAGCAAGGGCCCCTTGGTGGGGGGGGTGTGGGGATGGGGCGGCAGGAAGCCCATCACTTCGTCGAAGAACAGCAGCGCACGGAGACGGTCGCTCCCCTGCTGTCGCCGGGACCATGCGACCAGCTGCCCGAGGAGGAGGGTCACGAAGAAGCGTCGGGCGGCGTCGTCGAGGCGCGCCAGGTAGAGCACCGTCACCGGGGTGGCTCCAGGCTGGGGACGCAGCCACGCGTCGAGGTCGAGCGCCTCGCCCTCCATCCACGCCCCGAACGAGGGCGAGGCCAGCACTCCGTTGAGGGCCATGGCCACATCCATCCGATCGTCCCGCGGAAGGAAGGTGTCGAGCGGGAACACGCCGACCTTCGCGAACGGTGGATCGAGGAAGCGCAGCACGAACTGCTCCGCCGACAGCGACTCCCCCTTCTGAAAGGCGTCGAGCACCACCTGTGTGGCCACGATGCGCCTGGGATCTCGGTGGGGGTCTCCTTCGACCCCAGCGAGTCCCAGCAGCGCCCCCGACGCGGTGCTGGCCGCCTCGGCGAGGGCCTCCGGATCGACGCCCTCGGGGGCTCTCAGGGACTCCAGGACGTTGATCGGCTGGCCCGCCGTGCTCCCCGGCGTGCACAGCCGTACGTCGACCTGCTCCCGCAGCGCGTCCACCCGCTCCTGGGACACGCCGCTCTCGGCGAGCCCTCGCAGCCAGCGCTCGGCGACGTCCTCCGGCCAAGCGCGCCCGAAGTGGGCCAGGTCCCCCTTAGGGTCCAGCACCAGCAGCGGGACCCCGGAGAGCGCCACCTCCTCCAGCAGATCGACGCACAGTCCGGTCTTTCCCGAGCCGGTCATGCCCAGCACGACCCCATGGGTGCACAGCCGGTCGGCGTCGAGGTGGTACGGGGCATCGCCCTCGGAGCCGATATGCAGCGTCACGGACCCTCCATCAGGGCCTTCGTCGTACCTGCACAGGTCCTCGTCGACAAACGGGAACGGGCGCCTACACGTCTTCCCAGGGCGCCACGACGTCGATGAGGACGTCCGCGACCCCGTCGCGATCGGGGTTCCGCGCGTCGTCGACCTCGTCGAAGTAGGCCTTGTGGACGAGCTTCAGGTAGGACTTCACGTCCGCCGCCGACACATCGTCCGACACGATCGCCAGGAAGGCGACGCCCATCTTCACGTGCAGCTTCCACGCGACCCAGTGTTCGGCGACCTCGACGCACCCCTGGGCGGGACCCTCGTCGTCGAACGCGTCCTGGAGCGCCTCGACGCCTGCGTCCCACAGTTCGGGGTCGAGCTCCTCGGCATCCGGGTCGGCGTGAACCGGCCGGTCGAAGTCCTCGTCGACGATGATGTAGAGCCCCACGAGCATGGGCTTCCTCCCTGTCGCGGGGCATACCATCGATCCAGCACGTCCCGAGGGGACGTTCCCGTAACAGCCAGCATTATCCACCAACAACGGTGGCTTTTCCGGCCCGAAACGAAGTCCCGCCTCCCCTCGTCTGGGGTGCGGCATCCGGCGCGAAAGACCACGCCAGCTACCGTTGCCATCTCCCTCGCCGCCGGGTTACCCAGGCGTCGTCGCGGGCGTAGCTCAGTTGGTAGAGTACGAGCTTCCCAAGCTCGGTGTCGCGAGTTCGAGTCTCGTCGCCCGCTTCACACAACCGCCTCGAGGCGGTACCCCAGAACGACGAACCCCCGGAGCCATGCTCCGGGGGTTCTTGTCTTTGCGCCGTCGACCCTTCGCTGACCCTCAGGCGGGGAGCGGCTCCAGCAGCGTCCACCACTGGTCCCCGGGATGCACCGGCTCGAGGTCGTCGACCATCTTGGCGAACTCCTCGGCGTCCAGGGTCTCCTGCTCGATCAGGGTGCCCGCGACCGCGTGCAGGACGTGCACGTTGGCCTGCAGGATGTGGCGAGCCGTGCCGTAGGCCCGGGTCAGGATCGCCCGCACCTCGTTGTCGATGCGGCGGGCCGTGTGCTCCGAGTACTCCTTGACCCGGTTCATCTGGCGACCGAGGAACACCTCCCCCTCGCTACCGTTCCACGCCACGGGGCCCAGCTCGTCGCTCATGCCCAGGTCGCACACCATGTGGCGGGCGATGCGGGTGGCCTGCTGGATGTCGGAGCGGGCGCCCCCGGTGATGGCGTCGAACACCAACTCCTCGGCCGCGCGGCCCCCCATGGCCATCGCGATGCGGGTCAGGAGCTGCTCACGGGTCTGCTCCAGCTGATCTTCCTCGGGAAGCACCCAGGTGACGCCGAGCGCGCGCCCGCGGGGCACGATCGTGACCTTGTGGACGGGATCGTGGCCCGGCAGGAGGTGGGCGATGATCGCGTGGCCGGCCTCGTGGTAGGCCGTCTTCTTCCGGATCGGCTCAGGCATCATGAGGGACCGACGCTCCGGCCCCATGAAGATCTTCGACCGGGCGTTCTCGAAGTCGGCGTGGTCGACCGCCGCCTTGTCGTTGCGGGCCGCCATCAGGGCCGCCTCGTTGCACAGGTTCTCGAGGTCGGCGCCGGAGAAGCCCGGCGTCATCTTGGCGATGCGCTCGAGCTGGACGTCGTCGGACATCGGGATGCGCTGGGTGTGGATCGACAGGATCGACGCACGGCCACGGACGTCGGGGTTGGGGACCGTGACCCGCCGATCGAAGCGGCCGGGGCGCAGCAGGGCCGGGTCCAGCACGTCGGGGCGGTTGGTGGCCGCCACCAGGATGATCCCCTCGGTGCCCTCGAAGCCGTCCATCTCGACGAGGAGCTGGTTGAGGGTCTGCTCACGCTCGTCGTGGCCCCCGCCGAGCCCCGCACCACGGTGGCGGCCGACGGCGTCGATCTCGTCGATGAAGATGATGCACGGGGCGTGCTTCTTCCCCTGCTCGAACAGGTCGCGGACGCGGCTCGCTCCCACACCGACGAACATCTCCACGAAGTCGGACCCGGAGATGCTGAAGAACGGGACGCCGGCTTCCCCGGCCACGGCCCGGGCGAGCAGCGTCTTGCCCGTGCCGGGGCTCCCCATCAGCAGCACGCCCTTCGGGATGCGGCCACCGAGGCGGGTGACCTTGCGAGGGTCTCGGAGGAAGTCGACGATCTCCTGGAGCTCCTCCTTGGCTTCGTCGATGCCGGCCACGTCGGAGAAGGTGACGCGGCGGCCCCCTTCGGCCTGCATCCGGGCGCGGCTCTTGCCGAACTGCATCGCCCGACCGTTCGCCCCCTGCAGGTTGCGGGTGAACCAGACGAAGATGCCTCCGATCACCAGCACGGGGATCAACATCGACAGGATCGGCACCCACATCGACTCGGTCTCGGCCTCCTCGAAGCTCGGCGTGATGCCGTACTCCTCGAGGCGGTTCACCACCGGCCCCGGGTCCTCGGGTCCGGTCGTCTTGAAGCGGGTCTCGTTGGTGTAGACCCCCTCGATGGCCTGCCCCTGGATGGTGACGGTCTTGACCGCCCCCTGCTCGACCCGCTCCATGAAGGTGCCGAAGTCGACCGTCTCCCCCTTGGATCCGGCGCCGTCGGGCGCCATGACGTAGAAGGCGAGCAGCATGACGATGATGACGAACCAGGCGACACCTGGACGGGCGAATCGACTCATGGAAGGTCCTCGGGCCCTGGAGGGGCCGACGGGAAGTCTGTAACCACGACGGAGGGCCCGCCAACCGGTCCAGCCCGGATGCAGCCATCGCGGACCGACAAGGACCGCCCCCCGCCGATGTCCACGGAGCCGGCGCCCACCTCGATGGCCCGCATCAGTCCGTCCAGAGGGCCTGCACCGAGGCTCCGCCACTGGATGCGAAGGCGCCGCCGCACCAGGGCGGGGTGGGCCTGCCTCAGCGCGGCCACCGTCAGCGGAATCTCCCTCGCGCACCGGTCGAGGAAGTCCTCGTCGAGGGCCGCCAGCCGTGCACCACGAGCCAGGGTCCGCTCTGCCCCGGCTCGCGTGGCCTCCAGCAGCGGGAGCACCTCGTGACGCACCCGGTTGCGCAGGGGCTCGCGGGAGGCGTTCGTCGGGTCCTCGCGCCACGACAGCCCCCGCGCCTCAGCCCAGGCAGCGAGCGCTTCGGGTGCCTCGTCGAGGAGTGGACGCACGAGCCCCTGGCGCTCCGGGAGCATCCCCCGCCGCGCCCTCACCCCGCCTCCTCGCAGCAGCTGGAGCAGCACCGTCTCGGCCTGATCCCGCCGGTGGTGCCCCAGCGCCACGACCGCCCCCGCGGACTGCGCCCGGGCGAAGACCTCGTGCCGAGCCTCCCGGAGCGATGCTTCGTCGGCGCCAGTGGGCGCTACCACCACGACCCGGGCCTCCAGTCCCCTCGCCTCGGCCTGCTCCACCACGAAGGTCGCATCCTCGCGGCTTCCCGGTCGCTGCCCGTGGTCGACCGTCCACACCGACAGCACCCCGCCGTGGACACCCCGGGTCTCGACGAGGACGTCCAGCAACACCATGGAGTCTCGGCCCCCGGAGACGGCGACCACCACGGCTCGGCCCGGACCCCACAGCCGGTGGCGACGAATCGCCTCGAGGACACGATGCCGCAGCCGGAGCGGCCCGCTCATCGGCCTGCGCTTCCTGCGCACATCGCCACGAGGGCCTCCCAGTCATCGGGGTCGTCGACCTCGAGGAGGGCCTTGTTCATCCGCTCGGCGCCGCAGCGGGCACAGCGGTAGCGAATGCGGAATCCCTCCCCACGGCGCTCGGCGTCGATCGGCACCAGCAGTCCCCCGCACCCTGCCGCCCGGTCCCCGGGGACGTCGTCCACGTGGAGCGAGTGGAGGCAACGGGGGCAGTGGTCCCGTGCCGTTCGGCGGGCCGGCGCCACCGACGCGCCACAGTGGGCACAGCGGAAGGCCTCGTCGCGGTGGACCGGGTTCGTGCGGACCTGGCTGGCATTGGCCCGCCCCCGGGCTCGGCGCAGCAGGCGCTTGGCGGGCCAGCTCAGCGCCTCGTCGGGAAGGTCGGCCCCCCGCCGTCGCCCCTCCAGCAGGACGGCCCGACGCAAGGCCGGGTCGGCATCGAGCTGCGCCGACAGCCGCTTCACGTCGCCGCGGGTCTGGGCTGCCTCCACCAGGGCCCGCGCCGCCGCCTCATCCGTCATCGTCGGCGCTCGCCCGCACGATGGTCACCTCCTCGATCACCGCGCCACTGGGCAGTCGCGCGACCCGGTGCATCCCCTGGACCACCTGACCGAAGCGGGTGTAGGAACCCACGAGGTGGGGCGCCGCCGCCGTGGCCACGAACCACTGGCTGCCCCCGGTGTCGGGCCCGCCGCGGGCCATGCCCACCGCCCCCTCGGCGAACGGGAGCGCCGAGACCTCGTCGGGGAGCGCGAAGCCTGGCCCGCCCCAGCCATCGCCCCGGGGATCGCCGCCCTGCACGACGAAGCCCGGCACCACGCGGTGCATCACCAGCCCGTCGAAGAAGCCGTCCTCGGCGAGGGAGGCGAAGGCGTGCACGGCAAGGGGGGCGGTCGCTCCGTCGAGCTCCACCACGAAGGGGCCGTGGGAGGTGTCCACGTGTGCCTCCCGGATGGTCAGCACGTCGGCCAGCTCTGGCCACTCCAGGCCATCCAGCTGCGGAGGAAGCGGCGCCGTCTCGGGGAGGCCCACGGCGCTGGCGAGCTGGGCCGCCGCCTGCTGGGCCCGGAGGGTCGGGATCGCCGCCACCCGCTCGCACAGGCTCCGGACCTTCGGGTCGGTCCGTCGAACGGCTCGGGGCTCTCGACCCGCACGCAGCGCGAGGGCTTCGGCCATGGACGCCAGGACCTCGGGATGCTCCTCCTCGACGGAGGCCTGCAGGAGCGCCCCCGCCGACGCCTGTTCGGCCACGGGGAGGGTCGCCACCTCGCGCACCAGCGGGTCTTCGCTGGCCCACAGCGCGGCCTGGAGGGTCTTCGGCATCTCCTCCAGCCCCACCGCCGCCAGCGCGGCCGCACTGCGCACGACAGGTTCTGGGTCGGCCAACAACGAGACCAGGGCTTCCGCGTCCTTCACCAGTGCCGCGTGGGCCGCACGGACCTGCAGGGGTCGCTCCCCGTCCGCGGCGACCTCGGCCGAGCCCTCTCCGAGGGCGCCGACGGCGGCGGCCGCCCGCCATGGGTTCTCCATGTCGTCGGCGAGGGGCTGCAGGTCCTTGAGATCCCCCGCCCGCCCGAGGGCCCGCAGGGTGGCTGAACGCACCCAGGGGTCGGGGTCGACCAGCCAGGCCTGGAGGACATCGCCGGGCATGTCGTCCGGGCCCGTGGCGTCCATGACGGCCACCCGAACCTGCCGAGAGGTGCCGGTCAT
>Ga0213839_1001858_pt1 | contig 12725 bp, 17 predicted proteins | sample SWPATP21_FD_160075 | JGI IMG/M metagenome (GOLD analysis project Ga0213839, IMG submission 160075) | Coastal seawater microbial communities from Marineland, Florida, United States - SWPA TP2 #1 | ecosystem: Environmental > Aquatic > Marine > Coastal | place: USA: Florida | collected 2016-08-14 | reverse complement strand
GCGTTTGGCGGATGGCGTTTGGCGGATGGCGGGTCGCTGGTGGTGGTCGGCGTCTTGCTGCTTCTCCACCTTCTTTCGATCGTTTGATCGGCCAGTCTTTGGGTTGGGTTGGGTTGGGTTGGGGAGCATTGTGGTGGGCTGTGCCGTGTTCGTGAGGCGAGGTGATAGTGTGGTGGGTATGTACTTGAGTGGTCAAATGCGTGAGGCGTGATGTGATGCTGTCGAGGATGACGATGCTGTCTGTGGTGGCTGATGATGTCTGTGCCGTGACGCGACGATGAAGTAGGCATGCACGCAAGTACTTTTCCTGGAAAACGAACAGCTTGCGTGTTCTGGAACGTTGCGTGTGGTTTTGCAGGAGTAGAGACACGTGCCGACTTGGCACTTGGTACGAGGGTGGCTGAGATCATCAGGACTCGTCTTCTTGTAATAGCTGTCTTTTGTAAACGCATCTTCAAAAGCTTTTAGCGACAGCGATTCTTGCGCAGTTGTGAAAACAACCCATAAGATTGCCCCCTTGAAGTTTCCAAACACTGATTTCCTCGAAACGCCAAAATGTTTCCTCGTTCCAGTCGCTTTGGAACGCAGTCGGTCAACGACGTTCCAGGCCCAGGTGAGTACGAGGTCAACGCAGATGGCTCACGTCGAAAAACCATCGCGAAGTTTAGTACCTCCAAGCGGTTCGACAAGGACTTTGATGTTCTGACTGACATGACGTCGGTGAAGAACCGGAGAGCAACAAAATGTGGAACGCCAGAGGTTTGTTCCCCCAGCGGTCAAATTTACAATTCACATTTCCACAGTGGTCTCATGTTATTATCTGCACACGCATGAATTTACAGGCGGCCAAATCGACGACACAGAAACTACGCAAAAGACTCATTGCCGCGACTGATGAGCGCGAAAAGATGAAGCGTGAATTGAATCAGATGAAGAAGGTACGCTCTTGCGTGGTAGTTGGATTTTGCGTGGAAGCATACTCGGGATTGCTCACTTCGTTGTTCGCGTTGTTTATCCGTAGCTCATTGGTCACCAAGAAGCGTTGCGCAGTCGAGTTCAAGAGTTGGAGGAAAGTTGTGCTCTGATGGAGCAGCAGCTGTCAGAAGCCACAGTATCTCAATCACGAGAGCGCGAGCAATTTGATCAGATGCAGGCAGAGGCCCAACAAAAAGCCCAACACGATCAAGAGCAACTTCGAGTGCAAATGGAAGAAGAGCACGAAGCAAAGCTGCGACTTTGCGTGGAGCAAACCGAGGCGCTCCACGCTCAAGCAATGGAAGAACTGAGGGAACAATATGCAGAGGAAGTTTCAGCTCGCGAAGTTGAATACTCAAACAAATTACAATCGCTGCAACAAGAACAGCATGCTTCAGAAGGGCTAGCTGCACAAAAACTTGCTGATCGTGAGCGCGTTCTGAAGGCGGAAGCGCTGGAAATTAAAAGACTGGCTGAAGTAGCCATGGCTGAGGCTGAAATTAGCCGCGAAAAACAGTGGCAGCAGAAACTGAGCGCCTTTCTTGCACGTGCCGAGGCGGAAAAGCGCCAGATGGAGCGAGAACGTGCAAAAGAAGTGGTGGTTCGTTCCTGGCGTTGATTATCATGTGCATCGGCACCTGAAACCAGTGATTGTCCGACTGCTGTCTTGCAATGCCAGATGATGACAGCAGAGCACGCCAAAACTCTGCGCTCGGGAATCGAGACACTCGAAGCTCTCCGAGTTGAGCACGAGGCTGAGTTGAGCCAGCAAAGGGAGCAGTTTGAAGCTGAAAGCAAGCTGGCACGGCAGGAAGCTGCATCGCGCTTGGCCGCGCTCGAGAGCGACCTTGTGGCCAAATTGCAAGCAGCACGCGACGACGCCGCTCGAGAGATGGACGAGGCAAAGTCTTCATTCGAGAAAGCGAAAGACGAGCTCATCGCTTTGCACGAGGAACAAAGGCAGGCAGCTGAGAGCAAACACGCCCAGGAGATGCTTCTTGCAACCGAAGAAAGCATGCAGGTGCGCCATCGTTGACTCATACCCATTCTGTCCCTGCGAAGATCGCCCCGCGTTCACAACCAGCAATTCAACCGTTGAACGTTTCGATGTGTAGGAGAAGAACCTTGCACTGGAGCAACTCCAAGCTGAGTTCGAAGCAGAACAGGCTGCAATGGTGCAGAAACTTTCCGCTGAAGCAGCCGTCGAGACGGAAAGGGCCGTGAATGTCGCCAATGAAACCTCCGCGCTAAACTTGGCGAGTGAGATCGCCCCTCGCGAAGAGAAGATTTCTCAGTTGCAGGCAAATCTTGCGGATTACAAGTCACTCTCTGAGTCTCTGTCCCAGCAGCTGGACAAGCGCAAGATGGCGGTGTCTCAACTCACGTCTGACATCGCCACACTAAGAAATGACTTGAATGCATCCGAGGCACTCCGGGTAGCAGACGCAACTGCGTCGGAAGCCCTTCAAGCTGCGTTGAAGGACACAATCGCAGACGTTCGACAGTCAAGTGAAGCGGAAATTACAAAAGTACTCGAGCGCGCCGCAACGCTCAAAAAAGCGCTCAACGAGACCCGGGAAGAAATTGAACATCTGAAAGAAGCACACGAGTCCGATTCAAAGATCGCTGCGGGTGAACTCGCTGCGGTTCGAAAAGCCGCCATGGACGCAGCGGAGGAAGCAAAGTGCACGATTGACGACTTGAACACACAACTGCAGCGATCCAAAGCCGAGGCGGCACAGTTGAAAGAAGAAGCAGACGCTGAGCTGAGCAGAACTGTGTCGTTGATGACCAGTGAACTGGAGGCTAGCAAATTTGCTGGTGCAGAGCAAATTGCAAAGCTCAAGGATGAGTTTTCAACTTTTAGAGCACAGAAAGACGGGGAGATCGTTCAAATCCAACACAAGCACAGTCAGGCATTGAATCGTCTCAAAGCTGAGCAGGAACAGGCTGCAGATGCCGCTGACGCAACGCGCGCTGTGCTTGAGCAGCAACTGGAAGAAGTCGTGAAAGACTTTGCTGATCATCGTATTCAGTCTGAGGAACAATTTGGGACCATGACAGCAGACTTGGATGAGTGTAAACTTGCACTTCAGAAAGAGCAGGAAGCCGCAGCGCAAAACGCTCAAGCGGCTGCGTCTGAAATCTCGCAGCTGAAGGAAGAAGCACGGCACATTAAGGTCGCCGCTGAGTACGATCTTGCTAGCGCAACAGAAAGTCACGCAGAGGAGGTTGCTCGTTTGAAATCTGCTGAAGAAGCTGCCCGCGATGAACTCGTGAAGCGCAACGAAGCCGAGCTCGTCGAACTCAACGCCCAATGGGAGCAGTCCCAGCAAGCGTTGGTGGCGAAGCATAGCTCTGACATCGACACAATCAAGCAGGAAGCTGCTGCTCAAGCTAAGCAATTGGAAGCCAAGTTTGAAACAGAAATTGCGAAATTGAAAGCTGCTTTGGAAGAACAGAGCTCAGAAGCCGCGCGTGCGGCTCGAGAAGCTGCCACCCAGCTTGACAACATGGCAACGACGCACGAAAGAGAGGTTGCTGAGGCTAAGGCGGCAGGAGCACAAGCTTTGGAAGCTTTGGAGAGTCAGCACCTTGCAACAACCATGAATGCGGAGAATGCATGGAAAACTCGAATGGCAGAGGTACGCAGTATGGTGGTTATTGACTTCTGTGATACAATGGTGACGGCCATGTGTGCTTGCCCTCGTCTTTAGATGGAAGACACAGTCAAGAATATGTCACAGGAAGTCGACAGCAGCAACCAGTCGAACATTTCATTGCAAAATGACGTCGCTACACTCCAAGCGCAGTTGCAGGCTTTGCAAGACGCAAACGCCGAACGTGCGGAGGAGTCCAAAGCCGCAGTAAGCGCCCTTCGTATTGAGGTAAGCATGCCAGTACAACTCTCTGACCTGGGAGTCGAGTGCAGAGCTAACATGTGCACCGCCCTTGAACATTTGTCCTCTCCCAGATTTCGCAGCTGAACGAACGAAATGCAGTTCTTCAGAACCGACTGAAGAAGGTTCGTGCTGGCTTCACATACTACAGTAGCTTCCTTTTCTCACAGCTCCATCGCCTACTTGTCGACAGGAGGATGGTTTTAACCGTGACGACGTGCTGGCAGAGTTGCAGTAAGTTGTGAAAAACCTGGCATCTCTATCCATCAACGTGTCTCACTCGCTCGGCATTTGTTGCAGACGTTTGCGCGAACAAAACAAGAAGCTTGCGGGGCACACCAACTTGAAGCAGCGCATCCGCCACGTAGGTCAGCTCAAAGAAGAGGTCAGTTCCAACGTTGAATCGCGCACAGACGGCGGTGCCACGCTAACAATTTTGGTTCATGCGCCACAGAATGCGAAATTGAAGAATCAGCTGTGGAAGTTGAAGAAGAAATATGGGGCAGAAGTGGAACTGTGAAATCTTTGGCGGCACTGCGAACAACAGGCGTGGTCTGATTGAATCTCTCCAGCCAACATTCGCCAGCGCTACGCGTATTGTTTTATAACACAAACAAGTATTTTGACGACGACGACAACAAACTCATCAGCGGCCCCAGCTGCCCTGGACCCTAGACTTGACTTTTTGGCCACGTTTTTTGCCTTGCTTGCTCTTTTTCTTATCACTCTTTGCGCGCTTGTCACGTTTGTCGCGTTTGTGTTGGTTCTCCTTCTGCTGCGCCGGGTCCGACGCCGTCGCTGCACTTTCGCCTGCATACTGCTTTGCAGCCTGCAAGAAATTATCTGTGTTGTGAGCACGCGCGAACGGAATATCGCAGACGCACACACGCATACGTACGTTCGCTCGCTTCTTTTCTTCCCGCTGGCGCTCAAGCTCCTAAAATACGTGGAATACTAACAGGAGTTACAAGGCCGGCACGTAACCCGTGACGTCGAAAATTTACGTACGGAGTAGCGCTCCATGGACCGACAAAATTCCGTCACAGACTTTGAAACTTCTGTAATTTGCGGGACATCCAACGTCGGATCTTGTGCCTCTTCCGTCGTACGGCGGCCAAGAGAGTCGTCAGGCACGTTTTCAGAGACCAACCTTGACTCGGTCTCGCCGTGGGCACCGTGCAAGCGATTTGCAACGTTGGCCTCGCCTGCTTTTGCGCGCAATGCTTCGATGGACTTAAGCTTTGCCTGTGAGACCACACGGAATCACAAGCACGGTCAATTCGTTTACGCTCAGCAATTGGAGTTGCATGGCGCAAGTTATGCGGGAACTTACACTTGCAAATGCAAAGGCGTCTATGTGTTCGGGCTCGGGGCCCGCATCCTGGATGTCATGGTCTAACTGCTGCTTTTGTTCCTCGATGGAACTGTTGCGAGGCGTCAGACGGCGTCTGCGTCCCCAGGCAATGATGGAGAAGCGTGGTCCGTGCTTTGAAGATCGCGGCACTCCGTGTTGAAATCTTTTGTTGGCAGTCGACGTGAATGCAAAGACATCCCCATTCCATTGAGGAAACTCAAAGGTTGTGCCGGAGTCGGGGTGCAAGAAAGAGAGTGACCGCGTCGCGCCGAAAGAAGCACCGATGGTGAAATCCTCACGCTTTCCTTTCGCACCGTACGCGTGACTATCATGGTGATAGGGTTTCCAATCCGTCCCGTTTCGGTAAAAATTGAGTCGGCTGGCAAACACCTCCACGTCAAAGTAGTACGACAGTTGTTGGATGACAGCCTTGAATGTTGGTGAAAATGTGGGGTCTTCATGTTTAAGATGTCTAGACCAGCTGACCATACCATTGCTCAAGCCCGCCTCAAGCTCATACGCCAGTGTTTTCAGAATCGCGTAATTGTATTTGGGTGACATGAAGTTTGGGAGGTAAATGCAGTGCCCTTCAATCGCGTGCTGGATGTCGATTGATAACTGGGCGTTGACGCGGTTGAATTCAGACTTCATGACTTTTGCCGCATACTTTCCAACTTGGTTGCGGTGTACAACACTGCTGCCGCCACCACCGCTTTGCTGCATGGTGCCTGGGAGTGAGTACAAACTACAAATAAAAACGTACTCCGAAATTACAGCCGTTCGGCGAAGAACGAACAAAACTTGAAGCCAAAAGAAGCATTTCGTGTCAAAAAGTCAGACAACGCTCGGCTTTTGAAAACGACGTCGTGGTTCACCTACCATGTCATGCCTGGTTCGCCCGACCAGACTGATCCTTCGCGTTGCTGCCCCGGAAGCACTCTCTAAAGCTAAAGCCGTTCCATGTTGCAAACAAGAAGAACAGTCACACCGTCGCTTCCATGAAGCGTGAATCAATGGCAACCAACTCCGACGACGACGACGACGACGACGACGACGACAACGAAGTCGTCGCTTGCTTCCGTCGTCGTTCGTCGTTCGTCCGTCGTCGAATGTTGGTGTTGTTACTTTTTTGGCGCCAAACGAACGAACGAACAAACGAACGAGCGAACGAACGAGTGAGCGCAGCAACGAATTGTTTTTGAAACTTTCGAAAAGCGAAAAGATAGAATCTGTACTGTCACGAACAAAGTATGTAAGAGTGAAAGTGAATTCGTGAATTCGTGAATTCGCTCGCATTCGTTCGCCCTCATTGGTCACTTCGTCACTTCAACTTTAGTTAGCTAGGAATCGAAATCGACGAAATCATGAAAATGGTAAATGGTAAATGGTAAATTAGAAAAGGGAATTCACGAACGACTCAGAAATTTAAGAAATTTAGAAGCTGTAACGACAACGATGACGACGACAACGACGACGACGATGACGACGACGACGACGACGATGTTGATGGACGACGAGCAGCAGGAGCAGGGGCTTCTGACTACGGAGCCAGGGAAATTCGACTTACGACAACAACAACGGCAGTATACAGACAAAGCGACGGTTAGAATTTAGGTGGCGCCGTGGTCGCTGCGACCGTTTCGCGCGGCATGACAGAAATCGCAAAATCGTGCGACAACAATCCGAACTCCCAACCACAGCGTGGTTAAGTTTACAATCACTGATAGCACAACCAACCATGTTCTCATGCCACTTGTTTGGGGATCGACTACCAAACGACAAGGCAATTGTTCAAGTGTCTTCCATGCCATTGAAGCTTTCCGTTGCATTTTGCATCACGAAGAGTCAGCTATGCGTTTGATGTCCCGTTAGCTCCCGGCGTTCGCCACAAGTTGTGCGCCTTCATGCGGCGGTGGCAGCAATCGGCACGACTAAAACATGGCAAGAAATTCTCTGAAAGGGGCTGTGATCGGTGTCATTGGATTCATTGGGGTTTTCGTAGTGGTACGTTGCTGTCGTGGATCTGAATTATTTGCCGTTGCTCGCGTGCTCACAGCGTTCGTATGACAGATCCTCATCCTCGGAAAGCTGTGGGCATGCTTCCAACGCAAAGTCCTTGGAGTTGAACCCAAAGTTGCCCTTGAGATCGAGATAGGAGACGGAGAGGGCCACAGACGACCACGATATGGTCGATCTCGAAGACCGTTGAACTTTCGCCCGCGATACCAGCAAACCACTTTGAAGACAAAAAAGGACAGTTAGTTAGCACCGCCAAGACGCGGAACGCGGAACATACATCAGTATGAAATCGTTTCCCGGTGAACGCGCCGTGAGTCCCCCCAAACTAAAAGTGAGACCAATTCGCGACCCATACCACATAAACTCATGCAGCATCTTCATGTTTCGGATTGTCATTGGCGCGGTAAACAGTGCATACGACCCGCCACACTGGCTGCGGTGCGCGCGGAATTGACTTAGCAATTATATATTGTTTCGTTGGCAACAAAAAACGCAGTGGCGCTCCGCGGGTGGGGACCAGAGGAGTTCTCTCCACTTAGTCCAGGAATTTCTTGGAAGGATCCACGTACTGGGTGCTCTTGACACAGTTGCTGCCGTCCTCGTAGCAAGGGAAGTTCTTCTCCGTGAAAGTGTCGGGAGTCGCCCAAGCGCACCTGCAAAGACACGTGTGACCAGTTAACATACATTGTCAACTAACACAGTCCTCAGCAAAAATTGGCACATTCAGATACAAAATACGCACTCAGACTCGATGCCAAGTTCGTTCTTGCCCTTCTCCAGGCGGAAGTAGCCGAGCTCGCCCCAGTATTCACCTGCAAGATGGCAAAAAATACGTGAATCATTGTTTGCACACGAGGGCAATCGACGGATCAGGGTCACAACACCCATCGACTTACCCCAGCTGTTGCGGACAATCCAGTACTTTTGGTCTGACGACGTGTCGGTACCCCATCCAACAACGGAAATGATGTGGTTGATGGACTTGTGCGTGGTGTCAGAGAAAATGCCGCCGTCGTAGGTGTGCAGCGGCGTTGCATCAACTCCGCACGCAATGGGACCACGGGCGTAAATTTCAGCCATCATTTTCTGGTGTAGAGACAGCAAGCAAGGGCAGCATGAGCAGCGTCGACAACACAAAGCGGCATGCAAAGACAAACTCTCTTACGTCCTCGCCAGACACACGGCCGTACTCGGCGATGGAGGCGTTGGGGTATTGATCGATGCCGACGCAAGTGCCGCCCATGGCAGAGAAAGTGGAACAGGTTCTGCACGTGTTCAAGGCATTGCAGGTGTAGTCACCGTCGCCGCAGAGGCCTTCCTTGGACTCCTTGGAGCATGCAGCGTAGTTCATGCACGTGTCGTATGGCCTACAAGCGACGGGCAACCAAAAGGCGTTAGCATGATCTCATGATGATGCTCACAAAAACAATTGCAGCGTCGCGCACCATTGGTTGTCGCCGTGCTTGACAAAGTCGTAGGTGCCGGAGGCTGATCCGCCGTGGCAGCTACCCGCAACTTCAGTTCCACAGTTCAAAATGTACTGGATTGCCATGTTGATGTCAGGTCCCTTCGCATCACGGGCGATCTTGATGCGATCAGCGAAAGCAGAGGCCGCGCCGTGGGCCCAGCAACTACCGCAATACTGGGGGATGTGCTGGTTGAGACTGGCCAAATCAACACACGGATTGCAGGAGTGAGACATCGGTGAGGGCTACAACGCAGCGAAGAATACCGCACATAAAACAATACCTCTTTGTCAGGTAGTTGGTGCCGTTGACGTCACCCCAGTTGAAGTCGTCGGGGAGGTCCGAGACCTCAAGGTACGTGTGAGGCAGAGGAGACGAGTAATCCTCAAACATGGTGTGGCCAGGCATGATTTTGTACTCGCTTACGTACTCGGCAGTGGCCGTGGCGGCGACCGCGGATGCGACGATGGCAGAAACGAGGCGGGGCATTGTTATTTTGAGGGAGAACGTTGATGAACGGGGAACAACTAGGAGACTTGGGAAGAAAAATGAGCGATACAAGGTGGGTTTTTATTGACAATTACGGCACTTTGTTCTCGAGCCGCAGAAAGGGCGTTCTCCTTCACCACGCTTGCGATGCACTCTGGGTTCACGACACGAGTTGCTTGTGGCCTTGTACACAATGAGTAAGGACACTACGAGAACGTCATAAGCACGATGCCGAGACAGAGAGTTCGCACACCGCTCCTTGACGCCAAAACAAAATTGCCAACCTCACAACCCCACAACTCACAGCTCAATGCAACAGTATAGCTTAATCAACGAGGAAACAAACGAACGAACGGACGAATTGACCATTGGACAACGACATCGATCATCGACAAACAACAACGGCGACGAACGACAACGACGAACAACGAACAACGAACGACGAACGACGAACGACGAACGACGAACGACGAACGACGAACGACGAACGACGAACGACGAACGACGAACGACGAACGACGAACGACGACGACGACGAACGACGACAACGAACGACGATGTCACCACTTGTTGTTCACCAACTCAACCCACTCACCCACTCACTCACCCACTCACTTTCTGGGTCTTACAGAGCCCACTGACTCCTTGAGTTCCATTCATTGGGCTTTACAGTGCCCATTAATTAGCCAGCGCGAGGTGGCATTTATGTGGGCTATACAAGACCCAGTACAGATGGCTGAACGTGTTGGGATATTCATAGCCCATTACACAAGCTCAGGGTGATGTATATGGGTGTTAAAACACCCACAATGATAGTGTGACGTAGTTATTGGGTGGTGCAAGTCCCACAAGTTGAACGTCAACGTTCGAACGAATGAACGATTGAAACGACGAACGAACGAACGAACGAACGAACGAACGAACGAACGAACGAACTTCGAAAACAGCCAACGCAGATGCGCGTCACCACATTCGTTCGCGTGTTCGTTCGTTCGTTCGTTCGTTCGTTCGTTCGTTCGTTCGCGTGTTCGTTCGTTCGTTTGTTTGTTCGTTCGTTCGTTCGTTCGTTCGTCGCTCGTCGTTCGTCGTTCGTCGACTGTCGTCTGTCTGTGACTCCACCGACTTTCTTACTTCCGACTTCGTTTGCTTGTTGTGGCACTGGGACGCCGCTTTGTTGTGACTTCACATAAGTTGTGGTGACTTCGTTTGGTAGACTGACTTGGCCCAGGTCCAGTGAAATTGGTTGCTGGTTGTTGTGTTTTGACTTTGACATTGACTCGAGACACGGAGGTTGAACTGCTCGGCTTGGCTTGGTTTCACCATTCGAAGCCCATTGTGCGCCAGGATGTCAAAAGTCGTGTTGGCATGTAGGTGTGTTGAAGGCCCGTTGGTGCTCAACCTTCTCTGCGCTCGTCGAGGGCAGTTTGAAGCGATACACTGTCGACCACCGCGTCTCGCAAACGAAAATAAAAACAGTTGTACCAAACCAAACAAGAAAATCACTGTTTAATCAAAAGCACAGAGTTGGGAGGGGGTTCGTTGAGCCTGCCTCTTCACCAAATTGTCTCTGATTGTAACTCGCTCCGCATGATGGAGAGTGGGCAACAGGCGGCAGCGGCAGCCAGTGCTGCGGCTGCCGTCAGTCAGGCGACCGAATTATGTCGCAAGAGAAGCTTATCCACGGATGGCTCACCCCTGAAGCGTCTTCGTAGTGCGTCCGAGGCAATGCGTGCAAATAACCCATTCAAGAAGTTTTCCATTGCAGGGCGTCTGCCTTTGATCCCTCGGCAGAAGATTAATGGAGGAACGCCACAAGTCACGACCTACATTGACACCGTGACTAATGCACCAGTGCCCTTCAACAAAGCATCACAGAAGAGTCTCCGTGAGTTCAGGTGTCAACTTCGAGCAAAGAAAAAGTTGGGAATTCCGTCTTTTTTGGAAGGTAATGCCGTGCGGTTCGAACTCCACATTGCAGATAACGTCCTCATTGTAAAGGAAGTCTTGGGGCATGGCGGGTGCGTGCAGTGGCGGCGTCATTTCAATTAGGTGTTTTCTCGTTCTCATCGCTCCACTGCCTTCAAACATTCAGGTTCGGGTTGGTGTTCAAGGCCACAATTCTTGCTTCTGGCTTAGATGTCGCCGTCAAATTCCTTCTTTCGCCTGGCAATAGGCAGCCTGCAGCAGCAGCGAGTTCATCAAAGCCTTGAAGCTCCCACTGAAGCTCTTCGAGTCTCGCACGGTCGTACACTACCTGGCGCTGTGTGAGCAGACGCTGTATGCCAACGCGCGTGCGGAACTAATCATCATGGAACTTGCCGCCGGCGGCGACCTTGACCAGGCCATTATTCGCCCTGTGCCGGGCTACGACGGTGATGCTGCAATGTTGGAACCCATGCCAATGGCCGCGGCACATGCACGACTGATCGCTATTCAAATCATCAAAGGACTGTACAATTTACGGCGATTCGAGTTTCTACACCGAGACCTAAAGGGAGAGAATTTGTGGTTCACTGGAGATGGTCGCCTTGTCATTGGCGATCTCGGCTGTATCAAGCACCTTGAAGGAAAGTCCGCTCACTGTGAACAAACTGTTGCCGGTACGTCCACATTTGGTAACGAGGCTGATCAAGCGCATGATGGCTACTCGACGTGGAATGAGCAAGCTTTGTACCCGATGTATGCGTGCTGCTGTGTCAGGTACGGAGATGTGTGATGCGCCGGAACTCATGGATGCCCGCAAGAACCACCGGCACGGGCGATATCTCTACGATAGTGAGAAAACCGACGTTTGGGCTGTTGGAAACATTTACTTCCAGCTGCGCTCCGGCATGCACCTTATAGCGAACACCATTCTGAGCATCAAAGGTCGCGAAAGCAAAGCTTTCACTCCGGCAACGGACACCACTCGAGCAAATGATTTGTTTTGGAGAAGGCGAGCTGCTGCCACTGAGATTGCGGGCCTGCTTCCAGTTTGTGTTGTCAACACTTCACCGGGTCACTCGCTGCTTCGACAGGTGGGAAAAATGGCAACAGTGCATTCAGCCGAACGGAAAATATGCATCTGAAAAGTGGACCAAGGTTTGCCATTTTGCTGACCGCTCAGATGGCTATGATCAACCTGAAAAGTGACAAGTTCTTTCCTGGACACAGGCCTACCGTACGGATCCATTCGAAGACGCCGAGCGTGACTTTCTCGACGGCATTCTTGTTTACCGGCCTACAGACCGTCCCACGATTGACGATCTGATGAGGGTACATTGCTCAATCGTGCACATTGTGGTGCAGACATGCACGTCATCACATCTCTTCTTCCTGTTAGGCCGTCAACGGCGACCCAGGAGCCCTGCCGGCGCTTGCCTGGCTCAGCCCGAAATATTCCACCGCCGAGGACCTCGCTGGCTTTCAAACAGAAATGCGGAAGAGGATAAAGTCATTCGCTGCGTCAAACGCCGTGTTGACTTTTCCGTACTCAGCAACGTCGGATGGGACGGTCACAAATCACCAAGTGATGAGGAAGAC
>Ga0213839_1001856_pt1 | contig 12730 bp, 11 predicted proteins | sample SWPATP21_FD_160075 | JGI IMG/M metagenome (GOLD analysis project Ga0213839, IMG submission 160075) | Coastal seawater microbial communities from Marineland, Florida, United States - SWPA TP2 #1 | ecosystem: Environmental > Aquatic > Marine > Coastal | place: USA: Florida | collected 2016-08-14 | reverse complement strand
CATTTGCGCGCCCACGCGAAGAGCAGGCGCTGGGACGAGCTCGAGGCGCGTGTTCACACGGAGACGCGCTGGCGACCTACGTCCCGCGTCGTGCGTGCTGCGTGAACGGATCTTGCGCATCACGCCCCGCCGAGAGCCGCAACGCGGCCGGGGCCCAGTGTGCGGTCTTCGCGAACTGCAACGCCCACCCGCTGCGGGCCTTCCGCGACGCCGAGAAGAGCCACCCCCAGCGCGCCGCCCAGGGCCGACGCTTCCTCGAGATGCTCTACACCCTCGAGGACGAAGCGAAGGCGCTCGGGCTCGTCGGTGACGAGCTCGTCGCGTTCCGCCAGCGCAGGTCCCGGCGGGTCCTTCGAAGACTCAGGGCCTGGTGTGTAGGTGTCAAGGGGCGGGTGAACTGATCCTGGTCGGGGCGGCAGAACTGATCCTCGCCACCCCTTCAGCACAGACGGCCTCCGCCGGCGTGCATGAACGAGCACAACCGGCATGGCACGATCGGCGCTGAGCTGGATGGCGGACCGAGTGGTCATCGCTTCTGGCCCTGCCGGGGGTTGCGATAGCTATCGCCCTCGATCTCGATCTTGTGCACGTGGTGGAGCAGGCGGTCCATTGCCGCGCTGGCCAACAGCTCGTCACCGAAGAGCCCGTAGAGCTCCTCGGCCGAGCGGTTCGCGGTGAGGATGATGGACCCACGCTCGTAGCGACTGCGGATGATCTCGTAGAGGTCCTCGGGCTCCCAGTCGCGGAGGGGTCGCAGGCCGATGTCGTCGATGATGAGAAGGTCGGGCGAGGTGAAGCGGAGCAAGCGCCGCTCGTAGCTCTGGTCGGCCCGCGCGGCGCGGAGCTGCTTGAGCATCTTGTCGGCGCCGACGTACAAGACGGTGTGGCCGGCCATGCAGGCGCGATGGCCGAGGGCCTGCGCGAGGTGGGACTTGCCCACCCCGGCCTGCCCGAGCAGCAGCACGTTCTCCCTGCGGTCGACGAAGTGGCAGGTGGCACGGCCCAAGCTGATCGCCCAGTAGAGGCCCGCCCGATCCCAGCTTCAGCGACCAGTTCCCAGCCAGCACCACAGGTGGTTCATGGGACGGTCGCGACCAGAGGGGACGGTCCCTCTCGCAGAGAGGGACACGTCCCCGCCGGGAGCGACCTCGTGGCCCCGCGGTAGATCGATGAGGTGCGGATCAACGAGGCGGTGTGGGAGGGCGAACGACCCGGCCAGGGATGGCACGCCCATGGCTGGACCTCGAAGGGGCTGTGGGTCGTTGACGCCGACCGGTTGGTGTGGCTGAAGCTCCGCAAGCGGCGATGGCTCCACGTCGCGACCGGCACGACCTGCCACAGCCGGCCCGACTGGGACGTGCCCAACAGTCCCTACGGCCTCGACGTGGCCTTCTACGTGCTCGGGGTCTGGCTGCTCGCAGTGCACGGCCTGCACCACGTCGCGTGGCCCTGGAGTGCCCAGCACGCCGAACGACCATCCCGCCGGACCGCACAGCGCATGCTCCAGCGCATCGCCCCCGACGCCGACCGCTGGCTCACCGGCCTGCGGCTCGCGCTCTCCGACCTGGTCGCGCCACGACCCCTCGAGGAGATCCTTCCGGCGGGGGGGATTCCCCCGCCGGAAGGCTGCAACCACGTCACCCAGGGCAGTGCCCATGCCTGCAAGCTCCGAGGCGCTGTCTGGATAGCCAATTGTGGCGTGCGTTCCCTTCCTATCTCGATGAGGCGACTCCTGGGCGTGGCGCGAAGGAGGGCCGCCGAACACCTTCCACAATGACGCGATCCACCACCTCCACCTGGGGGCGCTGGATCGTTGCGTCCGCGGTCCCGAGCCGTCGGGGCCCCCAGCCCATCCCACAGAGGGTGGCGTCGATCTGCACGGGCACCGCCGCCAGCCTGTCTTCGGAGGTGTCCATGCCCATGAAGACTGTCTCGGCGCGCGCCCTGGTCCGGTTCCAGGTCGTCAGCGCCTACCTCGCCATCGCTCCGCCACGCGGCGAGCGTGCGCAGGTGCTCGAACGGCTCGCCGCGAAGCCGTGGTCGCTGCCCGACGGCCGCCCGTTCCTCTTCCGTCCCGAGACCCTGCGCGGCTGGGTACGGGCCTATCAGCGCCACGGCCTCGAGGGGCTCGAGGACACGCCGCGGGCCCGCGTCGGCGTCGGCGTCCTCACCCCGGAGCAGATCGAGGTCATCTGCGCGCTGAAGCGCCAGGTGCCCGAGCGGTCACTCGACCGCGTCATCCAGATCGCCGAAGAGCTCGACAAGGTGCCGAAGGGCGTGCTGAAGCGCTCCACGGTCCATCGCGTGCTGAAGGCCCATGGCCTGTCGAAGCGCCCGAAGGGCAAGGCGTCGACGGCCGATCTCGACCGCTTCGAGGCCGCCTGGCCCAACGACCTGTGGCAGTCGGACATGCGCACCGGGCCCTACCTGCCCGACCCGGCGAAGCCCGGCGGCCGGCGACGCACGTGGCTGTCGCTGTTCCTCGACGACCACTCGCGCTGCATCTTGGGCGCGGTCTGGTCGTTCAAGAACGACCGCCATCCGCTGATGCGCGCCTTCCGAGAGGCCCTGCGTCGGCATGGGCGGCCCCAGCGCGTCTACTACGACAATGGCGGGCCCTACATCAGCGACCACATGAAGCGGGTCGCTGCCCTTGTCTCCCAGGCCGGCAAGAAGCCCATCTACACCACCCCCCGACGGCCCGAAGGACACGGCAAGATCGAGGCACTCAATCGCCGGATCAAGTCCGCGTTCGTGGCGGAGGTGAGGAAGTCGTCGATCACGACGGTCGATGAGTTGAACAAGGCCTTTCGCGCGTGGGCCGAGCGGTACAACCGCAACGTCCACACCGAGACGAACGAGAGCCCCTGGGCGCGCTGGCAGCGCGGCGCCCATCGCATCGAGACCATCGACGAGCAGCTGCTCCAACAGGCCTTCCGCTTCGCCACCACCCGCACGACCGACGCTTCGGGCGTGTTCTCGCTGTTCGGCGAGCGCTACCAGGCCGGCGCCGGCCTCGGCCGCAAGAAGCTCGACGTGCTCTACGACCCCGACGACCTGTCGCAGGTCGAGGTGTGGCAGCACGGCACGTTCCTCGAGCGGGTGCGGCCGCTGTCGCCACAGCCCCAGCGCCGGCCGAAGGCCCCCTCACCAGCCCCGCCGCCCCCAGCGAAGTCGTCGGAGGAGCGCGACAACGAGTGGGTCGATCGGCTCGTGGACGAGGGCAAGGCCCTCGAGCTGACCCCGGACCCCATCGAGGAAGCGCTCGCCGAACAGCGGCGGCTCGACGAGCAAGTCGTCGCCCTCATCGAGGACCACGTGCACCCCGAGGTCTTCGACGCCAAGCGCGTACGCGACTTCCTCGATCGCTTCGGGCCCCTCGACCCCCGCGCGGTGGAAGACGCGCTGCTGCTCGCCCTGGAGTTCGGTGGTGTCGACCAACACCTCGACCAGCTGCTGACCGACCTGCTGAGCCACCAGGAGACGCCATGAACACCCCCACCATCCCGGTGTCGCAGCAGAAGCGACTGCGTGCACACTTCGGCTTCGCCGGCCTGCCCTTCCGCAAGAACGTCGCCGCCTCCGTCATGTTCGACTCCAGCAGCCAGCGCGACCTACGCCACGGGCTCGTCCTCTGGCTCGAGCTCGACGGGCTCGCCCTCGTCTCCGGGCCCCCCGGCGTCGGCAAGTCGATCTGTCTGCGGCGCTTCGTCGACGAGCTGCCCGACAACCGCTACGCCGTGCACCGCGTGAGCCAGATCCCCACGACGCCGAACGGGTTCCTGCGTGCGCTGTCACGCCGCCTGGGCCTGCGTCCGCGGCTGCATGCCGCGGACATGTTCGACGCGCTGCTGGCGGCCCTGCGCAGCCACCGCGACGACCACGGCACCCACCCCGTGTTCGTCCTCGACGACGCCGAGGGCATGCGTGTCGCGACCCTCGACCTGGTCCGTCGGCTGACCGCGGCCGACCTGGACGGCCAGCATCACGTCAGCATCCTGCTGTCGGGCACCGACGAGCTGGTCGCCACCCTCAAGGACCCGCGCCTGGAGCCGCTGTGCGGCCGGTTCGCCTACTCGCACACGCTGCGGAGCTTCGGCCTGGACGACGCCCGCAACTACGTACGCTTCCATGTCGAGGGCGCGGGTGTCGCTCGCGAGCTGTTCCACGACAAGGCGGTCACCGCCATCTTCCACGCAAGCGGTGGCCTCCCGCGACGAATCAACCAGCTGGCCCTGCAGGCCCTGGTCGATGCGGTGGTTCGCGGCCTGGATGTCGTCGACGAGAGCCTCATGAAGCGCGTGCTTCACGCCCACCCGCTCTACCGAGGCTGACCCGCCCGTGGGACACGGCCCAGGAGCAGATCCCGGGCCTGCCACCGGTGGTTCTCGGTGGGATCGACTTGGGGGCGGAGGCTGGGCTCAGACACAGAGGCGCGGGCTCACGTGCTCGACCGGCGAGACGTAGGGCAACCCTTGGAGCCGCTCCGCATCCTCGGGCTGGTGGCCTGATGCTCCACACAACCTCCCCGCCCATCCTCGGCCTGATGTGGAACGTTCCTGCCGACGACTCGCCGCATAGCGCTGATAAAAGGGCTGATATCGTTTGGACGCGCCAGCGACGTGGAGGCGCGTTCCTACAACGTTCCTACGACCCATCGTGGCGCTGATAACCTGGCTTCTAGCAGATCAACGCGCCCCGCATCGGCCTTCTAAGCCGGCGGTCGCAGGTTCGAGCCCTGCCGGGGGCGCTGGTTCTTCCTCGTCTCTCTGGGTTCTGGTCTCATTCGCACACCTGCGGCTTTGTAGGCCGTAGCTCTGTCAATCGGGCGGCTCCGAGGTCGAGACGAAGATGGCGCTACAGGCGCAAGATTCGGACCGCGCCCGAGAGCACCACCAGGCCAACCACGGCACCGACCACCAGGTCTGGCAGGGCGGAATCAGTGGCCAGCACGAGCACGCCAGCCAGAATCACTCCAACGTTGGCGAGGGCGTCGTTGGTTGAGAAGATCCAGCTCGCCTTGAGGTGGACGCCTCCCTGCCGGTGACGGGCAAGCAAGGCGACACACGCGAGGTTGGCGACTAGGGCGATGGTGGCGACGCCGATCATCAACACCTCAACCGGCTCACTCCCCACGACCGCCCGTCGTGCGACCTCGGCCAGCGCGCCCAGCGCGAGGGCCATCTGTAGCCACCCGCTCCAGCGAGCTGCGCGCTTCTGTGCCGCGACCGCCCGGCCGACCGCGTTGAGCGAGATCCCGTAGACCATCGCGTCGGCCAGCATGTCGAGGGAGTCGGCGATGAGCCCCGTCGATTGCGCCCAAAAGCCGAAGCCGAGCTCGGTGACGAACATCACTGCGTTGATGGCGAGCAGCTGGCGCAGTACGCGCGCCTCGGCCTCCGGGTCGTCAGCGACCGGGTCATCCCCAGCGTCAGTCGAGTCTGCCAGCAGAGCGCCAAAGCCCAGCGGCTCGAGGTGTGCGAGTACCTGCTCTGCTGGGCCCTCGTGCGTCACCGTCAGCTGACGCCCCTCCAGGTCGAATCTCAGGGCGAGGACCTCGGGGAGGGGCTCCAACACCAACCGAATCACCCGCTCTTCAGAAGGGCAGTCCATCTTGGGGATCTTAAAGGTGCTGTTCATCTTCATGGTCTCCTCACCCGCACGCTGCTTCGACGGCGCCTGCCCGGGTGGACGAGACGACTTCCAGGGTCACGTGCTCGATGTCTGCGTCTCGCAACACGTGGGCGACCTGGTCCCGGATGCGCTCGGCCTCTTCGAGCGTGACGCAGTCGAGCACCAGGCTGCCGGTGAGCACGTGGTGCTCTCCCTCCTGGGACCACACGTGGACGTGTCGCAGCTCGACCACGCCATCCACGTCTCGGGCAGCCTCGCAGAGCGCGTCCACGTCCACGCCGTCGGGAACCGCCTGAAGGAACACGTCGATCGTGCGTTTGAGGTTCCGGGCGGCATTGAAGCCGACCCACACGGTGATCAGCACCGACAGCAGCGGATCGAGCACCGGCAGGTCTGCGAACAGCATGACGATGCTGACGACCAGCACCGCCACCCACCCGAGCACGTCCTCCATCAGGTGCCAGGTCACGACGCGCTCGTTCAGGCTGGAGCCGTGGCGAACCCGGAGCACCGCGGCCCCGTTGACCACCACGCCAAGCACAGCGAGCGCGAGCATGCCCTTCGCGTCTGGGTGGCCGGGATCCCACAGCCGGGGCACGGCCTCGGTAAGGACCACGAGCCCCCCGACCAGAAGCACGATGGCGTTGACGAGCGCGCCGACGAGAGACAGTCGCCTGAAGCCGTAGCTGTACGTCGGCGTGGGTTTCGAGTCCGAAAGACCTTGCATGCCCCAGGCGAAGGCGAGCGAGAGGCTGTCACCCAGGTCGTGCAGCGCGTCCGCCGCGATGGCGGTGCTGTTGGTGAACCAGGCGCCGACGAGCTCGATGATGGTGAAGGCGACGTTCAGGCCGAAAGCCAGCCCGAGCCGCTTGCCCGCAGTCCCGTGGTCGTGACCGTGGTGATGGTCGTGGCTCACTCTCCACCCTCGGCAGTCTCGAGCTCGGCTGCGTGCTGCAGGGTGTCCTCGACGATGCAGCCGACGTGCTCGTCCAGGAGCCGGTAGGTCACCCGCTTCCCTTCGCGTTCACCGACCACGAGCCGAGCCGCGCGCAGGTGGCGGAGGTGGTGGGACAGCGCGCTCTGCTCGACGTCCAGCTCCTCGCGCAAGGTGCCGACGTTGGCCGGCCCCTCCCGGTGCAGGCGGACCAGGACCGCCAACCGCACAGGGTGGGCCATACAGGCGAGTAGGTCGACAGCGCGCTCCAGCGCGAGCGTTCGGTCTGGCATCGGATTCCTCATATGATGTGGACATCATATGATGTCTCTTTCATGCGTCAAGGCTGGGGCTTCAACCGAGACGAATCCAATCGGCAGGAGGCCGCCGAGCAGCCCACTCCGGCGAATCTTCAGCCCCCTCGCCGTCAGTGTCGCCGCGAGACGATCCAGCGTCAGCCGCCGCTGCCCCGGGAACCCCACTAGGCCCAGCACACGCGACGTGACCTGCGCGAGGGCGGTCTGATCGTGGCAGTAGGTGGGCACGACCAGCCGCCCGCCCGGCTCCAGCGCACGCAACATCGCGTCGAGGGCACCGTCCAGGTCTGGGAGCAGGTGCAATACGTTGGCCGCGACGATGGCGTTGAACTGATCCGCCCCGTCGAGGGCGTACACGTCCAGTGTTCGCGTGTGCACGTTGTCGAAGCCGAGCGAGCGCACCCGCTCGTCCAGCTTCGCCACCATGGACTCTGCGTAGTCCGTCGCGACCAGTTCTCCGACGACCGGCGCGATGGCCGCGGAGACCAGCCCGGTCCCCGCCGCCAGCTCGAGCACCCGCTCCAGCCCATCGACCTCTTCGACGACCAGGGAGAGCATCTCCTCCAGCGGGCCGCCGAACAGCGTCATCGACAGGTCGTATCGACCCGCGGTGCGCTCCCAGAACGCCTTGCCCTCATCCGACATCGGCTCCCTCCCTCCGTGCGTCCGGCACCCAAAGGGCGTACAGCGCGGGCAGCACGAACAGGGTGAGCAGCGTGGCCGTCACCAAGCCGCCGATCACCACGGTCGCCAACGGGCGCTGCACCTCAGCCCCCGCAGTCGTCGATAGCGCCATGGGCAGGAAACCGAGGGCCGCGACCAGCGCCGTCATCATCACCGGTCTCAGCCTGCGCCGTGCCCCCTGCACGGCCGCCTCCGCCGCGGTGAGCCCGCCGGCATGCAGGTCCCGGATGCAGGTGACGAGCACCACACCGTTCATCACCGCCACCCCGAAGAGCGCAATGAAGCCCACCGCCGCCGAGATCGACAGCGGAAGCCCCCGAACGAACAACGCAACGAGCCCTCCGGTGACGGCCATCGGCACGTTCGCGTACACCAGCAGCGTCACGCGGGTCGAGCCGAAGTTGGCCTGGAGGAGCACGAAGATCAGCAGCAGCACGAGTGGCACGAGAAGCGCCAGGCGTTCGCTCGCCTCTTCGAGGTTCTCGAAAGACCCACCCCACTCGGCGAGCACGCCCGAGGGCACGATGCGCTCGGCCTCGATGCGCTCCCGGGCCTCGGCGACGAAGCCCGCCACGTCCCGGCCGCGCACGTTCATCTCGATGGTGAGGCGCCGCTGCACGTTCTCACGGCCGATCTGCAGCGGCCCCTCTTCGACGCGGATGTCCGCGACCTGGCCGAGCGGGACCTGGGCGCCGCCGGAGCGACCGACCAGCACCCGGGACACGGACTCCGGGTTGGCGCGCACCGACTCGGGGAAGCGCACCTGCAGGGCGAAGCGCCGCTGCCCGACGAGCACCTCGCCGGCTGGTCGGCCACCGAGGGCCTCGACCGCGTCGAGCACGTCGCGGGCGTCCATACCGAGCCGCGCGATGGCCTTCCTGTCCACCTGGACCTGCAGCATCGGCAGCCCCGCCAGCTTCTCGGCCTTCACGTCTTGTGCCCCGTCGATCCGGGACAGCACGCGGACCAGCTCATCCCCCACCTCGCGGAGCTGATCGAGGTCCTCGCCGTACAGGAACAGTGCGACATCGGAGCGAACGCCCTCGATGAGCTCGTTCACCCGGAGCTCGATGGGCTGGGAGAAGGCGTAGTTCACCCCGGGCACCCGCCGGGTGAGCTCGACCTCCATCTCCTCGACGAGCTCCGCCTGGTTGGACGCCCGGGTCCACCCACTCTGGGGCTTGAGCATCACGTACACGTCCGAGAAGTCCACCCCCATCGGGTCGGTGGCCACCTCTGCGCGGCCCGTGCGGGAGATCACGGTGGATACCTCATCAGGGAACGCCGTGACGATGGCGCGCTCCACCGCGCTCGCCTGCTCGATGGACTCCTCCAGCGAAACGGAAGGCGGCCGGATGATCTGGAGCGCAACGCTGCCCTCGTCGAGCTTCGGCACGAACACCGCTCCCAGGAGCGGCGCGAGCCCGAGACTGCACACAAACAGCACCACCGCCGAGCCCGCAACCAGACGCGGCCAGAGCACCACCCTCACCAGCAGCGGACCATAGACGCGGTGGGTCAAGCGGATGAGCCAGGTCTCCTTCTCGGTGGCGCCCTTGAGGAACAGGGACGCCAGCACCGGCATGGCGGTCATCGATAGCACCAGAGAGCCGACCAGCGCGAACACCACGGTGAGCGCCATCGGCCGGAACATGCGCCCCTCGATCCCGGTGAGCGCCAGGATCGGCAAGTACACCAGGATGATGATGCCGACCGAGAAGACCACCGGGCGGGCCACCTCTCGGGTCGCGCCGAGGACCACCGCGTCGTCCACCGGCTTGCCGTCGCGTCTTCGCTCGCCGACCACCCGGATGACGTTCTCGATCATCACCACCGAGCCGTCCACGATGAGCCCGAAGTCGATGGCGCCGAGGCTCATCAGGTTGCCGGAGAGTCCGGACAGCACCATGCCGATGAAGGCGAACAGCATCGACAGCGGGATGGCGATGGCGACGATGACGCCGCCGCGGAGGTTGCCGAGCAGCAGCAGGAGCACCGCGATGACGAGCAGCCCGCCCTCGAGCAGGTTCTTCTCTACGGTGTGGATCGTGCGCTCGATGAGCTCGGTGCGGTCGTAGAACACGTCGACCACCACGCCGTCGGGCAGGCTTGGGCCGAGCTCGTGCACGGCCTCGCCCAGCGCCTCGGACACCACCCGCGCGTTCTCTCCGTAGCCCATCATCGCGATGCCGATCACCGCCTCGCCGCGCCCGTCCCGGGTGACCGCGCCCTGGCGGATCATCGGCGCGAACCGCACGTCCCCGAGGGCCTTGACGGTGATGGGTGTGCCTTCGTCGGTCGTCGCCACCACCACTCTGCGCACGTCCTCGAGGTCCTCGAGCAGGGCGGTGCCACGGACGAGCATCTGCTCCCGGCCACGCTGCAGGTAGCCGCCGCCCACGGTGAGGTTGTTGTGCTCCAGGGCCTCGAACAGATCGGCCAGGACGAGCTGGTGGGCGGCCAGGCGGTCCGGCCGGACCTCGACCTGGTAGGTGCGCAGCTCGCCGCCGAATGCGTTGACCTCCACGACGCCAGGGACCGAGCGCAACCGTGGCGCGATCTGCCACTCCAGTACGTCGCGCAGATCCATCAGCGACAGGTCGTGGCCCACTTCGCCGCGGACCTCGAACTGGAAGATCTCCCCGAGCCCTGTCGAAGGGGGACCGATCTCCGGCTCGCCGTAGCCCTCGGGAATCGCCTCGCGGGCGTCTCCGAGCCGCTCCGAGACGAGCTGGCGAGCCCACCACAGGTCGATGCCGTCTTCGAACACGACGGTCACGACCGACAGGCCGAAGCGCGACAGCGACCGTACTTCCTGGGTCTCCGGGAGGCCGGACATCGCGGTCTCGACGGGCCAGGTGACGAATCGCTCCACCTCCAGCGGCGACAGCCCTGGCGCGTCGGTGAGGATCTGCACCTGGACGTTTGTGACGTCCGGCACCGCGTCGATGGGCAGGTCCTGGGCAGCCCGCAAGCCGGCGGCGACCCACAGCACCATCCCGATGATCACGAGCGCCTTGTTGCGCAGCGCCAGGGCGACGATCCGGTCCAGCAGGCCCGTTCCCGCCGGTGAGAGCAGCTCATGGTCAGTGCGCATGCCCGTCTCCCAGCTCACTCTTCTCGAGCTCGCTTCGCAGCGCGAACGCCCCCTCGGTCACCACCCGCTCTCCGGCCGACAGTCCAGAGCCGAGGCGTACCTGCTTGGAGGTTCGCTCGGCGACCACCACGGGACGACGGGCGAAGTGGCCGGGCTCGTCCTCGACGAACACCACGTCGACACCGTCGTGGCGCTGGACTGCGTGCGCGGGCAGGAGCACACCCTTCTCGGGCGCTTCGTGGTCGACCGAGAGCTCGGCTGTGGCGAACATGTTGGGCTTGAGCTTGTGGTCCGGGTTGGGAACCACCACCCGCACCTCGACCGTGCGTGCGTCGGGCTCGATCCAGTCGCCGACCTGGGCGACCGGGCCCTCGAAGACCTGGTCCGGGTAGGCCTCGACCGAGAAGCGCACTGTCTGACCTTCCCGCACGGCGGCCAGGTCCCGCTCGTACACGTCGAGCATCAGCCAGATCTCGTCGAGGTCCCCCACATGGAACAGCGACTGTCCGGGATCCACCCGCTCGCCCACGGACACGTTTGCGGTGAGCACCGTGCCGGCAATGGGGCTGCGGACGGGCACCCGCGATGGGAAGTGCTCGCCCTTGTGTGGGTCACCGACGTCCAGCGGGACATCGAGGATGCGCAGGCGCTCCTCGGCAGCCTCCAGCGCACCCTCGGCCTCCGCGTGGTCCGCCTCCGCCTCCAGCACCTGGGCGCGGGAGGACACCCCATCCGCCTCGAGCCGGCGCAAGCGCTCCAGCCGGGCGTCCGCGGCGTCGTCACGGGCCTTGGCGGTCCGGAAGGCGGCGACGGCCTCTCCGAGCTCGGGCGACTGGACCCGGGCGAGCGTCTGCCCCCGGGTCACGTCTTCGCCCGGCCGGACGGCGATGGTGTCGACCTGGCCGGCGATCCAGGCGCTGACGATGGCCTCCTTGCGAGGGTCCAGCGCGATGCGCGCGGGCAGGGACAGCCCGTCAGTCAGCGTGCCCTCCTCGGCACGAGCCACGACGATTCGCGCAGCGGCGATGGCCTCGGGGGTCAGCTCGACGACACCCGCCTCGTGGGCGCCATGGTCATCGTGCTCATCGGGATCAGAGGAGGAGCCACAGCCCAGCAGAGCCAACAACAGGAACCAGGTCATCGGACACCTCCGATCAGCGCGTCATCGTCCAGCGCGAGCAGGCGGTCGATGCGGGCGTCGGCCAGCAGACCGCGCAGAGTCACGACGGCTGCCTCACCATCGAGCACCTGGGTCTGGAGGAGCACCGCGGTCCCCAGGTCGATCTCCCCTGCGAGCACCCCGGACTCAATGCTGGTGAGGGCGGCGCGGGCCAGCGCGACGTCGGATCCTGCCAGTGCCTCGGCGGCTGCCTCGGCCTCCTCGAGCCGGAGCCTGGAGGTGTCCCGCTCGGTGTCTGCCACTGCGCGAATCGATGCGAGGCGCCCCTCCGCCACATCCACGGCCCCGACGGCCTGCGCTCGCCCGGTCTGATTGCGGTCGAACAGCGGGATCGTGACGCCCACCGAGGGCCCCACGAACGTCGCGCCATCCTCGACGTCGACGCCCAGCCCCACCGTCAGCGGGGGCAGGGTCGCGGCTCGAGCGCGGCGTAGGTCAGCACGTGCTGCGTCCAGCGCGGCCTCCGCAGACGCGACGTCCGATCGCTCGGCTTCTGCCATGCCTTCGATGTCCGGCGCGGCGACGAGTGGGTCGTCGACGAGGTCATCGGCAGAGACGGTCGTGAGCACGAGGGCGGACAGCGCTCGCAGAGCGTCCGCCTCCAGGCGGCGAGCTTCGAGCAGGCGGGTCGTGGCCTGGACCTCGGCGAGCCGAGCCAGCCGGAGATCGAGGGTCGAGGCCTCACCCTCCTCGTGCCTGCGCCGAACCGCGAAGCTCAACCGATCCGCGAGCTCGGAGCCCTCCCGGGCCACCTGGACCACGCCGGACGCAACGACCGCGTCGACGTAGGCTATGCGCACGGCCGCCGCGAGCTCGCGTCGGGTGCGGTCGAGGGAGGCGCTGGTGGCGTCGGCGGAGGCCCGGGCGCCACGGCGGGCGTGCCA
>Ga0213839_1001855_pt1 | contig 12742 bp, 7 predicted proteins | sample SWPATP21_FD_160075 | JGI IMG/M metagenome (GOLD analysis project Ga0213839, IMG submission 160075) | Coastal seawater microbial communities from Marineland, Florida, United States - SWPA TP2 #1 | ecosystem: Environmental > Aquatic > Marine > Coastal | place: USA: Florida | collected 2016-08-14 | reverse complement strand
TGAAATGCTTCAATATCGACTTCATGCTCGGTGTGAGCAGGTCGTGCCGTGCAACGGACTGATATCGCTGTGACATCCACAAAATCACGTTTATGACGGCACGTTTGTCCGTCAAAGATGTCTCTGCCGAAACAGCTGGTCCATGGCATAAAGCATAAATTTCGGACGGGTACAACACGTCATCGGAGAGAACTGGTGCAACAATTGAGCTGATACGCGTGAACAGGAAGCTTTCGTGCAGCTTCGAGTTGGCAGCTTCGAGTTTCCCTTGATTCGACGCAGCTTCGGAACGCAGCTCCTCGAACATCGCTGCCACGCTTGCGGCCTCATTCTGTTCGGTTTGTAGCCGTCTTTGAGTGTCGGCGAGTTGAGCTTCTGCAGATTCGAGCGCTTGAGCTGCCTGCGTGCGCTCTTGCACCCACGCACTCTGTTGCTTTTCTTGTCGTTGCAATACACTGTCTTGAAATGCGGACAACTGCCGCTGGAAGTCTTCCTGGACAGAATCAATTTCAGTGGACAGCGACTCCACTCGAGATTCAGCGACACTTGCGCGGGCGCGCGCGTCAGAGGCTGCCTTAATTTGTTCTTGCGCCGACTTGCTCGCTTCTTCAAGCTCTGATCGTAATTCTGCCTTTGCCCGACGGCTGTCGGTCGAAATCGAGTCAAGTTCCTTTCGCAGCTTGCTTTGGCCTTCAGTAAGTGTACGCAGCTTGGCTTTGAGATCCTCTGTTTCCTTGTCGTGCAGACTTGCCTCGGTTTTCATCATGTTAGCGGTGCTGTCCAGTTGAACTTTCAGCTTACGTGAACCCATCTTCTCTGCCACCAACTCTTGGCGCAAACGTTCTTCACAATTGTCACGGGCACGCAGTCGCTCCTCAGCCTCAGACTTTGCTTGGGATAGCTCTTTTTGGGCAGCTAGGCGTTGCTGCTGCCCCTTTGTCAGCTCAGCCTCGAGTTGTGCCTGCAATGACGATATGGATTTCTCACTGTCGTTCAGTTTGGACCGTAGACCTTCGTCATTGCCTCTAAGGAGGGCTATTTGCGCTTCGAGGGAAGATTTCTCGCTCTGCATTTGCATTTCCAGTGTAGCTTTCTCAATTTCTTTCTCATTGAGTTGTGCCTTGAGATCTTCGGATACTTTGACGTGGTCAACAATTTTTCCGTTCAAATCGTCACGTAGCGCACGAAAAGCAAGCTCCGCGCTTTGGCGTTGCTTCTCGGCATCCTCGCGTTCCTTCGCTAATTTTCCCTCGACTGATTGCAGTGCAGCTTCCGCAGTTCCCATGCGTTTTTTGGCGTCGAGGGCTTCACTCCTAGCCATTTCGAGCTCCATCTTCAGCGCTGCTTCAGCGCTCTTCATGGACATCTCGAGTCGACTGTGCTCTAATTTTGCCTGCCCTAACTCGCTGCGTACTTCCTCTGTCACAGCATCTTTTGCCAAGAGCTGTTGCGTCAGGTCAGAACGGAGTCTGTCGAGCTCGGCCTGCGCTTCGTTCCTTCTTTGCTCAGCCAAATCACGCTCGCGTTGCAGTTCAGCTTGAACAGACGCCTTAGCTTCGTCGCGACCGGTGATGGACGCACGGAGGGAAGCACTCTGCTCACGCAAAAGATCCACTTCTTTTGACAGCGAAGAATGCATATGTTCTTTCTCCATCACTAGCTGCTTGAACTTTGCGTCTTGCTTCTTCATCGCTTCCTGAAGCGAGGTAGATTCCTCGCGCTGCTCACGAGACTCAGCAGCTTCAGTGTCACGTAAAACCTGGAGTTGTCTCTGTGCTTCGAGGCGCTGTTGACGCATGCGCTCTCTCTCCTCCTGCAGTTTCGCCCGCAGCTCCTCCTGACTTTGCTCAGCCTCGTTCAATTGACCCGTGATTGCTGACGTATTCGCCTGCAGCATCGTTATCTTCATGTTCAACGTCCCCTGCTCGCTCTCCGCTTCCATGGTAGCGTTCCTCAATGCAGCCTCTTCCTTTGCTAACAGCGTGCGCAGTTCGTCGGCCGCAGCGTTGCGCTCCGTGAGCTGTGCTGACAAGCCTTGGCGGAGCTCTTCCAAAGCAGTGCGTGCCTGTTCCCGTTGCTGGGCAAGATTCTCGTGTCCAGCGTCGATCTTCGAGCGGAGCGCCTCCTTCTCACGTTCACTGGCAACCAACTTTGCCTGCAAGTCCTGGCCGTTTGAATTGAGCATATCCATTTCCATTTCCAAAGTGCGCTGTTGACTTTGTAACTGCAGCTGTAGCTGAAGACGTGCAGCTTCTTTCTCCTTCAACTCCTCTCGGAGATCGTCCGCCGCTGTACCCTGCGCGGCTGTGAGTGCTTCCATTTCTTTCCTTAATTCGTCGAGTTCGCCTTGTGCCTTTTCGCGCTGGTGCACCGCTGACTGATGAGCTTCGTCAAGCCGCGCTTGCAGTGCCGACTTTTCGGTCTCGCGTTGCAACACCTTCGCTTTGAGAGATTCGGTGGTACTACGAAGGATTCCGATCTCCGCCTGGTGCGTATCGACAGCGCTCTTGAGTTCCAATCCAATCCGTGTGCATTCTGCCTGCTGTTCAGCAATTGAAGCTTTCAAACGCTCAGTTTCGGCGCCAGCAATGCTTCGCTGCTGATCGATTTCCTGGCGTGCTTCTGCTAGGGACTTCTGCGCATCGAGGCGGTACTGCTCAGCCATGCGTTGCTCTTCTTCCAGTCGCAGACGAACTTTCTCGTGCGCGGCTTCGACCTGTGCAATTGTGCCATTCATATCTGTTGTGCGGGCCCGCAGTGCATCCAGTTCGAGTTCCAGTGCTTGTGCGTTGCTTCGAGCTTCGCTTTGTAACTGCAGGTACGCAGCCTGCTGTTGTGCCAGCTGAGATTTCAACTCATCGCCTGACGAGCTTGAATCCGCTAATTGTTCGGCCAACTTTTGGCGCACGGCATCCATCTCTGCCTGTGCACGCTTGCGCTCAGCAGTGAGAGAATCTTTCATACTTTCCAGTTCTTGCTGAAGGGCAGTCTCAGATTTAGTTTTGCGACCTAGCTCTTTCTCCAGTTGCTGTATTTGTAATTCCTGCGCGGACTGCTTCGCTTTGAGTTCAGCAGCGTTGGCGTTCGCTTTCTCTAATCGGACCTCGATTGCTTGCAGCTGCGTGGCTTTGGCATCGCGGTCTTCTTGAAGTTTGGCGACTTCGCCGCGAAGCTTCGCGGTACTCTCTTGCAGAGTGATGTCCGATTGTGCGCCAGCACGTTGCGCCGTTTCAAGGTCGGCTTTGGCTTGCTCCAGCGCTTTGACGGCCTCGGCCTCTTTAAGCTTGACCGCCTCCAACTCCTGCAGATGTTTTTGGCTCGATTTTTCCGCCTTTTCATATTTCTTGGTTTCATCCGCGAGCTGCTCTTTCAAAGATTTCATGTCTGTTCGAAATTTTTGAATCTCTTTCAAGCGCTTTGACGCCGTTGTGGTGGTGGTTTTCAGCTTTGCCTCAGATGCGGAATGCTCCTTCTCAAGCTTTTGGAGCTTGGATTTCAGCTTTTCGACTTGTTCAGATGTTGCCTTCGATCCTTTCGACCCGCCAGATTTGTCGCTCCCGCCTTCCTTCAGCGCTTTTTGGAGCTTACGCTTTGTTTCTTTCAGTTCACTCGACGCAGCATCAAGTTTTTGTTTCATGACAGTGTACTGGGCTGCCTTTCTGTCCGCGGACGCCAGGTCTGCTGACAACTTCTTAATTTTGGACTGTGCTTTGTCGAGCTCCTTCTTGTGCTGGCTGATCAGAATGGCGCGCTTTGATGCATTGTCCTTCTTCAGCGAGGCCAACGCCGCCGCGTGCTTCTTGCTCGTGGCGTCAGCCTCCGCTGTGGACTTTTTGGCCGCAGCTTTCAAGCCCGCAATGATGACGCTCATGGTCTTCTTCTCCTTATTATGTTTCTCGAGGTCCTTTGACATCGCGGCGCGGATGGCTTCTTCTTCCCGTTCTCTGGCCTCGTCTTTAAATTGGTACCAGACATCGTAACCACGCTCCTCGGACAACCGGTCGGAGCGGATGTAAAGAACAGCAGGATAGTCTTCCGGGTCAACCCGCGCCAACTGGCTCGCGGCATGTGACACTTTACTCTTGCCGTCGGCTGCAAGAAATGTTTTCGTCATGTTCAAGTCATCCGGTGGCGTGAACCCCTCATCCATTTCGATTGGCTGGGAAAATGCGGTGCTTTCGTCAATCAGACTCTCCTTGGCCTTCCGATCGATCTCTTGCGGGACAAGAATCTCGAAAATATAGGTGCAGGTCCAGCACACGTTCTTCGCCGACGTGGCATGGTTGGGCTTTCGAAACGCAAGTAGGCACGGTCGTTCCGGCGCGCAGTACTGGCAGAACACCCCGCCGCAAACGCGGCACGAGGTGCGACTGTTGGTCAATTGTGCAGAGCATCGCAGACACGAAGAAACTTGACTGAGCTCTTTTCCTTTCACGCGATCTACCCAGTTAGCAATTTGGTGCGCACCGCCCAACACCGTCGGAGTGCACGCTCTCGCCGTGACCACTATCTTTTCGTAACGCTGTGTGTTCGCAATTTCTTTCTCGAGGAGCGTTCGCTGTTCCTGCACAAGCAGACTGATCGCAGCAAGCCATTGGTTGTAGTTCTCTTGGCTCAAAATTGTTGCCTGGGTACACAAAAAAGGGGATTCATTGAGATGTACAGTGAAAACCGGACCGACAGATGGCAATCACACTAGAAAGCATGGGACCGTCGAGCGTTGTGCATGCGCACTGACCTTGAAAGAGGCCAAATCCGGGTACCGGGCATCGGGCTGCAAAATAGCAACCTTTAAATTGCCTGCCGCTTCCACTCGTGTGAAGGCTGAGATGGTCATACAGCGGGAATTTGGCTGGTGTTCGGGGTCACAGCTTTCGTCTTTGTAAAACTTGAGGGTTTTACCCTTCAAGGAGCAAAACCACTTGACACCCTGGTCTGCGATGCTGCTCTTGCGTGCAAATATCTTCTTCTTCTTCGACTGGTTGTGCGCCACTGCGTTGATGACGATGTCCTTTTCGATACCAGCGTCGAGGGCGGTCTTTCCTCGTGCCTTCTCCTTCACTTCAGGGGCGAGCACCCAGCCCTGCATCCGCACCTCTCCTTTCAGCATTAATACGGCGTGGCGCATGTTCTCAACCCAAAGATCGCATTCTTTCGCGGAGTGTGACTTGGGTTTTGCAACCAGCATATTCTTCTTCGTGTCCTTCAATTCGAAGGTTCCTTGAAGGAGCTCATTCAGCACTGTCATTTTCTGCGCTTCCTTCTTTTTACTCATGCGTCGAAGGCGCTCGCGAATGTGCAGCCCAGTTATGCTCTTGGACTTCCACTTCGCTTCATCGGCGGCTTTATCGGCCTGGGTATAAATGTTCGTACAAGTGAGGCCTCTGACAATGTTACTATGTTGCAACGGGCATGGTGTCGTAGACCACACACACACACGCACACACACACACACACACACACACACACACGCAGACGATGATGCGGGTGTGGGCAACTGTCCTACCTGAGGTTCTTTCGGTCCGCCCGACTCCCACATGGTCACCGTTGCACCTGGCCCAAGCGCGAAAGTGGCGGTCTCTTGAATGCATCGTTCGTCCATGTACAGGCAGACTTTGTTTGAGTTGACGACAGCCCAGCGATCCTTCCACTTCTTTGTGCCCGGGGTCCCCAGCGACGTATCTTTCTTGTATCCTTCGAACCCTGACTTGCTGGGCGACACTTTCAACCACCCGGAGTGGAGGTTCCACAGCCCCGTGGCTCCGGACATGTTGCCTTTCGCGGCCATCGTGGCCACTCCGGACCGACGAGTGGTCGGATCCGTGCGCCAATCAGGAAGGCGCCGAAAACTAACGCTTTATCATGCAGCCACGCGCACCTCCAGTCGCTCTGTGCCAGCAACAACGCCGACACAGCACTGAGCGGAGATCCCGGAGAGCGACCCACGCTTGCAACGCGCACAGCTGGCTGGTTGCGTGCAAACACAGCGCAGAAAAACGCGCGCGAAAAGAGCGACGGGGGGAGAATTGTGCCTCAAACAATGAACAGATGGTGGGACTGGCACACTGAACGAAGCGCGATGTTCGTCCGCTCCCTTTCTCCGTCCTCCCAACACATGCGGTTCCCTCCGCGATGAGACGAGACGCCTGTCCCAGCGGCCCTCCGATCCCAAAGTACTTGTCGTCCGACATTCATGCTCCGTGACGTTGCAGTACGCATCGCACGTCACGCCACGCCACTCAACACCACACACCGACCATTGTCCTCGCGTCAATCTTGTCACTCTGAGCAGCATTCGCGGGTGGTATCTACAGCAACGTCAGCGGCAAAGTTTCCATGCAACAACAGAACAAGCAGCGGCGGCAGCGGCGGCGGCGGCGGCAAGTCTAGTCAGGAGCAACAACAACTACCACCACCACCACCACCTTTGCAGTAATGCGGGAACTGCTTCGTGGGCATTGTCAATCAATCGTAGACATCGTTGCTGCGACGAAGGACGGCGAACGGCGAACGGCGAACGGCGAACGGGGAAAGAAAGGTGAAAGGTGAACGGCGATCTTGCATTGGCAGCCAGCCAGTCCACCGAACGACCGAACGCACTAACGAATGAACGAACTGTGACAGTGACAGTGAGTGAGTGACAGTGAGCCAACGAACGAACAAACGAACGAACGAACGAACAAACGAACGAACGAACAAACGAACGAACGAACGAACGAACGAACGAACGTTCGATCTGTTCGCTGAGTTCGCTGAGTTCGTCAGTGAGTGACAGTGAGTGACAGTGAGTGACAGTGAGTGAGTGAGTCAACGACTGAGTCAGTGAGCGTGAGTCAGTCAGTCAGTTAGTGAGTGAGATCGACCAAACAGTTCGTTCGTTGACTGACTGACAGTGAGTGACAGTGAATGAGTGAGTGAGTAAGTGATTGTATCTGCGACTGAGAATGAGTGAGAGTGAGTGAGTGAGAGTGAGTGAGTGAGTGAACGAACGAACGAACGAACGAACGCTGACGATGACATGACTACTTGCTCGTTGGTGTTGCGGGCCTCATGGAAAATATCCTACAAACTGTCGTCGACGTCGTCGTCGTCGTCGTCGTCGTCGTCGTTCGTCATCGTTCGTTCGTCGTCGTCTTCTTCTTCGTTTGGTTTTGTGTCACTCCAACAAGCAAGCAAGAGACCAAGAAGCGAGCGACCAAGAAGCGAGCGACCAAGAAGCGAGCGACCAAGAAGCAGGCAGGCCGAGAAGCAGGCAGGCCGAGATCCCGAGATGTATGCGTGTTGTGTGTTTGTCGTGTACGCCATGGTTTGTATGCTGCGAACGACAGTCTGGCTGGATGTATGTGGCAGCGTAGCATACGCGGACGCACACGCGCACGCGCACGCAATCATGCTGTGTATATGCAGTGTACGTTGTTGTGTGACTGAACGACTACTCGAGAGTGAGATAATAACAGACTACCAACGGCAATGATTGGCGGATGGATTGAGTGATTGATTGATTGTCCGGGCCACCGACGCACCACACCACCACTGCCACATGCTCGGGAACCACTACTTGTTGATATTGTGTGTGTGATTGCAGCAACAGACTTGCGTGGCGCCACACAGCAAATGCTTTTGCGAGATCGACACAGCAGCTGGTTGCGTGAAAAAACCTGCAGCAGATTTAAACTGAACGCCGAAAAATAATAGCACAAGGACCAACGAAAACGACCTTCGGACAGCAGCAGACCCCACGAACGCGCGCGCGCGCGCGTGCACACGCCACCAACAACAACACCGCAGGTTCCAGATGGACGGGGGCGACGCCTTTGTTGATGGTGCCGGTCCTGTGATCCTGGGAATCGAGGGCAGTGCCAACAAGGTGGGCGTAGGCCTCATCCAGTACCGCGACGGAGAGACGCGCATCCTCTCCAACCCGCGCAAGACGTACATCACGCCACCCGGCGAAGGTTTCCGGCCCAAAGACACCGCGCTGCACCATCAAAAGTACATCGTTGCCATGGTCCGCAGGGTTCTAGACGACACCAAGGTGCCTCCTGCAAAGATCAACGCCATTGCATACACGAAAGGTCCCGGGATGGGTGGGCCGCTCGTCTCGTGCGCTATGTGCGCACGCATGCTCTCTCAGATTTGGAACGTCCCCATGATAGCTGTGAACCACTGTGTGGGCCACATCGAGATGGGGCGAGCAGTGTGCAAGAGCGACGACCCCGTGGTGCTCTACGTAAGTGGCGGAAACACCCAGGTGATCTCGTACTACCGCAATCGATACCGGATATTCGGGGAGACGATCGACATTGCTATCGGCAACTGCCTAGATCGCTTCGCTCGCGCGATTGGACTGCCGAACGACCCCAGCCCGGGGTACAACATCGAGCAATGCGCCAAAGACGGCAAGCAGTACATAGAGCTGCCGTACGTTGTGAAGGGAATGGACGTGTCCTTCTCTGGCATTCTCACCCAAATAGAAAAGAAGGCCAAGGAGATGTTGGCGAAAGGTCAGTGCACGAAGGCCGACCTGTGCTTCTCCTTGCAGGAGACGCTCTTCGCCATGCTCGTGGAGATCACAGAGCGTGCGCTGTCGCACTGTGAGCGGTCGGAGGTGTTGATCGTCGGAGGCGTCGCGTGTAACAAGCGGCTGCAGGAAATGATGCGCGTGATGGTGGAGGCACGAGGCGGCTCGCTCTGCGCGATGGACCAGAGGTGCGTGTTGTCTTGGCCTAGAATGCCAAGCTGTGAAAAGTCATGACCTTGCGCTGAGTGTGCTCTGTTTCGTGTTCACGTTTCGCGCTTGAACCTCCAGGTATTGCATCGACAACGGCGCCATGATCGCGCAGGCTGGATTAGAGGCGTACCGCATGGGGGACCGGACTCCGTTGGAGGAGTGCACGGTGACTCAGCGATTCCGCACCGACGACGTCTTCATTAAGTGGCGAGATTAACCGGATGACAAAGAGTCCGAACCATCGCCAGGTACAGCCAGCGACTTTTCGCTGCGTCGAAGATCGTAGATATAGACAAAATAGCTCATTTAAAACATCCGTCAAGATACGCCCGCGACACAACCACAGCGCACTGACTGGAGCAAGTCAATGTGGTCGTGGCCGCGGTCGCCTTGCACGCGCGTGCGTGCGTGTGTGCTCAATTGAACATTTAAATTAACCCCGGAAGCGGGCAGACCATGTGTCCTTCTCCAGGTGCGGCGCGCCACCCTGCTTGCGGATTCCGAATGTGGGCTGCTGGATCAGCGAGAAGTATTGCTTCACCAACGGCTTGCAGGCTTCGAGGTGGTTGACGCTCTCCCGCAAGTAGCACTCTGTAATTCGCTCCTGCAAGATTTTGGCTTGAGCAACGTCGACCCATTTCTCGCGGAGGCGCTATTGTTACCGATCCATCGACAACACAGCAGATCAGGCGATTCACGCAGCGCAGTGCAGAGTAGGCACGCAAACAGCAGCCAAAACACGCACACAAAACGGAGCGTCAGCACAGCGCCCACGGTCAACACAACGCGACACAACACGGCAACGTTGAACGTACTGCATCCTGTGTCCTAAAATATTGTTTGGCATCAGACTTGTCGTAGATGGTGCGCTTAGTCTTGGGGTCCTGCTCGAAATCTGGCTGGGCTTCGAAGCGCTGTGTGAAGTGGGCACGTTAACAACACACACAGATTCGGCATTGTGAGCGATGATAACGTGGGTGCGAGTGCAGCGGTTCGGAAGGCGAGCAATGGCACGCAGGCAGTCGTGGAACGCCCACAAGAACAGCCCCGCGACAGGCAAACCCAATTCACGACTACGTACGTGCTTAGTGCGTTGTTCTGGCATCCTGGAGGCTCGCGATGACTCCCGTCGGGGCCGAGCTCTGGTTTAAGGTCAGACTTGTAGCGGCCACGGACTCTTGGCGAACAAAGAAGGGACTGGAGCTGACTGACACGCCACCGAGCACAAAAAGAAAACAGCCACAGCCAGCCACAGCCAACAAACAACAAACCGCACGAGCACAGAAAAAGGAAGCAAAAAAGCAGAGAGAGAAAGACCACGACGCGCAAAACACAGGAGCACGCAGATGAATTTGAGTGCTTCACGGCGGCGCTGCACCTTCCCAACTCCACCCTCTTCCGATGCACGCGTCGCGCTTGCCGGATCCGCTCCTTGGCAGGGCCTGCTCATAGCTGTTGGTTCACTCACTCCGACCGATAATCAACGAACGACACCAACGAACACGCACGCGCGCACGCACGCACGAACGCACAGGCGACAAGACACAACAAACACAAAGCGAAAGGCCACAACACCTCGCCAGCAAAGCACACACACACACACACACACACACACACACACACACACACAACCAACCAATGCCCCAACAAACGAAAGGACAAAAGGGGGAATACATCGAACTCAACGAACACAACGAACGAACAATGAACTCCACCGAGAACACTGCGAACGAACGAAAGAAAGAACGAACGAGCGAGCGAGCGAGCGAGCGAACGAACGAACGCCACAACGACGTCGTTGCCATTCATTCGCAGTTCGCACTCCGCAGTTCGCAGTCGACAACAAACAAACGAACAAACGAACGAAAGAACGAACGAACGAACGAACGAACGAACGAACGAACGAACGAACGAACGAACGAACAAACAAACAAACGAAAGAACGAACTTCGACAGAACAACGAACGACGAACGACGAACGACGAACGACGATCGACGGTGAGAGAGTGAGTGACCGCCAATGAGTGCCCGTGAGTGAGTGACCGCCGGTGAGTGACTGCGAGTGAGTGACTGCGAGTGACCGAACGAACTCTCACTCACTCACTCACTCACTCACTCACTCACTCACTCACTCACTGGGCCACTGCACTCCACTCCACTGCGTCTTCCTTCCTTCCTTCCTTGTCAGTAACTTGCACTACTCCCCTTCTCGTAATCTCTCGACCTCAATCTCCGTCCACTCTCAGCTCTACTTCACTCACTTTCACACCACTCAGTATCTTCCAAAAGTACATTTGAAGCGCTATGCAAGTTTTTGACAAGGAAATTAAAGGTTCTGAGGTTGAGTCTAGCACCCACTCACAGTCACTTACTGACAGTCACTCACAGTGAAAGAGAGAGCGAGAGAGCGCGAAGTGTGCGGTGTGTATGTATGTATCTACAACTGGGAATGTGTAGATAATGAGTGAAGGTAATGAGTGGAATATGGGAATGTCCTGAAAGTAGATAACAATGACGACAATGACGAAATAAATGGACGATGATGAGTCAACGAACGAACGAACGAACGAACGAACGAATGAATTCACTGAGTGAGTGAGTGACTGTGAGTGAGTGACTGTGAGTGAGTGACTGACTGACTGACTGCCGACGCACTGACTGACTGACTGACTAACTGACTCTCACTCACTCACTCACAGTCACTCACTCACTCACAGTCACTTACTTGTGGACAGTCCGTCCGTCCGTCCGTCCGTCCACGGAGTGAATGAGTGAAGTGAAGTGAAGTGAAGTGAAGTGAAGTGAGCGAGTTCGCTGACTCGACCGACGACAATCGATCGACGATCAATCGGTCGACAATCGATCGATGGATGGATGGATGCATGGTTGGTTGCTAACGACTTCGTCAGCGTTCGTTCGTTCGGTTCCTTCCTTCCTTCCTTCCTTCCTTCCTTCCTATGCCTTTCTTGCAATCGTTAGCTATTCTTTCGCCGGCTGGCGGACGAGACTGGTTGATCAACCCGTTGTTCTGTTCTAACCACATCTGCCCTCCTCTTTCGAAGTGGAACCGGGTCGAGGTGGTCGCATCGAGCTCGAGCTGTGAGGTCGTGGTGGTTGAGATTGTGTGGAGTCCAGCAGACATGAGCGACACGCAGTGCCGACCCGTTCAGAGTGGCTGTGCGAGTTATTGTGCTTTGCGGTTTTGTTTCTGTTTCTGCTTTTTGTTTCTGTTTGCTGTTGTTGTTTCCGTGCTTGCGCTTGCGCTGTTGGGTGTGCCGTGCTGCTCTTTGCTTTGTTCGGTTGTTTCCTCCCGCCGTCGTTCCCGTGTCGTGGCGCCGTGCGTGGCCCACATTTTTTTGGTTTTGTTGGTGGACTTGCACCGGCGGCAGGCATGTCGTGCAACAACTGAGCACTTGCCCAGAGACAACGAACGAGCGGAGGGAGAAATCACCTCCAGCAACGGCCCCGAGCGCCGTACCGCCGCGCAGGAGTCGTCGCCGCACAGCCTCCAGACCTCGGCGTCATGGGCGCCGTCGAGTCCGTCGACGGGGCGAACGGGGCGAACCAGCAGCCGCAGCAGGGTGCGCCGGGTGCGTCGGATGTGGAGGGTGCGGAGCAGCAGCCACAGCCACAGCAAGACGAGGCAGTCGAGCAGGAGCAACGGTCGTCCCCGGATGCGTCTCCAGTCTCATCTCCGACGGCCAGAGGGGGTACGGAGCTCAGCAACGCTGACATTGGCATAGGCCGGGACCCCAATGCCGTGGTGCTTACCAAAATCGAGGTGCGACAGTCGTACGTGGACGAACTCGAGGAGCTCCGCGAGAGTCACGAAGGACACTCGCCCCAGGAGTTGATCTTCGTCTCTTTCGGCGGCCATGAGAAACTACCCGCAGACGCTTTCCTGCAGACCGTGTTCCAGAAAACGGGGCTGGGCAGCGAGTTGAGCACAGAACAAACGCAGCAACTCCTCGCCGCGTTGGTCGGTTTCGGCCCTGATACGAAGGACCGCGA
>Ga0213839_1001853_pt1 | contig 12771 bp, 11 predicted proteins | sample SWPATP21_FD_160075 | JGI IMG/M metagenome (GOLD analysis project Ga0213839, IMG submission 160075) | Coastal seawater microbial communities from Marineland, Florida, United States - SWPA TP2 #1 | ecosystem: Environmental > Aquatic > Marine > Coastal | place: USA: Florida | collected 2016-08-14 | reverse complement strand
GACGACGACGACGACGACGACGACGACGAATACACCGACAATGACGACGCCACCGAAGACGGAGGAGGCCTTGCTCCGTGGCTTCAGACTGATGACCAAGATACACCTGATACGACGGACAATGACTTCGCGGCCGGCACAAGTAGTGTCCACGAACCATCAATCGCAATGCAGCCGGCACCAATGCAGCGATCGTCCGCGCAGTCTATTCAGCCTCTGGCGGCAGCTATGGCGTTGAGAGTACGTTGACTGGCCGTTTGTGTTGATCTGCAATGCGTTGTGGCAATGGTGACGAAGTTGAGATGCGTGATACAGGTTTCTCCCGAAAACACTGCGAAGGACGTGGACGAAATGATTGCCACGGCAACGCCAGTGCGTGCCAAGACTTCGAGGGTCAAGACGGCTGGGTCTTCGCATCGCGCGGTGCGAGCTGGTTTCGTCACTGCTGCTCTGTCGACGCCAGTTCCAGACTCTCCAGTGTCACCTTATCAACGCCACAGTGCGCACTCAGGTGAGTAAGTTGTTCTTGGACCGAACCTTTGCTGCACGTGTCGCTCACGTGAAAATGCATGCAGGTCGCAAGAGCAGCCATAGTCACCGCGTCGCTTCAGTCACCGCTGCGTTTGCGACGCCCATCCCTGACTCCCCTGCGACACCGAACCTGGCAAGCGAAACAAAGAGTCACAGAGCGCTTGCTGCGCAGTCAATCGGGGTCCCAGTACCCGACTCTCCATCCCCTCGCCACACGCTCCCTCAACGAGACGGCAGTGAGTTGCAATCGTTGTAATGCGCATCGATTGGACTGCGGCTGACATGTTGTGTGGTGCACTTGTTGTTGCAGAGCTTGCTGGACACCATCTGTCTCGCACGGTGCTGGAGCTCGCTGCTGAATTGAGCGAAGACGACGACAGTGATGACTGTAATGCCGCGCTTTCCACACTGTCCGATCCTCGTCCAGTCACTCCATCGACGAATCGGCGCCAGTCTCGATTCTTGTCTCAAACAAGTTTGGCGTGGCAAAATGCTTCCCAACTCCCGTCCGACGATGATGATGACGACAACGACGCAGATGCCCGCGATAACAACGTTGTGACTAGCCATCGACCCAGAACACTGGGCCAACTCTCGTTGTTGACTTCAGCCGGCCTGGACGAAGACGATGACGACGAATGAACAATTGCAGTCGTGAACACCTTAGTTTAGTTTCCATTTCCGATTGCTTTGTTTGCCCCCACAGTCCCAACCCGCGGTTTTGAGCCGCTATTTTGCGTTCGGCTATCGCCTCCCAACCCAACGCCTGTTTGCATCACCGTCACCACCGTTTTCAGTTCGCTCACAACTCCGCCGTAACGTCAATGTACTCGCCGATCCGTTGCTTTTGCCGCATCCACGCACGACGTCACAAATACTGCGTAGTGGGTAGCGCGTCGATTCTCCCCTTTCAATGTCAAAGTACGAGTACGTGCCACAGACAATGCGTTTTTGAAGTTGCCGAAACCCAGTGCCGAGCGGCAGAACATAGCGCAACGTCACCAGCAGCTAACACTGCATCGACGAAGAGCATACTTGCAGTGGTACGGTAATCAGTGAATCAGCTCAATGCATCAATGCATCAATACATCACTTACTGCCGATCAGCTCGATGCACCACTGCATCACTTTTAATGCCGATCAGCTCGATGCATCACATTCAATGCATCAATGCATAAAAAACGGCGTATCATAATACATCTGTCGCAACGCACTCAATCAAACAGGTGGATTCTGTCGCAATCCACTCCAAAAATGTACAAATGTGGGTTCTAGACTATCGCGAGCGCTATCAAAAGTCGTTCACCGTCAATCACGAACAATCCACAGTTTTGACAGTTTTCAGTTTTCAGAGAGTGACTTGTGCATGCATTGCATGCATTGCATGCATTGCATCCGTCACCATCTCTGTCTGGTACGGCATTGATAGATAGATAGATAGATAGTCCATCCATGATCTGTGATCTGTGATGACACATTCATTTCATTGAACGCCTTGGCGACACACCACCCACCTACTGTCGCCCACTGTTACCCACTGTCACCCACTGTCGCCCGCTGTCACTCACTTTCTGCCACTTCGTCGGCGTTCTTCTTTGACCTTCACAACGATCCACCAAACCGTCGGTCGACGAACGTCGATGGTCGAACGTCGGTCGTCGATGGTCGATCGTCGGTCGTCGGTCGTCGGTTGTCGGTTGTCGGTCGTCGTCGGTCGGCGATTGCGTTGACTGGTTGTTGGCGATCCGTCTTCAGCGTCCAACGTCGCGGTGTTGTGTTGCGGGTTGCATTGAGTTGCGGCCGCGTTGCGACCAATGACCAATGTGGGTACGGAACTGAATGATCGGAATGTCTGCTGGAAAGACAAGCTGCCGAACGTGAATGGCAAAGATGGCGACGACAACACGGGTGTGTTGCTTGCACCACCGCGACGGAATAGAGCAAGTGGTCGGCATCTGATCTCGTGATCGGCTGCACCATAGCGCCACGTGTCAACGCATGCAGCGCAAGCTCGGCGGTGCAACCAAGCTCGCTGTGCAACGGTTCAATGTGTTGGTGAAATGATCGCCACCTTCGAGTTGGTTTCATTGCTGCAGAGTGCTTCTTTTCTCCGTCCCTGGTGATGTGATGAGTCATTTTTTCTTGACATTGCTTGCGCGCGCAAGCATGCAAGAGTGTTCGCCGTTTTCGGGCATGTGCCCACAGGTCGGAATCGAACTCACTCGCTAAACGTAGAAGAACCAACTGCAGTTGAGGTGAAGAGGTGAACCATGGCCACTCTGAAGGTGCTGGTCGTGGGAGACGCAGAGGTTGGCAAAACATCTCTCCTTCTCTCGTTTACTTCTGGGGCTGTGCGCGAGGCTCTATCATTCGCGGAAGGCTCTTATGAACCAACTGTGTTTGACACTTTCGAAGCAAAATATGAATACACCTCAGCAGATGCAGGTGCAAAGACTGAGCAATTGAAGCTCGAATTATTTGACACCTCCGGATCACCTGATTATGACCGCCTTCGACCGATATCCTACGCATCCGGCCCTGACGTGGTGCTAGTTTGCTTTTCAGCGGTGAACCCTTCGTCTTTGGAAAATGTGCAACACAAGTGGGTGCCAGAAGTCAAACGCCAGCTTGGGCAATCTGCGAAGTTTGTTCTCGTGGGATGCAAATGTGACGCCAAAGCTGCCCTGCTTCTTGGACCCGAAGTGTTACGGATTGCCCTAGGCCGTGCTCCCGACGACGACGCTTCGAAGGATGATAGTGGCACTGCCAATGCGTCTGCTCCTGCAGCAGCGGCGGTTGACATTGAGGAGGCTGCTCGTCTTGGGCGCAAGCTCGGAGCAACAACGGCCTTGGAGTGCTCAGCAAAAACAGGGCTCGGCCTCAGAGCAGTTATGGATGCTGCGATTGCCACGGCAAGAGGAATTCTGAAGCCACCGTCAACCGCGACTGGTCTCGCCGCTCTCGAGCTGAAGCTTGACCTCGATCTTGAACGCAATCCCACACCGACGTCCGATACTGGTTTCAGCGGCAAACCTCGTCGGCGCAGACGCGGTTCCCAATCTGCATCTTCCAGCAGCAGCAGTCCAATTAGGTCTCTTGCTTTGGATCTATCGCCCACACAAAAGCTAGCCAACGCATTCGACACGATCAGTGAGAGCAGCAGGGAGCTGATTCGAATTCTGCGACGTGTCGTGGTCCGGCAGGGAGATGGCACGCGCAGGGCAGCATCGGTAATTTCCTCTAATGTGCACAGCCAACGGTGTGGTTCTCTGAATCTCAATGTTTGCCTCTTGTTACTTAGATTATTGAAGTTTCAATTTACGGCAAGTACAAAGTTATTTACGAGGACGATGGCAACGAGGGCAACTACATCAAACCGAAAAAGATTGCGTCGTTTTACTACTACAACAGCACTGACACCATCGACAGTGAAAAATTATCCGCCAGCAACGGCACGACGTTATTGCTCGACAAGATCCAAGAATTACTGAGTGAAGGAGCAGACGTCAATGCTGCCTTGGAAGGGGTACGTGAACCGCACCCACTGCTTGTGTACATTTACCGCCTTGCGCGATGTGTAACTGGGCACGGCTGCGATTCCAATTGCAGGACTCTGAGTCAACAACAGCATCGCCACTTGTGTCACCCCCTTCTGGCGGACCACTTCAACCAAAGCGCCGCACACCTCTCTATTGGGTGGGTGTGCCGTGTTGCTTCCACCACCGTTTGCTGCACGTTGATAGCTAAAGTAAACCTCGCGCATGCATAGGCCGCTGCGAGTGGAGCACCAGCGGACGTCGCAGAGCTGCTTCTGCAACGTGGGGCTGAAGCCAAGGGCATCGACCTGTCACGATACACAAAACCCGACAAACCGCAGCGAAGGCTCACCCCGCTTGCAAGCGAGATGGCAAAGTCAATGCTTGCTTCCGACACTAAACACCCGTTGCTCTCCGCTGCTGTGGAAGTGTGGAAGCTGGAAAGTCAGCTGTGCAACGTACTCAACAAGCGTGGGGTCAGGTGTGTGGCTCTTCACCCGCGTAGGCTCCGTATTCAATGTTTTCATCACTCTGACTCTTGCATTATTTGGCACATGGCATAGACGAAATGCTGATGGACGACTCCGAATGGCTTCCAGCCCACGAAGGCGTGGCAGCAGTCGCAGAGCCAGCCTGTCGTCAGACATGTCGTCGTCGAGCAGTGACGATTCTGAAGATGAAATTGGTAGCTTCATCAAACGTTCTAGCGTGCATGAGGGCGTCGACACAAGTCCGACGACAAGTCGATTCTCAAGTAGTGCGCCCGTGTCTCCGCTAAAGCCACTACGAGTGCGTGCACTGCAGACAGAGGACTCTCCGGACCGTGCAGTCAACAGTGCTCCATCATCGCCACCAAAGAAATTGTCTCTAGTGGTCGGAGCAATAGGTCGAATTACCAACTTTGCCAAAGCAAAGAAAAAGGAGGTGATTTGTTTGCTGTCGTCCGTGAAATTGGCGTGCAACTCACCGCAAGCATTGACTATGTTGTTAGTTTATGCCAACGCCCCGCGCAAACAAGGCTGAAAGTTGGCGGATGTCTTCTGCTGCGGACAAGTAAGCAGGCCGAACAAATACTGTAGCGTCACTGGCTATTCACGCTTTGGTTTCGGGACAGGTTTTTCTCAGATGAAGAAGACGATGATGATGAAGGCGACGTCGACAGTTCAGGCCAAAGCGCCGACCCGCTGGATCTGAGTTCTGATCCGCAGGAAGTCAGTGCGGATCCGCTGGATTTAGAAGAGGCCCTGGTGTCGCCGCTGCGCGCGCAGCGAGCGCGGTCGTACTCCGCGGACGAGGAGCTTTCAGTAGAAAGTAGCCGAAATGCAAACACTCTGCAGAGTAATTTCAGCAACGAACAACATGCAGAGGATCAAGGCGGTTCAAGCGAGGTCCCACAGGATGGCACAAGAAGCGACGAAGAGGATGCATCGGATGCCGGGCAAGAGAAAGCCGCCGAAGCTTGCTTGAAAGTGGTGAACGATCATGTGGCTGCAACCACAGGCGGTGGCCGTGTTGTCCTCCTGCTTCGCCTTGATCGTGCGCGGTCATGCTCATTGTTCAAGTTTCCGTCTTTTCAAGACGTTGCAAATTCAGACGCCGACCGCGGCACTGACGCGTTGCCTGCAGCTGAGCGTCAGCTGAGGTCGACACCAAGGTGTGTGGCCGTATTTGAAATGCCGCCAGAGCGCCTTTTGGGCAGTCGAGTTGACCACGTCAAGGCCACGTTGGAGGTATGACCGAGCTGTTGTGCGAAAACATAGTCACTGTCTCAGCGTGCCGTTATCTGATTGCACAGGCTCAAGGACCATTGAGATTTAGCGACGATGAGCGTCGGTCGTTTGAAGGCAAAGCGTCATTTGACGCTTTATCGCTGTCGACTCCAGTGCATGTGCGTTTACCTACCTCGACCGAACAAGATCCAGGCACAGAGCCCGGTGATGCTGCACCGGGTGTAATCGTCGCAAAGATTGAGGTTTGCGTTTGTGCGTGCCACCCATGCCATACAATTCCCTGTGATCTGTTCGTTTCCTGCATCAGATTGGGACTTTGAAGAAGAAGCTTCTCGGCGGCGACCCTCGCTTGGTCTCGTTGATGCGTGGGCATGGTGCTGAAGTCGTAGCAGCAGGGTCGACCTCTGATGGATTGAAATTGGTGTGTTTTGCATCCATGGACCGTATACGTGAGAATACGATCAACTTTTTCGCTTTTGTGCCCGTGCTAGGTTGCTATGGTGCAAGACGATTTCAACAGATTTATGGCAAGGCCTGGATTCGTGCTGACCCTTGCAAATATGACCCGTGGCATTGTGAACAAATTGCGTAGCGCGGCAACACCACTGATTGCCCGACAAAAGCAGCAGCATGCAGCTCGCGCGCAGTCGCAGTCGAACCGCTCGGACGAAAAGTGTAGCGGCGGTTCGACGACCGGCCGGCTCACTAAGGCCGACAAAAAAGCTCAAGCCAAGGCGCGACGCGCCCTGAAAAAGAAAGCAAAAAGAGAAGCCGCCAAAAGGGCGAATGCTGCAGTGAAGGACCTGTTGTCAACCGGACCCGCGGTTGATGACACGAAAGTCAGCAGCGTACCATGTGCGGAGCAGCTGCGCAAGGAATTCGCTGCAGCCGAACTTAGATGCATGTTTGAACTCGTCGCGCACAATTGTACAATCATTGCGACAATTCTGGCACCGAGTATTGCCGACCAAGGCCACAGTGCTTCGAGCACACAAGAGGCAGACGCATGGAAAAAAGCTTGGCGAGACAGCTGGGGACATGTTGATAAGCTAGCGAAATTTCGACAAGAAACCCTGAGAGCGTTTCAAGATCAGGTTCGTGTTCATCATTTCATTGTTTGCTTGACTCGTGAGCGAAATGTTACTACAGTTTAATTTGGGCTGCGTCATTGTCATACATACGCAGATGATTCGAGAATTACTACAGCAGACACTGTCCATGCTCAACATAAACACTGTCGAAGAAAAGAAACAGCTCGAAGATCATCCTTTGTCTTCACACTACAAGTTTGGGAAATTCAGTGACATATTGAAAAGGTCCGCTTGCTACCCGTTCACAATTGTATTCCGAGCACCGTCCCACCGTCTCGCGTTGTTGTGCATAGGTGGGAAGAAAGCTGCACTGTGAAGAAAAGCATGGCTGCCGTCAAAGCGCTCGAGGATCCGAGCGCTGCCTTACGCCAGAAGCTCGTCAACGCGTGGGAACTGCAATTACGTGAGCGTTCGCTGAGGAAACTGTGCGAGCGAAGCTCAGTTGCGACATCGCAACGGAACGGTGGCGCATTGCCACGAACGGCCAGAAGAGGAAGACGGAAATCCAACGCATCAATTGCTGCTGCCGCCGTCGCCAAACTCTTCGACACTACTTCAAGTATGGACCAAGAATGTGACAGTTCTGGCGAGGTAGTGGCCGAAGAAACAATCACCTTGAAACCTAGTCCCGGACTCACGAGTCTCTTAGGACAGCTCGACCAGCATGCCAAGCATGTCGACGCGGATGCTGTTCTCTTTGCAACACAAGTTCGTTTTCTGCCCCTTGCCGTGATGCCATGCAAGGCTGCTGCTGAAGTGATGTTGCTGCTCTCTTTTATTGCAGACTGGGAGTGCGATGTACAACTTGGCAACCAATGCATCTGACAAAGATTACCTCATAGTGTACTTGAAACGGTGAACACTTGTGCACTGAACCGCCACGAGAGTCGTTGTATGTTTGAGTAAGTGCTCTTGTGCGCATAGGCCAACGTTGGAATACATTCAACAGGAGGCGACTGCTCTGACATCCAACAAAAAACCTGCTGCTGACTTTGTGCTGCATCCATCTGGAGAGCAAAAGTTTGCGAGCGACAAGAGTGGTGTGATTGAAGGCAGGGCAATAGAGCTAAGCAAGTACATCGCGGACATGTGCAAGGGCAATCCGACTGGAATAGAGCCGCTTCTCTTGAGCCACCACATGATGCAAAGTGCATCTTTTGAGTGCCTGCGTCCTGTGCAGACTTCATGGGTGTGGCAGGAGCTGTGCAAACTGCACACAATGCGCTGCTTCAAAACAAGACGCTGTTTGGCTCAATATGCTGGCTTTGCTGGAGAACGCTTGCGTAAGGCACGAAGTGAGCTTGAGCGTGCCTCACAATCGCCTGACGGTCTCTCCGCTTCGGCGCAAAAGCGATGCGCGAAATATCTTTACCACGCTTTGCACAAGGTGTACAGCTTGGAAGCGGCGCTAGATGGCAGAGTACCCAACGTGTGGTTCCGAAACGGCTCTGCCGAGTATTTGCACGTGATGCGTGTTCGCCGAGTCGACGCTGAAGTGTCACTCGACGAAGAGTACCAAAAATTAGAAGATCGTCTCCAAAGCGCTCAGAAACGGATCGAGGCCGACACCAATCTTCCAGACGAAGCGGATTTCGATGCACTGGCAAAGTGGGTTGTGTCCGTACATGTGCGCTTTTTGAATCACGAAAAACAGTTGCAGTCGGTGCCAGACACCACATCGGAAGAAGCTGGAGGACTGGACACGTTCGATCCTGCAGCACTTCGTGCCAAGCTTGTGGCGAGCATGGACCAGCAGGCATCGTCCGTTGATGTTAAAGACTCAACCAGTAAGCCTTCGACACATGATGATTCCGCTGACAACCCGGCCCCGAAAGACGCTGACCTCGAGGACGCTGCTGCGAGTGTCGCATCCGCAGACGGGACGGCTGCGGCACGTTCATCCCAAACAGACGGGCGCAGATCTGGCACTGAGGTGACCCGCGAAGCTGCCGCTGCAATTATCCGGCAGCGGACGGGGGAATTACTCCGATCTTTAAAACGCGAATTCGGTGCAGAGGATGTGGAAACCATGATTGCAATGGGAATTCCGCCATGTACGTTTGCGTGGTTCTCGCCCAACCTCCGCGTTGCCTTGTCATTGTTGCTCATCTAGTTTCGGTCTGCGTCTGTGTGTCTATCCGTTGTATGCTGCATCCTTTGTTTTGCTGTATACTATGTGCGTCGCTGCACTTCATACCGTATGATCGACAGTGTCAACTTCGTTGTTGCGACAATGTGGTGGGAGCGGCTCGCAAGCCTGTGCTTACTATTTCAGTCACTTGGACGCAGAGTTGGAGCGAGTCGCAGCTGTAAAAGCTGGGTGGTTGACGGAAGCATTTTCGTCGTCCGATTCTCAACCCGATCTGAGTCAAGATGTCATAACCAAGTTGATTTCCGAGTCATATGATCCTCAGAATCACATCACTGATGTCGCTGACTTTTATGACGGGTGGAGTGACGAAGAAGATGAGAGTGGCGCTCCCGCCGACAAAGCACCAGAGTCGAGCACAGCGACGCACGGCGCGGCAGAGACCGCTGTGTCGGATGTACAGTCGTCAAAGCCAAGCACAGATGCTTACAATGCCGGCCATATCACAAATGTGGCAGAATTTTACGAGGGCTGGTCCTCCGACGAAGGCGATGCAGCTGACGACAAGGATGATGGTAACAACTCCACACCGCAGCCGGCGTCCGAAGAATTCCCCGTCCTCAACGATGACACCGCAGGCGTGTCACAGGGCAGAAAGAGCCCAGCGCATTCACAGTTGCACGAGTTTCTTGCCAGCCCGTCGCTTGGTCTTGAGCACCTGTATGATGTATTTATTTCTGGAGGAGTTACGTCTGTTGAAGACTTCGCTGACATTGAAGGCGGCGTGAGTATCTTGCTGCGTTCAGCTAATACGTGTGGTGCGTGCTTTGATGGACCATGTCCAATCATACAATATGTGTATGTATCGCTGACACGCAGGCTGAAGAGCTCGTTGACGACTTTGGCATCACCCAGCAAGAGGCCAGCAGCATTTTGCACCATGCGTCAAAGGCGTGTACTTCAACACCGGTGTCGTCAGCGGCCCCTTCGCCGGCGTCAACGCGCTCGCACACCAGGAGCCACTCGTTCGCGCTCCCGTCCGATGACGAAAGCGTGGATGCTGTCGAGCGTGTCCAACCCGCTCTGAGCTCTGAGAGGGCTCCGCTGACACCAAATCGGGCCGCTGCTGTCGCCACGGAGAAGGAAGTGCGGGCTATTTTGAAGGTTTGTTATGCATGCGCCAAACGCAACGAGGGCATGCAAGGGATCTCGATTGTCTCATCTACGCATCCGCCTGCTCACTACTACTGTGGCAATAGGCAACTGAAGAAAGCTACCACCGACAACTAGTGGCTCACAAGCAAGCCGCAGCCAAAGAGTTAGACGACGCCGTCGCGATGGCACATCAGGTGAACCCTCGATGTCAAGTAGTCGTCCTGCAGCAACCAAACGTGGTGGGTTTCTCATGCAGGATATCTTTGCAATTTCATAGGCTGTGCGTCAAACGCAACAAGCATGGGCCGGGTAAGACCTCACAGAAGATTTATTTTTCTCACTCCGCTGCCGCTGTTCTAAATTGAGTACATGTTGCACACGTGTGTACAGTCGAGTTGCGGGAATGGAAGCGGCAAATGCTATGCAGAAGCGTGAAAACAAAAGACTCAAGGTTCGAAATCACACTGCGATTTTTTGTTGTTGCGTTGCTGTCGTGACCGTACTGTGATGGCATCGGTGTTGTGCGTAGAACGAGCTCGCCGCAGCGCAAGAGGAAATTAGGGCCCTGCGAGCAGCACTCAAGATTGCTCAGGATCGAGAAAAGTAACGTATGCTGCTCGAGTATATATAATTTGTGCTGAAGTCGCTTCTAACGTTACCTTCGAATGTTACTTCAACAATGAGTTGCTCTTACCTTCGAATGTTACTTCAACAATGAGTTGCTCTTACCTTCGAATGTTACTTCAACAATAAGTTGCTCTGCCTACGTGTTGTGTTCGTTGCTGTCTATTTATCTGTCTGAGCCTTGTCAATTCACTCATTCTCAGCTTTTGGTTTGGTGTTCAGCGCACAAACTTGGCCTATTTAGGATTTGCAGGCTCTATGTTTTTTTCCAGGAAGGCAACTGTAAGATCGAAAGACGTTTGTTCCTTTGTCATGTGCGAGTAGTCTTCCCACGTTCTTACGGGGACACCGTTCACGGCGGTGATCAAGTGGTGGTGTCTTAGTCCACTTTGAAACGCAACAGAGCTTTCAGCTGGGCGGTTGGCTCGCAGGGATGACTTCGACACCCGAAATCCAGCACTGCCATCTGCATCTCGTACTACTCGTACGTGCTCAAACCGCACGGCATCTTGCGATTCCGGCACATTCTTGGATCCTGATTGTCCATGTTTTACAGGTGAGGTGGTTGCGCCAGGCGAGCTGCGATTCTGATCCCGTGTATTCGGTTGTTGAGGAACTGCGGAATGTCTTTCGTTGCGCCTCGTGGGCGAAAATGACGTTTCAGAAGGCTCACACGGGACGGTCATGCTGCGTCCAATTACTGCATTGGACGAGTGCAGGGTTGCAAGTATTTTCTTGGGCGGATCATATCGCCCGTGCTTGCGGAACTGCTGCATTTGCAAGCGAAATCTCTCTTTATCGCGCCGTCTCATGACTTCGTAAGGTTGTCGCTCTGCTGCAGTTAGACATTGCCACTTGATGACGATATCCGTCTCGTCAGCTTCGGACATGTCTTTGACAGATACGCCGGATTGCTGCAAATGGTGTCTGCGGAAGAAGAAAAGTGCTTCCCGCGGGCGATTAGGGCCCTTCTTTCGCCCCGTCCTGCATGCAGGCTGTTGTGAGGACTTGGGAACTGGGCGAGTCATTGGTTGTGGTTCCAACCCAACTGAAGAAGGCTGTGATTCGAGTGCCTGGCCCTGTGCGCAAACTTTTCTTGTTCGCAGCACATTGGCACCCTGCCTATCCTTTGCGCACAGTGACGCACATGCGCTTGCAAGAGCGTATTTCACTTTGTGGACTATTTTTTCGGCGCAACGTAGCTGGTGATTGAGGTGCTGCACGACGGTCTCCGCAGTGCTTCCACATTGCTGGAACGCCAGTCTTTGGATTTCGAGCCGGTACCGAGTTGTGTCCGCTTCGGCGCAACGTCTGAGAATGCGGTGCATCCGGCAATTACGTGAAGGCCACAGTTTCATGATGTCACGCAAGTCCTCGTGTGACGCTTTGGTAGGATCGATATTCAACGCGCCACACATGTGAGTCACGAAACTGGCCGTCGGCGTCAGCGGCGATTGGATGACTCTTGGAGTGAATGGAATATCAGAGGCCAGCGTGCAGATTGACTCGACCCTGACTCCTTGGGCCGCTGTCGCCTCCTGCACGTTTTGAATGAAGACTTTTATGCTAAACTCCACATGGGATTGAAGCAGCTTCAAGAAATAGCGCCCAATCAACGGTGAATGTGGCTGCTCCGTCCCCAATTGAGTTGCGACTAAAGTGTTCTGAGGAATGGTGGCAACCATGTCCAGCGGGTTGGCCCTTGTATCCAACAGACACACAGAACAACCTTCATCGCTGCCGCTTAAGGTGCGAGTCGATTCGACGCCGCGTGCCAGCATTGTCATGCCAACTCCGTTGGCAGCAAAACTGGCGCAAATTTGGCCCAAGATACGAGATGGCAAGGGCTCGCAGCACCCACTGGGATAGAGGTACGTCAGTACTTTTTGACCTGGTTTGCGAACCATGTTGGCGGTCACAATCTGGCGCACAATCTGCGGGAGGGACTTGACGTCGCTAAAGAGTACCGTTGCTTGCACCACGATAACTCCGGACGCCTGGAGCTCAGTGACGAT